>Ga0315274_10017099_pt1 | contig 10236 bp, 6 predicted proteins | sample YL17G02_20_MG_FD_203700 | JGI IMG/M metagenome (GOLD analysis project Ga0315274, IMG submission 203700) | Sediment microbial communities from Yellowstone Lake, YNP, Wyoming, USA - YL17G02_20 | ecosystem: Environmental > Aquatic > Freshwater > Lake > Sediment | place: USA: Wyoming | collected... | reverse complement strand
GATATTGAGCGCATCTTGGCCGCACAAAGCCACCCGAAGCAGGCCCTTAGGCCCTGCCTCCACCCTCCGCGCCACCTCGGCGGCCCCGCGGAAGGCGCTGCCGCCACGGGTGCGTCAGAGCTGTCGAGCGAGGCGGATCATTGAAGAGGCTGAGTCGAAAAGAGTATAATGAAGAAGGAGGCTTGACGATGCTCGAAAGGATAACGACCGATCCTGATCGTATGGGGGGCGTCCCCTGCATAAGGAATCTGCGGATCCCCGTCTCCATCGTTCTGGGGCTCCTCGCGGACGGCATGAACATGGATGAAATCCTTCTGGCGTATCCCGATCTCGAGAAAGAGGACATTCTCGATTCCCTGCGCTTCGCCGTCAGTCTTTCGAAATACAGAGATATTCCCATTCCGGCCGCCTCGTGAAGTTCCTGATCGACAATGCCCTCTCCCCGATCGTCTCCTCGATACTGGTGTCTGCCGGATATGATGTAATCCATGTTCGCGATTTGGGTATGCAGACGGCGTCCGATTCCGAAATCTTCGGTTATGCTGAGAAACATGACCGGTGCATCCTTTCCGCAGACACGGATTTCGGAACATTGCTAGCTCTCAGACAAAAATCAAAGCCCTCATTCATCCTCGTACGACAAGAAAAGACAATGCCGCCGGATGCACTTGGCTCTTTTCTCGCCACTATGTTGCCGTCAATCCTCGAGCCGCTCGAAACCGGAGCTATAGTCGTCATCGGCGACAGAACCATCCGGATTCGTCCACTTCCCATCATCCCATGATCGACCCGACATTTCGTAGCGCCCCTGTCCTCGAAGTCTCTGAATTTGGTGCGGAGCGAGGCGGCGTCAGAAAGGCGGCGCTCGAGCTCGCCGAGCGGCCGTATGAGGAGATCCTGCAGGGCGAGAGTACTCTGGCTCGCTGAGCGTAGATTGTGCGGGGTGCGGTCGGAGCCGTTGTGGCGAGTGAGGACACACTGGAAAGGACAGCCGAAAAGTGATCGCCTGTTGTCCGCCGAGTAGCAGCGCGGAGAAGGGGCACAATCACCAAACCGCCCGGGCCTTGCAGGTCCCGCGGGTTCCCGCTACGCTGTTGGACGGGACGATACCCCGACATTGAAAAATCTAACGACGGAAGCACTCCAATTCGGACTTCACGATGATCGGGCCGCCATCGTCAGGCGGTACCTGAGCGTGTTCGGAAAGCTTGCATGAGCTACGGGGTCGGCACGCTGGTAAAAGCCCGGGGGCGCGAGTGGGTAGTGCTCCCGGGCTCCACGGAGGGGCTCCTCAAGCTCCGGCCCCTGGGCGGGGCGCAAGCCGAGGAGACTGGAATCCTCACGAGCCTGGAACGCGTGGAACCCGCGTCCTTTGGCCTGCCGGACCCCACAAAGGTCGGGGACTTCCGCTCCTGCCGCCTCCTCCGGGACGCCGTGCGCCTGGCCAACCGCTCCGGCACCGGGCCCTTCCGCTCGTTTGCGCGGATCGGCGTGGAACCGCGGCCGTACCAGCTCGTGCCTCTTCTCATGGCCCTGCGCCTGGACCCGGTGCGCCTCCTCATCGCGGACGACGTGGGCGTGGGAAAGACCATCGAGGCCTGCCTGATACTACGAGAGCTCGTGGATCGCGGGGAGGTGCGCCGGGCTGCGGTGCTCTGCCCGCCTCCGCTGGCGGAGCAGTGGCAGCGGGAGCTTGCGAGCAAGTTCCACATCGACGCGGAGCTCGTGCTCCCCGGCACGGCCTCCCGTCTCGAACGCCCCTGCCCGGTGGGGCAGAGCCTGTTCGAGCGCTACCCCTTCACCGTGGTCTCCCTGGACTTCATCAAGAGCGAAAGGCGGCGCGCGGAGTTCCTCCGGGCGTGCCCGGAGTTTGTGATTGTAGACGAGGCGCACACCTGCGCGACGGGGTACGAGGGACGCGGGCCGCGCCACCAGCGGCACGAGCTCGTGCGCCAGGTCGCAGCGGGCGATCGGCACCTCATCCTCGTAACGGCCACACCGCACAGCGGAAACGAGGAGGCGTTCCACTCCCTCCTGGGGCTCCTGGACCCGTCGTTCCTGTCCCTGACCGGTGACCTTGCGGAGGAGACGCGGCAGACAGATCGACGCCGCCTGGCGCGCCAGTTCGTGCAGCGACGCCGCGCGGACATCCGGCGGTTCATGGAGACGGACACCCCATTCCCCGAGCGGGAGGAGCGGGAGCGCCCCTACCGGCTCTCGCCGGGCTACCGCGCGCTTTTTGACCGCGCCTTCGCCTACGCCCTGGAGACCGTGCAGGATGTGCAGGGAGGGGCCTTTGCCCGTCGGGTGCGGTGGTGGTCTGTCCTCGCGCTCCTCCGTTCCCTCGGCTCGAGCCCCGCGGCTGCCGCGGCCACGCTCCGCACCCGGGCAGCCTCGGCCGCCACGGAGACCGAGGATGAGGCGGACGAGGTGGGGATCCGCTCCGTCATGGACCTGGACACCGTGGACCAGGCGGAGAGCATGGACGTGGCGCCGGGCGGCGACCCCGGGGACGGGGAGACGGAGCGCCCCGAGCGGCGGCGCCTCCTGGACATGGCCCGGGAGGCCGAAAGCCTCGCCGGAGCGGAGGACGCCAAGCTCAAGACCGCGGAGGAGGAGATCCGGGCGCTCCTGAAAGAGGGGTTCAGCCCCGTGGTCTTCTGCCGCTTCATCCCCACGGCCCACTACGTGGCGGAGGAGCTCCGCAAACGCCTTCCCGGGGACGTCGTCGTGGAGGCAGTGACGGGCGAGCTTCCGCCGGAGGAGCGGGAGCGGCGGGTGCTTGCCCTGGGCGAGGCGGAGCGGCACGTCCTTGTGGCCACCGACTGCCTGAGCGAGGGCATCAACCTCCAGGAGCATTTCGACGCGGTGGTGCACTACGACCTCTCCTGGAACCCCACGCGTCACGAGCAGCGCGAGGGGCGGGTGGACCGCTACGGTCAGCCCAGGAAAACGGTTCGCGCCCTGACCCTGTTCTCCATGGACAACCGGATCGACGGCCTGGTGCTAGATGTGCTCCTCCGAAAGCATAGAATCATCCGAAGCGGCCTGGGTATCTCCGTGCCGGTGCCGGTGCGGAGCGAGGAGGTGATGGAGGCCTTGATGCAGGGGCTTATCCTCCGAGGAAAGGGATCGCACGAGCAGCAGTACCTCTTCCCGGAGCTCGAGGCGGAGAAGGTGCGCCTCCACACCCAGTGGGAGACCGTTGCCGAGCGGGAGAAGCGCTCGCGCACGATCTTCGCCCAGGAGTCCATCCGCTTCGAGGATGTCGCGCCGGAAATCCAGGAGGCCAGGTCAGCCGTGGGATCCGCCGCGGACCTCAGGGGTTTCGTGCGTGACGCGGTGGAGGCATGCGGGGGCAGGGTGAGCGAGCGCGATGGGAGCCTGTCGATCGACGCCACCAAGGCCGCCCGGGCCCTGCGCGATCAGCTCGGGCAGGACCTCACGATCACGGCGCGCTTCGAGCTTCCGGTGGAGCGAGGGGTCACGCACCTCGTGCGCACCCATCCCCTTGTCGGCACCTTGGCCGCGCACATCATGGACACGGCCCTCGATCCGCTTGCGGACGGAGTGGCGCGCAGAGCGGGCGCGATTCGCACCCGGGCTGTGACGGGACGGACCACGCTCCTCCTGGTGCGCTACCGCTTTGACCTGGAAACCACGACGGGGACGGAGAGCCGCACCGAGCTCTGCGAGGAGTGCCGGCTCCTTGGCTTTACCGGCGCCCCAGGGCAAGCGGGCTGGATCGATGCCGTTGAGGCTGAACGGCTGCTCCACGCGCAGCCGGATGCCAACATCGTCCCGGAGCAGGCGGAGAGCTTCGTCTCCCTGGTGATTCAGGAGATGGCGGCGCTCCTGCCCCGCATAGAGGCGGAGGGCGAGGCGAGGGCGGAGGCCCTGTCCGCGGCGCACCAGCGGGTGCGCTCGGCAAGCCGCAGGAAGGGTGTCCGCACCAGGGTCAAGGCGCACACGCCGGCTGATGTCCTGGGTGTCTACGTCCTGCTTCCCATGTCCGGAGGCGCGGCATGAGGGGCGTGCGCCACAACGGCTTCCTTGCGGTGCGCGCCGAGGGCGGGCTCATCTCGCCCGACATCATTGCGGGCCTCGCCGCATCGAGGAGCGAGCTTCCGGGGCTGCGCGCGGAGGACTACCACCTCGGCGCCGAGCGCCTGGGCGAAGCCATCACGCGATCCTGGAACCGGATGCGCGGCGAGTGGGCGCGCTTCCAGGATGCGCGGACGAGCGCGGGTGCCGCGGAGCCGGCTACGGGGCTGACGCGCGAGCGCCTCCTTCTCCCGCTTTTCCAGGAGCTTGGCTACGGCAGGCTCCAGCCCGCGCGGGGCCTGGAGGTCCAGGGCAAGAGCTACCCCGTGAGCCACCTCTGGGGAAAGGCGCCCATCCATCTCGTAGGCTCCGGGGTGGAGCTGGACAAGCGGTCAAGCGGCGTGGCCGGAGCGGCGCAGGCAAGCCCGCACGGCTTGGTGCAGGAGCTTCTGAACCGCTCCGACGAACACCTGTGGGGATTCGTGTCCAACGGCCGCCTGTTGCGGATCCTCAGGGACAACCGGAGCCTGACCCGGCAGGCCTACGTGGAGATCGACCTGGAGGCGATCTTCCAGGGCGAGCTCTACCCTGACTTCGCGGTGCTCTGGATGCTCTGCCATCAGAGCCGCGTGGAGGCGGAGCGGCCCGAGGAGTGCTGGCTCGAGCGCTGGTCAGGCCTGGGGCGGGAGCAGGGCGCGCGCGCCCTGGAGACCCTGCGCAAGGGCGTGCAGGAGGCCATCGAGCACCTCGGGCGCGGCTTCCTCTCCCACCGCTCAAATGGCAAGCTCCGCGAGCGCCTGCGAAGCGGCGCGCTTTCCACGCAGGAGTTTTATCGGGAGATCCTGCGCCTGGTCTACCGCCTGCTCTTTCTGTTCGTGGCGGAGGATCGGGACGCGCTCCATTCCCGCGACGTGCCGGCCGCCGAGCGGGAGACCTACCGGGACTTCTACTCCACCCACAGACTGCGCCTGCTTGCTGATGAGATCCGGGGCACGGCGCACGCCGACCTCTTCGCCTCTTTGAGGATGGTGATGCGCCTCCTTGGCACCTTGGGCGCGCCGGAGCTCGGCCTCCCCGTCCTGGGGAGCTACCTCTGGTCCGAAGGTACGCTGCCGGACCTCATGGGGAGCGACCTATCCAACGCGGATCTCCTGGAGGCGGTGCGGGCCCTGGGGTTCACGCGACGGGGCAAGGACCTCTGGCGCGTGGACTATCGGAACCTCGGGAGTGAGGAGCTTGGCAGCGTGTACGAGTCCCTCCTGGAGCTGCACCCCGAGGTGGATGCCGAGGCCGGGCACTTCTCTCTCTCCGTGGCTGCCGGGCATGAGCGAAAGACCACGGGCTCGTACTACACGCCACACGCCCTGGTACAGAGCCTGCTCGAGACAGCGCTGGACCCAGTGCTGGAGGAGGCAGCCAAGGGCCCGAATCCCGAGGCCGCGATTCTCGCGCTCACGGTCTGCGATCCAGCCACGGGCTCCGGGCATTTCCTCATTGCGGCAGCGCACCGGATCGCGCGTCGCCTGGCGAGCGTGCGCACCGGCGACGAGGAGCCGGCGCCCGAGGCGATGCACAGGGCTCTCCGCGACGTGATCGGCCGATGCCTCTACGGCGTGGACGTAAACCCCATGGCCGTGGAGCTCTGCAAGGTGAGCCTGTGGATGGAAGCCCTGGAGCCGGGCAAGCCGCTATCGTTCCTGGATGCCCATATCCAGTGCGGGAACAGCCTCCTGGGCACAACGCCGGATCTCATGGCCAAGGGCATCCCGGAGGAGGCGTTCAGCGCCCTGACCGGGGATGACAAGAGCGTTGCCACGCAACACCGGAAGCGGAACCGCGAGGAGCTTCACGGTCAGCAGAGCCTCAAGGACGAGACCGGGGGCCTGTGGGGCGAGCCGCTCCCGACCATAGAAAACCTCCAGGCCCTTGGCGTGGATGACTCCACCCTGGAGGGGATCCGGGAGATGGAGTCGCACTACCTCCAGCACCTCCGGTCCGATGTCTACCAGCACGCCCGGATCGTGGCGGACGCTTGGTGCGCAGCCTTTGTATGGCCTCGGATGAAAGGGCAGAAGCTCCCGCCCTTGACGCATGGACTGTGGAACGACATACACCAGACTCCGGAGAGCGTGCCGGCAGCGGTCTTGCAGGAAGTAGACCGGATCGCGAAGGCGTACCAATTCCTGCACTGGCACCTCGCGTTCCCGGAGGTTTTTGGACGGGAGGGCGGCGGGTTCGACGTGGTACTCGGGAACCCGCCGTGGGAGCGGATCAAGCTGCAGGAGGCTGAGTGGTTTGCCGAGCGCCGCCCCGATATCGCCAAGGCGAAGAACGCGTCCGAGCGCAAGCGGATGATCGAAGCCCTCCTCAAGGAAGATTCCACACTGCACCAGGATTTCCTGGAAGCGCGACGCGTGGCGGAAGGCGAGAGCGCCCTGGTGCGAGAGACGGGCCGCTACCCCCTGTGCGGCCGCGGGGACATCAACACGTACTCGGTGTTCGCGGAGATGGGACGAAGTCTGATGTCGCCGAAAGGACGCATGGGCATGATCGTACCCTCCGGAATCGCAACGGACGATACGACGAAGGTGTTCTTCGGGGACCTGGTGGACCGGCAGGCCTTGGTTTCCTTGTTCGATTTCGAGAACCGTGAGGGGATCTTTCTTGGGGTGCATCGCAGCTACCGCTTCTGCCTCCTCACCCTAACCGGACGGCAGCGACCGGCGCGCGCAGGCGCAGAGTTCCGATTCTTCGCATACCGCGGCGAGGACCTCGCGGACCCGGAGCGTCGGTTCCGCCTGACACCGGAAGACTTCGCGCTGATGAACCCGAACACACGGACCTGTCCGATCTTCCGCACCCGTCGCGACGCTGAGCTCACGCGGGCGATCTACCGGCGGGTGCCGGTGCTGATAAAGGAGGGACCGCCGGAGGAGAACCCGTGGGGGATGTCGTTCATGGCCATGTTCCACATGTCGAACGACTCCGGGCTCTTCCGCGGCCGTGAGAATCTGGAGGCGGAGGGCTTCCGTCTCGAGGGCAACCGCTTCCGCAACGGAAAGGAGACGTACCTGCCGTTGTACGAGGCGAAGATGGTGCACCACTTCGACCACCGCTGGGCGACCTACGATGGCGATGACACTCGGGATGTCACCGCCGCCGAGAAAGACGACTCAGGGTACAGTGTGCTACCTCGCTACTGGGTGGCAGAAGCGGAAGTGCAGACGCGGCTCGAGGACCGGTGGGAGCGGGGGTGGATGTTGGGGTGGCGCGACATCACAAACACCACCAACGAACGCACAGTAATAGCATCGGTTCTGCCGAGGGTGGGTGTGGGGAACAGCTACCCGCTGTTTCTCGTGTCAGCCGCGGTGGCTCCAACATTTCAATGCATGGCGGCAAACATGAGCGCGTTTGTCGTGGACTACGTCGCGAGGCAGAAGGTCGGTGGGCTCCACCTGAACTACTTCTACGTGACTCAGCTTCCCATGCTCCCGCCCTCCACCTACGACTTGCCCTCCCCTTGGGCGCCGAGGCAGACGTTAAAGGACTGGATCCTACCGCGTTTGTTGGAGCTGGTATACACGGCGAACGACCTCGAGCCCTTCGCGCGCGACTGTGGCTATTCGGGCCCACCCTTCCGGTGGGACGAGGAGCGCCGCTTCCGGCTCCGCTGCGAGCTCGACGCGGCCTTCTTCCATCTCTATGGCATCGGCCGCGAGGATATGGATTACATTATGGAGACGTTCCCGATCGTGAAGCGGCACGACGAGAAGATGTGGGCGGAGTACAGGACCAAGAGGGTGGTGGGCGAGATGCATGACAGCCTAAATCGGGAGCGAGCGTAGCGAACACGTATGTTATGTTCCTTCTTGACAGAGGTGATATTGGTGCAATCCTTTGATCCCTATCAGGAGGCAAAATGAACAAGATTGACATCGTCGCCTTCGAATATGCCCTTTCCATAACAGATGATGGGACGGTTTTCGAAAAGTTCGCTTTAGCCTTTCTGTCCGCCGTGATGGGATACGACTTCATGCCTGCCGGCGGAGCTAAGGATCGTGGAATAGACGGCCTTCAATCTTTGTTTGATAGAAAGGGATTTGATACACAGAAGTACCAAGTATCTACTGAGAAAGATACTGAAGGGAAGATGGTTGCATCTCTTGAAAAGCTACGGAAAAACAAGATACGCTTCGACACCTTCAGATATATAACTAACCGAGAAGTGAAGAATCGCGATCTCCTTTGTGATGGGTTGTCGGCTAAATATAAGAGATCGGTTGCGATATTTGATCTCAAATGGTTTGCAGCCAATATCCTTCATTCAGAGGCAACTGTTAATGCGTATCGGACTTACATCCTCTCTAACTTGCATGAATTTGCGCTACCTGGCCGTTCCAATATTGTATCAAACCTGAACAGTGATTCTAGGCTATTCGTTTTCCTTCGTCAGCAATTGGACTACTCAAGCGAAAAGCCACAAATCGACCAACTTTTAGCTGATTCGCTTATCATAATGAGTCTTGAGGATACTGATCCAGACAAAGGGATATTTAAGGCAATTAATGAAATCAAGGATTCTATTAGAAAACTGGTTAAGTTCGACTTTAAGAGCATAGAGCTTCTAATTGAGGACAGAGCTCAATTTCTTTCGCAAAAGCCAAACAGAAGAATCGTTTATCATTCCAAGGCTAATGCCTATTGTCTCCCCTTCGAAACAAGGTTGCAAATCCAGGAACGGAACATCCGCGATCAGCAGCTCCTCGATGTCTTCTACCAGCAAACGTCTGAGCGAATGAACAACTACCTAAAGATAAAGGAAGTGTCTATTCGGAATGCAATAGACATTCTTAGGGATGTGGTTTTCAGAATATTTTATCAACAGGGGTTGGAGTTTGCGAGTTTCATATTAGATGCGGAAACACACGATACAATTGAAAAAGAGTTGATAGATGTAGTCAACAGCGCCGTGGATGAAAGTAGCATTGTCCTAAAGAATAGAGAATTGGTAAAGTCAGCCCTTCTAATGACGATTCGAGATCTAGTCTATAACGGAACCAAGGAACAAAAAGATTTTCTAAAGGCTCTTTCAAACTCATATATGATGATGTTCATGCTACATTGGGATCCGAAGATCTCGACTTTCTTCCATACAATGGCCAACAACCTAAAGATATTCGTATGTACTTCGCTGATCATTCCAGCGCTGTCGGAATACTATCTAGATCCCCACAACCGGCGCCACTGGAATATACTGCAACTTGCAAATAAAGCCGGCGTCAAACTTTATGTTACGGAAGGCATTATCAGCGAGCTCTGCTCACATTTCAGGATGATAATGAAGTTGTACCATGATGACTACTCACGTACGGAGGATGTTCTCACCGGCGATGAATCTCAAATCTACTACGTTAACGAAATACTCATAAGAGCATATTTCTATGCCAAAATACGAGGGCATGTTTACAACTTCAAGGATTTCATTGAAAACTTCGTAGATCCAGATCTAAAGTCTTTGGAAAGTGATCTTGTGGAGTTTCTAAAAGAGCAATTTGGCATTAGTTTTTTGCCCTCAAAATCGCTTGCCATACAACTGGATGCTCATGAACAAGAACTTGTCTTAGAGAGACTGAAGGATCAGAAGAGTCATATTGTAAAGGCTAGGACAGACGTGAATACAATACTTACCGTTTATAAGTTGCGGGAAAAGAACAATGAAACAGCGGAAGCATCGATATTTGGTTATCGGACATGGTGGCTGTCCAAGGACGTAAACACTTACAGGGCCGTTACCTCTGTCCTGTCGGACAAATATCCGGAAAGTTGCTACATTCGACCAGATTTTCTTTACAACTACATAGCATTAACTCCACATCCGGCTGAGGTGGAGGAGGCCTACAGAAACTTATTTCCCGGATTGATCGGCGTAAACATAAGTTTCCATCTTCCAAGTGAGATAGCGGACTATGTTAGAAGAAGGATGCAAGAGTTTAAAAGCAAGAACCCTGGTAGAGCCAACGCAATCTTACGCAGATTGACTGAGAAGCTCAAGTCCGATCCTAATCTCCGTACCAAAGGCTACGTCGAACAATACTTGGAGCAGGAGGCAACTAAACTGAGCGCTAAGTAAGACAGCCCGATAGGGAAAAAGGGAGAAATATAACAAATCAGTGGAGTTGTCCGCCTGAG
>Ga0315274_10017098_pt1 | contig 10236 bp, 12 predicted proteins | sample YL17G02_20_MG_FD_203700 | JGI IMG/M metagenome (GOLD analysis project Ga0315274, IMG submission 203700) | Sediment microbial communities from Yellowstone Lake, YNP, Wyoming, USA - YL17G02_20 | ecosystem: Environmental > Aquatic > Freshwater > Lake > Sediment | place: USA: Wyoming | collected... | reverse complement strand
GACGTCCACATTCTGGACGGACGCGCGGCGGAGCTCGGGGAAGACGACTGCCTGTGCTGTCATGGGTGAGGAGACTCTACCTCATCCGGCGGCAGGACGCAACTTTACTTCACTGCGCCGCAGGAGCGGCGCACGCATCTATGACGACAGAGCTGTTCTTCGGGGAAAAAAGGAAGGAAAAAAGAATAGGAAGGACTGAGCTGGTCGCGCAGGCCCACGACACCGAAGGAGGGCCCGCTCCCCTCACCTCAGCGCGGCGGCCTGGAAGGCAAGGACGGTGAGCGAGGGCTCCCAGTCAGGGGTCCAGTCGTTGCTGAGCTTCGCGATGCCACCCATGGACACGCCCGCCTTTCGGCCGAGGCTCACCACGGTGTCCGCGAAGGCCTCCACCTCGGTCTTGCGCCTGGCCTCCACGTCCTGGAGCATGGAGGTCTTGCCCTCGGACCCGAAGCCGCCCAGGGTCTTGTGCCACGCGGCGATGTCCGAATCGACCAGGCCCGTCCCCATGGCTCCGGAGAGCGCGATCGTCTCGGCCATAGCCGCCTCCATCACCGCCTTCGCATCCGGGTCGGTCTGGAAGATCCTGTAGGGGGCGCGGATGACGGCGGAGACCTGGTTGATCCCCACGTTGATCATGTACTTGTACCAGAGGCTGCGAACCATGTCCTGCGGGACCACGCAGGCGACGCCGGTGCGCTCGAAAAACGCCGCCACCCGGGAGACGCGCCCGCTCCATGCACCCGGGGTATTGGCCGCGTCCCCGAAGTGGATCTTTCCGGTGGAGGAGTAGACGGTCCGGTTTTCCTCCCGCACCGCGTCGATCCCGAGGATCATGGCATACAGGACCTTCTCCTGGCCGAACGCGGCGGCGAGCTCGTCCTCGCTCGTGATGCCGTTCAGAAACGGGAGGATGAGCGTTTCGGGGCCCACGTGCCCGCCCATGTCCCTGATGGCATGCGGGAGCTGGTGGTTCTTCACTGCCACGATGACGAGCTGGGCGCGCCCCGGCTCTTCCGGGGAGACGAGCCTGAAGTCCCGGCGCGTGCCGTTCAGCAGGAACCCCTGGCTGCGGTAGCGCTCCAGGCGCTCCCTGCCGGCGAGCACGGCCACGGCCCGCGGGTCCCGAGCCGCAATGATCCCGGCCACGGCGGCTCCCACCGCGCCTGCGCCGACCACGAGCGCGCTGCGTATGTCCGTGCCGGCCGCCCGATCCGGCTCATCGCCGAAGCTCCTTGCGGGACTCATTCGGTGTCCTGCTTTCCCACCGGGCAGACCGAAAGGCATTGGACGCACCTTTGGCATTGGCCAAGGTCGATTGTACGGCCTTCGCGCGGCTTCTGAGGACAGACCTCAATGCATTTCCCGCAGTCCGTGCACGCGTGACCAGCCGCGACCCTGCGCGACGGCTCCCAGGGAGCGTCCGTGCGCAGCGCAGTGATGATAAGCCTCGGCCCGCAGCGCGGATGCACCAGAAGGCCGAAGGGGCTGAGGTTCCCGAGCCCCGCAGAAGCGGCCAGCTTCGGCAGGTTGAGCGCCGGGGAAAGCGGGTCAAGCGGCTCGGCTCGATAACCGGCACGGACCGTCATGCGGGTGATGCGCGCCAGGAACACCTTTGCCCGGGCAAAGGCAAACGGGTCGAATGAGTCCGACTCCCACCGATGAAGGAATACAAGGGTATCCCGGACACGGATTGCGTCGTCGCAGCTTGTGGCGATGAGCTCGGCAACCTCGCGGCGCGGTGTGATGCGTCGTGCGATCTGGTACTTTACAAAGCTCCAAGGAGAGCGGAAGAGCAGAAGCAGCGCGGGCATCAAGGTGCCGAAAAAGCGTATCTTTCCGAAGTCGGTGGACATCGGGATGAAACGAATATCAGGCCGAACCGGCACGGAAGACTCCCTCAGCAAGGCATGGGGATCGTCACGACGGCCGGCGCGGGTGCTTTCCATGGCAGCCGATTATAGCGAGTCGGCAGCAAGGAACAAGGGGATGAATCAGCCCATGCTCTCCCTATGCGAAACTCGACCGCCCTCGAGTACTATCGGGCCGCGAAAAGGGAGAAGAACAGGATCCTGGCAAACCGCGCCATCTGCGCTATAGTGCGGTCCATGAGTTCCAATGGCTTTCGCAACGTCCGCATCCTTGACAACTTCTACCAGACCTCCTCGTTCTTCCCCATGCCCGTGGTCCTGGTCTGCACGCAGTCGGAGTCGGGGGTTATGAACCTCGGGCCCTACTCTCTCTGTTTCCCCTACACGGTGGCCGGGGACAAGTACCAGATGGCCTTGAGCAGCCGGGACAATAGCAATACGGCGGTGAACCTGCGCCGCACCGGCCTGTGCACGCTGAACTTCATCCCCGATGACCGCAAGTTCATGCGCAACTGCGTGATGCTGGGCTACCCGGGGGAAACCACGGAAGAGAAGATGAAGAACTCCGTGTTTTCTCTCCTTCCCTCCCAGCGTGAGGACTCGGAGCGACTGCCGGACAGGGTGTATCCCGATGTGGTGGAGGAGGCGCTGCAGGTGTTCGAATGCTCCCTCGACTCCTTCGCGGTCGACGAGACCACTCACGCCATGCGATCCATCCTGAACGTGGACAAGGTGCTCCTCAAGGAGAAATGGCACCGGGTTCTTCTCGAAGGCCGACGGCGGTTCCCCAACCTGCCGGTCGACTACGGTTTTCGCGACAATGCCCAGTTCTGGTTTGCGAGGCACAGCCCCCCCTACCGCGAGCCCATCCCGAAGAGCAAGGCCGCCACGGTGGACTCGGTGATGTGGGCTGTTACCCGTGGAGGATTTGCCGTCGACCTGGAGTGGCAGCCGCAGGCAGCGGCCCGCCTGGTGTCGGTTCCCCGCGTTTTCCTCGGACTGGTTCTCAAGGGCATCGCCGACGAGGCGAAGAAGGCGGGCGTGCGGATCGTCACGCCGGAGTTTCTTGACACGGTGCGGGACAAGCGGTCCCGCGAAAAGTGAAGGTATTCTCGTTTTCTTTCTTCATCTTCTTTCTTCATCCCATCGGCCCACTCCATTTTCCTGCTCGCCGTGCTGATGCTCTCCAGGCGCGACTGTCCCCGGCGGCGTTGCCTCCAGGGCGTCGCTCCCTCGCCATAGCCTTTCTTGACACGGATGGAGATTCGTTGTTATGCATGATCCGTCAGGGAGGAAAAATGGGACAGATTGAGCTGATCGAGCAGGCCCACGACACCTGCGGGGAATCCCCGATCTGGGATCCGCTCGAGAAGGCCCTGTACTGGTGCGACACGCAGAGACCGCTCGTGCACCGCTACGACCGGGCAACGGGCCGCTGCCAGTCCTTCGGCGTGGACCGCAACGTCCTCGCCCTCGGCAGGGCGGGGGTGGGACGGTGGCTCCTCGTGACCCCTGAGGCCCTCGTCCTGTGGAAAACCGGCAGCCCGACGACGACCATGCTCGCGGCGCCCGAGAAGGGAAGGCCGGACATCGCCTTCAATGACGGCACAGTCGACCCGGCGGGCCGCTACGTGGCCGGCACGTACAACACGAAAATCTACGACGCCCCGGACGGCAATCTCTGGAGCGTCGACGCCTCGGGGAAGGTGATGAAGCTCGACAGCGGCCTCGTTCTGCCCAACGGCATGACATTCAGCCCCGAGGGCCGCACCCTGTACGTGGCGGAAATGTTCAGGAACCGCATCCTGGCCTACGACTACGACCCGGCGACGGGCGCGGCGGGCAGCAGGCACGTGTTCGTCGAGGTGCCCAAGGAGGACGGCATGCCCGACGGCCTGGTGACCGACACGGACGGCTACCTCTGGAGCGCCCACTGGCAGGGCTGGAGGATCACCCGCTACTCGCCGTCGGGGAAGATCGACACCGTCATCGAGGTGCCCTTCACAACGCCGACCTGCGCGGGCTTCGGCGGCGAGGCGATGAACGAGCTGTACGTCGCCTCGGCGACCCAGGGGCTCTCCGAGCAGCAGCTGGCGCAGAGCGAGAATCCCGGCGGCCTTTTCCGCATCGCGGTGAACCACACGGGCCTGCTTGAGCGCGAGTTCGGCTGTTAGGCTGTTACGCCGGCGCCGTCCGTTCGGCGCCGGAGGCGCCCTTCAATTCGGCCGGCTCCAGCAGGCCGCGCGCGGTCGCGGCGTCGGTGACGAGAATCTTCAGCAGGCCGCCGCGCAGCACTCCGCGGATCGCCTCCACCTTCTCAGGGCCGCTCGCCGCGCCTATCACCATGGGGATCCGCGCGAGATCGGCGGCCGAGATCCCGACCGCCCTGTCGTTCAGCGGGTGAGCGAGGATCCTCCCCTCTGAATCGAAGTGCAGGCCGCAGACGTGACCCACGGCCCCGCTGGCGTAGATCTCCCGGGACTCCTCGACGGTCAGGAAGCCCGCGCGGACAAGCGCGCTGTGAGCGGGATGGTTCGAGCTGATCCCCAGCAGGGCGATATCCGCCTCGCGCGCGCGCTGGAGGGTCTCGGCGATCTGCGGCTCGCGTAGCAGCAGCTCCCGCAGCTCGCGGCTGGCGACGATGACGGGAGCCTGGATCACGCGGTACTGCCCGTGGAGCTTCTCGGCGAGGGCGCGCGCGAGCTCGAAGCCGTCGAAGCGCGGGTTGATCGATCCAAGAGCCCCGAGCAGCTGCACGACCTCCACTCCGGCGAAGGCCGCGGTGGCAGCCAGGGCGCTCACCGCCTGGTACAGGGTTGTTCCCCACGAGATGCCGATGCGGATCCTGTCGCGAAGGTGCGATGCGAGGCACTCGGCGGCGGCCCTGCCGACGGCGACGGTCGTCGAGGCTGCGTCGTGTTCGGCGGGGACGACGACGGCGCGCGGGAGGGAGAAGCGGGACTCGAGATCGCTCGCGAGCGACCACGCGAGGGACGGCGACTCGTGGATGCGGATCTCGACGATGCCCTCCTCCCGTGCCTTGCGCAGCGCATTGGAGACCGTGGCGCGCGAGATGCGGCAGCGGTCGGCGATGTCCTGCTGGGAGAGGCCCTGCCGGTAGTACAGCGTCGCGACCTGGACAAGGAAATCCCTGTCCGACATCGGCCCTCCCCCCTACACCAGAACCATGAGGGGGTTCTCGAGGGCGTCCATGATCCCCTTGAGGAACAGGGCAGCCTCGGCGCCGTCCAACACCCTGTGGTCGAAGGTCAGGCTGAGGCCCATGAGCTTCCGCACGGTGACATTGCCGCCGACCAGGGCGAGTGATTCCTCGACCGCGCAGACGCCGAGGATAGCGGCCTGGGGCAGGTTGATGATCGGCGTGAAGGCGGTGATCCCGTACATCCCCACGTTGGAGATCGTGAACGAGCCGCCCTCGAGCTCTGCGGGCGCAAGCTTTTTCTCGCGCGCCTTTGCGGCCAGCTCGCGCGTGCGGGCGGCCAGCGCCGCGAGTGAGAGCGTGTCGGCTGCGCGCACGACCGGCACGAGCAGGCCCTGCGGGGTCGCGACCGCCACGCCGATGTCGATCGCCTTTCTGTAGATCACGTCCGTGCCGTCCAGAACGGAGTTGACCCGGGGATGCGCGGCGAGGACCCTCGCCGTGGCCCGCACCACCATGTCGTTGATCGTGATCTTCGCGTCGGCTCCTGCGTTGATGCGTTCGCGCATGACCAGCATCTCGGTGACGTCCGCCCTGGCCTGGCAGGTGACGGGCGGGATCTCGAGGTGGCTCTGCAGCATGCGTCGTCCGGTGACCTTCTGAATCGAGGAGAGAGGCACGCGCCTGTCGCCGTCGGCGAGCGTGAGCGGCGGCGCCTCGGGAATGTTGCGCGCCTCGGCAGCCGGCGCGGCGAAACGCAGCACATCCGCCTCCCGCACCTCGCCGTGCCTTCCGGAGGGCGGCACGGCCGCGAGGTCGACGTTGCGCTCACCCGCTGCCCGGCGCGCCGCCGGCGTGGCAGCAACCCTTCCCGCCGTCGGTTCGGCAGGAGAAGGGGGAGCAGCGGCAGCAGGGACTTTGGCCGCGGCCGACGCGCCGGCGGGAACTGGCTCGGCAAAGGATGGCGCCGGGATCACCTCGCCCGGCTGCCCGATCCACGCGATGACCACCGAGACCTTCACGGTCTCCCCGTTGCCGTGGAGGATCGCGAGCAGCGCGCCGTCCGCCTCGGCCTCGAGCTCCATGGTCGACTTGTCCGTCTCGATCTCGGCGATCGCCTCGCCCTTGCGCACGGGGTCGCCGGCCTTCTTCATCCACCGGAGGATCGTCCCTTCCTCCATCGCCATGCCCGTCTTGGGCATGATCACGCTGGTCATTCGGGGCCCCCTCTCAGACAAGGTCCCGGGCAGCCGCGACGATGGCGTCGAAGGTCGGGACAACGTTCGCCTCCAGCACGGGGTTGTAGGGGATGGGCACGTCGAGGCCCGCCACGCGCCTGATCGGCGCGTCGAGGTGGAAGAACGCCTCGCTGTCGGCGATCACCGCCGCGATCTCGCCGCCGAACCCGCCTGTCCGGCAGGCCTCGTGCACGATCATGACCTTCCCCGTCTTCTTCACGGACCCGATGATACACCCCGCGTCCAGCGGGACGAGGCTGCGGATGTCGATGACCTCCGCCTCGATGCCTTCGGAGGCGAGGGCCTTCGCGGCCTCCAGGCTGCGCTGCACCATCCTCCCGTAGGTGACGATCGTGAGGTCTTTTCCGCTCCTCTTCACGTCCGCCACACCGAGGGGGATAGTGAGGTCCTCCCCCGCGTCCGGCACGGGACCCTTCTGCCTGTACAGAAGCTTCTGCTCGATGAAGACGACGGGGTTGGGGTCGCGGATCGCCGTCTTGAGCAGGCCCTTCGCGTCGGCGGGAGTCGAGGGAATGACGACCTTGAGCCCCGGCACGTGGCAGACCCACGCCTCGAGGCTCTGCGAGTGCTGCTCCGCGGCCCCCGTTCCCGAGCCCCCCGGGGTGCGCAGGACCATGGGGACGGAGACCTGGCCGCCGAACTGGTAGTGGATCTTCGCCCCCTGGTTGGCGAGCTGGTCCAACGCGATGGTGATGAAATCGCTGAACATGATCTCGGCGATGGGGCGCATTCCTGTAATGGCCGCCCCGACTGCCGCTCCCGCGATTGCGCATTCGGACAGGGGCGTGTCGCGCACCCTCTCCTCGCCGAACTCCGCGAGCATGCCCTTCGTGACCCCGAAGGCGCCGCCGTAGACTCCGATGTCCTCGCCAAGGATGAACACCGAAGGGTCTCTGCGCATCTCCTCGCTCATTGCCTCGCGGATCGCCTCCGCGTATGTGATTTCTCTCATCTGTCCCCTCTCTGGCCGGCTTCCGCCGTCCATGGCTCCGCCGGCCTCGCCATCCCTGGCTTGGCATACACGTCGTCGAGCACGTTCTCGACCTTCGGGTTCGGGCTGGCCTCGGCGAAACGCACCGCCGCCTCGACGTCCTTCTTCGACTGCGCCTCGATCGCGTCGAGCTCGGCCGCCGTGAAAATCTTCTCGGCCAGGAGTTGCCTCCTCATGCGCGGGATGGGATCCCTCTTCTTCCACTGCTCGATCTCCTGCTTCGTGCGGTAGACGTTCGCGTCGCTCTTGGAGTGGCCCATGATCCTGTAGGTGTTCAGCACGAGGAGCATCGGGCCGTTGGCCTTCACGTACTCCTTCGCCTCGAGGGCGGCGAGATAGACGGCGATCGCGTCGTTGCCGTCCATCGCGACGCCCCTGATGCCGTAGGCGAGCGCCCGCTGGGAGAGGTCGCTGATGTTCATCTGCTTCTCGATCGGCGTGGACATGGCGTAGAGGTTGTTCACGCACACGAACAGCACGGGCAGCTTCCACACGGCGGCGAGGTTCACCGACTCGTGGAAGGAGCCCTCGTTGGAGGCGCCGTCCCCGAAGAAGCCCACCGTCATGTGAGGGTCCTTCCGCATCTTCTGGCTGAGCGCGGCGCCGACGGCGATGGGGATCCCGCCGCCCACGATGCCGTTCGCCCCGAGGCTGCCCACGGAGAAATCGGCGATGTGCATGCACCCGCCCTTGCCCTTGCAGTAGCCTGTCTCCTTGCCGAGGAACTCCGCCATCATCCTGTCGAGGCTCATGCCCTTGCCGATGCTCTGGTTGTGCCCCCTGTGGGTGGCGGCGATGTAGTCTTCCTTGTCGAGGGCGCAGCAGACTCCGATGCCAGTCGCCTCCTCGCCGATGCAGAAGTGCGCCGTGCCGTGGACCTTGCCCTCGGTGAAGAGTCGGGCCGCTGTCTCCTCGAAGTGTCGCGTCTGCGTCATTTTGGTGTATATCTCTTTGAGTTTTTCTTTTGGTATGTTTGGTATATTCATGAGGCCTCCCCGAGTAGTCTGACAGATGTCAATCTATATCAGGGACTTGACAATTGTCAATCCTGGGGGGACGATCCGCCCGTTCCTGCGCTGGTTTCCGCCGGGTGCAGTAATCATTTGCAGAAGGTGTTGATATAGTGGTGTTGATATAGTGGACACCATGAACAGCTCGAACGGCACGGCAGCCACCCTCAACGGGGGGCTGCGGATTTTCTTTTCGGAGTTCGTCCGCGTGAGCATTTCACGCCCGTCTCAGGCCCTGTTCTTCGGAAGGACTGTCCTCTGGCAGAGGAGGCCCGCGCGCCTTCGCTCCGCCTGGGCCGCCGAGGGACTCACCGTGCCGCCCATCGCGATCTTCAGCATCACCAATGGCTGTTCGTGACGGTGAACGGTAAGCGGGGATGCGGGAAAGTATTGAAGGATAATCAGTTACGCTAGGGGGCCCTTTTCAGAGTCCCGATTCCAGATGCAAGTTCAAAACGTTCGTGACGGTCAAAACGACGATGCTGTCGCCACTCCGGCGATCCCCTTCCCAATCACGGTGATCGTTTCTTGTAGGGCTGTATAGTCGTGATGTTGAAGATCGCTTCAAAGTGCCTCTTATTGAATGTGCAGAAAGGCAACCGCTGATCTACCGCAATCTGTCCAATAAGCGAATCGATCATTCCGAGACCATGGCTGAGGTGGTATCTGGTGTACGCGGCCAGAGATCTCTTACATGTCGCTCTGCTGGGCCAACGCGTGATGTAGTTCCTCACGTCCTTCTCGACCCTTTTGATTTCTTCGGCGTTTCTGCATCCCTGAAGAAGCTCCATGACGACGAAACCGGGAAGACTCACCTTCTCCCCTTGCGCCCTGATTTCATCAAGCCACGCGACAGCTGGGGGGTAGTTGCGGATGAGATCAATCATGACATCGGTGTCGAGAAGTAACACGATCTACCCTTGTCGCTTTTCCGCCCGCTCCCGCAGCTTCCGCGCGAACTCGACGCTATCACCGATATCCGTACGGTCTTCCCACATACCGATGAGCGGTGAATTGCGCAGCCTTCCCGCGCTGGAAAATGGGTATTTCGCAGGGGAATTCCCTTTGGTGCGAGCGGATTTCTCCTTTGCCTTGAAGGTCACCTTTACCTCCTGCCCCTTCTTGAAGGGAAGGCCCGACACTTTCATGCTGATGACCCCGTCCTTCTCAACGACCGTGTCCATCTGGATGCTTCCCATATGCTCATCTCCCTGTACTCAAAGATAGTATACCTCATTTTCTGCAGGTCAGCACCCGGATATCTCCCCCCACCCGCTTTCCCGGAACCGACAGGCAATCCAGACCTCTGACTCAGGGTTTACATGTGACAGAATTCCATTCAATCGGTGTTCAATCAGGGAGGCTGGACTGAAAATCGTTTGCACAGAAGGCCCTCATATGGTAGCTTGCACGCTTCTCCCCATTTCTTTGCAAAAAGGTTCGAAACGAAAGGAGATCATCGTTCTCATGGCTCTTCAAATGTCCGCCACCGCCCAGCTTAACAAAGGTTTGCGCATCTTCTTCTCGGAGTTCGTCCGCGTGAGCCTTTCACGCCCGTCGCAGGCCCTGTTTTTCGGCAAGACCGTCCTCTGGCAGAGGAGGGCGGCGCGCCTTCGCTCCGCCTGGGCTGCCGAGGGCCTGACCGTCCCCCCAATCGTGATCTTCAGCATCACCAATGGCTGTTGGTGACGGTGAACGCTACGGGTGGGAGCAGGCAAGTCCTTCAAGAATAATCGTTTACAGAAACCGCCCTTTTTCGAGCCTTCGAATTTGAAGATGAGTTGGAAACGTTCGTTACGGTAGAAACTTCACGAGAACGGTCGGCTCGCTCACCTTCTGTCAGTCCCAGATGACCTCGATGCCACTCCTGTCTTTGATCTCCTTGTCAGACGTCAATATGGGCAGCCCGAGATACTTCGCAGTCGCAACGATCAGCCGATCGAATGTC
>Ga0315274_10017097_pt1 | contig 10237 bp, 7 predicted proteins | sample YL17G02_20_MG_FD_203700 | JGI IMG/M metagenome (GOLD analysis project Ga0315274, IMG submission 203700) | Sediment microbial communities from Yellowstone Lake, YNP, Wyoming, USA - YL17G02_20 | ecosystem: Environmental > Aquatic > Freshwater > Lake > Sediment | place: USA: Wyoming | collected... | reverse complement strand
AAGGCGGATTTCGATCCCGCCCCGCCGCGCTTCGAGCTGGACTTTTCCGTTCTTCATCCGGGCGGACCAATTCAGGAGCCAAACCTCCAGCCCGTCTGTTTTCGCTCCCGCAAGTCCGGGGCCGGGCTTCCCAGTCCCGGTCCTGGCAAGGCCGGGGCCGGCTCGCGATAGAAGATCCTCCGCCCGAAACGTCCGCCTGCCCGCATCCGTAAGGGTGAAATGCCCCATAAAAACGTCCCGGACGGACCAGGGATTCGCGGGATGCGAGGCTTCAAACCGGACGCCCCGGCGGAAAAACGTGAGCTGATATCCGTAACGCGCTCCGCCGGCATCCGACAGATTGCCCGTAAAATACCACCATTCGGCCTTGAACTCAGGATGGGCCCCGTGATCCCGGGGAAAACTCCAGGCCCACCCGCCCTCGGCCCGTCGCCACTCATCCCCGGATCCCGAAAAAGCGGCCGTCTCGACGAAGCCCGCGGCGACGGCAAGCGCAATCACCGGCAACACGGCTAGGCGACGTCCGAAACCAAGAGGTTTTTTTATTTTTTTTCTGACGAAGAGTGTCGACGATGGCAGCGTCACGGACCGAATCCTATTCTTCTCGGATCTGCATCTGAGGGTACGTCCGCCAAGCTTTGATAATGGGGTAAAGAGATCCTCCCAAACCGGCGAGCAAGGCCGTCGCCAAGGCAAGAACATAGGGGACCGCGGTGGGAAAGAAGAAAACCGTCCAGTTGAAGCTGCGCAAATTGATCACCTTGATCAAAATCGCGGCCATGGCCGTCCCGACGCCGAGGCTCAGGAGAAAGCTCAGAAAACCCATGATCAAGCCTTCGAGGACCGTGATTCCGGCCACTTGGCCGGTCGAAAAGCCGAGGGCCCGGTAGATCCCGAACTCGCGCCGGCGCTCGAGAAACAGAGTCAGGATGGCCCCGGCGATGCCGAAAAAAGCGACGACGACGGCAATAAAGCGCATCGAGCGGGTGACGGCGAAGGTCGCGTCGAAAACCCGGAGGGCGTTGGCGTGGAGCTCATCCCGGGAGAATACCGATAGGTCAAGCTCCTTGGCCCGGCGAGAGACGCCGTCGAGGATCTCGGCCCGCCGCGGCTCGCCGGGAGCAAAGAATATCCCAAGGCTGTCGATCGCCGGATCATCGAACAATTCGAGAAACCGCCGCCGGTCCATCATCACAACGCCGTGCTCGCTCGTGTAGTCGTAGAAAACCGCCGCGACGCGGAGCGTTTCGGTTCCATGGACGCCCTCGAGCGCGATCGTCTCCCCTGCTCCGACGCCGAAGCGGCGGGCAAAGCTCTCAGAGACGATGACCTCTCCGGCCCGGACGCGATCCCAATTCTCGGCGCGCCCCGAAAAAAAACGGAAATTCGTGAATTTTTGGAGGACGGCGGCATCAACCGCCGAGGCGTACACCGAGGTGCTCCGATACGAGACCAGGACGCTGCGGTAGGGATCGACGCCGGCGATCCCGGGCGTCCGGCGCAACTCCTCATAGAGAGAAACGGGGACCTCGGCGCTGTCCATCGACGAAAGATAAAAATCACCGCTGATTTGGGCGTCGAGCCACCGTTCGACGGAACGGCGGAAGCTCCCGATCATGGTTCCCAGCCCGATCGACATAGAGAGCGCCACCATAAAGGCCGCCACCGCAACGGCCGTACGCCCCAAGTTGAGATGGATGTTCCCCGCGGCGATCTTGCCGGGCAGCCCCGCCGCGCGCGTCAGTCCGCGTTTCAACAATCGATAGGCGGAAACTTCGGCCAACCCCGTGAAGAGGCTGGCGCCGACAAGAAATCCGAAGGCCCCGCCGAGGCCCGCATAGACCTGCGTCGGAAAAATGAAGAAGAGGCTCAGGCTCAGAACGATCATGCCGAAGCCCGCGACGGCGATCCTCCGCGCGGACCGATGATCGGTCCGGTTGGCCACCCGGCCGGACGCGGCCTGGACGGGGTCGGCCCGCTGAAGCTCGATCAACGGCCGGAGGCTTCCCAGGAAGGCCGCGGCTCCGCCGAGCAAGGCGCCCGCCGCGGCGATCCAAGGCGACCACTCGGGCGGCGCCGGCCGGAGGAAGAAATAAAGGTCGCTGATCGTCCCTCCGACTTCCCCGGCGAGAATCCGGCTGAGAAGGTAGCCCAAAATGCCGCCGCAAATCCCACCGGCCGAGCCGAGGAGGAGAATCTCGGTGAGAAAAGCGGCGCCGATCTCGGAACGATACGCCCCAAGACTGCGGAGGATGCCCGCGTCCCTTTTGCGGCTCACGACCGCGAACATGGCCGTGTTGTAGATGAGGAAGATCCCGACAAAGAGGGCGAGGAGGGACAAGGCCTCGAGATTCAAGCGGAAGGCGCGAAGCATCTGGGCGAGGATCGCCCGCCGCTCGACGCTCGTTTCGAGGCGATACCCGGTTCCCCATCGCGAGAGAAATCCGGGGGCATCGTTGAGGGCCAGATCCACCCGGTCCAGCCGGCCCCCCAGTCCGAAAAGAACCTGGGCATGGGAGATGTCGATCAGCAGAAAAGGCTCTCCGGAAGGATTGGGAAAGACTCCGGTCACGCGGAATCGTCCAAGAACGGTCCGGATCTCATCGCCCGGGAGAAGACCGAGCCTCTCGGCGAGCGCGGCGTCCGCAAGGACGGCATCGTCCTCGAGAAGAAAGGACATCCCGTCCTCGAGTCCCCGGCCTTTCCCGCGGGCGAGAACGGCCGAAACGAACTCGGGCCTCAAATTCCCGTCCAGAAGGGGATCGATGCCGAGAAGGCGGACGATTTCCCCGCTTTCGAGGCGGAGGCGGCGTTCGATGACGGGAGAGAGGGCTTCGACGGCGGGATCTCGGGCGAGCTCCGCCAAGACGGTTTCGTCCATGGTTCCCGCAGGCCGCAGGAGGGAATGCGTCGCTTTTCCCCGAAGAAACTCCACGGCCCCGGAAAAGCTCTCGAACGCCGCCCGGGCGGAGAGCGAGATCCCGACGGCGGCCGCCACTCCGCAGGCGATCCCGAGAAATTGAAGGAGGGTGAAAGCGGGACGGCGGAGGAGATATCGGAAAAAAGCCCGGCCGACCGATTTCAAGGCAGGAGGACCCCGTCGACGATCCGGAGGACCCGATCGGCCTGGCGCTCCGAGGACGGGGCGTGCGAAGCCACGATCATCGCCGCCCCGAGCTTGCGGCATTGGGCGGACAGAAGCTCGAGGACGTGCCCGCCGGTCTGGGTGTCGAGATTACCCGTCGGCTCATCGGCGAGGATCAGCCGAGGGCTTTTGACAACGGCCCGGGCGACAGCCACCCGCTGTTGCTCGCCGCCGGAGAGCTCGTGAGGATACCGGTCGCCGAGGCCGTCGAGCCCCAAGTCGCGAAGGGCTTGACTGACCAGGGCGCGGTCTGGTCGTCCGGCGAGTTCGAGCGACAGGAAGACATTCTCGAAAGCCGTCAGGGTCGGAAGGAGATTGAAGAACTGGAAGACGAATCCCAGATTTTTTCGCCGCCAGCGCGTCCGCTCTCTCTCGCCCAGGGCATGGATGTCCCGGCCGTCGACTTCGACCCGGCCCCGGGTCGGCCGGTCGATCCCAGCGATCAGGTTGAGCAAGGTCGTTTTACCCGAGCCGCTTTTCCCGAAGAGGGCGACGATCTCGCCCGGACGCACCTCGAGATTCGCTCCGCAAAGAGCGTACGTTCCCGGCCGGCCGTTCCCCGTGTACTCCTTCCAAAGATCGATGACCCGAACTGCGGCGTTCATGTCTTTCTATCCGACTCGGGGACTATAGCGCCGCGGCGAGAGCCGCGTCAAGAAACTCTTGACCATATTTCGTGAGAATTTCCCATCCCAGCAGGCGTCCCTTTTAGGTGAAGGTTCTTTGGACGAGACATGCCGACGATAGGCTAAAACTGTGGGGGCGTTCAAAGGGGATTACGAAAAACGACGTAGAGTTTGTACTGCAATGGCCTGCTCAAGTTGTAGACGGGATCGATAACGTCAAAACCGCTCAGAGACCCTGGAAAGAAGGGCTTATGAGGGTGCCGTTTGTGGATACTCCCGACGGTCGAAAAGTGTTGACTTTGTATTGGACCAGCAAAGTAATAAAATATTGGCGAATGGACGATAATGAACATTAAATATGATATTGGGGCGGATATCCTGATTCTCGTTCTTAGAGAATCGCCGCCTGTCGATGCCGTCGAAGAACCCGGAGGAGTGATCGTCTCTTATGGGGAGGACGGAAATCCCGTCAGTGTAGAGTTTTTAAAAGCTTCCCAAAAAAGTCTGATCATTCCCGGTCAAGCGAGTGTGCCTATCTTGACGGCGCCGTAGCTTGCCACGCCGCCGGAAAACGCCATAACACCGAGATTCCCTCATTTTTCGGAAGATAAGTGATGTGTCCCCGTATTTCGGATCCGGACGAGGAGCGGATGTCCCGTGAACGGCAAGCCGGCGACCAGCGGGCCGCCTTCGGCCGACTCCCGAGAAATCCAGGCCGCCGCGACCGGATCGAAGATTTCGACGAACCAACGTCCGCGGGAAACATTGAAGACGAACTGAGAGGGAAACGTCTCCCCCGGCGAAGGCTTCGGCTCGCACCACAGGAGGAATTGATTCGCACCCTCAAGAATGCCAAAGCGGCCGATCCAGCCGGGCAGGCTTCGGATAAGGCGCGATCCGCCGCTCCGGAACGCGTCGAGAGCGAGATCGGACGGTTTGACCTCGGGCTTGAGGGCGGCCCGAATGAGAGAAATCGTTTTTTTTGCGGCGATCGGCCGGGGCCGTTTCGGCGCGATCTGGGCCGCCGCCGTCATCGGAGAAAAGCTCCCAAGCCGGATTTTACGAGGTCGGCCAGGCTCGGCAAGCCCGAGATCCGGATTTGCCGGTCCACCGGCGCGCCGCCGTTGTAAGCGTCGATGACGGCCGGCATCGCAGCCAGGTGAATCCCGACTCGCTTCGCCAGCGGCCATTCCGCATCGTCGATCGGATCGCCTGGCGATTCCCGGCGGGAGGCGGGGTTCGGTGTCTCGAAAAGGAACGCCCGGGCCGGAGTGGCGTCGCCCCATTCGCGATGAGATAATCCCCGAAACGTCGTCGACGATTCCTCGAGCTTCATCCGGAGGTCCGCGGTTTCGAGGTTGAGAATCGCCTCGGCCGCAAGATCGACATTTTTAGGATTAGCCACGATCATCATCGCCAGACGGCTCTCGGGCGGGGCCTCATGCAAGTCGAAGGCCAGGTCGACGTTTTCTTTCCGGAGGAGGGCGACGATCGCGTAGGCGATCCGCTGGGTCAGGTTGCCGTCGGCCTTTCCGGGAAATTGCCGGTCGAGATTTCGGGCGAGATTATCCGAGGCATATTCCGGCGACGGAGCCTCCTCCCCCGGCTTATCGGGCTCTCCCTGATGTCTCGGGTCGGTCAGCCGGGATCCAATCAGGAACGTCCGCTCACCGCTCTCCGTCTTAAGGAAAAACTTCGTCCGAGATGAAGGCCTTTGCGGATCCTGAAAAACGCTCGCCGAATTGTTCGCGTGAGGGATGACGATCAATCGCCCCTTCCCGACCTTCGCCCGCTCGACAAGGAGGACCGCGGCCATGATCCCCGAAATCTCGTTGGCGTGGGTCCCGCCGGCCAGAAAAACCGTCCCTCCGGATTCCCGTCCTTCCAAAGTATATACGGTCGTGTCTCCCGGCGTGCCGGCAAGGGCGGGAAGATAATCCGAAAGCATCCCGATCTTGTCTCCGGCGGCAAGCCGGATGTCATGCCTCGCCGGCGGGAGCTTGGGGATTTCGGAATACCCCACGACCGCGCCGTCGCGCCGCGGGTCCGCGCCGCCGATCCGGATGTTCGTCTTCGGATCGATGACGATCCCCTGAGCGCCGCCGAAGTAGAGGTCGAAGGCTTCCATCGGTTTCATCTGGTAGCCCATTTTCGTCAGGTCCGCCGCCGTCTCCTCGGGGAGCCTCGGCTCGAAGGACAGAAGCTTATCCGAGGGGTAAAAGCGGGGCATTTCGATCGCTTCCTGGATGCCCATCTTGTAATCGATCAGGTTCGAGAGAAGAAGCGGTGTCGTCGTCAGGATGCGCCCCGCTCCGGGAGTGCCCAGCACGGCAAAGGCTTTCCCGTCCTTCACCACGATCGTCGGCGAGATCGTCGTCCTCATTCGCTTTCCGGGCGCCAAGACATTGACCCCCCGGGCCGAGAAATTTCTCATCTCGTTGTTGAAGATGATCCCCGTCCCGGAGACGACGACCTTGGCCCCGAAAAAATCCGAGATCGTCTGGGTCAGGGCGACCATGTTGCCTTCTTTGTCGACAGCGGAGATCGATGTCGTGCTCGGGCTCTCGCTCTTAGCCGGATCGCCGGGGGCGATCTTCTCGCTGATTTTCGCCGGATCGATCTCCCCGGCCCGGCTCTTGGCGTAGCTTTTGGCAAGCAGGCCTGCCACCGGCACGGAGACGAAATCCGGGTCGGCCACAAAGGTTTGCCAGTCGGCCACGCCGCGGCGCATGGCTTCGGCGAAAAGATGGATCCGGGCGGCCGAGAGCGGTTCCAGGCGGGCGACCTCGAAGTTCTCGAGGATCTGCATGATCTCGATAACGGCCGGCCCGCCGACGGGCGGCGGCGCGGAAATGAGCTCGAAACCCCGGTAGGAGCCCCGGACCGGCGACCGCTCGATCGCCCGGTAGCCGGCCAGGTCGTCTTTGGTGATGAATCCGCCGCGGTCCTTCATCACGGCGGCGATCTTCTCCGCCAGCTCGCCCTTGTAAAAGACGTCCCGGCCGCCGGCCGCGATCTTGCTCAGGCTTTCGGCGAGGTCGGGATTCCGAAGCGTTTCCCCCGCCCCGACCGGCAATCCCTCGGGACAGAGGATTGCCGCCAGGTTCTCGCTCTTCATGATTTCCTCGTAGTTATCGACCATGACCGATGCCAGCGTCGGGCCGACGACGAATCCGTCGGCGGCGAGCTTGATCGCCGGGGCCAAGACCCGGGATAAAGGCATCGTCCCGTATTTCTCGAGGGCAAGGCATAGGCCGCCGACCGTTCCGGGGAGGGCGACGGCGGCGGGACCGGTCGTAGGGATACGATCGGGATAGGCCGCCCCGGCCGGGGCGGTGGACCGATAATCGATGGCCGCCATCGTTGCGGTTTTGGCGAGGTAGATGACCATCATCCCCTCGCCGCCGATTCCGCTCGCGTTCGGCTCGACGACCCCGACGGCGAACGCCGCGGCCACGGCTGCGTCGACCGCGTTCCCCCCCGCTTTCAGGATCTCGACGCCGGCCTGGGAGGCCAAAGGATGAGCGGAGGCCACCATCCCGCTTGCGGCCGTGACCTCGACTTTCTTGGTTTCGAGGGGAGCGCCCGCGAAGAGCCCGCTTATCGCCGGCAGGGCGGCGATCCCTATGAGAAAAATTATCTTTTTAATCATCCCGCCGCCCAATATATTACAAGATCGCCCCGCTATCAACGGTGAGAAAAGGGGGGCCGAGGGGGGATTTCTCGGGACTTCAGCTTTTCGCCGCCCCAACGTTTTGGCGGACGGAATAAGACAGAGCGACGAGGACAACGCCCACTACGGCGACGACGGCGGCGACGCCGACGACCGGGGAGAAAAGCTGGTCGACTATTCGGATGGGAATCCAGCGGAGTTTATCGAGAACCATTTCTCCGAATTCGGTGGCCCAGTGGGAGCGCCAAGTGAAAAGACCACCTTCGAGCGCCCAAAGAGAGAAGTGCTTGATTCCCAAAGCCAGAAGAAGGGCGGGAAGGCTCCCCGCCAGGACCGATACCCCGGACCATCGCAGAAGCCCGGCCCGGGACGAGGTGCCGAGGAGCGATCCGAGGAAGATGATCAAGGTCGGGAGGAGAAAAAGCAGGTACGATAACAGGGTGACGACACGGGTGAAGCCGAAACGATGGAACGGGAAAGGGCGGACATCCTCGAAAATTTCGACATGATCGTCCAGATTCCGGACCGCTCTGGTCCTCTCGCTCAAGAGCGCTGCTTTGGCCACGGCCAAATCGGGTACGCAGGGGGGAAGCTTCCGATGAGTCTCGCCCCAAGTCGCGAAATCCTGCCAGGCTTTCAGGCCCTTATCATCGCAAGGCGGAAGATTCTTGAGCGTCTCCTCGAGGAAACGATCCATCTCCGGATGAAGGAGCGCGTCTTTAAGAGGCCGGAGGCTGATCGAAATCGAGCGGAGGGGCGTCTCCCCTCTCAGCACTTCGCCGACCTGGCGCAACGAATCCGAAAGCCCGCCCCTCATCCAGGCCAGGAGACCGGTCTTGTCCATCAGGTCTCGGGGCGAAAATCCGGTCTTCGCCGCGGCCTGGAACCAGGCCCTCGTGTCGGGATCGGAGACGATGGTTTCGTCCTGAGCGGCCTTAAAGATTTCATCCGCCTTATCGGGGAGGACAGCGATGATTTCCCGGGGAAGTTCGGTCAGAAATTCGGACGAAACCGAGGCCTTGACGAGGCCGACCGCCCAGATCATTCCGAAAAGAACGGGCAAGCCGATCAGGACGATGAGAAGAGCGCCGAGGATTTTGCGGAGCGTCATGGTCGTTCCCTCCCGGACAGAGAATTTCGTCGTATCATCCTAAGATACGATCCGGCGGCAAAAAAGTTCTCTCCGGCCGGAGGCCGCTCCCGCCCCCTATGATTTCTCCGGATAGGCCTCGATTTCCGCCTTGAGCTCGGCGATGATCTCCTTGACCGAAACGATCTTGTCGGCCCGATAAGCATTTTGGCCGCAAAACACCAGCCCCCTGTCCATATCTCCCTTATAGGCGTTGATCAAGGCTAAGGCGATGCAATAGCGGGCCGTGGCGACATCGCACGTGGCCAGGCAGCGGTAGGGGCATTTGATCCTGTCGAGTTTCCCCTCATCGAGGTTCCGCAAGAACCGGTTCCGGATCGCCCGTCCGGGCAGGCCGACCGGGCTTTTAATGATGACGATATCCTCTTCTTTGGAGTCGAGATAGGCCTGCTTGAACTCGGCGGCGACTTCGCATTCGTAGGTACAGACGAACCGGGTCGCCATCTGGACTCCGGAGGCGCCGGCCTGAAGCATCCGAGCGATATCCGCGCCGGTATAGATCCCCCCGCCGGCGATCACGGGGATCTTCCGGCCGAACCTGTCTTCGAACGGCTTGACCGCTTCGAGGACCTTGGGAAGGAGGATGTCGAGCGAGTACTTCTCCGGTTCCCGGAGCTCCGTCTCCGAGAATCCCAAATGCCCGCCGGCCAAGGGGCCTTCGAGGACGACGGCGTCGGCCGTGCGGTGATATCGCTTCTCCCACGTCCGCAGGACGATGTCCGCCGCCCGGCCCGAACTGATGATCGGCAGGAGGTAAACATTCTCGTCTTCGATCATCTCGGGGAGGCGGAGGGGCAGTGAAGCCCCGGAAACGATGAACCTGGCCCCTTCCCGGGCCGACGTTTGGATGAGATCCTTGGCGTTGCTCAATACACCCAGGATATTGACGGCTATAGGGCCGTCGGTCATGCTTTTCGCCCGGCGCAACTCATGGGCGAGGGCCTCGCTGCAGACCCGTTCGAAATCGGTTTTGGCCGCCTCGATATCGCCCAGCCCGACGGAAGCGATCGTTCCGATCCCCCCTTCGTTACAAACGGCGGCGACCAGTCCGGCCAGGGAGACTCTCACGCCCATGCCGCCCTGGATGATCGGCAGGGGAACTTCGACCTTTCCGATTTTCAACGGGGGGATTTTCATGGTTCGCTCCTGAATTTTTTGACCGCCAGGCAGGCGTTCCCTCCGCCGAAGCCGAAGGAATTGCTGATGGCCGCCGCGAGGTCGAGGCGTTCCGCTCCGCGCGTCACATAGTCGAGGGGACATTCGGGATCGGGTTCTTCGTAATTAATGGTCGGGGGGACCAAGCCTGTATTAACGCTCATGACCGTGGCGGCGAATTCGACGGCTCCCGCGGCAGCCAGGAGGTGTCCGATCATCGATTTGTTCGAGCTGACCTTGAGGGCCTGGGCGTGCTCTCCGAAAGCCGCCTGAATCGCGGCGCTTTCGAACTTGTCGTTGAGAACAGTGGACGTCCCGTGGGCGTTGATGTATCCGACGTCCTCGGGCCGGAGGCCGGCGTCGGCCAGGGCGTTTTTCATCACCCGGATCATCCCGCTGCCGCTCGGCTCGGGGGCGGTGAAATGATAGGCATCCGCCGTATTTCCATAGCCGGCGAGTTCGGCGTAGATCCGGGCGCCCCGGCCGAG
>Ga0315274_10017096_pt1 | contig 10237 bp, 6 predicted proteins | sample YL17G02_20_MG_FD_203700 | JGI IMG/M metagenome (GOLD analysis project Ga0315274, IMG submission 203700) | Sediment microbial communities from Yellowstone Lake, YNP, Wyoming, USA - YL17G02_20 | ecosystem: Environmental > Aquatic > Freshwater > Lake > Sediment | place: USA: Wyoming | collected... | reverse complement strand
CAAGGAGAGAGACAAGCTCGCTGTAATCTTGCAGTTCCAGAACAGTCTTCCAATTGAACATGATGTGAGATTACTTGAGGTGTGGTACAAACTGGGTGTTAGAATTGTGCAGCTTACATATAACCCGCGAAATCTCGTGGGCGATGGATGTGCTGAAAAGACTGACTGCGGACTGAGCGAGTTCGGTCAGAAGGTTGTGGAAGAGATGAATAGGATAGGGATGGTCATAGACCTGTCGCATGTAGGACATAAGAGTACCAATGAAGCTATCGATTTGTCGAAAGACCCCGTAATCTTCTCGCATTCAAATGCCAAAGCTTTAGCTGATGTTAATAGAAACATAACGGACGAGCAGATTGAAGCCGTGGCCGAGAAGAACGGCGTGATAGGAATCGGAACTCCTTCCTTCATAGTGAAAAAAGAAGGCGAAAAAACAGGCACCACGATAATTGACTTCGTAAATCACGTCGACTACATGGTCAAACTGGTCGGTGCAGACTATGTAGGAATAGGAACCGACTATACTGAAGGAAGAGGACCACCGGGCTTCTGCTTCAAGAGCATCACAGACTTAGTGGACGTTGCAGCAGAACTACTGGAGAGAGGCTACTCAGACCAGGATGTCAGGAAAGTAATGGGAGAAAACTGGCTGCGCGTATTCAAGAGAGTTTGGAAAAAGTACTGAACAAGATTCAAATACTGACGGAGACGGCAACTAAGCGCATGAAATTTGATTCATTGTTCTACTCTACCTTTTTAGTTCAAGGCTTCTCTGAACAACTGTCTTAAGGTTAGCTCGCACGTATATGACCGCTCGTCTCTAAACTGAGAAAGTTCCTCGGTGACGATCCTAGCTGGAGGACCCTCCAAAAACTCTTCACTCCACATTGCCTTGTGAAAAGTGCTGTACGCTGAGTTTTCGTTGGCTCCTAGTCTGGCACTATAAAGTTTGTTAAAGGAAACGAAGAAACTTTCATGTAACCGTCCTATCATGCATCGCTAACATGTTAATATGAAATTGTTCAATGTGAGAAGCTGGACATAATGAATTGTGGCGACAGAAACAACTAAAAAAAGTTTCATATCTCAATAGAAGAATTGCTTTCTATTGCCCTTTTTTGTTCTTCAACTTTTCTTTGTAGGTTTGCTTAAGCCAATCGACTTCATGAGCCATCAGTTCCAAGATTGGCAATTTGTAAGGGCACTTCCTTTCGCACTCCCTGCATTGGCTACAGTCCTTGTATCTGTCTAAATCGGAGGATGCCATCTTCATGTAACGAGCAATGCCGAATCGTGTGATCGTGCTTCTCATCTTAAGGATAAGAGAAATCTGTATCCCATTTGGGCAAGGCTGACAATAGTTGCAACTTCTACAAAAAGTCTTTTCAATCTCGGCAGCTTGTATTGCCAGTTTCTCTAGTTCTGCAGTGGATAACGGCGCCATGTTTTCAGCGATGCTCACGTTTTCCTTGACCTCTTCTACAGAAATCATCCCAGTAACCACTGTTGACACGGGATAGTTGAGGATGAATCTCAAGGCTGCTGAAGCGTTAGTCAAGCGTCCTCCTCCCAAGGGCTTCATCACAGTAATACCAATGTTTAGCTTCTTTGCCAAGGGGATCAGTTCGGTCGCAGATTCAGTCTCAACGTAATTGAAAGGTATCATGATTAGGTCAAATTCGTTGGTTTGGATTGCTCTAACTAGAATGTCCGCCCTGTGGCCTGTGATACCTATGTAGTCAATCTTTCCTTCAGCTTTTGCTTTCTTGACAGATTCCAGTGCTCCTTCAGGCTCTTGGATCTGCTTTAATGTTTCTTCGTCGCTGACAGCGTGAAGCTGATAAATGTCGATTCTGGATACGTCCAGCATCTTAAGGCTCGTTTCGAGATCTTTTCTAACCTTCTCCTTAGTGCGTTCAACCGTTTTTGTCGCAAGGTAACAATCGTCTCTTCTGCTTTTTATGGCCTTTCCGATTTTTTTCTCACTGTCAGTGTAAGCCCTTGCTGTGTCAATATAATTGATTCCCAAGTCCAATGCCGTCTCAACCACTTCGACAGCCTTGTTAAGGCCAATCTGCTGGATTGGTATGCCTCCAAAACCGATCTCTGAAACTTTGAAGTTTGTTCGTCCCAATGTTCTATAGTGCAACAGTCCTACTTCCTGTCAAATCGGAATGACAGAATTTATTGGTGAAATGAGTATTAAACCTTTATCCGTTCAATGAATTGTGGGTAAAGCAGTGTATACACGGCGAAAAGACGCACTTTTTATGGCTTTGCAATAGAACAGGCCGGAGACTATACATATGGATTTCTTAGGAGTCGTGCCCTTCATCAAATGTAATATGGTTTTTATACTAATTCACCATTATGAATTTGAAATTGAGGAGAGTTTTTGTGGACAAGGTAAAAAAAGCTGTCAAGGGCGGAAACTTGATTGATGGAACTGGGAAACCGCCAATTGAGAACTCTGTGATTGTGATCGAAGGTTCGAGGATAACAGATGTAGGTAAAGAGGGAGAGGTTCAGATTCCGAGTGATGCGCAGGTCGTGGACGCCGCTGGAAAAACCGTTATGCCTGGGTTGATGGATATACATGTACACCTAGGTAATGTTGAAGGAGCGTCCACTCCCGAAACTTTCCTTAATCTTTTCAAGACATCGCCGTTCCTTCTGCTTCTCTACGCCGTCAAACATGCGGGAGAAATGTTAGAAGCCGGATTTACTACAGCTCGAGATCTCGGAATGATCAACGTCATGGCGGCTGAACCTATTTGGGCAGCAAGACCTATGGTTGCCTTGAGGAAGGCAATAGAACAAAGACTTGTACCCGGACCGAGACTTGTGGTCGCCGGGCCCCTCTGCATGTCGGCGGGCCATTTCGACATGTTGCCCTCTCGCTATGAAGACTTGCGTAGTCCTGCGAATGGTATATGGGAGGTGAGAAAAAGAGTTCGCGAGTTTGCCAGAGAAAATGTAGACCTCATCAAGATTGCCTCCGGCGGAGGAGTTGCAGGCGAGGGTGAGGAACTCTGGTGGAGAAATTACACGGTAGAGGAGCTAAAGGCCATAGTTGACGAAGCCCACGCCTTGGGGAAGAAGGTAGCCGCACACGCGTACACTGCAAATACTGTTAGAAACGCTTTGGAAGCAGGCGTTGACGAAATAGAACATGGAAGTTTTCTAGACGATGAAACAATCAAAATGTTCGTAGAAAAGAGAACTTATTTAGTGCCTACTTTGACGACATTTCACATAACAGAGAAGGCTGAACATATGAGGAGGAAGAAGGACGAGATCAGGAGAATGGTGGCTGCAAACTTCACAAAAGCTTACAAGGCCGGTATTAGAATCGCCGTCGGAACTGACATATTTCTTCAAGAACATCCGGACCCCGTGTACGGCGATAATGCCTATGAACTTGAACTAATGGTGAGATACGGGATGCCAGAGATGGAAGCCATAATGGCCGCCACAAGAAACACAGCCGAAGCCCTAGGATGGGAACATGATCTCGGGACCATAGAAAAGGGAAAACTCGCAGACATAATTATAATAGAAGGAGATCCTTTAAAGGACATCAAGATCCTGCAAAACAAACAAAAAATCCGAAGAGTCATCAAGGATGGAAGAATAGAGGTTAGCCGCGAAACCTGATCTGTAGGCCCATCTCACTTCCAGAAGGACACATGAATTAGTTGTCGGAAGTCTATGACACGCGCCCACCTACGGTATATGCTTTCTCTAAGGGTTCATAGAACGAATTCCGCCTGAGTAGGAGGGAGCCCCTAGGCTAGAGGGCGCCAGTAACTGGCGAACTCTGAGGCGCATTACAATACCCCTTATTAAAGACGGACTCCTGGTTTCCGTTCACTTCATTTTCATATTCAACTGGAAGTGCGCGCTGCCCCTTCGGCGAAGGCACGATAGTTCTTCTTTTCGGCACCGTCTTCGATAGGAGGATCGAAGGCATTGATGATCTCTCGTTACCAAGACTGGTATTCGAGGCAACAACAGAAAGAGGCACTAGCCAAGTATATGCGGTTGTCGTCGAAAACAAATGAGAATCCCGATAATCATCACGATTGTCGAAATAATCCTGATAGTACTAGCCGTGATCGTTTCATTTGCATTCTTTTGAGTGCATGGTTCATTGCCCGCTAAGGGGTTGTTAACATGGCCCACCCTGCAATTTGATGCGCAAGCTTCGAAGAAAAATTGATGGTAAGGCGCGGAAGTGGCTAGACCAAACGTAAGCAAAACTGCGGACAGATCGGGACGCAGTAACCGCACAGAATACATATGCTATTATCAACCGTCGATTTTCCATTCACCAAGGATAGTGCACCGTTCGGGCAGTTTTTGACGCAATTGCCACATCCTTGGCAAAGATTTGAAAGCACAACTAGTCTCTTTGTGGTTCGGCCAATTGTTCTCATTAACTCAGAGTCTGGACTGCGCCCTTCGATTATGGAAAGGTTGATTTCCACCTCCTCAGGTCTTATCATTCCCACGACGAACGCATCCAAGTAAGGTTTTTCTAGGAGGTATGTGAATGCTCCGACGGGATCGTCCGTGAGAAGGCCGCCAGCATAAACCTTCATGACATAGATACCTTTACCCGCTCTGTGAACTTCTTCAGCTGCATCAAGCATGTCTTTTGGTGAACCTCCTATAATTCCTAAACCAGCCTTGTTTATGAGGGGGTGTACAACATCTATCTCTGAAACCTCGACCGCCTCGCGAACAACATCAACGACATGGGTAGATATGCCTATGGCTTTAACAAGACATTTACGCTTGCTATCTATAAGACATCTCAAACACGCAGCCCTTTCATGGAAGGGATCAGAAGAACGAGCTGCATGCATTAGGAATATGTCCAGACTATCACGGTCTAAAGCTTTCAAGGCATTCTGCATGTCTTTCTCGGCTTCTTCGTAAGATTTTGCTTGGGTCTTTGATGCCACAATCACCTGCTGCTCGCAACCTTTCAATCCCTCTCGAATATGTTCGTACGTTCCATAGCTGGCCGCCGTGTCAATAAAGTTGATTCCTTTATTAATTGCATATTTGATCACTTTTGCCCCATCTTCAATGGAGAGATTGGCTTGATTTTTTCCCATGGGAAGGGTCCCAAAACCAAGACGTGTAATCTCGAATCCAGTTCTGCCGAGTTTTACTTTTTCCATTATCGCTCCAGGCTTTGAGCTTCTTCTCAAATACGTGATACAATGTTTAAAAACTTTTTGGAAAATGGCACGATTAGTGAACGCTTGGTTTTGGTTTCGTGTTGGCAGTTTTTTGATGACGGTTTTGTTAACGGTTGATCTGACTTCTTCTGCGTGATGACGGTATCATTCTTAATACGAGCCTTCTGACTGCCTCTCGTGGTATGCCAGTGGATTCTCCTGTCTGTAAATCTTCATCGATTTAGTTGCCTTGTGGGTTTTGTGTGTGTCTTTGATTGAACAAACCATTCGATGAGATTTTTGGAAAATACACATGGAATTCTTGTTGCGTAAACGCGTATAGTTTGGCAGCTTCTATTAACATTCAAGATTTCATATTGAGACTCTCGAGTTTTTGACGGAGAAGAAGAGTATGTCTAAGCACCTCATTCAGAGACATTCAATAATCTGCACGTTTCTTTTGTCTCAGTCTATTCTCCAGTTATGTAAAAGCCCCGTTTTTCAAGCTGTTTGAGCAAGTCCTTCGGATCTGGATCCCATTGACCTAGCTTTCTGCAGGTATGTTCTGTCCAGCTGTAGTTGTCAAATGTGAACGTTTCTTTTCGGTTTGCTTCTAAAGATATCTTGATGTTCACGTTACGATAGTAATCCTGCGCAAGATACCCTTCATCCATCTGCCTAATGGCTTTGGCAATCATCCTCTCACCCAGCTTGGGATACTTGTCCTCGAAAAGAGCAAACTCCATAGGATATCGCGGCCTACAGGGACGATCCTCCGCTGGATAACCCATAGTCAATTGCACCAGTGGAAAAACCTTTTCAGGTAGATCATATTCTTCTGCGATTTTGTCAGCCCTGTACATTGCGCTTCCAATGAAGCAACTGCCTAGGCCAAGACTTTTTCCCGCAACGACTACATTCTCAGCCATGTAGGCAGCGTCCTGAATCCCAAAAATCAGCAGGGCAAGATCGTTCATAGAAGGTTTCCACTTCCGCCTAGCCATAATGAGTCCGAACTTGTGATAGTCGACGCAGATCGTGAACAGAAGCGGAGCATGCCAAGGATTTCGTTTCCTATTTCTGGAAAGCAAAATGCTGTATGCTTGATGGGCAAAAGGCGCCTGCTGACCAGCCCTAATAATGGTTTTGACTACTTCGTCTGAAGGTATCTTGTCCGAGTATTTTCTGATTGACTTATGCTGAAGCATTGTTCGGATGACAGCGTTTCTCTTCATAGCAATCGCCGCGTACCTAACTATTAGCCTGACGGATATATGCCTTTCACACAAAAGAGAAAGAAATAATCGCAATTTTGCTTCTTTTACTCAATAGACTTCAGTTTCAGTTAGCAACAGTTTATGCCCTTTCGAGTTTGTTGGGGAATCTTCGGTCTGCATGGGAACTACGTGGCCGAAATATGTTGGAGAAGCGCGCGTGCGCTAAAGTTCGCTGTCAGCGCCGTTGGATTTTTGCACAAGTCATTTAACTGTATGCTTTTCTATAAACTCTTCATTCAGCTCTATTCCAATTCCAGGTTTCTTTGGAACTTCTACATAGCCGTTTTTGTCTATCTTGATAGGTTCACTCAACATGGCGTCTCTGATTTCGAAGCTAAATGCTGGTGGATGATAGCAGTATTCGACCCATGGAATGTTTGTGGAACCTATTACCTGAAGCGTTGCCGCTAGGGCTATTCCCGGCCCCCAGAAATGTGGTACGCAGAGTTTCCCGTAGGTTTCAGCCAAGAAGGCTATTCGCCTTACCTCCAAAATACCGCCAGCGTGCATTACGTCAGGCTGGACTATGTCCAGCGCATTCTTCTCCAGCACCGTCTTATACGTGTGAAAGCCGAACATAGCGCCGCCGCCGGCGATTGGTATATCTACAGAATCGCAAAGTTTAGCACTTAGCTCGAGATTGTTGAAGTGAGGAAGAGGCTCTTCCAACCATAAGACTTCGTATTTTTCAAGCCCCCTAGCGTATTTCAATGCCGCTTGGAGGTCGTACAGAGGCTGAGGAACCCACGCTTGCATCGCATCTACCATTAAATCCAAATCATAACCGACCGTTTTTCTTATCAGCCGTACAACATTCAAGACATCATTGACATCAGGCCACATCCATCCGATGTGAAGCTTTACAGCTTTGAAGCCTTCGTTGAATAATCTTTCCACAAACTTTGCCCATTTTTCGGCCCTCCAAAGTGGATATTCTTCAAGAACAGAGGCATAGGCTTTTACTCTGTCCTGAAAGGCTCCCAGAAGCTTGTAAACAGGCAGATTAGCTTTTTTTCCGATAGCATCCCATAATGCCATTTCAACGCAGCATGGACGCGGACTAACCATAGTCCCGAAAGGTTGCGGTCGCATATATCTTACAAATTTCTCTATGTAAAAAGGTTCTACTACTTGGTCCATCACGTATGGTTTCACATATTTTTCAATGTAATTGCACCACCATGGGTCAGCTACATCCTGCGCACCAATGCCTGTTATTCCTTCATCTGTGAATATTTTGATTAAGGTAAATCTCTTGCCCTTTTGAACAATTTTGGGGTTCTCATGTGCAACTCGGATTCCTGGTTCCGCATATGGCATCTCCATACAATAGGCTTTTACATCGGTTATCTTCATTTCATATCACCGTCAAATTACGACGTCTGCGCATCGCGCGCCCGTATATATACTTTTCACAGGATTCCTACAGTATCTGATTCTGATTCTAGCGTGCTAGATCAAAATCATCGTCTGATCCAATCTGCTGTTTTCAGATTTCCAAACTGGTAAGAATCCTCGCCCGCGATAATCCGAGACCTTGCTCGGACCATAATTAGCAGAGTATCTTTGTAGGGTGCTTTAACTTGCTCGAGTTCCTCGAAAGTATAGGGGCTGATAATCCTTGCTAAAGTCGTGCCGCCGGCCACGACTTCTCCTTGAGTTTCCAAACCGCCATACACAGGGCATAACAGTCCGCCGTGAGTCGGACGCCAGACTATCTTATCCTTGATCATGCATTGTTTTCTCGGCAATAGTGGCTTGCCAGGAATCATCTCTAAGTGTTTCATCACGTTTTCCACGCCTCTAACACCCATCTTAAGGTGTTCTTCACAGCGGAACTCTGGCGATCCGATTTCCACGGTGAAGGCTACTAGATTGCTTTTCAATGCAAATTCCAAAGCTGTGCCTGCAATTGGTGGGCCTTTGTACAAAATTTCTTGGCCAAAAATGGCAGCGACCTCTTCGCTTCGTTTACCAATCTCGCCAGCAAACTCGTATACGTAAGTATAATTGACGTTAAGTGAAGCCGGACCAGAGTGGAGATCTATCAGATAGTCTGCATTCTTCATCACCTGTCGTGAGATTCCACACGCTATTCTCTCAGATAACGATCCGTCACTTTTTCCAGGAAAGATCCGATTCAAGTTTGCAAAATCAAATGGCGTGTTGCGCGTCCCGCTTTCGAAGGAATGCGGATTGGCTACGGGTATGGCTATTATTGTCCCAGCGAGATTATCTACATCTGTTTTTTCTACAATTTCTCTAACAACGTCTATGGGAAATGTCTCGTCGCCATGTATGGCTGAAAGTAGGCACAACTTTGGGCCTTTCTCGGCACCGTTGACAATGTGGACCGGTATCCGAGATTCACTACCGTCAGCCATTTTGGCTACGCAAATTTGGAGGAATTTTTTGGTTTTAGGCTCAAAAGTAGCTTTTCCGATTTTTGAACTCGTTATTTCATCCCCACCTTCTACGTGAGAGCTATCAAGTCTCATTTAACCTTTTTGCAGCGTGCGCTAGTAAACCTGTGATTTTTCCTTTAACTGTGTTGAGGCTTTGACGAGGTTCAATATGTTGAACACTAAGCTCGCCGAAGGGGCTTAGGATCGCCGCATTTCTAAACACTGGCTCCTTCCTATTCAAAGAAAACCGCTCTTTTCCATGTTTCTGAGGCGTCATTTGTGATTGTGCGCCTATTAAAAGTTTTGCAGAATGGTTAATCAACAGAATTTCATGGGCTACAATACATAGTGCCCAAGAAAAAGCTGAAAATTCACGCTCTGATCAGAAAGCCATTGTGCGTGCCAAATTCGTTGAACTCTGCGCCTGAATGGCCGTAAAGCGCGCGCGACAAGGGCATACATTTGGAAACACTTTCACCATTTACAGCTTCTGGTGGACAAATGAGGAGGAAATCTGAGGCGAGTAAACAAGAGAAACACAGATCTCGAGAGCGAACTTCCTTGGGATTTCAAGGAGGTATGGAGGTAGATACAATTAAATAGCACGCCATAGAACCTCTACCGAGGCTAATAATTAACCCACTCGAGATACGATGCATCATGTCTTACAACCTATTGCATGTCGAGAACCTGAGAACCTACTTTTTCACTCATCGAGGTACAGTTAAAGCTGTGGACGGAGTCAGCTTTGATATAAAAAAGGGGGAGATTCTTGGGCTGGTCGGTGAAACAGGATGCGGAAAGTCCGTAACTGGCCTCTCAGTCATGAGACTGATTCCGATGCCTCCAGGCAAGATAGTGGAAGGAAAAATAGTATTCGCGGGAGAAGACCTTTTGGAAAAGTCCGAAAGCAAGATGCGGGAAATTAGAGGCTGCAAGATTTCCATGATCTTTCAAGAGCCCACCCTCGCGCTCAACCCTCTGTTCACAACAGGGACCCAAATAAGAGATGTTGTTAGAACCCATCAGAAGGTCAACAAGCAGGAAGCTATAGCCATAGCACTTGAAATGATGAAGCACGTCGGAATACCCGAACCTGAAAGGAGGCTTAAGCAGTATCCGCACGAGTTGAGTGTCGGAATGCAGCAAAGAATTATGATCGCTATGGCCTTGTCGTGCAACCCTCTGCTCTTGATAGCAGATGAGCCTACCACCGCGTTAGATGTGACCATAGAAGCCCTCATAATCAGACTCATCAAGGAGCTCAAAGAGAAGTTAAATATGTCAGTCCTTTTCATCACTCATAACTTGGGCGTCGTCGCTATGATCTGTAATAGAGTCGCTGTAATGTACGCGGGAACCA
>Ga0315274_10017095_pt1 | contig 10237 bp, 7 predicted proteins | sample YL17G02_20_MG_FD_203700 | JGI IMG/M metagenome (GOLD analysis project Ga0315274, IMG submission 203700) | Sediment microbial communities from Yellowstone Lake, YNP, Wyoming, USA - YL17G02_20 | ecosystem: Environmental > Aquatic > Freshwater > Lake > Sediment | place: USA: Wyoming | collected... | reverse complement strand
GAGCCACAATTAGGACTGGATTCCTGCTTGCGCAGGAATGACAACCATCAATTTGCCTGCGACAGAGCACCGCGGCTTTCGACTATACGATAATCAACAAGGCTACGGGCGTCAATCCACAAACAGATTCGCTCCGTGAGACAGGAGAGATTTGAGATTCGAGATTTGAAATTTGAAATTTGAAATTCCTCGGGCGGGATGTTTGAGCGAGCCCCATAAGACCTTCAGTCCCTCACGGGGCGAGCTACATATCGGGGATGATTTCGGGATAAACCTGGCCGGTCGGGCTTATCTTGAAGACGTAAATAAGCCCTTTTTGCAGCCTCGAATAAACGACGTTGCCGTAGATGGCTTCAATATCGTATTTTTTGAGCTTGCCGGGGTCATTTGCCAGGTCCCAGATGTTAGACCAGAAAAGGTCTCTTTGTTTTACAGGCAAGACCTTGAGCAAATCACCGTACCTTTGGGGTTCGGCGCCTGGTTCTTCTATGGCAAAACCGCTTTCCGGTGACATTTTCTCGCCGTAGACTCTTCTCCACAAATATAGGGCCCTTGCCTTGCCGTCCATAACCATTTTGTCGCCGAACTTCACTATCAGTGCGTCAAAATGGACTACATCGCCCGCGATGGCGTATTCCTTCTCCAGAATTTTCTTTAGCTTGTCATCCCTGGCGGTTTCAACGAATCTTACGGTGGTAAAAAGCTGCCCGTCTTTTATTTCCTGGGCCAGGACTTTAGCATAACCTATTTGCTCTTCAGCAGTAAGATTCGTTATGGCCTGCTTCAGGCGTTTATTCTCAGCCAGTAAGTCGTGTATCGTGACCGCACCGTAATACAGGCCTCGCGCAAGATACGCAAGGATAACAAGACATACGGCAACGACGATATATATAAAAAGCCTGGCTTTTTTCTGCCTCTCCGCCATTTGCCCGTTTCTCTCTTTGTATTTGAGCTTTATCCGCCGGACATACGACGGATTTACGAAAAAGCCCTCCTCCATAAGCTATAATCGGCTGTGTGAGCCAAATTTCTACACCCTAAACCCGGCACGAATCTCCAGCGGCAAAGAAGGTCGCGGAGTATCAGCGCGACCCCAGAATTTATAATCGTTCAACTGTCGAATTTCTACAGCAACGGGCAAATCCTGCCGAATGAATATAGATATGAAAGATATACGCCTGATTGCGTTCACGGTCTGCGTGCTTTTGGGACTTTTGGGATTTGCCGGCTGCTACCAGCCGGTCAGTCCTCCGGAAATAGTCTCTATCCCGGCCCGTGTGCCGGCCGAATTGGCTGCTCAGCGCCGCACGGTCGGCAGGTCGGTCCAGAATCGACCGATCGAAAGCATCGTGGTGGGTCAAAGTTATGACGTGACCTTCATCTTGGCGGCCATCCACGGCAATGAGCCGGCGGGGGTACGACTTACCGAACGGCTGGCAGAGCATCTGCAGAAACACCCAGAACTGCTGCAGGGACGCCAGGTCGTTATTCTGCCGGTTGCCAATCCCGATGGAATAGCCCGTGGTACGCGATTCAACGCTAATGGCGTGGACTTGAACCGCAACTTCGCGGCTTCCAACCGGCAGAACAACGCGCAGAATGGATATGCCGCCCTTTCCGAGCCGGAAGCCCGCGTCATCCACCAGCTGATCCGGCAGTACGCGCCGGAGCGCATCGTAAGTATTCACCAGCCGCTGACGTGCATCGACTATGACGGCCCCGCCGCTGCATTGGCCAGCCACATGGCCCAAAGTTGTGATCTGCCCGTACGCAGGCTGGGCGCACAGCCTGGCTCGCTCGGCTCCTACGCCGGCCTTACACTTCGCATACCCATCATAACCTTCGAGCTGCCCGCCAACGCCGAACAGCTCGACCAGGAAAGTCTATGGCGTCGATACGGCCCTGCACTTGTCGCAGCCGTCGTCTATCCCGACCGGGCGAAATAAGAGCAAACTACAGCCCAAACCTTCAGGCTCCACCGCAGGAAAAACCGTGCACGCCACGAAAACCAAGGTTAAAATATATAAATATGGGCATATTCAAACTGAACAACCAGTTTAAGCCCGCGGGCGATCAGCCCAGCGCCATCGAGCGGCTGGTGGAGAATCTGCGCACAGGCAAAAAATTCCAGACGCTGATGGGCGTTACCGGCAGCGGCAAAACCTTCACGATGGCTAACGTCATCGCCCAGTTCGACCTGCCCGTGCTGGTAATATCCCACAACAAAACACTCGCCGCCCAGCTCTACGAGGAGTTCAAAGAGCTGTTCCCGGAAAACGCCGTGGAGTATTTCGTCAGCTATTACGACTATTATCAGCCCGAGGCCTACATTCCGCAGCGGGACATATACATAGAAAAGGACGCCTCGAAAAATGCTGATCTTGACCGGCTCAGGCTTTCAACCACTACCAGCCTTTCCGCAAGAAGCGACTGCATCATTGTCGCATCCGTCTCCTGCATTTTCGGACTGGGCTCGCCCGAAGATTACAAGGCCAGCGTGGTAGCAATCCGCACCGGCCAGCAGGTTGACCGAAATGAGCTGCTCGGCAGGCTGGCCGACATCCAGTACACCCGAAACGACATCGATTTCCAGAGAGGGACATTCCGCGTGCGCGGCGATGTGATTGAAGTTCATCCCTCGTACGAATCCTTCGCCGTCCGCCTCGAGCTTTTCGGCGATAAAATAGAACAAATAAGCTACATAAATCCTGTATCTGCCGAGACGCTGGCCGTTGAAGACGAAGTGTTTATCTATCCGGCTGAGCACTATGTTATGCCCGGCGACCGAGTCTGCTCGGCGATAGAGAGCATAAAGGCGGAGCTGAAGGAGCGGCTGGCTGTGCTGCGCGGGCAGGGCAAACTTCTGGAGGCCCAGCGGCTGGAAGCACGAACACTGTACGACTTGGAGATGATTCAGGAGATCGGCTATTGCAGCGGCATCGAAAATTACGCCCGGCATCTGGCGGGACTTCCGCCGGGAGCCAGACCCTACACGCTTATCGACTACTTCCCGAAGGATTTTCTCCTCTTTATCGACGAATCCCACGCCACTATACCGCAATTGCACGCGATGTGGGCCGGCGACAGAAGTAGAAAAGAGGTTCTGGTTGAGCACGGCTTCAGATTGCCCAGCGCGCTGGATAATAGACCTCTGCGCTTTGAGGAGTTCCAGCAAAATTGGTCGCGCGTAATCTTTGTTTCTGCTACGCCGGGTCCGTTCGAACTGGAAAAATGCAGCAACGAAGTAGTCGAGCAGATCATCCGGCCGACCGGCCTTCTGGACCCTGAAATCTTCGTCCACCCGGCACAAAACCAGGTTCCGCACCTCTTAGGCCAGATTGAAAAAAGAATCAAAGCCGGCGAGCGTATGCTTGTCACCACCCTGACAAAAAGAATGGCTGAGAACCTGGCAAGTTACATTACAAAAAAGGGCTTTAAGTGCCGCTACCTGCACAGCGAAATCGATACCCTGGAAAGAGTTGAGATACTGCGTGACCTGCGAAAGGGCGACTTCGATGTGCTGGTGGGCATAAACCTGCTGCGGGAAGGCCTGGATTTGCCCGAAGTCTCAGCCGTCGCCATCCTCGATGCGGATAAGGAAGGATTCCTGCGAAGCCAGACCTCGCTGATACAAACGATCGGTAGAACCGCAAGAAACGTCAACGCTGCGGTCTTTTTGTACGCCGACACCGTGACCGGCTCAATGCAAAAAGCTATTGACGAAACAAATAGACGCCGTAAAATTCAACGACAATACAACCAAGAGCATAACATTACGCCGGAAACGATTCGAAAGGAAATCCGGCGAAGTCTATCTGACAGGATAAAGGCAAGAGAAACGGCCCGCCAGGCGATTCGCTTTGACGACCGCGAATATGACAAAGTGGAGCTGGCCAACCAGATTGAGCAGGAGATGCTCGAAGCGGCGCAGACCCTTGACTTCGAGCGGGCAGCCTTTCTGCGCGACCAGCTACGAGAATTAAGAGAGCTGCCGGAGCTGGTTCTGGCCGACTCCAGGAGGAGGAAAAGCAGCCATTTAGCCTCCAAAAAGTTAAGCAGACAAAAGAAAAAGCCTCTGTGAGAAAGCTTTGCCCCGCATTTGAGGCACTTTCAATCAACAAGGTACAATAAAGGAAAACGGCAAACATGAAGAAGCTCAAGATTGCAGACGTGCGGCCACTGATTCAAATGGCGATAGAAGAAGACCTCGGACAAGGCGACGTGACCAGCGAGCTTCTGTTCCCTGACGACACCATCGCCAAGGCAGACATCGTAGCACGAGAGGAGATAGTCGTATGTGGAATGAAAGTGATCAAGGAAGTCCTTAAACTTTACAATCCCAGACTCAAGCTGAAGGTCCTGGTAAACGACGGGCAGCAGGCCCATACCGGACGAAAAATTGGAGTCATTCACGGACCTCTGCGCCCAATGCTCAGCGCCGAGCGAGTCATGCTGAATTTTTTGCAGAGACTTAGTGGAATAGCTACCACCACGCGCAAATATGTCTGGGCGGTTCAAGGCACAAAAGCGAAAATCTACGATACGAGAAAAACGATGCCCGGCTGGCGACTGCTGGAAAAATACGCTGTGCGGTGCGGTGGCGGATGCAATCACCGCCTGGGACTTTACGACGGCATCCTGGTTAAAGACAACCATCTGGCCCAGCTCGGCGCAAACTTCCAGCCCAAGCTCAGGAAGATCGTTACCCAAGCAAGAAAAGTGCAGGGCGTCAAATTCGTCGCCGTAGAGGTAGACCACGTTGACGACCAGCTCAACTATGTCCTGGAGATACCCGGAATTGATATAGTGCTTCTGGACAATATGGGCCAGTGGCAGCTCAAACACGCCATCGAAATGCGGGACAGAATGTGCCGCAAGAACAAAAAGCCGCTGCTGGAGGCATCAGGCAATATCACCTTGAGCAACGTCTCAGCTATTGCCCAGTCTGGTGTCGACCGAATCGCCGTCGGCGCCATAACTCACTCAGCCGCAGCCGTCGACATCGGGCTGGACAGGTACTAAAAGCTAAGGGCAAAGAAATCAGGCCATCGGGAAATCAGGCCTGATACTCTGATACCCTGATGTTCCCTGCCCGATCACCGGTACTCAAAGTTATGCCAAGCGAACTGCTGGACCCAGACAAGATAAAGGCAAACCTAAAGACCAGACGCATCGGCAGAAAAATACTTGTCTTCAGCTCAACATCCAGTACAAACGACATCGCCGCCGAATATGCAAAGAATACAGAAAACGACGGCCTGGTCGTCTTCGCTGAAGAGCAATCCGCGGGCAGAGGCAGGGCCGGCGCCAAGTGGCACAGCGGCCGAGCAGAAAGCATCCTGTGCTCGATCGTTTTAACCGGCAGCAATATGGGTGCGGAGCTACTCTGCCTTACCTGCGCTGTTGCCGTTGCGGAGGCCATCGGTAAAGCAGGTAGCGCACAGGCAAAAATCAAATGGCCAAACGATGTGATGCTAAACGGCAAAAAAGTAGCCGGCATCCTAATCGAATCAAACCCGGCTGATACCGGCAACACTTACGTCATCGGCATGGGCATAAACTGCCACCAACGGAAAGAATCGTTTCTATCGGAATTACAATCAATCACAACAAGCATCGACTTAGAAAGCCAAACAGCGTGCGACCGCATCACCCTGGCAAAAAGATTGCTTACGTCGGTAGACCACTGGCTCGAAGCAGCAATAGACGCGAGCCAAAAAGTAATAGACCAGTGGCGTAACCTTAGCGTCCAATTAGGACACAGAATAACGCTATTGTATAATGGCAGAAAATTTGCCGGCAACTGTATTGGAATTGACCCCGAAAAAGGCCTGATCTTGCAACTGGACACTGGCGGCGTAAGAATGTTTAATGCCGCCCATACAAGAATTTTGAAATAGTTTCAAGACGTGTCAGGTAGAGGATGATCGCTATGTTGAAAAACAAGATAAGTGTATGGTTACCTGCGATTTGCTTAGCCTTAGTTGGGTGCACGTTTACTACTCGTTCTGGCAAGCCGGCCGATGCCACCAGCTTGGAGAAGACCAAGGACTACCTGCGGGCCGCCGAGCAGGACATCCAGCAATGGCGCCAAATGAAATTTGGCTTATTTATTCACTGGGGACCGGTTAGCCTGAAAGGCACAGAGATCGGCTGGTCTCGCGGCGGCGAACGGCGAGGCCAAGGCGGCACAGGCTCCATCGCAGTCGAAATCTACGATAATCTCTACAAACAGTTTAATCCGGTCAAATTCGACGCCGAGCAGTGGGTGCAAATCGCTAAAGATGCCGGCATGAAATATCTGGTATTTACCAGCAAGCACCACGATGGCTTCTGCATGTTCGACAGCAAACTGACCGACTACAAAATTACCAGCTCGCCGTTTAAGCGGGACGTCGTGAAAGAGCTGGCCGACGCCTGTCACAAAGCCGGGCTAAAACTCGGCTTCTACTATTCTCCGGCCGATTGGCACCACCCGGACTACCGTACGGAGAACCACGCCCGCTACATTGAGTACCTGCACGGGCAACTGCGCGAGCTTTGCAGCAACTACGGCAAGGTCGACATAATCTGGTTTGACGGTCTGGGCGGCACAGCAAAAGATTGGGACTCCGAAAATCTATTCAAGATTATCCGCCGGCTTCAGCCCAATGTCATCATTAACGACCGGGCAGGCCTGCCGGCCGACCACGACACGCCCGAACAGAAAATCGGCAAATTTCAGAGCGACCGGCCCTGGGAGACCTGTATGACTTTGTGCCAGCAATGGGCCTGGAAGCCGGACGACCAGATGAAGTCGCTCAAGGAGTGCATTGATACGCTGGTGCGCGTAGCAGGCGGCGATGGAAATTTCCTATTTAACGTTGGGCCTATGCCGGATGGCCAGATTGAGCCGCGACAAGTCGCCCGCCTGAAGGAAATGGGCGATTGGCTCAAAAAATATGGCGAGAGCATTTACGGTACTCGCGGCGGACCTTTCAAACCCACATCCTGGCTTGCCAGCACGCACAAAGGCAATGCGATTTACCTGCACATCTTGACCTGGCCTGGTGACAGCATTGTACTTCCGCCTCTGCCGAAAAACATTGTCTCAAGCTCGGTTTTAACTGGTGGTCAGGCCAGCGTGACACAGAGTAAACACGGCATCGAGGTTTCGCTCCCGAAGCCCCATCGCCAGGAGCTTGACACCATCATCAAACTGCAACTGGATGGGCCCGCTGCTGAAATCCTCCCGGCAAGCCTGCCCTCAGCCTCTTTGACTTCTGGCAGAAAGGCCCGGGCATCAAATGTGTACCAGAATGACGCTGGGCATGCTGCCAACAAGGCCGTCGACGACGATCCATCCACACGTTGGGCTACCGATTACGGCACAAAACAAGCCTGGCTGGAAGTCGACCTCGGAAAAGCGATGACATTCAGCCGGGCCAAAATTAGCGAGGCTTACGACCGCGTTCGCCAGTTTGAATTGCAGAGTAAAGACGGCGACCAATGGCAAACATTTGCTCGCGGCACCACGATTGGCCATGAATACGTCGAGCAGTTTCCGCCTGTAACCACCCAGATCGTTCGTCTGAATATCCTCGAGGCAACCGAAGGTCCAACTATTTGGGAGTTTCAGCTTTTCGCGCCTGGCAAGTAGTAACGCATCAGCTTGCTTGTTTAGCACCAATTTGAAAGACGCAGGCAGAAAACAAAAGGTGGGTATGGGCGCAATTTCAGCCTTCGCTCCCCCAACCTGGTGTAACTCATTGATCTCACGAAGCTTATCAACATATACGGTGTGTGGGGACGACTTCTGCAATAATTTTATGGCATGGTTCAAAACAGGGTAACACTTTTCTGAACCCCAAAAGTTGTCGTTTTCTCTATAAGTCCTGTTTTGGCAGAGTGTTACGAGTGTTCGTGGCCATTGAACCAGCTTGAAAAGTGTTACCTTTAAGCATAGGAAGTTGAACCATGCCAATTTTATGACTTCAGGAAGTTTTTGCGTGACGATTATTCTATTTTGTGGTATGCTGGGTAATATATGGAAGCTGGGAAAGATAACCTACCATGTATGATTTTGCAAACCAAGGGAAACGAGAGTAAAAAGACATGATTCGAAGACTAAAAGTAGTGCTCGTGCTTTTGTGTGCCGTTTTCGTCGGGGCGGATTCTGTACTGGCTAATCCATTTGAGTTTCAATATCCACCGGAACAGTATGCACCCGAATGGCTAACTAATTTTCCTTATCAGCGAAACGTAGTGTACGATTTTGGTAGGGATCCAAAATTTACACCTACAATCTACAACGACCCAAGTTATGACGTCCAGTATGGAGGTTACGACGACCCCGTTCTATGGGAAGATGACTTTGTCGGGTACGTTAATATGACGTGGTTCCCTGATCTCCAGGCAATAGGTATTGACAACACGAATGGAACAGAAACTGTTTCGGGGTATGCAAAATTCCGCATCTATAACTGGCCAAATCCTTCACCCGCCATCAAGCATATCTGGGTGGAGACTTATGCTTGTGAATATCTGGGCTCGTCTTCCTTCGTAGAAACAATGATAGCGCCTCAACCAGGTTCCACGGTCAGCGCAGAATACAGAGAGGTCGTTTGGGATCCACAGAATCCTAATCACTCCCTTGAGCGATTATGGGCGGAGGTTAATCCCAATCCTCTATGGGAGTACGTAGCCATACGGATTCAAGCAGAGCCGGGAAAGATAGTCTATGTAGATGATCTCCACATCGCAACCGAGTGCATTATTCCAGCCCCTAGCGCTATCTTGCTGGGCGGTATCGGTGTAGGCCTTATCACTTGGCTACGCAGGCGCGGAACGCTGTAATTCGTGATTTCCCTCGACGAGGCTCGGGACAGGCGTGGTTCGTAGGTCGTATGTCGTATATCGTAGATCGTAGTTGAAAGATGGGAATTGTGTGTAACTTGAAGGGCTGCAAGGTCGAAATATTGCAGCCCTTACTCTTTGGCTTTCAGACAAAACATATATTCCAGCTATCTGCACTCAAGCCTTGTTGCCTTTGATAGGCGGCAATTCAGCTTGGAACTCACCGCAGAGGACGCGGAGACCACCGAGCAACGCTCGACGTTAGAATTCTCAGCGTGCTCTGCGCACTCGGCGGTAAAAACGCGGGCCCATGTCCTCACGGTGCAACCGCTCATCTGAACAAATACGTGCAGAATGTATACTCCTGTATTAAAATAACTTCGTGAACGCAGTACAAAATACGAAATACGAAATACGAAGTCTGCGGATTGTCGATTGCGGGCTTGCCGATTATCGTGAGGTTCTCCAGCAGCAGCAGGAGCTGCACGAAAAAAGACGCCGGGGCGAAATACCAAACACCGTTGTAATTGTCGAACATCCACCTGTGATTACGCTCGGCGCCCGGCAAAATGCCAACAGACTGCTGCTCGACCGCGATGAACTGGCAAAACACGGCATCGATGTGGTTGACACTCGTAGAGGCGGCGGAGCAACAGCACACAATCCAGGCCAATTGGTCTTCTACCCAATCCTGCATCTGCAGGAGCTTGGGCTTGGAATCAGCGAATATATAAGAGAGCTCGAAGCCATAGGCATAGAGCTGTTGCGCGAGTTGGGCGTGCACGCGCAAAGACGAGAAGGCTTTCCCGGGTTATGGGTGCCGCACGAAAATTCGAAATTCGAAATTCGAAATTCGAAATTCCAGAAGATTGCTTCTATCGGCGTGCGAGTATCAAAAGGCGTCACGTACCACGGTATGGCAATAAACATTCAAAACGACCTGAGTATTTTCGATCTACTCGTGCCGTGCGGCCTGGACGGCGTAGAAATGACGTCGGTGCTCAAAGAAACCGGCAAACAACATTCGATGAGGAAGCTCAAAAAAGACCTGGGCAGGCTACTTATGAAACACTTCTCGAACATGGCCCAGGATTCAGAAGACAGACGACAGAAGCCTGCCCTGAGCGAAGCCGAAGGGACAGAAGACAGCAGTCCATCCTCCGTTCTCCGTCCTCCGTCCTCCACCCGGAAGTTGCCGCCCTGGCTGCGTCGGCCCCTCCCTGCCGGCGACGTTTTCCGGCATACCGAGAAAGTGCTAAGCTCGCTGGGCCTCGAGACAATATGTAATAATGCAAATTGTCCCAATCGAGGCGAGTGCTGGTCGAGAGGCACAGCGACGGTTTTAATCTTGGGCAACGTTTGCACACGAAACTGCAAATTCTGTTCGGTGGCGACCGGCAAG
>Ga0315274_10017093_pt1 | contig 10238 bp, 8 predicted proteins | sample YL17G02_20_MG_FD_203700 | JGI IMG/M metagenome (GOLD analysis project Ga0315274, IMG submission 203700) | Sediment microbial communities from Yellowstone Lake, YNP, Wyoming, USA - YL17G02_20 | ecosystem: Environmental > Aquatic > Freshwater > Lake > Sediment | place: USA: Wyoming | collected... | reverse complement strand
TGGTACCGCCGGATCGCCGACCTCTTGCTCATGCACGGGTGCTGCGTCTACACCACCGATACGGATGGCAACATCATGCCCATCGTGGAGACATTCCTGGACAACGGTCTCAACACGATGTTTCCTGTCGAAGTCCATGGCGGGTCCGACCCATGCGCCCTTTGCGAGAAGTACGGCAAGCGCATCCGCATATGGGGCGGTTTCGACAAGATGGCGCTTCGCGACTCCAAGAAGGCCATTGCCAAGGAACTCAACCGCCTACTCCCTTACGTGGAGCGAGGCGGGTTCATCCCCGGCGTCGACCACCGCGTTCAAGCCGATGTGCCTTTGAACAATTACCTCTACTACTTGGATCGAAAACGAGAGATGTTCCACGTCGGCGGCACGCCCAGGTATTAGCGTGCAGAGGTGCAGACATGCAGACAATGACGAGTATTGAGCGAATTGGGAACATCCTGAGGCGCAAGCCCGTGGACCGAATCGGCGTTTTCGAGCACTTCTGGGGCGATACGCAGAAGAAGTGGAGCTCCGAAGGGCACATTCGGCCGGAGGAATCGTTAGAGGATCATTTCGGCTTCGACCTTCAACTCTGCTGGCCGTTCAATTTGGTTGGGCGTCTTGATTACCAGCCGGAGACCGTCGAAGAGACGGAGGAGACGATCCTCCAGCGAGACGGGAACGGGGCGGTGTTGCGCCGGCACAAGCTGCACGACTCGACGCCTGAACACGTTGACTTTCTTGTGAAGGACCGCCTCGGTTGGGAAGAGCACATCAAGCCGTACCTCACCCCGGATCGCGCGCGCATCAACTTCGAGGCCTACCGGAACGCGCGAAACACTGCGGCGGAGAAACAGCGTTTCTTCTGTTGGTCGGGCGTGAATGTTTTCGAGTGCATGCATCCGGTTTGCGGGCACCAGCAAATGCTGATGGGCATGCTTACGGACCCGGAGTGGGTCAAGGATATGGTCCAGACTTACGCGCAGTTGACCGTGGACCTGCTCGACATCCTCTTCGCCGAAGAGGGACTGCCGGACGGGGCGTGGTTCTACGAAGACATGGGACTCAAAGCGCGGCCTTTCATTTCCCTGGACATGTACCGTGAGATAATCCAGCCGGGACATCGCCTCACCATCCAGGCCTGCAAGGACAAAGGACTCCCCGTGATCATGCATTCGTGCGGCTTCGTCGAGCCGCTCGTGCCGGGAATGATGGAGGCCGGGATCGATTGCCTTCAGGTGATCGAGGTTAAGGCCGGCATGGATCTTCTCCGCTTGCATCGGAATTATGGTGATCGGTTATCATTCATGGGCGGTATCGACGTCCGCAAGCTATACACGAATGACAAGCGCGTCGTCGAGGAGGAGTTGAGGGGCAAGATCCCGATTGTTATGAAAAACTTCGGCTATGTGCTACACTCGGACCATTCGATTCCGGACCAGGTCGAATACGAAACCTACAGGTACTTTGTCAATAGAGCTTTGGAGATTGGTGCGTATTAATGTGAGTCGTTCTGAGAGAAGGAGAGAACGCAATGGCTGACTTGTTGGAGCAAATTGCAGTCTGCATCGAACGAGGCAAGGTCAACGCCGCCTCGCCCTACCCACCCGATATGAAGGGACAGGATGGCGCCGACGAACTCGTGAGACAATCGCTGGATTCCGGCGTGGCGCCCGATGACGTTCTGGCCAAGGGACTCATCATCGGCATGGGGCGGGTCGGCCAGAAGTTCAGTGAGAACAAGGTTTTTGTGCCGGACCTGCTGATGGCGGCAAAGGCCATGTCCGCCGGGATGGCGCACCTAAAGCCCTTCTTTGAATCCGGTCAGGCGCATCACAAGGGCACCTTCGTCATCGGCACGGTCCAGGGAGACCTGCACGACATCGGCAAGAACCTTGTGGGCATGGTCATTGAAGGCGGAGGCTGGAAGGTTGTCGACCTCGGCGTGGACGTTTCCGCGGAGAAGTTCCTGAAGGCCGTACAGGACAACCCCGGCGCGGTCGTCGGCCTCAGCGCGCTGCTTACGACCACCATGATCAACATGGAAAAGACCGTCAAGCTCGTGAAGGAAAAAGTCCCCGGGACCAAAGTGCTCGTTGGCGGGGCGCCACTGACGGCGGAATTCGCGAAGAAGATCGGCGCGGACTCGTACTCGCCCGATCCGCAAGGCGCACTGAACTACCTGACCTCCGCGGCCTAGTTCTTCGGGTGTCGGGTCCTGGGATTCGGGCCTCAGGAAGAGCGCCGGGACTGCCAACTCATATAGGTGGGGCGGATTTCAGGCCGCCCGTTTGATGTCTTTCTTTGCGTGCGCACAGTGATGCCCGCGAAGAAAGACGTTTTTTTCGGCGCTCTGCGAGTACGGGGATGCGCATCCAAATGAGTGAATAATGGATGATGCACTGCGAGGATTGAGACGATGAAAACCATTCGACAAGATGTCGAGACAAAGCGGATTCTGATATCGGACGGGGCGTGGGGGACGTTCTTGGCCCGGAAGGGCATGAAGCCCGGCGAATGCCCAGAACTTTGGAACGTGGAACACGCCGAGGCCGTTGCGGACATCGCGCGGGGCTACCTCGAAGCAGGTTCGGACATGATCTCGACGAACAGCTTCGGCGGCACTCGTTTCAAACTCGCCCATTTCGGCCTGGCAGATCGTGTCGGCGAACTGAATGAAGCCGCCGCCGCGATCACACGCGGAGTTGTGGGAGCGGACAAACACGTCTTTGCTTCCATGGGCCCGACCGGCAAGATCCTGATCATGGGCGACGTGACGGAGCAGGAGATCTACGACGCTTTTGCGGAACAAGCCATCGCCTTGGAAAAAGGCGGCGCCGACGCGTGTTGCATCGAGACGTTCACCGCCCTGGACGAGGCGTGCCTTGCCATCCGCGCGGCCAAGGAGAATACGAAACTGGAGGTCATCTGCACCTTCACGTTTGACAAGCTGACTGACGGCACATATCGCACCATGATGGGCGTGTCGCCGGCGGAGATGGCGCAATCGTTACTCGATGCCGGAGCAGATATCATCGGGACCAATTGCGGCCAAGGGCTCGCAGGCATGATCGACATCGTCCGCGAAATCCGAGCCACTGCCCCGGACGCACCCATCATCGTGCAGGCTAACGCCGGACTCCCCGTCCGCGTAAACGACGCCGATACTTTTCCAGAAACCCCCGAGATGATGGCCGCGCGCGTGCCCGATCTAATCGCCGCGGGCGCGAACATCATCGGCGGATGCTGCGGAACCACCCCCGGCCACATCCGTGCGATTGTACGGACAACGGGTCGCCGTATTCAGTAGGAGGACGCGGGTTTCCTTTCAGCGGCGGATGCGTATGCGTCGCGGCGTGGCAACGGTTACCGTGCGGGCCAGATCCTGCAGGTCGTATCCTCGCAGGACCTCATCGAGGAGTTCGTTGAGGGCCAGGATACCGTCCTCATTGGGCCGCAGCAAGAGCACACCAGCATGATTTCCAGGCGGGTGTGCTCGGATGTCAGCGAAACCCTTGTCCGCCGTCATCAGAAACCGCCCCTCGGCCTGCACCGCGTTCCACAAAACTTCGTCGGACGCTCCGCTCAATTCCTGGTCGAGCACGCTGATTACGTCATGACCGCACGCCTTGAGCCGCGACGACAGCGATCTTGGAAGGTCTTCGTCCAGTTTGATGCGCATTGTAGCCCCGCGTCACGCGCCGAGCGGCAGCAACGATTCCTCGTGAAGGACTTCGGCCGCGTAGGCAAGCACCGCCCGAATGTCGTCCTTTGAAAGCTGCGGGTATTCCGTAGCGATGTCATCGTACGTCATACCGTCGGCCAGACTTCCCAGGAGGATTCTAACGGGGATCCGGGTTCCCTTGATGCAGACCTCGCCGTGATGGACGGCCGGATCAACAGCAATGCGCTCCTGCCACGCAACTCGCTCCATAACCACAAACTCCTTTCCTGGGCAATATCAAGCACTGGCATCTCCTGCCACATTCATTTTACGAAGACCGACGTCTGTAACGCAATAGCGCAGGTTCGCGCACGTCAAGTGCCGTACCGGAATCGCATGCCCTGGAACCGCCGTAAAACGTCCTTCCCGTTCACGCAGACAGTACCGACACTTTCCCAAAAACATGCTGGGACCTCTGGCCGTCTGATCAACAAAAGCAGGAAAAGCGCCTGCGGACTTGCGTAGAATGGGAGCCAGACTTCAAATCGGAGGAAACCAGACCATCATGAGTACACCGACAGCGATGCAAGGGAGGGGACGCTTGTTTCTTGCAGCCCTTTTCTTTCCGATTTTTCTTCTCCTGGCGCCCGTGGTCTTTGCGGACAACCCGCGGGAGATCGCGTTCCCGGCGGAGAACACGAGATTTGTTCGGCTCGTTATTACCGCCAGCACCTCCGGCAGCGAACCATGCGTGGATGAACTCGAAGTGTACGGGGCCGATGAGCAGAAGAATCTTGCCTTGTATTCGAACGGGGGCAAGGCGTCGGCTTCTTCCTGTATCGCGGGTTACGCCATACACCAGATCGAGCATCTCAATGACGGCCAGTATGGGAACGGGCGGAGTTGGATCGCGGCAAGCAACCGCGAGGAGTGGTGCCAGATCGAATTCCCGGCCGCAACCGAGATCCGGAGGGTCGTTTTCTCGCGTGACCGTACCGGAGTCTTCTCGGATCGGATCCCGGCCAGTTTCGAGGTGCGGCTATCGGTCGACGGGGAACAGTGGAAGACCGTACACAAGGCCGTCGCCAAGACTGACCGCATAACGGGATCTGGGGCGATCCCGAATCCGCCTTCGCCGCCGGTTCCCGCGATGCCGCCGGTCGATCTCGCGTCACAGGATGCGCAGTTGCGCTACGCCTTCCTTGGTGAGGAACACGCGTGGCTCAAGACGTATGGACGCGCGGATCTCAGCCCGGCGCTCGTTCCCTACAATGGACGAGTAAAGGAATATCCGCGGCACGTCGGGGATGATTATCTTCCGTTGCCGCCGGTCACGGCCGCGCCGGTTCTTGATGGCGTTCTGGACGACGCCTGTTGGGGCGAGGCTTCACGGGGCGTCGCGCGCGTGGCATTTCCGTATGACTTCGAGCTTGCGCCGTGCGTGAGCTGCGAAGTGTGGGCCGGCTGGCGCAACACGGACCTTTTCCTCGCCATTCGAACGGATCGGTTGTTGAGCGGCCATCTCGCCGTCGTGTCCACACCGGATCTCCAGTCGTGCGGGGTTATCGTCTGCGGCCAGGACAGCCTCGCATTCAACACCTACGTGAACGGCAAGATCGAAACGAGCACGCCTTTGAACAGCGCGTTCAATGAGGCGCTCACTCGTTTTGAGATGCGACTGCCTCTCAAACTCTTGCCGGATTGCCAACAACAGGGATTGCGCGTCGGCCTGGGCATGGGAGGAAAACACACGGGCAATACCGGCCGCCCCGTCAACTTCGTCTTCGCACCCATCGCGGCCGCCGAAGAAGCGCCAAGCGAGGCCTGCGCGTTCCGAGTGAGGTTGAGCGTTCCTCAACAAGGGGTGGCTTCGACGCTGAAACTGAACGCATCTGGCTTCGACAAGGACGTTAAGATTGAACCGGGACATCGAGTGAGCCTCTCGATTCCCGCCAACCGTGGCCCGATTGGACCTGAGTGTAACCTCACGATCACGCCGGGCGAAGGCAAGCCCTATGAATTACATCTGTTCCGCTACGACCCGCTGGAACGAACGCTTGCGCTCATGGCGGAGATGATCGCGAGACTGGAAGGCAAGGGCATGGACGTCGCGAAAGAGAAAGAAGATCTCGCAAAATGGCGCACCCGGCAGGACAAATTGCTTCGCTCGACCAGGCCTCATGCGGCGGCGGAACGCAAGGCATTCTTCGAGGCGCGTGCCGCCAAACGCGATCTGCTGCTGCGCGATCCCGACCTTGGGGCGATATCCAAGATCCTCTTCGTAAAACGAAATCCTTTCAAACCATCACACAACTACAGCGACTATTTTGACGCGCCGTTCCGTCCGGGCGGCGGCATCTTCGTGGCCGAGACGCCGTTCACGGATGGGCGATTCGACCCGGCGGCCATCACGCTGACGGAGCTGTTTGATTCGCAAGGCGGCATTGCGCGCAATCCGGCGGCGAACTTCGACCTGACCGAAGTCTACTTCGGTTATCGTCCTTCCGCCGAAGGCTATTACCACGTCATGGCCATGAATCCGGACGGCGGCGATCTCAAGCGGCTCACGGACGGCCCCTTCCACGATTTCTGGCCCTGTCCCTTGCCCGACGGAGGTCTTGCCTTTATATCGACGCGTTGCACCTCGCGGGTCTTTTGCTGGCGGCCGCAATCCTCCGTGCTTTTCCGAATGGACACTGACGGGCAGAACATGCAGCCCGTCTCGCTCGCTAATATCACCGAGTGGGCGCCCAGCGTCATGAACGACGGGCGAATCCTCTGGACGCGCTGGGAGTACCTTGACAAGGGCGCCGATTTCGGCCACACCCTTTGGTCGATTCGGCCTGACGGCACGTTTCCGGAACTGGTCTTCGGCAATGACATCATCCAACCCAATGGCTACGTTAACGGCCGTGAAGTCCCGGGCACGCGCGAGATCTGTTGCACCTTGATCTCACATTTCGGCGACCTCAACGGCCCCATCGCGCTGATTGACATCGACAAGGGCCGCTTTAACCCGAAAGCGATCAACTGTATCACGCCCGAGGCGCCCTGGCCCGGCGCCCCACCGATGGAGGAATGCTTCCGCGAAGCCTTTCCCATCGCGCGCGATTACTTCCTGTGTTCGCACGCGCCGCGCGACCTGTTTGGGCTCTACGTGATAGACCGCTATGGGAATCGCGAGCTTATCTACCTGGACCCGGCGATCTCGTCCATGTGTCCAACGCCTTTCCAATCGCGCCCAAAGCCGCCGGCCATCGCTGGCCTTGTTAAGCCGCTCGAGGAGCGGGGCGAATTCGTTCTTGCGGACGTATATCGCGGCCTTGAACCCACCGTGAAGCGCGGAGACGTGAAATACATCCGCGTCGTCGAGGAGGTGCGCCACACCCTCGAGTTGCAGGCCGGCGGCGAGTATCCCAAGGACCACGAGCAGTTCATGCAGTGGTACGCCGCGCCGGACGATAAAGTGTCCGGGCCCTTCGGCTGGCCCGCATACGTCGCAAAGGCGCCGCTCGGAATCGTACGCGTGGAAGAGGACGGCTCCGCACACTTCTATGCGCCCGCCGGCAAAGTGCTGTACTTCCAGGCCCTTGACAAGGATTTCAACGAGATCCAGCGCATGCGCAGCGTGATTCAACTGCAACCCGGCGAAAAACGCGGTTGCATCGGATGCCACGAGAGCCGGCAGATGGCCCCGGTGAACGCGCGAAGGCCCCTCGCGCGGGTGGCGTGTGACTTGGAGCCGCCGTCATGGGGCGCGCGCCCCTTCTCCTTCGAGCAAGTGGTCCAGCCGGTGCTGAACGCGCGCTGCACTCAATGCCACGACGCCCAACACAAGGACGGGATCGATCTCACGGGGACACTCGATGCCGATAAGACGCCCGCCAGTTATCGAACTCTCATCACGAAAGGACTCGTCCACTATCTCGATTGCGGCTGGAACTCAGGAGGCTGTGAGAAACTCCCGCCGCTCACGTTTGGCAGCATCAAGAGCAAGCTGTGGGAGGTCCTCAACGCCGGCCACCATGACGTGCGCCTCACAACGGACGAGATGGTCCGGATCAAGACGTGGATCGATATGAATTGTCCGCTCTGGCCGGACTACATCGAGCGTCCGAAGCGCCCGATCCCGCCCGATAGAGTGGCCGCAAACGACGCATCCGCGAAATAGCAGCGGATCGAAGCAGTCACCGCCCTTGCTTGCGGCTGTGTCATTCGCGGCCGACGATCTTACCGGAGTGATCCCTGAGAAACTGCTCGACCGCCGCGCGATCCGGAATGCCGAGTTGGCCTCCGGGCCGTGTGGCCTTGATCGCAGCGGCAGCGGCGGCGAAACGGATCGACTCGGATATCGACATGCCGGACAGCAGGGCCGCCGCGTATGCGCCGTGAAAAACGTCTCCGCATCCCGTAGTGTCCACCACGTCGACTTCGAATGCGGGCAGATGCTTGACGTGCGGGTCCTGTGCGTCGATGTACCAACACCCGCGAGGGCCGTCGGTCACCACGGTACAGGCACGGTTCTGCGCAAGAGAGATGACCGTGGACTCGGCGTGGTCACAGCCCGTTAGTTCGAGCGCAAGGCGGATCGATACAATGAGGTGATCGGTCAGATTGATCACCTCTCGCACGGCGGATTCGTTGACGCTTTCGATATCGGCAATAATCGGGATTCCGAATTTCCGCGCCACCTTGCATGCCTGGATCGTGCCTTCCGGACCGAGATGATCGACGAACAGCGCCCTGCTGACCGCGATGAGGTCGGCGCGGATGTTTCGCGGATTGGGTTCGACTGCTTTCTGGCGCGAGTAGAAGATGGTGCGTTCCCCCGTGCCGCGATCCATCAGTATGAAGGAGTGAAAGGGTTCCGCCTCCGGGTACGTCATGTCCTCGACGAAACCGACGCCCTCGCGGCGAAACGTCTCGCGGGTGAACTCCGACAGTTCGTTGCGGCCCAGAAACCCGCCGTACACGCACTTCAGACCAAGCCGGGCGGCCGCCACAAGTGCCGTGGCGCAAAGGCCCCCGCCCTGGCGGCAGCGCGAGATCACCTCGAGTTTCCCGCCAGGCGGCGGAAAGTAAGGCACTTCGATCAGATCATCGACGGCCGCGATGCCGAAGCCGAATAGATCGATCGTCTTCTCTGTCATCATCTCTCCGAGTAGGAGCGGTTTCTCCGAAACCGCTCCAGGCCGGTTCCAGAAAAGCCATTCCATACACGGGCCGGTTTCGGAGAAACCGGCCCTACCTTGGCGCTACAAGCCGGCACGCTTCAGTGCCTCATCGGCGGACAGGCGTTCATGGATCACCGCCTTACAGGCAATCAATGCTTTCGTAGGATCGGGCGTTCCCCAAATGTTCCGCCCGATGGTCGCGCCGCGCGCTTCGGATTCGATCACTTTCCCGAGCATTTCGAGCGCGTCTCTGAGCGTCTCAGTTCGCGGGCCGCCCGCGGCAACCACAGGCACGGGACTCGTTGCGACAATGTCGCGATACGACGCCGCGTCGCCGGTAAAGGGTACCTTGATGACGTCCGCGCCGCACTCGATCCCACAGCGCACCGCCCACATGATGTTTTCCGGGTCGTGCGCGATGCGCGGGCCGTTGGTGTAGTCGCGCGGGTAGATGTGCGCTATCACCGGCAGGCCGATTTGATCAGCTTCCTCGACCGCCTTCGTCAGCAGCTTGAGGTACGTACCTTCGCTCGGGCCGCAGCAGCCGATCGCGACCGCCATCGCATCGGCCCCGAGACGCAGCACCTCGTTTGCCGTAGCAATGCATTCACTGATGGCGTCATCCGGCGTAAAGTAAACCGACTGGATGATCAATGGGACGGTTCCCGCATACGGTTCCCACGCGCTCTTGGCCATTCCCTTCAACATGGTGATGGCGTCCGGGCGCGCCTTCACCAGCTTGCCGATGGTCTCGGGCACATTGACCAACCCGGACGGGAGGCCCTTCTGATATCCTATAAAGTGGTCTATGGCCACGGAGCACAAACGTCCGCTCGCGTGTCCGGAAAAGATGCGGTTTAGTCGAATTCTCTTAGCCAAATCCATTGCTCTGACCTCATATGCGGTTATGCAGGAATGCGCGATTATATCCGCCGATGAAGCTTTGCGACAAACTGGTTGGGTTCGGCTTGCGCAAGGAGGCGTCTGGCGTATGGATGGATTCTGATGACAACTCATGCGAAATGGCGAAGGCGCATCAATTCCCCCTTCAAAGGGGGAATTGATACGCATGCATGGGTATGATCAGCGAACAGCCCGCGATCCCTCGCCCCCTTCAAAGGGGGAATTGCGCCGCATGCGTTCCTCGCGATCTCTCCCATCGCATTAGGGTCACGGCTCGCGCAGGACGCCGGGAATCGACTCACTGCACCGGCTCAACGCGGCACTTGGTAAAGCGCGTTAGTGCCGTCGCGGAAAGCCAGTGGCAGATCCAATGGCATCGAATCATAGACGATGACGTACTCAAACGAATACTCGCTTGCCAGGCGTTGCCATTCCTCCCGGGTTCGCGCACGCCAGAGATCCTGCCACGGCGTAGTCTTGGCGCCACTCGTGCGGCCGTA
>Ga0315274_10017092_pt1 | contig 10239 bp, 10 predicted proteins | sample YL17G02_20_MG_FD_203700 | JGI IMG/M metagenome (GOLD analysis project Ga0315274, IMG submission 203700) | Sediment microbial communities from Yellowstone Lake, YNP, Wyoming, USA - YL17G02_20 | ecosystem: Environmental > Aquatic > Freshwater > Lake > Sediment | place: USA: Wyoming | collected... | reverse complement strand
ATGTTGTCCTGGCCGGCCAGGTCGGGGTGGCCGACCACGTCAGCATCGGTGACAACGTCATCGCCATCGCCCAGACCGGGATCGCCCAGGACGTCCCCGCCGGCGCGGTCGTGGCCGGGACTCCTCAGCTGGATGTCCGCGATTGGAGGAAGGCGTCGGTCCTGATGCCGCACCTCTACGATTTCATGAAAGACATGAAGAAGCTGAAGGCGAAAGTGGAGGAATTAGAGAAATTAATTAAGAAAGGATGAGATTGCTTCGCTTTCGCTCGCAATGACTCTATGGCCCTAATGATTCCAGGTATTCGTTGACCGAGAGCGCGGCGTGGACTCCGGCCCCCACCGCCGTGGCCACCTGCTTGGGGCAGGCGTCGGCCACATCCCCCGCTGCGTAGATACCGGGCTGGGAAGTGGCCATCCGGAAATCCACCTTGATCTCGCCCCACTCGTTGAGCTCCACCACTCCTCTGACGAACTCGGTGTGCGGGTCCATACCGATGGAGACGAACAGCCCATCAAGAGGGAGCGGGTAGGTCCTGTCTTCCTTGATATCCCGTACGATGATCCGCTCGAGCTGGTTCTCGCCCTCGGCCGCGTCGACAACGCAATTCCAGAGGACCTCGATCTTGGGGTTGGCGAAGACCCGCTCCTGGAGGATCTTGATGGCCCGGAATTGGCCGCGCCGGTGGAGGACATACAGCTTCCGGCAGAATTTTGTCAGCATGACAGCTTCGGTCAGCGCGTTGTCCCCGCCGCCTACAACCGCCACCACGGCGTCCCGAAAGAAGGGGCCATCGCAGGTGGCGCAGTAGGAAACCCCTTTCCCGGTCAGCCGCGTCTCGTTGGGGATCCCCAGCTTCCGGTAGGCAGCGCCGCTCGCAATGATCACCGCCCTGGCTTTGTACTCTTTGCTCTGGCCGTCGACCACCCAGTGCTTCTCTTCGCGCCGGATGCCCTTGGCCTCGTCGGTCTCGATCAGCGCCCCGAACTTCTCGGCCTGTTTCCGGAAATTGTCCATCAGTTCGAAGGGCACGATGCCTTCCGGGAAGCCGGGGTAGTTCTCCACCCAGTCGGTGAGCAGAATCTGTCCGCCCGGAATCGCCTTCTCTAAAACGACGGTCTGGAGGCGTCCCCGGCCGGTGTAAACGGCGGCGGCCAGGCCGGCCGGCCCAGCCCCGATGATCACGACATCATAGGCGGCGCCGGCGCTCATAGATGCTTGGAAACGATCTCGATGATCTTGTCTTTCGACTGCACGCCCACCATCGTCTCTTTGAGCTCGCCCCCCTTGAAGAGAAGTAGCGTCGGGATTCCGCGGATGCCATACTTGCCGGGGGTTTTCATGTTCTCATCGACGTTCATCTTGGCCACCTTAAGCTTCTCTTTATGGCTCTCGGCGATCAGCTCAACCGTGGGTGCGATCATCCGGCAGGGAACGCACCAGGCGGCCCAGAAATCGATCAATACAGGAAGCGCAGATTTCAGCACTTCCTCGTCGAAATTGGCGTCTGTAACGCTCGGAATATCCGTGGACAATTCAGCCTCCTCTCTTAAATTCCAATGCCTTTTGATAGAGACCCGCATATCCGCGGGCTGTATCTTCCCAGGAGAATTCCTGGCGCATTCCCTCCTCCATGAGCCTCCGCCAGTGGGCTGGATTCCGGGTGTAGCAGTCGGCGGCCTGTTTGACGGCACGGAACAAGGCCTCGGCCGAATAATCGCGGAAGACAAAGCCGTTGCCGGACCCCGTTCTGGAGTTGTGGCCGCGGACCGCCTCCTTCAAACCGCCTGTGGCCCGGACGACCGGAACCGCCCCGTACCGGAAAGCGGCAAACTGATTGAGCCCGCTGGGCTCGGTGAGCGAGGGGATGAGCAGGATATCGGCGCCGGCCATGATCTTGTGAGTCAGCACCGGGTTCGACTCAAAGCGGAAGACGACCCGTCCGGGGAACCGGCGGGCGGCGGCCTGGAACTCCTTCTGATACCGCTCCTCTCCCTCGCCGCAGATCACGACCCCAGCCCCGAGATTGACGATCGCCTCCAGGGACTGGGCCAGGATATCGGCCCCTTTATGGCGGGACAGATGGGAGACGAAAGCGACGAGAGGCATCTCCGCAGACGTGGCGAGCCCTATCACGGAGATCAAGTCCTGCTTGCATTTCGCCTTCCCATCGGGCCGGCCCGGGCCGAAGTTGGCGGCGATGTAGGGGTCCTTCTCCGGGTCCCAGGTATCCCGGTCGATGCCGTTGCGTACGCTCGTGAAGGCCTTCCTTCGCTTTCTCAGGACTCCACTCAGCCCGGACCCGTTTTTCTTGGACAGAAGCTCCTTCTCGTAGGCCGAACTCACGGTGTTGACCAGGTCGGCATACACGGCGCCGGCCTGGAGGAAATTGAATTTGCCGTTCAGGGAAAGGTGCCGCGGGCTGAAGAAGTCCCAGTTCAACTCTGTCAGGGCCAGACTCTCGGCAGGGAACTCGCCCTGATAAGCGGTGTTATGAAGCGTCAGGACCGTGGCCACGGATCTAAGGCCAGGGTCCTCCCGGTAATGGGAGCGCAGGAATACCGGGATAAGGGCGGTCGGCCAGTTGTGGCAGTGGATCACGTCAAGGGATAGGCTGGCCTGGCGCAGGAACTCCAGGGCGGCCCGGCTGAAGAAGACGAAGCGCTCATCGTTGTCCAGGTAGTTCCCGGTGGGAGGACCATAGATGTTCTCGCGCAAAAAGTACTTGGGGCTGTCGATCAGATAGATGTCATAGCCCCTCTGTTCCGCTCGGAGGACGGAGGCCTTGGCCCGCTCACCGTTCAGCGGGACGGAGATTTCGGGAAAAACCATGGCCGCATCCAGCGAGGCGATCTGGGGGGTGCTGTACCTGGGCATGATCAGCGAGATTTTCAGCCCGAGGGAGGTCAGGTACCGGGGAAGCGCCGAGCAGAATTCCGCCAGCTCACCGGACTTGGCGAGGGGAGCGGCTTCCGGGGTGACCAGGGCAACACGAAGTCCGTTTCTCATCGGGAGAGTCAATATTAATGGTCGAGCACCGAGTTGTCAAACAAGATGGGAACGTCCCCGTTTAGCGTCCCCGTTTAGGGGAAGGTGGCCCAGGCGAGCTTCTCTTTGAGCAGGTCAAAATAGTTTCTCTTCGGCGAGGAGAGGAGCTTGAGCGTGAATTCGGCCCTTTTGATCTCGATGACATCGTTCTTCCCCAGAGTGATGCCCCTCTGTCCGTCCAGCGTGAGGTAGACCTCCTCGCCCGCCGTCAGGAGTTGGAGCCTGATCCTGGAGCCGGAGGCGACCACCATGGGCCGGAAGGATAGGGTATGAGGGCAGATGGGCGACAGCACGAGAGCAGGGACATAGGGCTGGACGATGGGCCCGCCCGCGGATAGAGAATAGGCGGTCGACCCGGTCGGGGTCGAGACGATCAGCCCGTCGCCCTTCAGGGCGGCGATCTCCTTGTCATCGATCCAGATTCCGATCTGGATCATCCGGGCCACGGCCCCCTTGTTGATGACGACGTCATTCAGGCAATGGTAGCTCTTGCCGCGGCATCTGGCCTCGAGAACCAGACGGGGACTGATGATCTCCTCATGGCCGGCGAGAAAGGAATCCAGCGTGATATAAATCTCGTCGGTCGGCACTTCGGTCAGGAAACCGAGACGCCCCAGGTTGACGCCCAGCACCGGGACGTTCCTCTCAGCAGCCAGGTGGGCGATGCTGAGAAGGGTGCCGTCCCCCCCGAGGACGATCATCAGGTCTACCCGGGCCGGCAGCTCCTCGCGCGGCAATCCGTCCGTCAGGAGCAGCTTGCGCGCGGCCACGTCCTCGAGAAGGCAGGCGATCTTTCTCTCCTCCAGCCCCCGCATCAGGTCGCGCAGGATCTCTTCGATGTTGGGCGCGTGAGGTTTGATGACGACGCCGGCGGTTTCAATCTTTTTCCCCATAGACGACCTCCCTGACCAGTTCTCGGGCTTTCTCCGGAGACAAAGACGGTCCTGTCAACGTCCAGTGAACGAAGAACTCTCTGTTCCCCCTCTGTCCGCGGACTTTACATCCGTGAAGACAACGGACGCCGAAACCCAGTTCCCGCGCTCCTTGCAGCAGCCGGTCCAAAACCTCTTCATGTTGCAGCGGGTTCCGGACGACTCCCCGTTTTCCCACCTGTCCCTTCCCCACCTCGAACTGGGGCTTGAGCAAGCCGAGCACGTCACCGTCAGCCAGGAATTGGCGGACTGCCGGAAGCACTTTGAGCACGGAGATGAAAGAAAGATCCATGGTCACGATGTCCGGCCGTTCCGGGAAGTCCTCGACACTGAGATAACGGGCGTTCTTCTCCAGAGGAACGACGCGGGGGTCGCGCCGCAGCCGCCAGTCGAGCTGGCTGGTGGAAACGTCGACGGCATATACCACCCTGGCCCCTCTCTGAAGGAGACAATCGGTGAACCCGCCGGTCGATGCGCCCAGGTCGGCCGCGACCTTCCCCGCGACCCGGACGGCGAACGCCTCCAGCGCCTCGGCGAGCTTCAGCCCGCCGCGGCTCACGTAGGGGATGCCCCCCTTGACGGCGAGCGGAATCTCGGTGTCGAGGAGCTCGCCCGGTTTCTCCACCTTCCGGCCGCCGGCGGTGACGAGCCCGGCCATGATGAGCGCCTGGGCCTTCTCGGGGCTCTCGGCCAGGCCTCGGCTCAGGACGACCTTATCGGCCCTCTCTTTTTTAACCATGCTATTATTATGGGAAAAGTAGAGATTATTCACCGAAAAACCGCCGGATCCGGCCGGCCAGGCCGACGGCGTCCAGCCCGAACATCTTCCGTATCTGCTCGGCCTTCCCCAGAGGGTAAACCTCCGGCGGCAGGCCAATGGCGAGGAACCGGAGGTCGAACCGGCGCTCCCGGTCGAGGATCTCCCGGACCGCGCTCCCGAATCCTCCGCTGACCACGCCTTCCTCGACGGTGATCACCGCATTCCCCTTTTGGGCGTATGGAAGGATAGCCTCCTCGTCCAAGGGCCTGGCGAACCGGGCGTTGATGACGGCCAGGGAGAGGCCCTCTTTCTCCAGCTCGCCTGCGGCCTCGAGGGCCGGATAGACCATGCTGCCGTAGGCCAGCAGCAGGCTCTTCCCTTCCTTGAGCAACTCGCTCTGTCCCGGCGCGATCTCCTGGGGATCGTCCTCGAGCGCCACCCCGCGCCCTTTGCCTTTGGGGAAGCGGATGGCCGTCGGATGACCATAGGTGAGCGCCGATTTCAGCATCCGCTGCAGCTCATTCTCGTCCTTGGGCGCCATGACGATCATATGGGGCATATGACGCAGGTAGATGATATCGTTAACCCCTTGGTGGGTGGGCCCATCATCCGAGACGATGCCGGCGCGGTCCAGGGCGAAGACAACGGGCAGGTCCTGGAGCGAGACATCGTGGTAGAGCTGGTCATAGGCCCGCTGCAGGAAGGTGGAATAGATGGCCACCACCGGCTTGAGGCCGCGCAGGGCCAGGCCGGCCGCGAAATTCACAGCGTGCTGCTCGGCGATGCCGACATCGTAGAATCGGCCGGGCAACTCCCTGGCGAAGTGGCTCAGTCCCGTGCCTTCCGGCATGGCGGCCGTGATGGCTATGAGCCTCTCGTCCCGGCGAGCCAGCTTGAGCATGGTCCGGCCGAATACCTGCGAGTATGTGGGCGCGGTGGCATTGCTGAGCGGCTCGCCCGTCGCCCGGTTGAAGGGTGCCGCGCCGTGAAACCTCTCTGGGTTGCTCCGGGCCGGGGCATAGCCACGCCCCTTCTGGGTCACGCAGTGGATCAGGACGGGGCCGTCATAGGTCCTGGCGTCCTCGAAGACCTCGATCAGGGAGGTCAGGCTGTGACCTTGGACCGGCCCGACATACCGAATGCCCAGCTCCTCGAACACCAGGCCAGGAAAGAAAATCTTCTTGATGGCGTCCTCCATCGCCCGGCCGACCTTGATTATAGGCTGGCCGACGGCCGGAATGGACTTGAGGATGGACTTGGCATGGTCCTTGATCCTGAGATAGTGCTGGCCGGAGACGAGGTAGCTGAGGTACTTGGACAAAGCGCCCACATTCGGCGAGATCGACATCTCGTTGAAATTGAGGACGATGATGATCGGCTCGCGCAGGTGGCCGATCTGGTTGAGCGCTTCCCAGGCGACGCCGCCGGTCAGGCCGCCGTCGCCGACCACGGCAATGACCTTGTGGTCGTCCTTGCGCATGTCCCTGGCCACGGCAATGCCCAGGGCGGCCGACAGGGCGGTCGAAGCGTGGCCCGTGTTATAGATATCGTGCTCACTCTCTTCCCGGTCGGGGAACCCCAGGATCCCCTGGTGCTGCCGCAGAGTGCAGAACCGCTCCCGGCGTCCGGTCAGGATCTTGTGGGTGTAGCACTGGTGGCCGACGTCCCAGATGATCGTATCGTGGGGAGAATCAAAGACGTAGTGGAGGGCGATCGTCAACTCCACGGCCCCCAGGTTGGAGGCCAGATGGCCGCCGTTTTTGGAAACGACATCCAGGATTAAGGCCCGGATCTCATCCGCCACCTGGGGCAGGTTTTCCAGCGGGAGCTTTTTTAAGTCACGCGGGCTGTGGATGTCGTCGAGGATCTTAGGCACGGGTGACCTCCCGCTCGGGCTCGAGTAAAGACATGGCGAGGCAGCGGAGCTCCTCGGCCCGGGGCGAGAATCCTGCCAGGGACCGGACGGCCTTGCGGACCAGGTCCTCCAGCCTCTTGCCGGCCTTCGCCTCTCCAGCGAAGGCGACGTAGTCGGGGCGGTCAGGGATGTCCGGTTTCTTTTTCCGCCGTGAATCCAGGATATCGTCCCGGACCTGGAAGGCCAGCCCGATGTTCTTCCCGTAGTCCAAGACGGCGCGTCTTTCGGCGGGGCGGGCCCGGCCGAGGATGGCCCCCACCTCGACTGCAGCGGCGATCAGCGCACCCGTTTTCTTGCCGATGAGCTCATCGATTTTCTCCCGGGTCAATCTCCTCGGCTTAGAGGTGATGTCCAGCACCTGGCCGCCGATCAGTCCGTCGACCCCGGCGCTCCGGCTGATCGTCCGGATGGCCTCCTGTTTCCGCCTCAGCACATCCGCAGGAACGGCGGCCCCGGCCATCCCCTCGAAGGCCAGGGTGAGCAGCCCGTCCCCCGCCAGGATAGCAAGGTCCTCGCCGAAGGCCCGGTGGCAGGTCGGCTTGCCGCGCCGGAAGTCATCGTTGTCCATGGACGGCAGATCGTCGTGGACGAGAGAATAGTTATGGATGAGCTCGATGGCACAGGCGAAGGGAAGGAGGAGGCGCGGGGCGGCGTTGAAACAGGCACCGGAGGAGAGCAGCAGAAGCGGCCGGAACCGCTTGCCTCCCGGAAGGACAGCGTAGCGCATCACCCGGAAGAGGGGGGAATCGTCCCGCGAGAGGACGCGCTCGAGCTCCCTCTCGATCAAACGCTTTTTCGCCGCCAGGCTGTCTAGGACTCCCATGGGCTCAGAAGGGTATCTCCTCCTTTTCGTCCTCCTCATCCTCCTCGTCTTCCTCTTCTTTCTCGTCTTTCTCTTTGTCTTTCTCCGCAGAAAAGCCCACTTCCCGGTCGAGGTCGAAGGGCTCTTTCCGGATTTCGCCTTTGTCGTCCTTGAGGAGGATCTCGACCTTCTTCTCGGCCTTTCCCAGCTCTTCCCGGAGGTATTTGGCCAGCTTGACTCCCTTCTCAAAGAGAGCCAGCGATTCGTTCAGGGAGAGCCCTCCCTTCTCCAGCTTCTCGACGATGCCCTCCAGGTCGGACAGGGCCTTTTCGAAACTCAGGCTGGTCATTTTTTCTCCTTTGTCAGGCGCTCCTCGAGCCGCGTCTCCCGGTCGATCTCCTTCACCCGGCAGGTGAACGCGCCCTTGTAGAAGGATACGGTGATCTCCTTGTCCGGATCGACCTCTTCAACCCTCCGGATAAGCCGGAGGTCGTCCTCCCAGCAGATGGTGTAGCCTTTTTTCAATACATTCAGCGGGCTGAGGTTGTGTAACCCGAGGGAGAGCGTGTCCCAGCGCGCCGTCAAGCTCTGGAGGAGCCTCCGGACGGTCGAGGCGATCTTCTCCTCAAAAAGCGTCACCGAGGCCCGGTTCCCGGCGAGCTGCATCTTCTTCCTTCGGAAGACGTCTTTCGCCCTCTGCTCGAGCTCATCCACCCTCTGTTCCAGGTTATAAAGCGTAATCCGGAAATTCTGGAAGATGCGGTGGTGGCTGAGGTTCGAGACGAGCTGCTTCCGGCCCTGCAGAGAATAGAGCACGTTTTGGGTCAGCCGTCTGCGCAGGCCGTCGATCCGGTCGACGAGCACCTGCTCCTCCTTGATCACGATCTCCGCCGCCACCGACGGCGTCGAGGCCCGGATGTCGGCGACGAAATCGGCGATGGTGTAGTCGACTTCGTGGCCGACCGCGGAGATGACTGGTATGGGTGAACGGAAGATGGCCCGGGCCACCTTCTCTTCGTTGAAGGCCCAGAGGTCCTCGATCGACCCGCCGCCCCGGCCGACGATGAGGACATCGATGTCCGGCTGTCGTCCCAGGTAATCGAGGCCCTCCACGATCTCGTCGGCGGCGCCTTCTCCCTGAACCTTCGCGGGATAGATGAGGATGTGGAGCCGGGCGAACCGTCTCTCCAGAGTCCTCAGGATGTCAATGATGGCCGCCCCGCGCGGCGAGGTGACGATCCCGACCTTCTTGGGAAGGAGCGGCAGGGGCTTCTTGCGTTTGGGGTCGAAGAGGCCTTCGGCCCGGAGCTTTTCTTTGAGCTGTTCGAAAGCGAGCTGGAGCGCGCCCTTCCCTTTGGGTTCTATGAGATCCACCATGAGCTGGTATTGCCCGCGGGCTTCATAAACACTCACCTTGCCCCGACAAACCACCTTCAAGCCGTCCTTGAGGTCGAACTTCAGCATCCGGACATGGCTCCGCCACATCACGGCCTGAAGTTGGCACTGTTCGTCCTTCAAGGTGAAATAGATGTGTCCGGAGGGGTAGCTCCGGAAATTGGAGATCTCACCCTCGACCCAGAGGATGGGGAAGGCATTCTCGACCTCCAGTTTAACCAGCCGGGTGATCTCCGAGACCGTGTAGATCCGGTCGGGCTTCACCGGGCTCTCGTTAATCACCGCTCTCCTCGACGATCATCTCCCGATGCACCGAGAGGGCCCGGCCGGTCGCGGCGTCCACCTCGATATAGACGGAGGAGAAGACTAACCCCTCTTTCTCCGGCTCAAATCGCTGCGGCCGCGCCGTGAGAAAGCGAGCGACGGCCTGCTCCGGACGGATGCCGATAACGGAGCGGTATCCTCCCACCATGCCGACGTCCGTAATAAAGGCGGTGCCCCGAGGCAGGATGCGTTCGTCGGCTGTGGGGACATGGGTGTGCGTCCCGATGAGCGCCGAGACCTTGCCGTCAAGGTGCCAGCCCAGAGCCTGCTTTTCCGAGGTCGCTTCAGCATGAAAATCGACGACGATAATGGGAGTCGCAGCGCGGAGCTTGGCCACCTCGCCGTCCGCCACCCGGAACGGGCAGTCAAGCGGCTCCATGAAGACCCTCCCCTGGAGGTTCAGGACTCCCGCCTTCCAGCCTCGTGTGCTCTCCAGGATATAGGAACCCTTGCCGGGATTCGGGGAAGGATAGTTGGCCGGCCGGAGGAGGCGCGGCTCACGGTCGAGGTAAGGAAGCACTTCTTTCTTGTCCCAGACATGATTGCCCGAGGTGAGGACATCGACCAGCCCGAGGAGCTCCGTTCCCACCTCCTCGGTAATCCCCACTCCGCCGGCTGCGTTCTCGGCATTGGCCACGATAAAATCCGGAGAATACTTTTGCCTGAGCCGGGGCAGGCACCTGCGGAGCGCCCGGCGGCCAGGATGGCCGATGATATCGCCGATGAAGAGGAAACCCAGCTTATCTGGCATATTCCACGGCCCTCATCTCGCGGATGACGGTGACCTTGATCTGCCCCGGATAATCCAGCTCGTTCTTGATCTTCTGGGCGATGTCCTTGGCCACCAGGGCCGCGCGGTCGTCAGAGACCTTCTGGCTCTCGACGATAATCCGAATCTCGCGGCCGGCCTGGAGGGCGAAGGCCTTGGAAACGCCATCGAAGGCGTGGGCGATCTCCTCGAGCTTCTCCAGCCGCTTGATGTAGGTCTCGAGAAGTTCCCGCCGCGCCCCCGGCCGCGCCGCCGACAGGGTGTCCGCTGCCTGGACGAGGACGGCCTCGACCG
>Ga0315274_10017090_pt1 | contig 10240 bp, 6 predicted proteins | sample YL17G02_20_MG_FD_203700 | JGI IMG/M metagenome (GOLD analysis project Ga0315274, IMG submission 203700) | Sediment microbial communities from Yellowstone Lake, YNP, Wyoming, USA - YL17G02_20 | ecosystem: Environmental > Aquatic > Freshwater > Lake > Sediment | place: USA: Wyoming | collected... | reverse complement strand
CCGATCCCCCGCGACGTCAATCATTTTGCGTCTCCACCAATACCGCCTCGTCCATACCGTCGGTATCCGATAACCTGACCCGCACTTCTTCGCCGGGCAAAGTCGTCACCCGCTCTCCGACAAAATCCCCCTGAATCGGCATCTCCCGCCCGCCGCGGTCAATCAGTATGGCAAGCATTATCCTCGCCGGACGGCCGTGGTCCAGCAGAGCGTCTATCGCGGCGCGAACTGTTCGTCCGGTGTAGAGCACATCATCCACCAACACCAGTGTGCGGTCGTGCATATCAAAAGTAATATCCGTCGCGCGCACCTTGGGAGTCTTGTGAGTGGTCAGGTAGTCGTCGCGGTAGAGCGTGATGTCCAATATCCCCACCGGCACTGTCCGACCACGTTCAATCTCGGCTATCTTCGCCGCCAACCGATGAGCCAATGGCGCACCGCGCGTCCGAATGCCGACCAGCGCCAGCCCTTCCACGCCGCGATTGCGCTCCACTATTTCGTGCGCCAACCGCGCCAGAGTGCGTTCCAGCCCTGCGGAATCAAAGATAAGTTTCTTTACTCTTTCGCTCACATTTCACTCAGTTATAAAACTGCAAGTATATCCAAACTATTAGTTGAAAATTATTTTGACAAATCCTTCAACTTTTCTTCAAGTTGTTGCACACGTTTCATCAATTCCGGCAACCTTTGCACTGCCGCTTCCATACGCAGTTCTTCCTGTTGTGGTCTCGCCGGATAACCGGAAATCATACCCTTGATGTTGAAGGATTTTGAAACTCCTGCTTGAGCTCCGACTATCATATCGTCACCGACTTCAATATGCCCCACCATCCCCACCTGTCCTCCCATCATAACCCGCGAGCCAACTTTAGCGGAGCCTGAGATGCCGGTCTGGGCGGCAATAACCGTGTCTTCACCGATGTGAACTCCGTGAGCGACCTGAATCAGATTGTCCAGCTTGGTCCCCCGCCCGATGCGGGTGGCGCCAACGGTGGCGCGGTCAATGCAGCAGTTCGCCCCAATTTCCACATCGTCGGCGATTATAACTGTCCCCACCTGCGGTATCTTGCGGTAATCGCCCCTGCCGGTCGGCGCGTAACCGAAACCGTCAAACCCGATGACCGACCCGTCGCCAATTACCACCCGATTACCGATTACCACATCGTGTCGGACAACCGCATTGATACCAACGATACAGTCCTCGCCCATTCGGGCATCGTGTCCTATATATGCGCCCGGATAGACGACTGAACCCCGCCCCATTGCAGCCCCTTCCGCGACTACCACCCCCGCCCCGATGGTTAAATCCTCCCCTAAAGTTGCTGTTGGATGAATGATAGCAGTCGGATGCACTCCCGGTTCCGGCTTGGGAGTCGCTATGGGATAGAGTATTTCCAGCGCCCGACAGAAGTCAACATAGGACCGCGAAGATACCAGTCGTGCCATTCTTGTCGGGGTCTCTTCATTTTCGGCTATGATTATTGCACCGGCGTGGCAGTCGGTGAGATGTTTGCGATAACGGGGATTGGCAAGGAATGTAATTTGGTCGGGTTGGGCTTCTTCAATCGGAGCGGCGCCGGTCAAAATCACTCCGGCATCCCCCTCCAACCGACAGCCTAACTTGACGGCGAGTTCGCCGGCAGTAACCGAAATGCTCTTCATCGCTGCAACTCCTCCAAAACCAGGTCGGTTATATCAAAAGCCGGCTTGACGTAAACGATATTCCCGGCGACGGTATCAAATACGATGTCCAGTCCCTTGTCTTCAGCGACCTTCCATACCGCATCGTTCACCCGCGCGTTCACCGGCTCCAACAGTTCGTTGCGTCGTTTGATATAGCGGCTGTTTTCATCATACCAAGTGTCTTGACGGTATTTCTGAAGGTCTTTGCGAGCCTGCACCAACTCCTGTTCCCGCTTGTCCTTCTGCTCGGTGGTCAGTATCAGCCGTAACTCTTCCAGATCGGACTCCATTCGCAGGATGTTGGTTTCCATCTTGTCCGTCTCCGCCAGCCATTCTTCACTCTCCGAGCGCAGCTTGTTGTCCACGTCGCGGTATTCGGGGTAGCGCTCCATAATCACGTCCGAGCGCACGTACCCAACTTTTAACCCGCCGCCGCCCCAGGGTAACCCCCCGCTGCCGGAAGTTCCCGTTGTCCCGCCGGGAGCCGTGCCGGCGCAACCGACAAACCCTCCCATCACAAAGAGGACTATTAGCCCGGATAGGGCGAAAGCGGCTGCATTAACCCGGCTCATCATTTTTTCTCAAGGTGATCAAGCAGTTGACTGGTCAAATCGGTTGGATTTTTAGCGTAGACTACCGAGCCGTTGGAGGCGTCTATAATGAAGTCGTAGCCTTCCTGTTCGCCGATTTCTTCAATAGTCTTGTTAATGGTTTCAAATACCCCGGCAAGCAGCTCGGTTTTACGCGCATTGAACCGTTCCTGTTCCACCCCGGATTGGCGGCTGACGCGCGTCGTAAAATCACCTTTCAAGGAATCTATCTCACCCTGAAGCGCCTTTTTTTTAACATCACTCAAGGTATTTTGACCCGCTGCCAGACGGTTCTGACGATCTTCAATGTCCTTCTGAAGACGCTGCATATCGGCTTCCCACGCCGCGCGCTCCTGCGTCCAACCTTCAACATCCTTGCCAAGCTGCGCCTCGGCGCGGCGGAACTGTTCAAAGTTCTGGACGACCGCCTCGGAATTGATGACTCCGATCTTCAGCCCCTGCGCCAACAGATTGGTTGACAGCGCACAGCCGACTAAAGCGTAGATTGTTAGTTTGGTCATTAACCCTCCAACACCGCTGGGTGTTATAGCCTGATTAGAACGTTCTTCCAAATTGAAAATGCGGCGTCCAGCCCGGTTTGTGGCCGCCGGCGTCGGCGTCCATACCGTAGCCGTAATCCAGCCCGATGAGCCCGATCATCGGCATATAGAGCCTTATCCCCAAACCAGCCGACCGCCGCAAGTTAAAAATATCGGTCTGCTGGAAATTGCGCCAGGTATTGCCGGCCTCGGCAAACCCCAAACCGTAAATGGTCGGATTATCCACCAACTGAATTCGCAGTTCGCTGGTAACCTTGAATTGCGATTTCCCTCCGGCGGCAGTCCGCGTGCCGGAAACCGATGGTCCGATGGTGCGTTCATCATATCCGCGAAGCGGCGTCCCCAAGGTCAACCCCGCGCCGCCCATATAGAAGTATTCCAGCAGCGGAATGTCGCGCGGATTGCGCGTGAATCCGTCCAGATAACCGATGAGCATCTGATTGTAGAGAACGAGTTTCGGACGAATCGGCGTGTACCAGTCAACGGAAAAGATATGCTTGTGGTAGCTGTCGTCGCCACTCAACAATCCGCCCGAAACTTCGGTGGATAGACGCAGCACCGAGCCCTGCGTCGGAAATTCCGGGAAATCGCGGCTGTCCCGGCTGATAACCTGGGTGATTGAACTGGACACCCGCGCCAGGGTGTCAAGCTGCGTCGCGCCGCTCAGGACGCGGCTGCGCAGGTCGTCGGATAGGTCGCCGTATTTTGAATGCTCAACACGGTAGCTCCAATCGCCCCGGAAATAATCGTCGGGCCAGGCAAACCGCCGTCCGAGACTGACCGACCCGCCGACCAATTTCTCGGTAAACCCATCTGTCCAGCGCCGCCGCATGTTATAGAACGACCCGCCGACCGATGTCTCGGTATTTAAAAACCACGGCTCGGTATAGCTGATTGAAAACGAACCATACCGGCTGCCGAAGTTCCAATCCAAACTGAGTTGTTGTCCGGAGCCGAACAGGTTTGGAGCAGTGAAGCCAAGCGCGCCGATCAGTCCGTCGCGCTCGCTATATCCCGCCGAGACGTTAGCCTGGTCGGTCGGACGTTCCTCAACCTTGACGAATAGGTCAACTTCCTTGTCGCTGACATCATCAACATCCGGCTGCACGTCAGCGAAGTAATTTAGAATCGCCACATCGCGGATTGAGCGGCGCAGCTTGGACACATCAAACGTGTCACCCGGCTTCAGCACGAATTCGCGACGGATGACCTTCTCGTTGGTCTTGGTGTTGCCGGTGATATTGATGTCGCGGACGTTGAAGCGGTTGCCGGGTTCAAAATGGATGCTGATGTCAACGGTATCCTGCCCCGCCGGCGTTTCCATCGGGACTATCTGCGCATAGATGTAGCCCTTGTCGTAATATAGGGAGCTCAATCGCTCTTTTACGGAAATATCATACCGTTTTTGATTAAACACATCCCCGGCCCGGAAAAGCAACTGCCGCTGCAGCTCATCGTTGGTGAACAGCCGGTTACCTTCAAATGTCACATCGCCGAAGTAATACCGGTCGCCTTCCTCAAGCGAGACGACGATATACATCCGCTTCAAGTCTTCGGTATACCAGATGGAATCGGCGAGGATGTTGGCATCGCGATAGCCGTTCTCACGGTAGAAATCCATCAGCGCGGTTTTATCTTCGTTAAACTTGTCGGCTTTGAATTCGCCCGACCGAAAGATGGATCTCCGCTTGGTGGATTTCATCTGTTTGCGTAGTTTCTTGTTGCTAAAGGCGCTATTCCCATCAAACAGTATCTCCTTAACCTTAACCTTCCGGCCTTCGCGAATCCGGACCGACAAATCTACAAAACCGTCCGACGAACCCTCTTTCACCTGGATATCAAAATCAGCCAGCAAATAACCCTTGCTGTCCGCCAATCGCTTCAATTTGCGGCGCAGGCGCGTCGGATCCGAAGTCGTCACGACCTGCCCTTTCTGCAGGTCAACAGCCTTCTCAAGCTCCTCCTTGCCGAGTTTTTTACCCCCGACAATCTCAACCGCTTCCAAGCGAGGGTTTTCTTTTACACGGATTAGAATATAGACGCCGTCCGCCGTCTGCCGCTCTACTGCGACCTTGATGTCCGAAAACAGGTTGAGCTTCCAGAGCTGCCGGATGGCGTTCTGAATCTTCTCGCCCGTTAACGTCTCCCCAACCACCAGACCGCTGGTGGCGACAATTAATCCGGCGTCCGCCTGCGTGTTGCCCTCAACTGCCAGTCCAAGCAATTCAAGCTGCGGTTCTTGCGCCCGGATTACCGCGGCAAGCAGTATCAGCCCGGCGGCAAAGATGGATATTGCGCCAATTCTAATTTTCATATCAAGGAAAGTTACCATTTTCTATAAGCTGAAACAAGTGCCGGACTTTGTAAAATCAGCATCGCTCTATCTCCATTCATTTGCCAAATCAAATAAAAAACTATAGCTGAGGAAAACTTCGCGCTGCACCTCACGCGCCAGACTGCTGTATTGGAAACGATAATCCAGGCTAAGGTTTGAAGTCACACGGCTTAAATGCAATAAGATGTCCCACTCATGCACCAGCCCCAGGCGGGTAACATTGTAGGCGGTCTCGCTCATCACCGAACCGGTATAAGATAGATAGAGGTCGCGCGTCAGATACTTGCCAACTGTCACCCGCGAACGATCAAGAGTGGTCAAATAGCTGTATTGCGCGCGCGATATAAGAGTAGAATCCGACTGCGCATAGAGCTCCCGTTGCAGGATGTTTCCCGCCACCGGCGTCTCAATATCCACACGATCCAGCCCCAAGAAGCGCTCCACACCTCGCTCCAGAGCCCGCGTCCACTTCCGCAGTGGCGTCGCGTTGGTCACTAACTTGGAGCTTAGCCAGGGCACTTTCTGGGAAAGATTATCCAAAGAGTAGCCGAGGACGCCCAATATCTTCTCTTGTGAATTGCCTTGTTCATCGGTCAGAACGAAGGTCATATTCTCCCAGGGCACCCCCTGCAAACGGCCGGCGTTTTCTTTCTGAGTATTTGCGTGTTCCATTGATGCCCGGTCGGTGATCACCATTCGGACAGTCCGCTGAATGCTGTCCGGGTAAACGACACTGGTAGAAGCTCCACCGTAAAATACCGGCTCAATATCTGCCGGGTTGAATATCACGCCGACTTCATCAACATTGAAATTCATATCCAGGTATTCCACCGATCCGCGCGTGGAGGTCAAGTCACCAGCAACATGCAACGTATCCTTCAGCGAGCCGGTAAACAACAAGCCATCTGTTTCGTCGTCCAGCCGCAAGTCCACATAAATCTTAATATCCACGTCAAACAGGTTGCTTGAAAGACGGTGTTTAACTTCCTCCAGGACTGGGATGTCGCTCAAGCCTGAAACCTCGCGGATATAGCGGCAGTTCTGTTCGGGAATCACGCGCGCATCCCACCTCGTTCTCTCCAGCAACGCCAGCAGGGATTTGACAAACGGCGACGGCTGTCCTCCGCCGGATAGAAATGGAAAGGTGATCGTGGTGTTATGCAGTCCGATAGCGCCAACAGCGGTCGGGCGCTCTGTCGGACCCCTGAATTCAAAGACGTCATTCCCGTCCTGACCGGCAAACGAAATGTATCCACCCCACCCGCGATCCATTAGCGACGGAATAACCATCCAAACCCCGTTCTCATCGGTGCTGAATTGCAGAATCCCCAAATCAACGTCGCCAATCTTAATGGTGGATGTTGTATCACCCGGCAGCGGGAACCGATTACTCAATCGGAAGCTGCGCCCCCCGACTTTGCCGGTGAATCGCCTTATGTTGAATCTCCCGGCGCTGTCCACAGCGAGGTCAATGGTTACATCATCCATCCGCTTGATAACATCCGCAAAACGAACCGAACCACCGTTTAAAGTCAAGCGCGCAGCGCGAATCGTTGGGGAGTCCAATGTGCCGCCCACCATAGCGTTGAAACTACCGTTTCCTGCCGGTTGGCTGAAGAAACCGGTAGCGCGAGGGAGCAATTCCAATAGCCGCCCCTCTGCGTTGAACATAAATGAGCACTCCCTGTTCCCGCTCAGCGCCGCCGATCCGCTCGCACTTCCGTGCGCCTCCCCCCAATCAACCATCATAGAGTCCAACATCAATTGCGGCTCTTTCCCACCAATATCAGTTACCCGAATCGCGAGGCCGGCCCGGTCAAACTCAATCGTCGCCAGGCTGCCGTTGCGGATATCAGCCTTAACTATTAACTGTCGGGGGATATCGCCTCCGCGCAATTCAGCGTTCAAATTGCCTTTGCCGCTTACCAGCTTCTGTTTGCCAACAATCGTCTCAATCAATGTCTGCGCGTCAATATCCGATCCGGCGGCGGTTACGTGGTAGGCGCCGCTCTTACGCGCCATTGTTCCCGTGGCTCGCAACAGTGCGTTGACATCCCGCCCCAAATCAAATTGCTCCAGATTATAAGCGCTGTCGGTTGTAACACAACGTGCATTTGCCCAATAGCCGGGTATCCCGCGCACCACGCCCGAGCTGATATGGGCATCCCCCGATACCATCGGTTGTGAGAAGGAGCCGTCCAATTCCACCAGCGCATTCAACGCACCGCCGAACCCGGAATCCAAATTGGGCGCCGCAATTTGGAGCGCCCGCTTAATCGGAAAATCCTCCACTCGTATGGAAACTTTCTTAAACTGGCGGTTTAGAAAATCAGCATCCCCCGATACTGTCAGGAGAGGCGCTTCTCCGTCGCTAATGACCGCCTGGCTGACGTGTAAGCGCCGGTCAATAAAATCGCCTTGAAATTCGCCGGTCAATTCCACATCGTCCGGATACAAAATGGTTAACCGGCCCGCCCAAACGAGCGAGTCGGCAGCGCCTGTCAGCTTCCCGTCAAGGTAACCTTCAATCCCGGGCAGGACATTGGGATTAAGACAGCGAATGATGTCCATCACCGGCAGGCTGTCCAAATCCATACTCACGCGGTCGAGCGCGAGGGTGTTCAAATCAACATCGGCCTCGCCGCGGGCTAATGTGCGACCGGCGGCGGTCGTTACACCAAGCGTTTTCACGAACAGTGATGTCCCATCGGTAGAGCCATCCACCCTAACCACCAGCTCGCGCTGGTTCAATAAATGCAGATTCAATCCTCCGAACCAATTATAAGCTTTGTCTGATATCCGACTGATATGGGCATCAAGCTCTCCGGCTAAGGGCGTTGAACGGGAGCGCCAGTCCAAATTTAGAATCGCCTTATCAGCAGAGCCATTGGCATTCATAACCAGACGATAGTCTTCCACAATCCGCGGAAGAGCTTGCGGCAAAACGATGCTGCGCAAGGCGAGCTGTGGATTTACGGCATTGATTTCCAAGGTGAGTTCGTGTGCCAGCCAGTTCCAGTTCACCGCTACAAACCCGGAATCGGCCGGCAGCCTCACTAAAACTTTCAACTGCCGTCCCTCAGTGAACATATCGCCCGCCAACAGGATATCGCCGTTATCACCACGCAGCCTGCCCGAGCCCGGCAGCCGCCACTGTCCATCGTCCCTCTTCAACCGGGCGGAGACCTCAACATCAAGCGCTTTGTGTTTGACCCAATCCAGCGCTTCCGGGACTACCCACCGCCCGGAGTAATCCACTGACAGGTCAGTCGTTCCATTCCCGGAATATATTTCGCCGGAGGCGGTTAACGCTCCACCCAACACGTGCGCGCTGGCGCCAGTCAGATAGAAGCTCCCGTCGTGAGCCCCCACCCGCAAATTAATATCACGAATGGTTTGCCCGTAGAGGTTCAAATTGCCGCATTTTGCATCAAGCGAAGCGCTGAATCTGTGCCAATCACCGCTGGCAAAGCCTTGCACCACCGCCAATCCCCTCAAACCAAGCGCCTCCCCCGATTCATTGTGGAGCCCTGAGAGGTCAACCTCTTCCGATTCCAACCTCACTTCCCACTGTAGTTGTGGCAACAGACTAACTGCCGCTTTGAAAGGAAGCATCACTCCATTCAGGCGGGCTTCGCCGTTCAACTCCAGCCGGTCATCGTTAATCACACCGGTAAGCCCGGCGTTTTCCACCCTTAATTTCTGCCGGTATTCACCCGCTACATTTTGAATAACTGTGGTCCCCTCAACCGTCACCTTTTCGCCGACGGACAGCTCAACCTGGATTTTCGCGCTGCCTGAGTAAATTGTGAGGTCGGGAGCGAGCTTCCCCATCGGCAGGGCGGCGAGAGTATCGCATTTCACAACTGCGGTAAGATGAGCATCGCCGGCAATCAAATCGGCAACGCCGATTACGGTGGCTTGGACTGCCGGAGCAGCTGCCAATTCCCCGCGCATTGAAATCGTCACGTTGGCCGGCTGCGATAGATCCAGTAACCCGGAAAGGTTCTCCGCAATTGCGACGCTGGTTCCAGCGCTGACGACCATTCCGTCGCTGATGACTATCCGCTTGACCGCCTGCAACGCCGACAGTCGTGTGAATGGGTGCGGTGGAAGCTTGACAGGAGGCGAGATCGTCGTGTCAGTTGAAGCCGGCCGGATTGTCAAGACCGGATTAACGATGATCGCCTGCGTGATAACGCCTTTTTTGTTCTTATCCCCGAAAAGTAGCGCCCATAGGGAGAGCCGCAGCCGAAGCGAAGAGGCTGACAGGGTAAGAGTCGGCGAAATTTCAACCGACACCCCCTTCAATGAGAGATAGCGCGGGTGGGGAGATAACCGGTCTATGGTGATGGAGGGATGGACGTGGCTATGGAGGTAATCCAACAGTGCCGCGCGAAAATGCGCTTCACCGCCCAGGAAGCGCCACGCCGCGATACTGCCGGCAAACAGAAGAACTATGGTGATGATGGAGGCGAGAAGTATGCGGCGCAGGTTCATTGGGGATGACCCGAGACTTTAAGCGCCGGGTTGCATCCGCTCCCGCGGATCAAACAACCGGCGCCATACCGGGTCGTAGCTGCCCGGCGAAGGAATGGCGGTTTCAGATGTTGACGGAATCAGGTCAGATGGTATGCAACGGAATAGCGCTTCCACGATAATTCCCACCGCCCCGCGACTGCCGGTGAACAAATGCCGCATATCATAACCGGCGACATCCTTGATGCACCGTCCGCCCAGCGTCAACAATTCGCCCCCCGGCAGCACCACCGTCAAGCCAAGGAGAGAGTGGACCCAACCGTCCGCGCTGGCTGAACGATTCAGCGATGAAGTAGCTGCCAACCGCCCGCCGATTGTGCCGCGTTGAAACCGTGTCAGCGCCAGCGCCGCATATCCCTGCGAAGCAAGTTGAGCGTTGACATCCACGACATCCCAACCGGCGCTGATACGAAGCACTTGGTCAGCCACGTCAAGTTCGTTGATTTCCCTCAGACTGCTGGTCAGGACGGTCAACGCTTCGTTGGGTGGCGTGTAATCGGAGGGAAAATTGGAGCCGCTGCCGACCACCAACA
>Ga0315274_10017088_pt1 | contig 10240 bp, 4 predicted proteins | sample YL17G02_20_MG_FD_203700 | JGI IMG/M metagenome (GOLD analysis project Ga0315274, IMG submission 203700) | Sediment microbial communities from Yellowstone Lake, YNP, Wyoming, USA - YL17G02_20 | ecosystem: Environmental > Aquatic > Freshwater > Lake > Sediment | place: USA: Wyoming | collected... | reverse complement strand
GAGTTCCGTCGGATCAAACGGCTCAGAGTAGAGAATTGGCTGGGCTAGAGCAGATTTTTCGAATGTCTGCTTTGACCCTTGGGCGTCAACGATCGCTGACTATCCAAAAGGAGAGAGTACAGGCGCGACTTTGTCTGAGCCGGTCATCTCGGGATTTCTGCGCTGACCGTTCCGTCTCCGCCGACAGTGACAATGACCCAGGAGGTCAAGCGGTCTAAGGGCTCTTTCCCAATGCGGGCCTTCCTGGATTTGCCATTGGGGATTTTTCGTCGTTCGAGCGATTTTCGGGGTGGTCTGGAAAGTCGATTCGGCGGAACGCCCACATCGCTATCATCCTCGCGTTCTTGACATCAATCCGCTGTCGGCGCTATAGTTATTTAAGGGCAGCCGGTTTTGTTTCCGAGCATTGTGGGAGGGAATATCGCTCGATGTACAGAAATATATTCCTTATGCGGACTTCCTTGAAAGAATTGTTTACAGTGCGCTGGAGGGTGAAATGACGGCAGAACCTACCATAATTTGTCCGAAGTGCAAAACGGAGATCAAACTAACCGAGTCTTTGGCGGCGCCGCTGATTGAGGCGACCCGTGCCGAATATGAAAAACGCCTTGCCAAGAAGGATGAGGATATAGCCAAGCGAGAGACTGCCCTGCGAGAACGCGAGGCGGAGCTATCTAAAGCCAAAGAATCCATTGACGAACAAGTCGCCGAGAAACTGCGACTGGAACGTGCAAAGATCGCCGGCGAGGAAGCTAGAAAGGCTAAACTCATCTTTGCCAATGACATCGATCAGAAAACCCGGGAACTCGCTGATCTACAGGAAGTTTTGAAAAAACAGAACGAGAAACTAGCCGAGGCTCAGAAGGAACAGGCAGAAATGATCAAGAAACAGCGTGAACTCGACGACGCTAAGCGGGAGTTGGATCTATCCGTCGAAAAACGCGTTCAGGAAGGCCTCGCCATCGTCCGTGATCAGGCCCGTAAGGAAGCCGAGGAAGCGCTGAAGCTCAAAGTGCAAGAAAAAGAACAAACGATATTTTCGATGCAAAAGCAGATCGAAGAACTGAAACGCAAGTCCGAACAGGGCTCACAGCAGCTTCAGGGTGAAGTTCTCGAGCTCGAGATCGAGGCGATGTTGAAGGCCAAATTCCCGATCGACGTCATCGAACCCGTTCCTAAAGGTGAATACGGCGGAGATACGATTCATCGGGTTGTCGGACCCTCCGGTCAGATTTGCGGAACGATTCTTTGGGAATCTAAGCGAACCAAAAACTGGAGTGAAGGCTGGCTGGCGAAGCTCCGCGACGATCAGAGAACGGCCAAAGCGGAAATTTCCGTGCTTGTCAGTCAAGCCCTTCCCAAGGAAATCGAAGTCTTCGACTTCGTGGACGGGGTTTGGGTTGCCCATCCCCGAGTCGCGATTCCAGTCGCCATGATGCTTCGTCATTCTTTGATCGAAGTCTCGATCGCCCGCCAAGCGTCTGACGGGCAACAGACCAAGATAGAAATGCTCTATTCTTATTTGACGGGTTCGCGCTTCCGCTTGCGGGTGCAGGCCATCGTAGAAGCGTTTTCCAATATGAAGGAAGATCTCGATAAAGAGAAGAAAGCTATCGTAAAGCAATGGGCCAAACGCGACGAACAGATAGAACGCGTCATGCAAGCCACGGTGGGGATGTACGGCGATATGCAGGGAATCGCAGGCAAATCGATTCAAGAGATTGAAGGGCTGGAGATGAAAGCATTGGAAGCAGGGAGTCCTGCCGATACTCCTCCAGACCAAAGGTGAGCAATCATGAACACGTTTCAAGATCCCTTTAAGCAAATTGGTTACCTCCGGCAATGCCTATCGAGCGATAAGAAACCGAGGAGCCTCTTTCTGGGGGCGTAGTGCGGGGGATTGATGGCTTCTCTAATTCTAGAAATCGTGTGTAAAAACACCGATCGACAGCTATAAAAAAGATGGTGTCTAATAAGCAGGATAATGGAGACTAACATGGACAATAATGTGTCCCTCCTCGACAACATCTTATCCTGGGCAACCGATAACCTTAAACCTTGGCAACGCGACGCCCTGCGTCGTCTGGTGCAAAAGCAGGAGATTGACCCGCAGGATATCGAAGAATTGTACGCAATGCTCAAGTCTGCGCATGGTCTATCCGATCCACTGAATCGCCAGCCTATTCCCCTCGCGAAAGAGCACCTTCCTGCCCAGGTTGGGGGCGCTTCCCCTGTTATCCTTCGCACTCTGCGGGATTTAAAGTACGTAAATCGAATCGCCCCAGGACAAAAACTTGAGTTCGCGCCAAACGGGATAACAGTAATTTATGGCGGTAATGCCTCCGGGAAGTCCGGCTACTCCCGCGTGCTGAAGCGTGCGTGCCGTGCTCGCGACTTATTGGAAACCATACACCCCGATGCCTTCGACGCCAAGGCAGCGGGGAATGTCCCAGAAGCGACGTTCGAAGTTGAGGTCGGGGGAAATGTAACTGCCCTCACATGGAAGAGGGGAGAAACACCTCCTGATGAACTTTCTACGATTAGCGTGTTTGATGGCCGTTGCGCCAGGGCTTACCTGGATACCGAACAGGAGGCTGCCTATATTCCTTATGGTCTCGACGTCATAGAAAACCTTGGCCAGCGGGTTCTGCCTGAACTTACCAAACGCCTGAACGCAGAAATCGAGGCAATCAACACTGACGCTGCGGCCTTTGCGGATTTAGTGGGTAACACTAGCGTAGGCAAGACGATCGCTTCTCTCAGTGCAAAAAGCGAACCTAAGAGGATAACGGACCTCGCCACCCTAACGAATGCCGAAAAAAACCGACTTATGGAACTCGACAAGACGCTGGGAGAAAGCGATCCTAAAGCCAAGTCCATAGCCCTCCGGCTTTCGGCCCGGCGCATTGACAGCCTGATTTCCCGTATTGACACCGCAATTGTATGGATTAGTGACGCAAGCGTAGAGAAGCTCAAGAAATGCGATGCGGAAGCTGAAGGTGCATCTAAAACCGAGGCTCTCGCGGCGACTAAGTTCCGAGCCGACGAAACGTTACTCCCGGGCACCGGCGAACAAGATTGGAAAAACCTTTTCGAGGCAGCCCGCCGCTTTTCAACGGGGATTGCCTACCCGGACAAACCGTTTCCATATGTAGGTGACGAAGCACGGTGCCCACTTTGCCAGCAGACGTTTGATCATGAGGCGTCGAAACGCATGCAGCGTTTCGAGGATTTCGTACAACAGAACATTTCCAAGGTTGCGGCCGAGAATCGCCAACTGCGCGAGAAGGAAGTTCAGGAGCTCAAGTTGGCTTCTCTTAGCTTCAGGCTGGATGCGGCTCTAAAGGAAGAGATCAAGCAATTGGACGTTATCCTCCCGCAGGCAACACAAGACTTTGAAAAAAAGGTCGAGGACCGCAAGGCATGGCTGGTGGGGGCCGTGGAAGCGCATGCCTGGGACGCACCTCCTTTGCTTGCCGGTGATCCGAGTGCTGAATTGAAATCCCTTTCGACGAAGTTGAACGATCAGGCCGGTGACCTTGACAAAGCGGGTGACGAGAAGGAGAAAAAGATTCTGGAAACAGAGCGCGCTGAACTTCGAGCTCGCGCAAACTTATCACCACGCCTCCAAGCCGTGCTGGAATTGGTCCAGCGAATGAAGGTCAAGACAAACCTAACACAATGCAAGGACGACCTGAAAACAAAAACAATCTCCGATAAGGCGAGAGATTTCGCAAGCAAAGCAGTGACCAAAGAAATGGAAAAGGCGCTTAACGTTGAGTTTGAAGTGCTGGGGATTGAGCATATCAAGACCAAGCTTAATGAACGCGTCGAGCAAGGCAAGATGAAGCACAAACTTGTTCTCGATCTTCCAGTAACAAAGAAACTGGACGAGATTCTGAGCGAAGGTGAGCAGCGAGCTATCGCCATTGGCTCTTTTTTTGCCGAATTGCATTTAGCTGCCCACAAGGGCGGGATTGTGTTTGACGATCCTGTTTCGTCGCTTGACCACCATTGGCGCAAGAATGTTGCGCGCCGCCTTGTCAAAGAGGCCAAGCGCCGACAGGTGATCGTGTTAACGCATGACACAGCATTCCTCGGCGAACTGCGAGACGATATTGAACAGAATAAAATTCCGCACATCATCTGTCACCTTGAATGGATGAACGACAGACCTGGACATGTAATAAATGGGCTCCCCTGGGAGCACCAGTCATACAAAGACCGCCTGGACAAACACGAAAAGGCGCAGAGGGCACTCGAAAAAACTTGGACGCGCTTCCCGAATGCAAGCGATCGCGATAAGATCCGTCATGAATATGACCTCTTGCGTGCGACTATAGAGCGGGTAATCCAGGATGTCGTGTTCAATGGCGTGGTTCAACGTTACAGAGACTGGATCCGCGTTGACCGTCTTAATGATGTAGCAGGGGTTACTGAGGCGGAATACAAAGAGATTGCCAGACTGCACAAAGCGTGTTGTGATGTCGCTGACGCGCACGATCCATCGTCGGCAAAAAACGCATCTATTCCAAGTGCTAAAAACCTCGGGAAGGATATCGAGGATCTCAAGAAGATCATTGAAGTGATCAAGGAGAGAAGAAAGCAAGAAACCAATAGCAAGGTACCCGCGATAACATAGGGAACAAGGAACATGAAGCCAGTGAAACTTGAGCTAACCTGGATCGGCAAGGAGAACCGTCCGAAGCTGGAGCCGCGGATTCTAATCGAGGACCAGGCGAAATCCTACCATGCGCCGTTCCGAACCGGTAAAGCCGATTTTTTCGACAACCGCCTTATCTTCGGTGATAACCTCCTTGCCCTCAAAGCACTAGAGCAGGAATTCGCTGGGAAGATCAAGTGCATATATATCGATCCACCGTACAATACAGGGTCAGCCTTCGAGCATTACGATGACGGAGTGGAACATTCGTTGTGGTTGACGCTCATGCGAGATCGCCTAGAGTTATTGCGCTTTCTCTTGCGAGCGGATGGAGCCATTTGGATCAACATTGACGACAATGAAGCTCATTATCTGAAGGTCTTACTGGACGAAATATTCGGAAGGACGAACTTTGTCGCCAACATACTGTGGCAGAAAAGGACCTCGCCGGACGCTCGTATCCACTTGGGACCCGCGCATGACCATATTTTGGTGTACGCAAAAAACGCAGCTTGTGTTACATTTCAAAAGCTGCGACTTTCCGAATCGCAGACGTCGCAATTTAAGAACCCGGATGATGATCCTCGGGGGCCATGGACATCGACGGATTTTTCTGCGCAAGGGTGGCGGCCAAACCAGATGTATAAGATTATGGCACCGGGAGGAAGGGTATACGAGCCACCAAAGGGGAGATGCTGGGTAAACGTCGAAGCGGAATTCCTTCGGCTGAAGAAAGACAATCGTATGTGGTTTGGGAAAAATGGAGCCGCCCGTCCCCGCGTAAAAACCTTCTTATCGGAGTCCGAGGGTATTAGTTCTTGGACTTGGTGGACAAATGAAGAGGTCGGCCACAACCAAGAAGCGAAAAAAGAGATTATCGATCTGTTTAGCGCGGAGAACGCCTTTGACACACCGAAACCTGAGCGTCTTCTATCCCGCGTGATTGAACTATCGACCAATCCCGGCGACTGGGTACTTGATTCCTTCGCTGGATCAGGCACGACCGGCGCAGTGGCTCATAAGATGGGCCGGCGTTGGATCATGGTCGAGCTTGGGGATCACTGCCATACACACATTATCCCGCGCATGAAGAAGGTTATTGACGGCGAGGACCAAGGCGGTATTTCAAAAGCCGTGAATTGGAAGGGCGGCGGAGGATTCCGATATTACCGGCTTGCACCATCCCTTTTAGAGAATGATCAATTTGGCAATTGGATCATTAGTAGACAATACAATTCCGCGATGCTCGCCGAAGCGATATGCAAGCTGGAGGGCTTCACCTACGCCCCGAGCGAGACTGTCTATTGGCAGCACGGGCATTCGACCGAAAACGATTTCATCTACGTAACGACGCAGACGCTCGGCCGCGAGCAATTCCAGAAATTGTCCGACGAAGTCGGCGAAGGTCGGAGCCTCCTTGTCATGTGCGGCGCGTTCCACGTGAAAAACCTCGACGATTTCCCGAACCTGACGGTCAAGAAAATTCCCAAAGCGGTCCTTAATCGTTGCGAATGGGGCAAAGACGACTATAGCCTGGAGATCCAGAACCTGCCTCTGAAAGCGCAGAAAGATGATGATGTATCCGAGACCGGAAGCGCCCGGCAGAAGCCGCTTTCCAAGGAGGAACGGCGGGCTACCATTCAGCAACCCTCACTGTTTGACCTGACCGGGGAGGACGGAGGCGAAAAATGAGCCCACAAAGATCCTCTCTGCTTTATCAACGTATCCGGCAAATCCTCGAAGCGGCCCGTGCGACCGCCGCGCGGTCGGTCAACACCACGCAAGTCGTCGCCAATTGGCATATCGGACGGGAGATCGTGGAGGAGGAACAGAAAGGAAAGAAAAAGGCCGAGTATGGCGACGCGTTGCTTGAAGAACTATCCGGATTCCTCACCGCGGATTATGGCCCCGGCTATTCCGGCACAAATCTTCGATGGTTTCGCCAGTTCTATCTTGAATACCAGTCGCTGTTGCCCGTCCGAATTTATCACGCACTGCGTGATGAATTCACGGAAGGTTCGTCCCAGAAGAAAATTCTGATTTATCACGCATTGAGTGATGATTTAATCCGAGCTTCTTCGAACGCGGAGCCGGCGGAACCGCTTGGGTCGGTGATTTCCGACGCGTCGAATCGGAAATCCTGGAAACCCGGCCATCTACATCCAAAGCTGTCTTGGACCCATTACCGCACGCTTTTGCGGGTTAACAAACCGGCAGCCCGCGCGTTCTATGAGATTGAAGCCATCAAGAACAACTGGGCGGCCCGGGAGATGGAGCGACAGATCAACAGCCTCCTGTACGAGCGGCTCGCTCTGAGCCGGGACAAGAAGGGGCTAATGCGGCTGGCTTTGAAAGGGCATGAAGTTCAGAAGCCGGCCGACGTCTTCAAGGACCCGACGGTCATGGAGTTTCTCGACCTGCCGGAATCGCCGCGGCTGGTCGAATCGGACCTCGAACGCGCCCTGATCAACAACCTCCAAACGTTCCTTCTTGAGTTGGGCAAAGGATTTGCGTTCGTCGCTCGACAGAAGCGCCTCACGCTGGACGGCGATCACTTCTACATCGACCTGGTGTTCTATCACACTATTCTGAAATGCTATGTGATCATTGACCTCAAAACCGGCAAGCTGGCGCATCAAGACCTGGGTCAGCTCCAGTTGTATGTGAATTATTACGACCGCGAATGCCGGACGCAGGGCGACGGCCCGACACTTGGCTTGATCCTCTGCGCGGACAAGAACGATGCCGTGGTGCGGTATACATTGGGCGAGGATCAGCAGAAAAAAATATTCGCCAGCCGCTACAAACTCCACCTTCCGACAGAAGCGGAGCTGAAAGCGGAAATCCGGCGCGAACTTCGAGCGTTGCCGCAGAAAGGAGGCGCCAAATGAATCCCCATGTCAACACCATCGCCAGCCGCCTCAGCCTTCGGCAGCCCCAACGGGATTCATTGGAGATACTCGCTCGACTCTGCGACATTGTTCCGATGGAGAAGAACGCCGGTGTCGAAAAGGCGCTTAAGGCTATTCAATCCGAGTACGCTTCCGTAACGGACTTCGAGCGCGATTTTCCGTCGGTCTGCTTCGCGCTGGCGACCGGCGTAGGCAAGACGCGGCTTATGGGCGCGTTCATCGCCTATCTGTTCAAGGCGGAGGGTATACGGAACTTCTTTGTGCTCGCGCCGAACCTGACCATCTACAACAAGCTTATCGCGGACTTCACGCCCAACACGTCCAAGTATGTCTTTCAAGGCATCGCCGAATTTGCAGTCAATGCGCCCGAAATCATCACGGGGGATAACTATGAAAGCGGCCGGGGCGTTCGCGACGAGCGCCGTCGTCAGAAACGGCTTGCGTTCGATTACGACGACAGAGTCCATGTCAATATTTTCAATATTTCCAAAATCACGAGCACCGAGACTCCAAAGGGAGCAGCTAAGAGCAAGATCCCCCGTTTTCGGCGGCTTCAGGAATATATCGGCCAAAGCTATTTCGAATACTTGTCAAAACTCGACGACCTCGTTCTTTTGATGGACGAATCCCATCGATATAGGGCGTCGGCCGGAATGAAAGCGATCGGCGAATTGAAGCCGATTCTTGGCCTTGAGCTCACCGCCACCCCCCAGGTGGAGCGCGGCGGAGACACCCAGCCTTTCCAGAATGTCATCTACAGCTATCCGCTTTCAAGCGCGATGACGGACGGATTCGTCAAGGAACCGGCCGTCGCGACCCGTGAAAACTTTGACCTCCGGAATTACGATACGGCCGGCCTTGAGCGCCTGAAACTGGAGGACGGGGTCCGCATCCACGAAAACACCAAGGTCGAACTTGAGGTTTACGCACGCGAGAACGGAAAGGCCATTGTCAAGCCGTTCATCTTGGTCATCGCGCGGGATACCGATCACGCTAACGCCTTGGTGAAGGCCATCGAAGACGTATCGTTTTTTGAGGGACGTTACAAGGATAAAGTCATTACTGTTCATTCCAAGCTCAAGGGAGAGGAGGCGGACGAGACCGTCGAACAACTCATCAACGTGGAAAAGCCCGAGAATCCGACGGAGATCGTCGTCCACGTGAATATGCTCAAAGAGGGCTGGGACGTCACCAACCTCTACACCATCGTCCCTCTGCGTGCGGCCAATTCAAAAACGCTAGTGGAGCAGTCCATCGGCCGAGGGCTGCGGCTGCCGTACGGCAAGCGGACGGGTGCGGGCGCGGTGGACCGGCTGACCATCGTGTCGCACGACAAGTTCCAGGAGATCGTGGACTATGCCAACGGTCCGGATTCCATCATTCGGGGTGGACTCAAAGTCGTTTATGTCAGCGATGAACGATACAAGGTCGTGGTCGCCGAGCCGGAGATCATGAACCGGATCGCCGAGATGCCGGGCGAATATGAAAAGGAAAAGGACAAGACGCGGCAACGGATACTGTTCGAGAGTCCCAAAGAACAAGAGGTGGCGAGGGCGACGCTGGAGGTCATCCATCGCGAGTTCGAACGATTGCCGCGTTCGGCCGATCTGAATAAGCCTGAAATCCAGGAGAAAATCGTCGTAAAGGTCAAGGAAATTATCACGCCGGCACAAAAAGAATTGGAGGGGACGGTCGAACAAGTGAACGTAGATGAGATCGTAGCTAAGACTATCGCCTTGCGAAATGAGCTCACGATCGACATTCCCCGCATCACGGTCCAGCCCGTGGGCGACGTGGAGCGGGGATACCGGGAATTCAAGCTGGACCTCGCGAGCGTCCGCCTTCAGCCGGTGGACAACGAAATTTTGATCCAGGAATTACACCGGAGGAAACAGGTTAGGCTCATGAGCGGCACGGGGATCGTCACGGAGGCACGGCTCGAAGATTACGTCGTGCGCGGCCTGATCGATTTCGACGATATCTGTTATGACGACCATGCGGAGCTTCTCTATGATTTGGCCCGTCAAGTCGTTACGCATCTCCGGTCGTATCTCAAGGATGAGACCGAGGTATTGAATGTGCTTCAATACCACCAGCAAGCGTTGGTGAATCTGATCCACTCCCGAATGAAGGATCATTATGAAGAGAAGGCGACGGCCTACGAGTCGCACGTGAGCGGCGGAATCACGACGCTGCGCGCGAATAGTTATTCGGTTCCGGAGGAAGAAATCGCCCGAGACTTTCGCGTGCCTGTAACGGACAAACATGACATCCGCAGGATGCTTTTTTGCGGGTTCGGAAAATGCCTTTACCCAGTCCAGAAGTTTGATTCGGACTCGGAGCGACGATTCGCCGTGGTTTTAGAAAATGACCGCGAAGTGCTGAAATGGATAAAACCGGCCAAAGGCCAGCTCCGGATCTATTATGCCGGGGATGAGACTTATGAGCCGGATTTTGTGGTTGAGACCAAGACGGCAAGGTTCCTCTGCGAAACGAAAGCAGCCAACGAAGTGAACGCCGAAGACGTTCAGGCCAAAGCTAGAGCGGCGGCGGAGTGGTGCTCTAATGCGACGGCGCACGAGTTGGAACATGGCGGCAAATCGTGGACGTATCTGCTTATCCCACACGACGTTATCGCGGACAACATGACACTGCGGGGGCTTGC
>Ga0315274_10017087_pt1 | contig 10241 bp, 11 predicted proteins | sample YL17G02_20_MG_FD_203700 | JGI IMG/M metagenome (GOLD analysis project Ga0315274, IMG submission 203700) | Sediment microbial communities from Yellowstone Lake, YNP, Wyoming, USA - YL17G02_20 | ecosystem: Environmental > Aquatic > Freshwater > Lake > Sediment | place: USA: Wyoming | collected... | reverse complement strand
CGCTTATCAGGTTGGGCATCAGCAACGTTCAGGCAGGGCGCGTGCCGCTGCCCGCTGCATTTATCGGTCTGCTTTCTCCCTGTGACGGTGTGGACATGCTTCATCAGGCAATCGCTCGCGACAAGTATTGGCGCAATATACCGATTTTCTGCACTGACCCGCCCTATTCGCAGAACGACTTAGGTATAGATTTTCATGCTGATGAACTGCGGCTAATGGTAAAATTCATTGAAAAGCACACCGGGCGCAGGCTGGATATCGACCGGCTTCGAGAGGTTATAAAAGAGTCTAACAAACAATACGAATTATGGGCAGAATACAATGAGTTGAGGCGTGCGGTGCCCTGCCCCCACAGCGCCGCCAAAGGAGCGCAGGCCTGGAATGTATCTCAGAGCTTCATGGTTGGTGACCCTGGAGGCACCGAGTGGTTCCAGCGGCTTATTGATATAACAGAGCAGCGAGTTAGAGATGGTAAGGGAAACGTGCCCGATGAGAGGATAAGGTTGTTCTGGTTTGATATCCCCGCTGTGTGGATACCCGAGCTGACAGAGTGGTTAAAGGCGGAGTGGAGGGCATGCATCGTAATGGACATGACTGGTTATGCACCCTACACGCCGATTGACACGTCGAGCGAGGAAAGCATGTTCCGGGGCCTGGCCAAGAGGAATTTGTGCGACCTGCCCATGGTCAGGCAAGTGCGTGGTACTGCAGATACTCTAGTGAATGACATCGTGCGGGTCGTGAAAGATTACAAGATAGACTGCGTCGTCTGGCCCGCGCATATGGGCCACAAGGATGGGTCAGCAAGCATAGGCATCATGCGCCAGGTATGCCGCGACCTTGGAGTCCCGTTTTTGGCTCTAGGTCTCGACCTCTTTGACAAGAGATACACCACTATCGACGTGCTGAAGAACAGGTTTTCCGAGTTCTTCTCCACCATGGGGTTTGGTTAGACCGTGCCGAAGAGCCGTCCGGCATCAGGCGGATAGGGGTATCCCCCATCCTTAAGATCCCCCAAATCTTTCCGATAAAGGAGGGGTTATAGGGGATTAAAAAAGAGGTGCAGGATGCCTCCTGCTAGGGGGCTGGGGGTACCCCCCAGATTTAACCCCCCCCCAAGATTGGGGGATTCAGGGGGTTGAAAGGAGAGGTTACTACCTCACTAAGCTCTTCTCGAAATCAACTACTTTGTAGTTCTTGCCTTTCTGGACTACCTTATGCCCCTCCTTCTCCAGAAGCCTCTTTTGAGCCTCCACCCCGCCAGGGTATTTCTCGTTGATGATCCCGCCCGTTTTTAAAGTCCTCCAATAAGGTGTGGTATCCTTCTTCCCCTCTGCTGCCGCTTCCTCCGCCGCGTTAGCCGCAACCCAGGCAAAGATTCCCGTCGTTATAGGGCATCCAATGGAAGCGCAGTGCCTTTTAGCCAGTATTTCGCGAATCTCATTTATCGTAATGAGCTTGCCTCTGGGCACCTTCCCCATAATCTCAGCCACTTCCTTCGGGGCCGGGATAACCAGTGTCCCCGTCCCCCACCTCTTGCTCATCCTATCGTTTATCTCGACGACCTTGGGGAGGTCCCTGTAGGGGGCTGAAAAGCGATTAATATACAACCTCATACTATGCGGCTGGCAAAAATATCTCTTATTTTTGCGCGAATACGTATTTCCAGATAATAGCCGCCAGTATGCCGCCTGCCAGGGGAGCCACCCAGAACAGCCAGAGCTGGGGCAGCGCATCGCCGCCAACGAAGACCGCCGGGCCCAGGCTCCGCGCCGGATTGACCGATGTCCCTGTTATGGGGATAGCTACCAGGTGAATCAGTACCAGGGTGAAGCCGATGGATATACCTGCGAACCCTTTGGGAGCTTTCTCGCTGGTAGAGCCGAATATCACGAAGAGGAACAACGCGGTCAGCACTAGCTCTGCCACAAAGCAAGCCCACATAGCGTATCCTGCTGGTGACTGTTCGCCGTAGCCGTTCTGCCCCAGTCCATTGAGTGCCGTAGAATAGCCGGGCAAGCCCTTAGCGATTGCGAGCAGTATCCCGGCCCCTATTATGGCGCCGATGCACTGAGAAACGATATACAAAATGGCGTCTTTACCCTTAATCTTGCCAGCGACTAACATGGCGACCGTTATCGCCGGATTGATGTGGCACCCGGATATGTTACCGATGGCGTAGACCATGGCCAGCACTATCAGGCCGAAGGCGAACGCTATACCTGCGTTCCCTATATACTGGCCGGCGATCACCGCGCTGCCGCATCCTATGAGGACCAGTGCAGCTGTCCCGATTAGCTCTGCCCCATACTTCTTGCAGTCGTCCCCTTTTATCAATGTTTACCTCCTTTCATTTCTTGAACGGCTTATTATTGCACCCTAATATACGATGAAAACCGTGTTTATTCAAGCCCCTTGTCATTCTGAGCGAAGCGAAGAATCTCAGTACTTTCCCTCAGGCTATCATCAGTAGGGGCGACCCGTTGGGTCGCCCTTCTCGTTCTTCTGCTCCTCTGCTATACTATGACCGTTGTGGATTTAATCGCTGTTCCTCTGATAGCTGTCGGCTTGTCCATGGACTGCCTTGCTGTCGCTATAGGCGGCAGCATCTCCCTGCCTGGGGTTTCCCACCGCCAGATATTGCGCGTCGCCCTCGCCTTCGGGCTGTTCCAGTTCGGCATGCTAGTCGCGGGCTGGTATGCCGGCCAGACAGTGGTGGAAACAGTCGAGTCCTACGACCATTGGATAGCCTTCGGCTTGCTGTTACTGGTGGGCGCGCATATGCTCTGGGAGGCAGTTCGTGGAGAGGAGGAGCATACCAAGCGCACCGACATCACCAGGGGTATACCCTTGCTCACCTTGTCCATAGCCACCAGCATAGACTCGCTTGGAGTTGGTTTGAGCCTGGCCTTCGTGGAGTCCAGGGTATGGCTCGCTGCCCTGATAGTGGGGAGCGTCTGCTTCATCATCACCGCCGCCGGTTTCTACACAGGCAGGAGGATCGGCGGCTGGCTGGGGCGCTGGGCCGATGCCCTCGGCGGCTTTGTTCTCATAGGTATCGGGATTAGGATTCTGATAACGCACTTCTTCTAATAGCGCTTGGTTTCGCTCATCGCACCTGCTTTACTCCTGCACTTGAGTAACAACTAGTACCTATTTCCTATCCCTAGCGGTACTTTTACCCCCTACAAACCGGTCTTAAGTTGTATTAACCTCTTAAACGAAGCCTACATGTACGATATAAGTATAAGGCGCACAGAATGCCAGGAATTGGTAAAAGGAGGTAGAGCAATGAAGAAGGTGGTTATTAGCCTGCTAGTCATCGGCGTGGTAGCCGCGGTGGCTCTGATTGGAGCAATAGCCCTGTTCACCAGCAGCGAGACCAATCCGAGCAACAGCTTCTCTACAGGTACGGTGGACCTAGCTATTAATCCCGTTACCGCTATGTTCACGGTCAGCAACATGGCACCTGGAGATGTTCAATATAGCGGCATCCACCTAACCAACAACGGTACCCTGGAGCTACGGTATGCCATGACCACCACAGATGACGACGCCAGCACCCTCGATGAGCAACTGGACCTGAGCATCGATGTCGTGACTGCAGATGGTGATGACGACATCTGGTACACCTCAGACGATGTGGTCGGTGAAGCCAACGTCTATGGAGCCGATGGTGTACTGGCAACTGCAGCCATCGGCGACCCCACTCAGGGAGCGCAGGCGGGTGACCGCACTTTGGCAGCTTCGGGAAGCGAGAGGCTTCGCTTCAAGGTAAAGCTGCCTCTGAGCACGGGCAATGCGTATCAGGGGACCACTTGCACCGTCGCCTTTGTATTCGATGCAGAGCAGACTGCAAACAATCCGTAGAAGCAATAAGACTTGCTGGAAATCGAGGGTGGCACGTCTAGATGTGCCACCCTTGCTCGCTTTGTGGGAGGGAGAAACACCTCGAGGCTATAGAATGCGACGGTTGTGGATAGGCACACTCTTAATGGTACTAATCGCTGTGACAGCTAGTCATGGCGCTACCAGCTATTTCTCTGACTCCGAACAGAATCCCAACAACTTTTTTGCTGCAAGCTGGCCCGAAATACTCCGCCCCGGCGGCGTCGGCAATTCCACTGAGAATACCCCGAACGGAGCAGGCGATAACTTGCAGTGCGTAGATGAGGAGACCTCCGATGGAGATAGCACCTATGTCCAATGTGAATCGACTTCGTATCTGAAAGATTCCTATGCTACGCAAGACCACAGTACGGAGTCGGGTACAATCGACAAGGTGGTAATCAACATCAGGTGCAGGAAGGTAGAAAGTGCCCTTAACCAGGATGCATACGCTAAAACAGTGATTAGAACCCACGATATTGATTATCAAGGGGAGCAAATTACACTGCCCGGCAGCTATGCTGTCTATTCCACCGAATATGCGTTAAATCCCAACACAGACAGCGCGTGGACCTGGAGTGAAATCGATGCTCTGGAATGCGGGGTTGACCTTAAATCAGCCCAGGATACCGTTTGGGATTACGCACGTTGCACTCAGGTTTGGGTGGCAGTCCATTATGCACCGTAAGATGAGGTTAACAGATGAATGAGATGATTAAATCGATAATGAGCCATGCCCATTCCCTTTTGAAGCCCTCAGGCAGAGGCGGCAGGGCTTCTTGGGCTAAAATCGCCAGGTTCCTGAATTACTCTTTAACGCTGGGATTCCTTGCTTTGGCTCTGTTCCTGTTTCTGGCTCCCTACCTTGTAGATTACAAATTCGTCTCCATTATGGGTGGCAGCATGAGCCCGGCTCTTTCCACCGGTTCCATCGCTTTTGTGCAGCCTATAGCCAGCTCCGAAATAAATACGGACGATATCATTGCCTATCATGCGCCTGGCGGACGGAGCACAATAGTCACCCATCGTGTTGTCGAAGTTATCAACGAGGGGGAGTCTCTCAGCTTCCAAACGGCGGGGGACAGCAACGATAATGCCGACAAGAACCCTGTTCCTTCTGAAAATGTTGTGGGCAAGGTGATATTTCATATCCCTTACGTGGGATTTGTCCTGAATTTCGTGAAACAACCGATAGGATACTGTCTGCTGATTGGCTTGCCAGCCCTCGTTATCATTTTGATTGAGATGAGGGGAATCATAAGCCAGATTAGCTCGTTAAAGGCGGGCAGCAGGCACAAGGTTTTATGATAACGAGTTTCGAATTGTCCGCTTATCCAGCAGGGGCGCAAGGACTTGCGCCCCCACATATTCCTCGAACGTTTTGCCCTACCACGCAGGAGACATGTTGCGGCCGGTGGTGTCGGTGATGCGGACCTGGTTCGTGCCATCGTTATTGATGACATAGATTTCACTGGAATACTCGTAGGCAATGCGCTTGCCATCGGGAGACCACGCCGGGCCGTCCTCAGCGGAGTCAGCGAGGCGTGTCCAGCTCTCGCTCTCGCCACTAGCATCCATCACATAGACCTGCCAGGTTTTATCCCTCTTTGTAGTAAAAGCGATGCTCTTACCGTCGGGCGACCACGCCGGATACCAGTCGGTCGCAGAATTATCGGTAAGACGCGTCCGTTTCTTGCCCTCGCTATCCATGACATAGATATCATAGTTATCGTCGTCGAAGGGCGGGTTATTAGCGGCGAACACGATGTTTTTCCCGTCGGGCGACCAGTCGGGGTGCTCATCACTCGCCGAGCTTTGGTCGAGGAGGGTCTGATTTGTGCCGTTGGCATCCATAACATAAATCTGCCACCGCCCCGTGCGCTTCGACTCGAAGACTATCTTTTTGCCGTCCGGCGACCATGAGGGGTGCCTGTTGCCCCCATCGGTATCAGTGAGGCGGATAGGGGTGCCTCCGCTGGCATCGATAACATAAATGTCCTCATAACCGTCTCCTCCGGTGGCGAAGGCAATCTGTTTGCCGTCCGGCGACCAGGCAGGGGTCGCATTGCGCTGATTAGTGTCGGTAAGTTTCGTCTGCGCCGAGCCATCCGGGTTCATGACATATACTTCGTAGTGGCTATCGCGGCTGGAGATGAAGGCAATCCTGCTCCCTCCCCCTCCACCGCAGGCAGCAAGCAGAAGGCTGGAGGCAAGCAGCGCTGCGAAAAGCATTAAGCCTGTGATTCTAACAATGCGGTACATATTTGAGTACCTCCTGTGCTGTTTATGTGAAGTTACTCGCGTATTATTATCGGAAAATGCCGCCAATGTCAATCAAGCATCCCGACCCTACACCGGCCCCTCCACCTTCTTTTTCAGCGCCTGCACTATTTCCTTGGACAGCCTCTGTCCGCCGCGGCGTACCAGAAATGCCAGAAGCCCCGAAACCTCGCCGCCAGCGGTAAGCTTTGCTTTATTCTGTGCCACGGGCTCCATTTCGTAATAACGCTTCATCCTCACACCCAGGACTTTACCCTCCATGACCACGCTCCGGCCGGGGACGAATTCGGTGATGGTCATCAGCAGGTTGACAGTGATGGCAGACTTTGCCACGACCAGAACCTGCGAGCCTACCCCCAAAGGCCCCTCGGAGACCTTCTCAATCTTCTTCAGAGAGGGTATCCACTTAGGCCACTCCTCGACGTTTTTGACCAATGCCCAGGCTTTCTCCGGGGTAGCATTGATTTCGACGCTGGCGCTGAATTTCATCTTTTCACCCTCCTGCGTTCAGTCTCTCTGGCACGGTTGGAGCGGATGCTCCTGGCTACCCCAACCCCACAACAACCACAATCGCCTCGCCCCCTTTTCGTAAAGTGGGAATTTATATTTATGTCATTGCGAGGAGTCCGCCTGGGCGGACGACGAAGCAATCTCCACGTGCTTGTCACAACAGAGTAGCGATGAGATTGCTTCGCTACGCTCGCAATGACAAAGAAAACCAAACTTGTGAACCATCCCCTGATGGCCTATAATCTAGAGGAGACGCGGACAAAAAGCAACCCCTTCATTCGGTTGATGAGCAATACTGGTAGCACTATACAACGCCTGCCCTTAGTGGTGGAGATTCCCAACCCACCAAACGCTCCACAGGCATTCGAGGCATTCAAAGACAGACCCTTCAGCTTTTTCCTGGACAGCGGCATGGACCCCCAAAGGCTGGGACGCTACTCTTTCATGGGCAACGACCCCTTCCTCATTATGAAGAGCCGCGCCAGGGATATAACCCTCATACGTCCCGAGGGCGAAACGGCCATCTCGGGCAATCCCTTCGACATGCTGGGTGGGCTTCTCCAGGAATATAAGCTGGATGGCAATCCTACTGCATTGCCCTTCGTGGGCGGGGCAGTGGGCTATTTGAGCTATGACCTGGGCCATTTCATCGAGAAGCTGCCCTCCAAAGCGGTGGACGAGCTGCACCTTCCCGAATGTTATCTCGCCTTTTACGATGCGGTCGCTATCTTCGACCACCTCGAGGGCAGAGCCTATGTCGCCTCCACCGGCTTCCCGGAGACAGGGGATAAAAGGCGAGGTAAGGCGGAGGCTCGCCTTGAGCAATTGCGGAGAATGCTGGCTGAAGCGCCCCGCTCAGAGAACCAAGAGGCCAGGCATTTCGAACATCCTGTCAGCGAGAGAGTCCACCTGCGCTCCAACTTCACCCACGAAGGCTATCTCGAGGCAGTGCAGAGGGCCAGGGATTATATCATTGCCGGAGATATTTTTCAGGTCAACCTCTCCCAGCGATTCGAGGCAGATATGCCCTTGCCTCCCTATGAGCTGTACCTCCGTCTGCGTAAAATCAACCCCGCACCATTTGCCAGCTATCTCAATTTCGACGGCGTGACCGTGGTCAGCGCCTCCCCGGAGAGGTTCCTGCGCCTTCGCGGCGACCGGGTAGAGACCCGTCCCATAAAGGGTACCAGGCCCCGGGGCAAAGACCCGGCCAGGGATGAGACACTGGCTCGGGAACTGGTGAACAGCTTCAAGGACAAGGCTGAGCATGTGATGATTGTCGACCTGGAGAGGAACGACATCGGCAGGGTCTGCCGCTTCGGCACAGTGAGGGTCAGCGAGCTGATGGCCCTGGAGAAATACGCCACAGTGTTCCATCTCACCTCCACCGTGGAGGGACGGCTGCGCCCCGGGAAAAACGCTGTAGCCCTGCTCAAGGCCACCTTCCCCGGAGGCTCTATATCGGGAGCGCCCAAGGTGAGGGCTATCGAGATAATAGACGAGCTGGAGCCTACCAGGCGGAGCGTATATACTGGCTCCATCGGCTACCTGGGCTTCGATGGGGGGCTGGACCTCAATATCGTCATCCGCACCATTTTGGTCAAAGCCGGGAAGGCCTACTTCCAGGTAGGCGGGGCGGTGGTCTACGACTCCGACCCCGAGGCCGAATTTGTGGAGACTCTTGACAAAGCCAGGGCGTTGATTCAAGCTTTGAGCATGGTTCCCCAGATGGCAACGGAGAGCTACAGATGATTCTGCTCATAGATAACTACGACTCCTTCGTCTATAACCTGGCGCAGTACATCGGGGAACTGGGCTGGGAGCCCGTGGTCTATCGCAACGACGCGATTGGCCTGGACGAGATAGAGAAACTGGCACCGAGCCATATCGTGATCTCGCCGGGCCCCTGCACCCCGCTGGAGGCCGGCATCTCCAATGATGTTATACGCCACTTCGGAGGCAAGATCCCTATGCTGGGCGTATGTCTGGGGCATCAGTCCATCGGCTATGTCTACGGCGGCGTGGTGGGGAGAGCAAAGCTCCCCATGCACGGCAAGACCTCTATCGTGCACCACGATGGCAGGACAATCTACAAAGGGATAGCAAACCCCTTCGTGGGCGGGCGCTACCACTCGCTTGTTATCGAGCGCAGCTCGTTTCCGGATTGCCTGGAAATCTCGGCCTGGACGGAGGACGAGGTGATAATGGGGGTTCGCCACAAGAAGTATGCCGTGGAGGGGATTCAGTTCCATCCCGAATCCATCCTCACCGATGTCGGGCATGATGTCCTGAGAAACTTCCTCAACTTCACAGAGCCGATATGGAGCAAATAGTCTACCTCAACGGCTCTCTTGTGCCTCGAAGCCAGGCCAGAATCTCACCGTTTGACCTGGGCTTCCTGTACGGCTATGGTCTTTTCGAGACCATGCGCGCCTATTCGGGGCGCATCTTTCGTTTAGATAGCCATCTGGAGCGTCTTTCCAAATCAGCTCAGCTACTCGGCTTGCCCCTGGACGCTTTCAACATTAAGAACGCCTGTTACGACACACTGAAGGCAAATAAATTGGATGATGCCCGCATCAGGCTGACTGCGTCCATCGGGGAAGGAGAGGCCATACCGGACCCCCCGCGCAACCCCAGGCCCACGGTGCTGGTCGCAGCCACGAGCTACACCCCTCCCTTAGCCGGGGCTTACCTAAAGGGCTACAAAACAGTGGTGTCCTCCATACGCCAGAACAGTCAGTCACCGCTTTCCCGCCTGAAAACGGTAAACTACCTGAACCAACTCCTCGCCAGGAGAGAAGCTAAAGAAAAAGGCGCCGCTGAAGCCATCCTGCTCAACGAGCGAGGTTTACTTTGCGAGGGGAGCACCAGCAATATCTTCCTGGTATCCCGGGGGACTCTAATAACCCCCTATGAGGAGAGCGGCTGCCTGCCCGGGGTTACCCGCCAGGTAGTTGTTGAGCTAGCCCAAGAACTGGGCTTGAAGGTTGCTGAGCGAGAAGTTCGCCTAGAGGAACTACTCAATGCCGGCGAAGCCTTCCTCACCAGTTCACTTACGGAGTTGATGCCCCTTACTGAGGTAAACGGCAAGCCCATCAACAGGGGTGAAAGGGGCAAGGTAACCGGGATGCTGATGTCAGCTTACAAAGAGGCGGTTGTAAAAGAAACAAAACAAGGGGCTTAAGCCCCTTGTTGCAGTCCCCCGAAAAAACGTCTAGCCCAAAGATTTCTGCACACGCTCCCAGATTATCTGTTGAATCTTCTCCTGGGGAAGCGCAGCGTCAACCACCATCCACCGCTCTGGATCAGCGGAAGCCATCTTGAGATAGCTGTCCCGCACTCTCTGGTGAAAGGCAAACTCCTCGCGCTCGAACACGTCCAGTTTCATCTTCTTGCGCCCCAGTCCTTGCTCCGCCGATAGGTCCAGCAGCACTGTGAGGTCAGGATATAAGCCATCGGTGACAAAGCTATTTACACTCTTGAGAAAGTCCAGGTCCACGCCCCGTCCATACCCCTGATAGGCGAATGTAGAAGCATCAAAGCGGTCGCATATAACGATA
>Ga0315274_10017086_pt1 | contig 10241 bp, 8 predicted proteins | sample YL17G02_20_MG_FD_203700 | JGI IMG/M metagenome (GOLD analysis project Ga0315274, IMG submission 203700) | Sediment microbial communities from Yellowstone Lake, YNP, Wyoming, USA - YL17G02_20 | ecosystem: Environmental > Aquatic > Freshwater > Lake > Sediment | place: USA: Wyoming | collected... | reverse complement strand
GCGCATGAAGTGCATTCCCCCTGAAGGTATCCGGGAGATTGCGAAGCAGACCGGAATCCCAGAGGCACACCTCTTTCACCTTGCCACCACGGGCAGGGCTTTTTCCGTCTCCCTGCCTGAGCACCAGGTTACCGTATGTGCCGGGACAGGGTGCGCTGTCAAGGATAAGGCAGGAAGCCTTGGAGCGATAGAAAAGCTGGTGAATGAGGCAGGTGCTGAAAAGATTCAGATGAAAAAGGTCCGTTGTCTCGGATGTTGCGACTCAGGCCCTGCAGTTGAGATAGACGGGAAGCGGGTGGCATTGAGTTCATCTCCATCCAAGCTTGAGACGCTTGTGAAAGGTTGAGCCATGAAGATCAAGGACGTAAAAGAGATTGAGGTAATGGCAAAAGACGGGTTGAAGAAGCTCAAGCCCGATGCCGTTCGTTTTACCGTTGGAAGTGCCGTGTGCGGCTTAAGCAAGGGGGCAAAGGAGACAAGGGATGTCCTCACGGCAGAGATTGCAAAAGCCGGTCTCAATGCCGGGGTTGTGGCTGTCGGCTGTAACGGACTCTGTTATGCGGAGCCGGTTGTGGAGGTGATCGCCCCCGGAATGCCCAAAATAACCTATGGCCCTGTCACCGTAGAAAAGGTTCCTGAACTAGTAAAAGCGGTCAAGGCCGGTCAGGTCCTGAAAGGGATCGCCCTCTTTAAGGCCGGACAGGAACAGCTTTTGAGTGGCGCCTCCGTTCAGTACGGAGGTTCCGCTGATCTCATCGACTCTGCAGCATTTACCCCGCTGAAAGGCCAGGTGAGGATCGTCATGAGGAATGCCGGTCTCATCGACCCGTTGAGCATCGAAGAGTATGTAGCAACAGGTGGCTTCTCTGCCCTGGCAAAGGCGCTCGCAGAGAAAAATCCGTCAAAAGTCATCAAGGAGGTTGAGGCCTCCGGTTTACGGGGCCGGGGCGGTGCCGGTTTCCACACCGGTCTCAAGTGGAAGACAGCGAAGGAAACAGCTGCTCCCAGGAAGTATGTGGTGGTCAATTGCTCCGAAGGAGACCCTGAAGTAGGTATGCACAGGGCACTCATAGAATCTGATCCCCTGAGTGTGATCGAGGGGATGATGATCTGTGCCTTTGCTATCGGGGCCTCTGAAGGATACATCTATATCAGCGATACACTGGCTGCGGCAGAAGAAAAAGTGAGGGTGCTCATCGGGAAACTTTCAGAAGCGGGTCTGCTCGGTGAAAAGATCATGGGTACGGATTTTTCATTTACCATTACGTTGAAGCGGAGCACCGGTGCATACATCTCAGGCGAGGAGACAGCACTGCTGAATGCCCTCGAAGGTGAAATGACTGAGCCGAGGCCGAGGCCACCCTTCCCTGCCAGGAAGGGGCTCTTTGGTATGCCTACCGTGGTTAACAACGTCGAGACCCTCATGAACATCCCCGCCATTTTCCTCAAGGGAGGGACCTGGTATGCCGGATACGGCGTAGAGGGAAGCAGCGGGACCAAGGTTCTGGCAATCACCGGCGACTGCGAGCGCACCATGACGGTCGAGGTACCGCTCGGCACAAAGATTAAGAATGTGATCAGTATGGCCGGAGGCGTGAAGGGAAAGAAGGCCCTCAAAGGGTTCCAGATCGGAGGCCCGGGAGGCGGGATACTCCCTGCAAAAAAGACGAGCCTCCCCCTCGATTACCAGAAGCTCTGGAAAGAGAAGACCATGCTCGCCTCCGGACTTGTGCTCATGGACGAGGATACGGACATGGTGAACATGGCGCGCTTCTTCATCAGGTTCTTCGAAGAAGAGTCCTGCGGTAAATGTGTTCCCTGCAGGGAGGGTTCACACCGTGTGGGTGAAGTGCTGGATCAGATCATGCAAGGGACGGGAACCAAGGGTGACCTTGACTACCTCCTGAGCCTGGAAGATCCAATCAATGATACCTCTGCCTGTGCCCTGGGCAAGCTGCTCCTGGCACCGGTATCCTCAACCATCAAAAACTTCCCTGAAGATTACGCAAAGAAGATCGGAGGATAACCGCCATGCCTACGATAACCATAAATGGCAAAAAGATCGAAGCACCAGAGAATACGACTATCCTGGACGCAGCCCGCGAGAACGGGATCTTCATCCCCACCCTCTGTCACAATGACGGCCTCATCCCCTATGGAGGCTGCCGCCTCTGCGTGGTTGAAGTAACCCAGGGAGGGAAGACCACGGTAGAGACCTCCTGCACCTACCCGGCAGAGGAAGGGCTCGTGGTGAAGACCGATACCGAAAGGATCAGGAGGGCACGGCGGGTCATCATCGGGCTCCTCATGGATCGCAGTCCCAAGCCGATCGTTATCCAGGACCTCGCTTCTGAGTACGGTATCATGGATCGTCCTACGAGGTTCTCGATTGAGAATGAACACTGCATCCGTTGCGGACTGTGCGTGCGGGCCTGCCGGGAGATCGTCCAGGCGCGGGCCATCTCATTTGCCGGAATGGGTTTTGAGCGGAAGGTGACCACGCCGTTCAATGAATCTTCTTCAGACTGCATCGGCTGCGGCACCTGCGAGCTCATCTGCCCCACCAGGGTCATTGACATGAGAGATCTCCCCGACGCACAGGAGCATAACCCGGGTGATCACGAGTCGATTGGTCCGGTGAGGACCCTGGACAACTGGAATACCGAATTCAAGGTGAAGGTCTGCAAGGAATGCGGGAACCCCTTCTACCCTGCCCAGCCCCTGGAAAAATTCCGCCAGGCACAGAACCTCCAGCCTGAGTTCTTTAATGCCTGTCCCTCGTGCAGGATACCTCCTCACGTTGACGATGAACTCTGCCTCGGCTGTGGCGGATGTGTAGTAAACTGCCCGATCGGCGCTATTCTGATGAAGGAAAAGGAAGTTGAACAAAGGTCAAATATCTACCCGGAAATCTGTACTGGCTGCCACTACTGCGTGGATAAGTGTGTGGTAGGGGCCATTAAATTAGAGGAGTAGCTCATGTTTGATTACGATGTGATTGTGGTTGGTTGCGGACCTTCGGGTCTCATGGCAGTTGGAGAGCTGAAGAAGAGAGGTGTGAATGTCCTGGGGATAGATATGAAGACCAGGCTCGATAAGAACTTCCGCTCAGCCTCAGGCTTTTTCTTCGACAATCAGGAGTTTAACGGAGAGTTCATCAGGTTAGAGCCCATGGGGGACAAGACCCGCATCCACTATGAAAAGTGCGGTTTCTCCATTGACTATCCGGCACCTATGGAGAGTATCTTCAACACGCACATGGTCTCTAACTCAGTTGTACCCTATACCATAGCCACTACAAAGGTCCCGATCTATCATACCTTCAACCCCACCACGTGGCTTTCTGCCCGTTATCAGAAGGCACTGGAATATGGTTCCCCCTTCATGACCAAGACCCTGGTCACCAAGGTCAAGGAGATCCCAGGTGGTGTTGAGGTGACCATGAGGAAAGATGGCAAGAGAGGGAAACTCACCTGCAAAAAACTCATCGCAGCTGACGGTCTCCAGTCCCGGATCGCTCGTGAAATGGGATTCAACCGTATGAGAGGTTCCATGGGTATCGGGCCGACCATTGAGTATGAGATGGTGGGTGTTGAATGTCCCTTCCCCAGGGGAGACATCTATCTCTTCGGCGAGAAGATGATAGGTCAGAGAGGACAGATCTTCATGGTGCCGAGCCCGAGGGGTCAGGATGCCTATCGGGTAGAGACTGCTGCCCAGCTTCCTGCCATCAGGAATTACCAGATCATCGAACACTTCACCAAGCAGAGTCCCTTTGCCCCCTGGTTCAAGAATGCAAAGGTAGTAGAAAAGAGCGCTGCAGTGGTTGAGCTCATCACCCCTATCAAGGTCCCCTACCGGGGGAATATCGTCCTCGTTGGTGATGGACCATCCTTTGCTGAGGTGCTCTACCAGGGTGCAACCATGTGCGGATACATGGCTGCGGTGACTACTGAAAAGGAGCTCAAGGGTCAGAAGGGATTTGATGAGTACACCCAATGGTGGAATGCAACCTTTGAGTGGAACGTCAACCCGAAGAAGATGGGAGACTACACCAAGAGATTCCTCTTCGGCCGGTTACTTGGTACAAAGACCATGGACATGCTTTTTGAGCTCGCTGCCAAATACCCTCTCGTTGCTGAAGAGGCGAAGGCGGGCGTTTATGACTTTGGTGCCGTCGTCGTGAACCATCTTGTGTCACTTCCCGGTGTGCCACCTGATATCGTGGAAAAGCTCAAGTTCCTGCGGGATGCGGACATGGGTCTCATGGCAGCCCAGCTTGCCAAGGATGCCCAGGCGCTGAAGAAATAGTCAAGAATAATGAAAAGGACGAGGTAGAATTACAATTCTGCTAAAAACTCTTTAGCAGTTGAAAAACTCTTATGTACGTCATTGTGAGTCCGCCGCCGCGGACTCCTCGCAAAGACAACAGAAGGTATTTTTTCAACAAGCTATTAGTACTTTTAACAGAGCAGCCTCGGTAATACCTTCCTTTTTCATAGGTGACCCTCAAGTTCACTTTCTCCAAATAGCCATCTGCAAGAAATTTTTAGGTCTGCCTTGACATCCTTGCTTACCTGTAATATCCTTCTCATCAGCGGTTCCTCCTGTAAATGGTTTTGAAAATACCTTTGAAATAACAACCATTTTAGGAGCCGCTACCACAAATCTCAACTAAGTACGGCACACACTCGGGTAAAAATAATTATAGAAAAAGTTATCCACACAATATATGGTAAAGTGAGGGTTGTAATGCCCTTGGAAAAGTGTTACTAATCGATCACTGTTTGGAAAAGGAGGAATTGTTACCATGAAAAGAATCATGACCACATTGCTTATCTTCTTTTTCGTGCTCTCTTTAAACCTGGTAGCCTTCGCTGAGAATCAAAAGGCAACTTCACCCTCAGAACCATCGGCAGCAGCAATAATTGCCGATGTTATCGTACTGAGACCTGCGGGACTCGTTGGAACTATTCTCGGTGGAGCAGCGTTCTTGATTTCTTTGCCAGTTACTGTGCCCACTAAAACGTACAAACAGACAGGTGAGACTCTCTTCATGAAACCCGCTACTTTCACTTTTAATCGCCCCCTTGGGCAGATGTAATGTAACGAATAATGTCAAAGAAACTTGACCCTAAAGAAACTGTATCCTTTGAAGAACTCCTCATCAACAATACCTTTGGGAATACTAGAAAATTTTAACCTTTCAACCTATTGCATGAATCCGAGCACTCAGAGATCAATGTACTGTGTCCCAGGAATTACCCCCAGCTTCACAGCTCCAAACTATTCTAAGGGAAAATTTTATACCTCTGTATAGCCTCTTGATTCTCAGGCAAGTCTTTTAAAAAGACCATGGCTATGTCATCCACATAAACAAGATGCCAGTCAGGGCGGGTTAAGAGAGTTCTATAGATTAGGGGTAAATCAAGAGATCTGATATTATATCTGGCAAGAAGAAAGGCGCCTATCCTATATTTAGCCACGATACGGTCAAACTCTTCCAGTGAGCGGTTAACACCTAAGTAGTCATCGTGATAAAACTTAATATCATCAACAAAGCCATGATAAAAAAGCTTGGGATTACCATTCCAGCGCCAGGCAAGATAGCAACCAAAATCATGCTGGTTAAACAGGGGAGTTCGGAGCTTTATCTTTTCTAAAAAATCAGCTGCCTGTACCGGCTGAAAATCCGTATCCATACCGGTGCCAAAATGTCTTGGACCGGAAAAGGTAGAATAACCTGCAAAAGCAAGCTTAAGCATCAGAGTAAATGAAATTAAAATCATCAATACCGTTAGCCAAAAGGCAGTTTTACGTATGGATTTCTGGGGGGATAAATACCAAAGCATCTTTGCCTTTGCCCCCAGCGCTGTGCCCAATACCGCCAGAGAAAGTGCTGCTGTAGGCATAAATCTAATAGCAGAAAGTCCTAAATAAACTAAAAAGATTAATATGATAAGCTCAAACCACGGCTTTTGTTTCCAAGCCAATATCACAAGACACGCACATACAGCTATCAAGAGGAGAAAGACCTTCACATCCAGAGTGCTGGCATAGCTTGAGCTTAAGGTAGGCATCCACTCAAAGTTATACTGACGGTGTATATCCCAACTCGTATCAAAAACCGATCGCAATGGAAACGAGAACCCTTCCAGTCCTTTGGGATTCACCAGACCCGAAAAAACCGATGCCAAGGCACAGCCGGAAAAAATTTGCACCGAGCGTTCTTTTAATCTTTTAATGTCAAATAAAACCGCCAAGGCTAAAATAATAAGCCCGATATGAAAACCTGGATGCATATTTACCCAGACCAAAAATATTAATGGCAAAAGATATTTCAACCACCCAGGTTTATTTCTTTCAACTAATACGATAGCGAGAACCATAGCAGTAAAAAGGTCGGAAAAGAGCGATGATCTCTCAATAAAGCGAGAACAGGCTGCGAAACTTGCTAACAAGACTAAAATAGGCACAATGGGAGATTTAAAGCTTAATCTTTTTGCCAGGAAAAAAGATACACTAACAGCAAGCAAAATAATGGCAGTTTTGGCTATAACCAGAGCATTCCAACCACCCAAACTAAAAAGTTTGAAAGAAACTATATGACTGCCCCATTCATACATAATACTCCAGTAATAATTAGGCAGGGTAAAAAGAAAGGGGTCAATGACGGGAAAACTGCCGGTTCGAGTAAAAAGCCTGCCAATAGCCAAATACATAAATATATCATCACTGCGCACTGGGAAGAAAGCGAGGAAAAAGACAACAAGCATCGCCATGACTATACAAGAAGGATAGAGAACACGTAACCAAGGTTCTTCTTTAACAGGTAGGATTGGCTCCAAGGTCTTTTTCTTTTTGGAAGACAAGTTCTTATAACTCCCTAAATATTAGAGATTCTTTCCTCGGATTTGCAGGATTAGAATGACGCCTATGTTTGTTATTCCTGCCCCAGCAGGAATACAGGATTGGGGATAGGAATTTACCTTTTTGGGTTGCAAAGATTTTCTCCATTTTCTAATATCTTTCCATCAACTGCCTTTATCAGTAGCTTATATCACAGGAAAAAATTGAGGTCTAATGCAAAAATGAACGATAGCATAACCAGTTAAACTTTATTGACGATTTTTCCTCCTTATTATTTTAGTAAGGGACTATACCCAAAACTTTTATGCGGCCAGCATTAGAATGTCAAATTATTTATCATGGAGGGGGTAGAATAAAAGGTCATGGAACCTTTAGCATGAAGCACCCTTTTCTGATTTATCGAACATTAGTATTGCCTTGAGCATGCTGAATTTGTTGATTTGTGTAACAAAGTTATGGTAAAAAAAGAAGAAATATTAAGCTTAAAGCCATTTACCAAATTAAAAAAGGTGATGCATCTTGCACTCTGAACCAATTATTCATCCAGAAGATAAAAAAATATCTGCTTATAAGATTAGGCGAGTTGTTCTCGATCAATCGAAACGTGCACATGTGGGACACATTGGGTCAGCTTTATCCATTGCCGAAATTATTACTGCGCTTTATGCAAATGTGTTACGTATTCCAGACCCTGATGATCCTGACCGTGACCGCTTTATCCTATCAAAAGGACATGCTGCTTTAGCGCTTTACGCAGCACTTTATTTGAAAGGATGGCTTACATATGAGCAACTCAATACGTATTGTGCAGATGGTAGCTTACTGGGCACCCACCCAGAACGCGCTTTAAGAGGCGTGGATTTCTCTACTGGCTCTCTTGGTCACGGGTTGTCATTTGGAGGAGGTGCAGCGTTAGCTGCGCGTCTCAAGAAGTCTTTACGCCGAGTGTTTGTCTTAGTGAGTGATGCTGAATGTAACGAGGGTTCTCTATGGGAAGCTGTCATGTTTGCTGCGCATCACAACCTCTCAAATTTAATCGCCATTGTTGACCAGAACGGACAACAAGCATTTGGCTATACTAAGCAGGTATTAAACCTTTCTCCTTTGACTGAGCGTTGGCGAGCATTTGGGTGGAACGTTTATGAAGTAGATGGGCACAATGTTGAAAAAATTACTGCAACAATTACTACCCTCAACACAACCTTTGGCCCCCCCAATGTATTGATCGCACATACTATATTTGGCAAGGGTGTTTCCTACATGGAGAACCAAATCAAATGGCACTACTGGCCTATGTCGGATGAAGAATACCATCAGGCATTGAAAGAAATCGGAGCAATACCTTGAGGAAAGCATTTATCAGGACTCTTGTGGAATTGGCTGAACAGGATCCGCGCATTCTATTGTTGACGGGTGACCTTGGATACACTGTGGTTGAACCCTTTTCCGAGAAATTTCCAGATCGTTTCTTCAACGTGGGTGTGGCTGAACAGAATATGGTCGGGTTGGCAACAGGGCTGGCCGAAGCTGGTTTTATACCCTTTGTTTACTCCATCGTTACTTTTGCTACACTGCGACCCTATGAGTTTATTCGCAACGGACCCATTCATCATAGGTTTCCAGTACGAATCGTGGGGGTGGGTGGTGGATTTGAATACGGTCAAAACGGTATAACCCATTATGGGCTTGAGGATGTAGGAGTTATGCGCTCTCAACCCGGCATCACGGTGATCGCTCCTGCCGACCATGAACAGATGCGTACAGCCTTGCTAGCGACTTGGGATTTGCCTGGTCCAATCTATTTCAGGCTTGGCAAGGACGACAAGACCACGGTCTCTGGTCTTGGGGGGCGTTTCCAACTGGGACGGGCCCAGCTTATCGGCGAAGGTACTGACCTTCTGATTATTACAATGGGGGGTATAGCCAGTGAGGCTGTTATTGCAGCTAAATTTTTAGCTACGCAAGGTGTCACTTGCATCGTTATGGTGATTGCCAGCCTGAACCCTGCTCCAGTAGACGATCTGGCCGAGATTTTGGCGCGTTTTAAGTTAGCGCTCACAGTTGAAGCCCATTATGTGGTGGGTGGTGTAGGATCGTTGGTCTCAGAAGTGGTGGCAGATCAGGGCTTACCTTGTCGGGTCGTGCGCTGTGGTGTTAAGACAATAGTAAATGGTATATCAGGCAGTCAAGACTATCTCTATCGCACTCATGGGCTATCCAGCGATTTGTTGGCTATGACTGCACTCAAAGCGTTGAGTGAAATCGATCACCGATGGATGGAGGGGAGGACAACAGAATGCCAAATCAAATAGTGAAAAAAAAACTGAGTGCTGTTATTGCCTGTTACTGCGACGCACCCGCTATCCCTATTATGTATCAACGTTTGACCACTGTCTTTCAGAAAATCGGTGTGGATTACGAAATCATTTTTGTAAATGATTGTAGCCCTGATAATGCAGGAGAAATTTTAGCCAAATTAGCAGGACAGGATAAGAAGGTCGTCGTCATTAACCATACACGAAACTTCGGATCGCAAAGCGCATTTACCAGTGGCATGTGCATCGCCACAGGAGATGCGGTTGTCCTGCTGGATGGTGACTTGCAAGATCCACCAGAATTGATCGAGGCATTTTTCCAAAAATGGCAAGAAGGTTACGATGTAGTTTATGGAATTCGGGCTAAGCGGCAGGCATCACTGTTTATGCAAGTTGCATATAAGGTCTTCTATCGCTTTTTTCGTGCGATGTCCCATTTATACCTTCCATTAGATGCAGGTGATTTCTCGCTACTTGACCGGCGTGTACTTAATACCCTCAATAGCTTGCCAGAAAAAAATCGTTTTTTACGAGGGTTGCGAGCTTGGGTAGGTTTCAAGCAAATAGGTGTTCAATATGTGCGTCCAGAGCGTATGTTTGGCCGCACTACCAACTCACTATTGAAAAATCTTGGTTGGGCACGTAAAGCAATTTTTTCTTTTTCATTTGCTCCACTCGATTTCATAACATGGTTGGCCCTTATCACCGTTGGTAGTTCGTTTCTAGGAATTGTTTATCAGATCGCATACCGTATCCTCTACCCAAGGAGCACACCGAGCGGTTTCACTACCTTAATCATTTTGATTCTATTTATGGGCGGTATCCAATTACTATGTCTTAGTATCATCGGTTCATATCTGGCGCACATTTATGATGAGGTAAAGCATCGTCCGTCATATATTGTAGAAAGCATTCTCAACAATCCGTCTAAACACTCTAGTACTTAGTTGCAAAATATAGAGTTATATAGTATAGTTGCCCTCCTAAGAGAGATTAATTTCCTGGAGGGCATCAAAATGGCCAAAGCCGCGGTTATAAAACTGAGTGATCATGAGA
>Ga0315274_10017085_pt1 | contig 10241 bp, 11 predicted proteins | sample YL17G02_20_MG_FD_203700 | JGI IMG/M metagenome (GOLD analysis project Ga0315274, IMG submission 203700) | Sediment microbial communities from Yellowstone Lake, YNP, Wyoming, USA - YL17G02_20 | ecosystem: Environmental > Aquatic > Freshwater > Lake > Sediment | place: USA: Wyoming | collected... | reverse complement strand
AGGCGACTGTCTCCGCTGCTGCTACTGCTGCTACTGCTGCTGCTGCTGCTGCTGCTGCTGCTGCTGCTGCTGCTGCTACGGAAGAGCAGAGTCCGGCGACGGAGGCTCCTCCTCGCCCGGCCGCCGCCGCCGCCGTTTCTTCCTCCTCTTCATCTTCGTCCCCTCTTTCGACGCGCCCCGCCACCCCGGCGGGCGCCCGCGTCGCCGCCGCCGTCGCCTGGCGGGCCGCCAACGCTGTCGCTGCGAGCGACTCTGGGAGGGACGGCGGCGTCGAGGCAGGAGAAGAGGGGGACGAGGGAGGAGAGGAGGGAGGGGTCGTGGTTGAGGTCGAGGCTCCCGCTGCCGCCGCCGCCACCGTCGCGTCGTCTCTTCCTCCTCTCTCTGCTCCTCCCGTTGCTGCATGCGCTGCCGCTGTCGAGGCCGCCGAGGCAGTCGCCTCTTCTCCACTTCTCGAGGTCTCTTTTCCGGTCGACGTCGTCCCCGGCGAGGCCGCGGCGGCGGAAGAAGAGGCCGAGCCGGCGGCGGCGGTGGCGGTCTCTTTGGAGGACGAAGCTCCCGCTGCCGCTGCAGTCAGAGCCAAAGATCCTGACGGCGACGCTGCTGCTGCTGCTGCTGCTGCTTCGGAGGAAGAGCTCCTCATCCCCGAGGCTGCCGTCGAAGCTGCTGCTTCCCCCGAGCCCGTCGTCTCCGTTTCTGCCGCCGCGGCAGCGAGCGACGACGACAGCAACAGCGCTCCTCTCGGAGAAGCGGAGGCGCCGACGCAGCAGCAGCAGCAGCTGGCGGCGGCACCCTCCACCCCCGAGAGCGCCGTCGTCGAGGCTGCTGCCGCCCCCTCCCCCTTCGCCGATGAGCCCGCTACCTCCGTCGGAGAGGAAGAGGCCGCCGGGGAGGGGACTGCGCCGGCGAGCGAGGAGCTGAGTGACGGGCAGGAGCAGGAGGAGGAGAGCGTCGCTGCCGCTGCTGCTGCTGCTGCTGCTGCTGCCTCTGCTGCTGCTGCTGCTCTCGCTGTGCCTCTGCTGCCCGCTGCCGAGGAGGAGGCGGAGGACACCGAAGTGCCCGAGGAGGAGAGCGAGGAGGCGGAAGCGTTGGAGGCGCCCGCGGCTCCGGCGGCGGAGGAGGACGCGGAGGCGAGCAAAGGGGACGGCTGCGGCGACGGCGGCGGCGCTCCCGCCGCCGTAGCCCTCCTCGACGCTTCCGCTCCGGCCTCTCCTACTGTTGCGGCAGAGCCCGAGGCTGCTGCTACCACTGCTGCTGCCGGTTCGGAGCCTGCTCCTCCCTCCATCGAGAAAGAAGAAGGAGGGGGCTCTGTCGCCGTCGTCGAAGAAGAGCCGGTGCCCGAAGAGGAGGAGGCGCAGCCGCTTCTGCCGCTGTCGTCGTCGTCGCCGCCTTCGCCCGTTGTTGCCTGTGGTCTCTACGTCGAAGAACACGGGGAGCTGCCGCCGCAGGAGCAGGAGCAGGAGCAGGAGCAGGAGCAGGAGCAGGAGCAGGAGCAGGAGCAGGAGCAGGAGCAGGAGCAGCAGGCTTCTGCAGCTGCTGCTGCCGAGTTGGACGGCGAGACCCTGCCCTCGATCGTCGAGGAGGAGGGAGAGGGAGCGGGCGCCGAGGAGGAAGCGGCGGTGGCCCCGGGAGGAGAGGCCGAGGCCGAGGTCGAGGAGGTCATCGAGCCTGCGACCTCGAGCGGCGCGAACGATGACGAAGGCGAAGGCGGCGACGGGGTCGTCGTGCAGGTCTCTTCTTCCTCGGAGCCCGGCTCTGCTTCTTCCTCCTTCGACCCCGTCGCTGCCGCTGGGATCGAGGGGCTGAGCGACGACGACGAGGAGGGAGAGGAGGGGGGACTGAAGACGGGAGGGGTCGTGTTCGAGGAGGTGGACTGAGGGGAGAGGAGAGTTTCTTTTGAAGATTTTTCCCCGAGATTTTTTCGAGTCTTTTGCATCGTTTCACTTTTTTGTTAATTTTTCCGAACTGCCGACTTTCGTCGTCGTTTTCTCCCTGCTCTCCCTCTCTCTCTCTCTTTCTCTCTCTCGCTCGCTCTCTTTCGCTCCCAAAAACAAGATGACCACCTCCGCCGCGGACCTCGAGGCCCTCAAGGCCAAGCTCGCCGAAGCCGTCAAGAAACCGATCACCTATTCGCAGCTGGTGCCGCTGCAGGCCTCGCTCGACGCGGCCGACGCCGCCCGGTACCACGACGACGGGTCGCTCCCGGAGACCGACAACGTAGCCCTGATCGACGAGTGCTACGGTAAGAGGGGGGCTGGCTGCTGGGGACGTGCGCGCCAGAGGAGCAGGGTGAAGCGGCTTCAAGAGCGACGGAAGAGTGGAAGCAATCGATGGGGGAGGAGGAATGAAGCGTCGTCATCGTCGCTCCTCAAAAAAGAGAGGAAAGAAGATGGCGTTCATTCCCCGTGCATTTTTCCTCTTCCGCGTCCGGAATCGGGCCTCCCCCTGCACGAGCGTGCCCTTCTCGACGCGATCTAGACGACAGAGGGGACGGGGCAAGAAGGAAAACGCGGAGAGGGCAGGTGGAACGAGCGCGGAACGCGTCGATGTTGTACTCGAGGAGTCCCCGCTCGACGGGATAAAAGGCGACAGCGCAAGCTTCAAGCTTCCTCTCGCTTCTCCTCCTCTTCCCAACGTCCACTTCGTTGCTTTTCCACCTCCGCCTCCTTCGCTCCCGCCCTCTTCACAGGGGAAACAAACGTTTCCCCTGTGAAGAGGGGGGCTAGGGAAAAGAGTCGCGGCCACTCTAACGACCCCCCTCTTCTCCGCACCGGCACACGCAAAAAATCAACAAAAAAACCCTCGAAATACCCCCCCCCTCAAAAAAAAAAAAAAGACCTCCTCGCCTCGGCGCTCGACCACGCCACCGACGTCGACGCCCGCGTCAAGCCCATCGTCTCCAACCTCAAGGGCGTCAAGAAGGCGCTCGACCGCCTGGGCCACGCCAAGTCGGCCTCCACCGAGGAGGTCCAGCACTGGCAGCAGGTGCTCGCGGCGATCGACGCCCGGCGCGTCGACGGCGTCTTTGCCGGGGACCTCAAGGACGTCCCGGCAGGCCAGGCCCAGGCCGTCGAGCTGCTCGAGGCGTGCTTCGAGCGCGCGCACGCGCTGCTGGAGGGGGCCACCGACATGGACTCGCACCTGAGGACGGAGGTCTTCGAGCCGCTGGTCAAGCACAAGCGCCGTACGTTTTTTGTTTTATTGATCCCCCCGCTCCCTCGGGGGAGAAAATGAAGAGGGAGACGGAGAGAGAGAGAGAGAGAACAAAAAAAGACGAGAGAGTATTTTTCAGACTCGACCTTGACCTCTTTTTTTTCGACCCTCGGGCTCAAGAGATGTCGACGTTTGCGCGAGAGAAGGAGAAAGAGAAGAAGAAGAAGAGGCTCAACTGTTCCTCCCTGTCCTCAAAGAAACAAAAAACATAACAAAAAATAACAGACCTCGCCGAGATCCTCAAGGAGCACGCCACAAACCCGACACACGCGGAGTTCGAGCTCGCGAAAGTGCAAGGGATGCTCGACGCGATCGACAGCGCGCGCCTGGAGAACACCCCGCAGGAGTTTGGCGTCCGCGACGGGAAAGTGCCGGCGGGCCAAGCCGTGTGCCACAGCCTGCTCGAGGACTGCTACAAGATCGTGCGCAAGATCCAGGAGAAGGAGGGTTGAAGAAGGGGGGTGGATAGAGAGAGGGAAATTGAGAGAGAGAGAAAAGAAGGAAAAAAAACGGGTCAAAAAGGGAGGAGAAGAAGAAGAAGAGAGAGAACGGACGGGCCGGACGGTGGCAGACAGTCGTTGTCTGTCCCGTTCTCTCTCCCTCTCTCTCGTCTCTCTCTTTTCCTTCCTTCGCATCCATTTCGTTGTTGACGCAGGCGACTCCATCGACCTGGCCAAGTTGAAAGAGAGAGAGAAAGGGGGAAAAAAGCACACGGCAGAGTGGAATCGAAAAAAACTTGAAAGTTCGGGGTTGAGTTTTTCACTTTTTTCTGCAGGCAGAAAAAAACTCTGAGGGAGATAATACTAGTTTGCCTTCTCTAGTTTCTCTTGAACCCAGCCCCCTTTTTCTCTCCCTCTCTCTCTTGTCGCCAATGGCGCGAAGCACGCGCTCATCCGGCAAGGTGGCGGCAGCGGGTGCGAAAGCAAAGGCCGCGACGGTTTCGAAAACATCGTCGCCGCCGATCGCATCGGTTTCGAAAAAGCCGGGCAGCAGCAGCAGCAGCAAAAAGGCCCCCTTAACACGCCGGGGGGGCAGCTCTTCGCTGGCAGCGACAACGGCTACGACGACGAAGAAGATTCCCGCAAGATCCAAGAAGCAGAAGAACACGGGCAAGGCCGTCGCGACGGCAAAGGCACCGAAATCTTCATCGTCGCCGACCAAGACCAAGCCCACACCAACTTCTCGGCGGCGAACTCTCGCCACGTCCTCCGCCGCCGCCCCCTCCCTCTCCTTCCCGCCCCCGCGCCGCTTCCTCGTCGGGACCGCCCTCTCGGTCTACCAGAACTCTGGCGGGCCGGACACGAACTGGTCCGTCTTCGAGCGGACCCGCGCGTGGGGCGGGCTCAGGCCCGCCGTCCTCGGCGGCGCGCCCTGCGGCCGCTCGTCGGGGTTCTGGGACGGCCGCTTCGACGCCGACGCGGCGCTGGCCGCCTCGGTGGGCTCCAACTGCATGCGCCTGTCGCTCGAGTGGTCGCGCGTCGTGCCCCGGCCGGGACAGGTCGACGAGGGCGCCATCGCGCGCTACCGGGACATCTTCGACTCGCTGGAGCGCCGCGGCATGGAGGTGCTCGTCACGCTGCACCACTTCGTGCACCCGAGCTGGCTCGACGAGTCCTGCGGCGCCTTCGAGTCCGAGGAAGGGCTGGGGCACTTCGTCGAGTGGAGCAAGGTGGCGTTCGCGGCCTTCGGGCCCCGGATCGCGTCCTGGTGCACCTTCAACGAGCCCGGCGTCTTCGCGTCCTCGGGCTACTGCACCGGCTTCTTCCCCCCGGGCAGGGTGCTGCGCCTGCGGCAAGCCGGGGAGGTGCTGCTGCGGATGCTGAGGGCGCACACTGCGGCAGTGAAGGAGATGCGGCTCATGTCTGCGGCGATGCATCTGAAGGGAAGGGGCAGCGGCGGCGGCGGGGGAGGCGGCGGCGGGGGCGGGGGCGGCGCGGGGACGGCAAAGGCGCCGAGGTCGACGGCGGCCTCGGCCGGCGGCTCCGGAGTCCCCCCGCGCCACTCGTTCGGCCTCGTGCACAACGTGATGCCGTACGAGGCGAAGCCCTACTTCGGCGTCTCCGGGGACTTGGACCTGGTCGGGGACACGGCGAGCATCGAGCAGGGGTTCCACTCTGGGTGAGTTGGTATTTTCCCCCTTTTTTTGGGGGGGGGGGGTGGGGGGAGCGCGCGCGCGAGAGAGAGAGAAAAGAACGAAAACTTGAAAGACGAAAGAAAAAAAAAGCTCACTTTTCCACCCCCCGGTTTCTTTCTTCTCTCGCTTTAAACACCAAAAAACACGAACAACAACAAACGACGCAAAAAAGGATGACCATCGAGGCCGAGAGGGCGTTTGAAGCGTCGCGGGCCAAGAAGAAGACGAAGGGGGCTCGCGGCGGCGTTGGCGTCGGCGGCGTCGGCAGCGCGGCCTCCTCCCTCTCTCCCCCCTATCCCCCCACTGCCCCCGCCCCCTTCTCCCCCCCCTCGAGGGACCCTTCCCGCGGCTGGTCCCCCCCCTGGTCCCGCGCCGCCGCGGCCCTGGGGCACGCCCAGTGGGGCAACGACGTCGTCCTCCGCTACCTGTCCTCGGGCGTTTTCGAGTGGGACCCCCTCGGGGGCAGCCTGCCGCCGGCGCTGCTGCGCGCCGCGCGGGCGCTGCTCGGCGACGAGAGGGTCTCGCGCCTGCCGCGCGTCGAGGAGGCGGAGCGGCCGCCGCTAGACTGGTTCGGCCTCAACTTCTACGGCCGCGTCGTGCTCGACTGGCGGCTCTGCCCGACCTGCTACCCCGGCGAGCTGCTGAGCGACTTCGGGCAGGGCGTGTGGCCAGCGGGGCTCAAGGCCGCGGTGCGCAGGGCCGGCCGCGAGCTGCGCGTGCCCGTCTTCGTCACGGAGACGGGGGTGCCCGACGGGGCGGACGCGATCCGGGCGGAGTGGGCGGACTCGTACCTCGGCGCGCTCGAGGAGGTGCTGCTCGAGGAGGAGGCGGCGGAGGCGGAAGCGGAGGGGAGAGGGGGCGGGAGCGGGAGCAGGAGCGGGAGCGAACAAGCGGCACGCGCCGCCGCCGTCGACCTCCGCGGCGTCTGCTACTGGTCCCTGGTCGACTCCTTCGAGTGGGCCTTTGGGTACTCCTGGTTCACCAAGTTCGGCCTGTTCGCTTGGGACCACAGGGAGGGCCCCGATGGCGCGAGGACGAGGAGGCCCTCGGCGGAGAAGATCGCGGGGTGGTTTGGGAGGCTGGCCGGCGTCGCGGAGCGGAGCTGGCGCAGGAGGGGGCTGGAGTGTGAGGCGTCGTTCCCCGCCGCCGCCGCCGCGAAACAGGCACGCTTGGCGGGAGGCAAGAGGCGGCGGGGCGCGGGCGGCTCCTCCTCTGCCGCTGCTGTCGTTGCCGCCGCCGCCGCGACGGCGGGGCAGCGGAGGAGGTGAAAAGAAGAGGAAGCTGTTTTCCGCCTTTTCTGTTTTTCCCGTTCTTTCGAGTTTTTTGCTTTTGTTTTCTTTCGAGAGCAAGGAGATAAGAGAAGAGCCTGCGTTCTCCCTCTCTCCGCGACGATGTGTCAAACTCTTTCCTTTCCCCCATAATCGTCTCCATTTGATGTAGAGCTGCTTTACAAAAAAGAAATCAGGGAGGCGTTTTTTCCTTTTTTTGGGGGGCTACAAATGTTTTTTCCTTTTTTTGTTTGACTGCTGCCTTTTTTTTTCTTTCTTTCTGAAATGAACAGGCCTGAAAACAAAACTCGCTCCCATTTCTTTCGATCTTCCCCCCTCTCGCTGAGAGCGCCCTGAGAGAAGAAATGTAAAAGAAATAAAAATGGAGGGGGGGGAGGAGGGGGGGCGATATCTAGATAGGTGGGGCGAAGGGACAACGGCAAAAAAAGAAAAGGAAAAGGTTGAGGTCTGTCGGATCGGACAAAGGCACAGCAAAGCGTTGGCGGTCGTTTTTTTAGTATGCTCGTTTCTGGTGGTTGTATTGCTCTATTTTTTTTTTCTTCTCGGATATCGGAATCGATGGTGTTGTAGTACAGAATCGGGATTTTTTCTTCCATCCCTACCAGCGGGGCATCCCGGGCAGGCTGGGCCACCTGAAGCCCCCCCCGTCGTCGTCGTCGTCGTCGTCGAATCCGTTCCCTTCCCCTTCGCTTTCTTCGTCGTCCTCCTCGGACTCGTCCCCGAAACTGCGAAGCCCGGCGCCCGCGCGAGACAGCGCCGCCTCGAGCCTCGAGACCGGGCCGTAGTACGCGTCCACGCGCTGCGAGTCGATGCCGAACGACGCGAAGCAGGAGTCGCGCCCCAGGCCCGCCAGCGCGTCGCAGGTCTCGAGGGCGTCTCTGTGCGTTTGTCCAAAGTTTTTTTTTCCAGGGGTTTCGGTTGTCGTTGAGAGGAGTAGAGCTGGAGAGAGCGTCGCGGGCCTCTCGTCAGGAGGAGAGGGAGGAGGAAGAGGAGGAGGAGGAGGAGGAGCGAGCGAGCGCGGGGGCCCTCGCTTCCCCGTCCGAGGAGAAAGAGAGGGGGAGGTAGAAAGTGGAAGGTCGACGTTGAAAATATCAAGGCTCGAAAGCGCCTCTTGGCCTTTTTCCGAAAGCCCGAAACCTCTGGAAACCCGCGCTCTCCGGCGCGGTTCTCCCACCGCTGTCGGCCCTCGCGCGTGTCGGGTCCCACTCGAGAGGAGAGGCGATGAAATTGAGGAGCGAAGAATGGCCGAGAAGGGGGGAGAAAGCAAGCAGCATTTGTCGTGCTCAGCGTTCAGCCATGAGCACGCCATTGACTTTTTTCTTCTTCCCTTCTCCTTCTTCTCTTTTCAACTCCCTGAACAGGTCAACAACCAATCTCCTCTCACCTAGCGTCTTGAAGGGTCGGCTGCCCGCGCGGCGGGGATAGCGCGAAAACCGGCCTGAAGTCCAGGGGAGACGACGACGAGGGAGAAGAAAGCGGCTCGCGGTCGGGCATCGACGACGACGACGAGGAGTCGGATGAGGGAGAGGCACGCGTGACGACGACGCCTCCGCGGAGACGGTGCGGAGCGGGCTTGTTCATTTCTCTCCGCGGGAACGATGCCAGCGCCGCTGGAGCTGCCCTCGGGAGGAGCAGGGCGAGGGACATTGCGTTTCCTTTGGTGTCGAGCAAGGTTTTTCGGAAAGGCGTTTTCGTTGAAGATGTTTTTTGATCGAAAGTGTGATGGCCAACTTAGAAAAAAGTCACTGTCGAACAAAGAAACAAAACCAACGATGCTTCTCTCCTCGTCCTCGACGCGCGTGGCGCTCGCAGCAGCGGCGTTCTCCTCCGCTGCCTCCTCCTCCACGAGGGCGTCGTACTCCTCAAGATGCAGGCTCGCCAGCTGCAGGCCGGCTGGAAGAGCCGCGACGGCGGCGACCGCGGCGACGCGAAGGAGCGTCGGCGCCGGCCTTGTCGCAATCGGCGTCGGCGCTGCTACTGCCGGCTTCCCTCGCGGGGCCGCCGCCAAGGCCTCGCGCCCCGACGTCGAGAATGTGAGAAAAACTTGTCGAAGAAGTTGTCATTTTATGCTCGCCCGGAGCGGAATCAGAGCCCGCAAAGGAGGGAGAGCTAGAGGCGTCAAGCCTCTGAGCGTTTTCGTTCGAAGCTAGCTCGCTTGTCTTTTCCACGCACTCACCGTCGTGTCGCTCGACCTCCTCCTCTTTCCCTCCTCTTTTCTCTTCACTAAAAACTCTCTCTCATCTCCCGCCGCAGGCCTTGAAGGGCATCGAGTGGCCCGCGGAGCCCCCCTTCTCGAGGGAGGACTTTACGCGCTACGATGAGTGAGCAAGGTTTTGGTTTTTGGTTTTGCCTTTTTAATTTGGAGCAAAAAGGGGAAAGAGCAAAGCAAGCAAGCGAGGACGGCGACGGCGACGAACGACGACCTCACCCTCGACCCTCTCTCCTCCCCTCCCCTCCCCTCTCCTCGCACTCCAAGGTCCGACGACGCCCTCTTCTACGACGCCCCGCGCTTCGTCACCCACATCGACGACGCCGCCATCGCCTCCCTGACCCAGTTCTACTCGGAAGTCTTTCCCGCCCCGGGCGGCGGCGGCGCTCCGGGCTCTCCGGCGCTGCTCGACCTGTGCTCGAGCTGGATCTCACACTACCCGAAAAACTACAAAGCGGCGAGGGTGACAGGCCTCGGGATGAACGCCGAGGAGCTGAAGAAGAACGCACAGCTGACCGAGAGCGTGGTGCAGGACCTGAACAAGGACCCGAGGCTACCGTTCGAGGTGAGAGGAAGACGGAGGAGGAGTGTGGTTGTTGTTGATCGGTTTTAATGAAAAGTGTCTTCTCTCTTGCCTCTCGTCCCCTCCACCAAACCCTTCTCATTCTTTTTTCCTCCTTTTTCCCACACACAAAAAACTCCTCCACCACCAACAACACAGGACGACTCCTTCGACGTCATCACCAACTGCGTCTCCGTCGACTACCTCACCAAGCCCTTCGAGGTCTTCGCCGAGATGAGCCGCGTGATGAGGCCCGGAGGTTTGGGGATCTGCGCTTTCTCGAACAGGATGTTTCCGACGAAGGCGGTGTCGCTGTGGACGTCGACTGCAGACGCCGACCACGCTAGGATTATTGCGAGCTTCTTTAAATACTCAAGCGATAGCTGGGAGGCCGCGGAGGCGAAAGACATCACAAAGGCGAACTTCTTCGGTTCCTCTGGCGACCCGATGTACGTCGTCTATGCGCGCAAGAGGAAGTGAGGATTTCGACCTTTTTTCTTTGTTTCTTGAGCAAGATCTTTCCTTGGGCGCCGCGGCCTGTAGTTCACCTTGCCGAGGAGCTCGCGGGAGGAGATTGCATGGCGGGAGAGAGGGAATTCTTTAAACAAAACAAAAATACGAAAAAAATGATGAAAAACAGTGCCGGGTGTTTCTCTCTCTCGTTTCCTCTTTCTTCTCCCTCTCTCCCAGCTCCCGAGAGGCTTCGTTCATCACAAGTGCTATTTTTTCCTCCTTGCAGATTACGAAACACACAAAAAAGAGTCGAGGCCACTCTCGTTCGTTCTCTCTCTCTCTCTCTCTCTCTCTCTCTCTCTCTCTCTCTCTCACTCACACACA
>Ga0315274_10017084_pt1 | contig 10242 bp, 6 predicted proteins | sample YL17G02_20_MG_FD_203700 | JGI IMG/M metagenome (GOLD analysis project Ga0315274, IMG submission 203700) | Sediment microbial communities from Yellowstone Lake, YNP, Wyoming, USA - YL17G02_20 | ecosystem: Environmental > Aquatic > Freshwater > Lake > Sediment | place: USA: Wyoming | collected... | reverse complement strand
AGGTGGGGGGGGGGGCGAGGACGGCGTCTCACTCTCCGCTTCCAATCGCTCTCAAACCACCCCTTCCGCTACGTCTCAGACTCTCCCTCTGCCGCCAATCGATAGAGCACGGTGCATTTGCCTGTTGAGAACAGTCGCGGACGCAAATAGACGCGGGAGCCGGAAAAGGAATGTCGAGAGCTTTTCGACCTCGACCTCCTCTCTCGACCTCCTCTCGCTCCCCCTCTCGAAAAAACAAAAAAAACAAAAAACTTCTAACCTGCGACGAGTTCCCGGCCGTCGTCGTCCCGTCCTTCTTGAAGACGGTGCGCAACTGCCCGAGAGACTGCACGGTCACTCCGGGGCGGATCCCGTCGTCGTCAGACACGACGATGGCCTTTTCCTCCTCGGTCTTGGGGTCGATGATTTTCGTCTTGACCGGCACAATCTCGTCATGGAAGCGGCCGGAAGCCTGAGCAGCGGCGGCGCGCGCGTGCGAGCGAGCGGCGAGCTTGTCCTGGACGTCGCGGCCGACGCCGTAACGCGCAGCGACGTTCTCGGAAGTGAGGCCTGAATTGTTTCGAGGGAGATGAGAAGGGTAAAAAGGTAAAAAGGTGGGAAAAGGTCGAAAACGAAGGCGAAAAGGGTCATTTTTCGAGCTCTTCTCACACCTTTCGCGTCCGAAACGCCGCTTCTGCCGCTTCGATCACTCCAAGCCCGCGCCCGATATTTAGAACAAGCATGTAAGCACCAATGATCTCGAGGGTAGGCAAAAGCAGGTCCCGGAACGAGGAAGAAATATGCAAAAAGTGTCATTTTCGACCCTTTTCGGCGATTTTCGAGCCCTCTCGACCCCTTGCAACGCTCCGATCGCTTTAGAACAAGTCCCCGAACGCGCGAGAATTGCCGAGGAGTAATTAGGAATGCTTTTGCTCGCGTGGACGCGAGCAAAAGCAAAAGGCCCGGAAGCGGCGGAAAATGACGCATGAAAAAGGGACGTCGACCCCTTTTTTTCCGTGCCTCTTTCGACGCCGTCTCTCTTCCCCTTCCGCCGCCGCAAACCACTGCCTCCAGAAAAACCCAACCAACCGATAACGTACCCATCGGCAGCAGGCAATTTTGCGCGTTCTCGTTCTCGGAGATGCGCGGGTTGATCCCTCCCTCCCACGCCATCGGGTTGGTCGACATCGACTCGACACCGCCGGCCAGCCCCACGGAGTAGAAGCCCGACTTGATCGCCGCGGCCACGGACGCGATCGCCTGCAGGCCCGAGCTACACTGCCTGTTGACGGTGTGGATCGGGACGGTGTCCGGGATCCCGGAGAGCAGAGCGGCGATGCGGCACTGGATGGCGCGCTGCGACGAGTCTCCGAGGACGGAGCCGATGACGATGTCCCCAATGTCCTTGGGGTCAACGCCCGTGCGCTGGATCGTGGCCTCGAAGACGGCCGAGAGGAGGTCGTCCGGGGAGGTGTCCTTAAGGCCGCCGCGCTTGGCCTGTTTGACGTAGAATCGGGGGGGAGGGGGGCGGTAGGGTTTTGAGGTCTCGGCGCGGTGGCGAAAGTTTTTCTCTCTCTCTTCCTCCTCCTCTCTCTCTGAGAGCACCCACAAATACCGTACCTTGGTGATCGGCGTCCTCAGCGCCGACACGATGACGACGTCGTCGAGCGTCGAGTTGCGGCGGGCGTAGGCAGCGGAGTCGCCGGCGGCGCACTGCTGGGACTGGAGAAGTGGGTTGAAAGAAAAGAGAAAGAGAAGAGGAGGCCGAGAAAAAAGTTGAGTCAGCTCGAGATCGTTTCGCTCGAGAGAGAGAGGGAGGGAGAGAAACGATTGGAGCCTTCGCTGGAGGGAGCTTCCAAGCCTTTTCATCGCCCGGTTCCACAATGGACACGCGACAGAGATGCAGCAGATGATGCTCTGTTGTTGTCGTCGCCATCGCCAAAGAGCGTCACGCTGGAAAGAGAGGGAGAGAAAGAGCCTTTTCAAACGCCAGCGCATTGCCTCTTCGCCTCGACACTGGCCGCCAAAGGAAGAAGAAGAAACCGATCTCGACGGGGAAGCGTTTTTGCTGCTTCTCCTGCTCTGTTGTAATTCTTTTCTCCTCACCTGCACGCTAGAGGAGCCGTCGGTCTGTCCAGAAGAGTTGAGAAAAGAAGGAGAGAACGAGTGAACCGTGAGTGCGACGAGGCGAAACAGTCGAGGGCACCGACGTCGACAATGATGGCATTCGTTTTTCTTTTCGCTCCCTCTCGCTTTCCCCGTCTCTCTTCCTGCACACGCAGAATCAAAACGCTCTTCCCTACCTGGCGGAGGTGGCCGAGCAGCACACGCTGCCTGTTGGCTGCTCGCGTCGCTTCCATGGTTTGTAGATGCGAAGAGAGAGAGAGAGAGAGAAAGAGAGGTAATGGAAGGAGAGAAGAGCGAGAGCGAGAGGCGCAAAGTCGGGGAAGCGAGAAGGAGAACGACGGCTGTGAAAGGAGCAGCGGAAGAAAAACGATGCTCTTCTCACTTTTTGCTTCGCAAAGAATCCGCGCGCGAGAGCGCTTTGTCCCGCTTCTGCGTGCGCTCGCTTTTGCTCGTATGAAGAAGCGAAAGCAGCAGCACGAGCAGCAGCTAGCTGCCAATGGCACTTATCACGGTAGTGGAGGGTCGCAGAAGAGGAAAGGGAATGGGTTCGTCGGCGGGGGCGCCGACACTGCTGCCGGCGTTGGAAACGGCACCTACACCTCGACCACCTCCCTGCTTCCGGCTCCTTCCCCCAGTCGCCTCGCCCGCTTCCAGTCCGAGAGGGCGTCGCTCCCTATCTGGCTGGCACGGAAACAGCTGTTGGCAGAGGTAAATTGAGGGAGAGAGAGAGACGTTTTGATTCAGCCTTTTTTTGTTTCTTTACTAGAGTCATATCGACGAAACAAAAGCAAGGAGGCAAAAAAACTCTCAGCTCCTCTTCTTCGCCTTCTCCTTCCTCGACCAAAACCAACCACTTGCCCCAGCTGCGCGCCCACGACACCATCATCCTCGTCGGAGAGACTGGGTCCGGGAAATCCACGCAACTCCCGCAGCTGATGCTGGACGCGGGGCTCGCCGGAAACGGAGGCGGAAGCGGAGGAAACAACAACAACGGCCAAGGCACAAAACACCGCCACCCTCCTCGGATAGCAGTCACGCAGCCGCGCCGCGTCGCGGCCTCCACCGTCGCCAGGCGCGTCGCCGCCGAGCGCGGCTGTGCCCTGGGAGGCGAGGTCGGCTACGCGGTCCGCTTCGTCGACGCCACTTCCCCTGCGACCAGGATCAAGTTCTTGACCGACGGCATGCTCCTGCGCGAGGCGCTGCTCGACCCGCTGCTGTCGAGATACGGGGCCGTGCTCCTCGACGAGGCGCACGAGCGGACGGTGCAGACGGACGTGCTGTTCGGGCTGGTGAAGGCGGCGCAGGAGAAGAGGCGGCGGAAGGTGACGGCGGCGGCGGAGGAGGAGGAGGAGGGCGGGGGCGGAGCATCCGCCTGCGCGGCAGGCCCGCTCAAGGTCGTCGTGATGAGCGCGACGATCGACGCCGCGGCGGCGGCCAGGTACTTTGGCAGCTCCTCCCCCCCCGGAGCCGGCGACGAAGAGGAAGGCGGCGCGAAGAAAGAGGCACCCACAGCAGCAGCAGCAGCAGCAGCATCAGCGGCAGCAGCAGCAGCAGCGGCGGCGGCGACCCCCGCGCGCGTCGTGCTGGTCCCCGGGAGGGCGCACCCGGTCGAGGTCTGCTACCTCCCGGCGCCGGAGCCGTCGTACGTCGACGCCGCGCTGCGGGCGGTGCTGCAGGTCCACGCCGAGGAGGAGGCCGGGGACATCCTGGTGTTCCTGACGGGGCAGGACGAGATCGAGGCGCTGGCGAGGCTGCTGGTGGATCGTTCGCGAGGGGAGAGCGCGTCCGGAGGAGGGGCGGGAGGCGGACGGGGATGCGGGCCAGCGGGAAAGAGGCAACGACACAAGCCGTCGCCGGCGTCGCCCCTCCCCCTCTTCAACAAGAGCAGCAACGGCAACGATAGCAACACCAACTCGGCTCTGCCGCTCCTCTCCCCGCGCGGCGAGAGGCTCTTCGTGGTGCCGCTCTACGCCGCGCTCTCCGCCGACGCGCAGGCGGCCGCCTTCGCGGCCCCGCTCCCTGGGACCCGGAAGGTCGTGCTGGCGACCAACGTCGCCGAGACGAGCGTCACCGTGCCGGGCGTCCGCTTTGTCGTCGACAGCGGCCTCGTCAAGCTCCGCTCCTTCGACGCCGCGCGCGGCGCCGACTCTCTGGCCGTGGTCCCGGTCTCCAAGGCGCAGGCGAAGCAGCGTGCCGGGCGCGCCGGGCGAGAGGCCCCCGGGAAGTGCTTCAGGCTCTACACGGAAGAGAGCTACTGCGGGCTCGCCGCCACCACCCTGCCCGAGATCGCCCGGGTCAACCTCCGGGGCGCGGTCTTGCAGCTCGCCGCGCTCGGGGTCAAGGACCCGCTGCGCTTCGACTTCATGGACAGGCCCCCCGCGGCGGCTCTCCTGAGGGCCGTTGAGAGCTTGGTGGCGCTCGGGGCGTTTGAGATCCCCAGGGGCGTGGGCGGAGAGGGAGAGGGAGGAGGAGGGAGGATCAGGCTCACCGAGGTCGGCGCGGCGATGGCGCGCTTGCCCGTCGACCCGCCGCTGGCGCGGGTGCTGCTCGCGGCTGCGGCTGCGGACAACGATGGCGAGGATCCGTCTTCCTCCTCCTCCCCCTCTTCCTCTTCCTCTCCGATTACTCTCGACGCGGCCGCTGTCGTCGCCATGGTCTCCACGGACCAGGTCTTCCTCGACTCGCCCAGCAAGAGGGAGCGCGCCATGGAGCTCAGGGCCCGGTTTGCCGCCCGCGGCGACGGCGATGCCGTTACCGCCCTTCGGGTGTTTCGGGGCTTCCAGGCGACCCCCCCCGAGGCCCGGAAAGGGTGGTGCTCGGACTTTTACTTCTCGTATCGCGCCCTGAGGAAGGCTGTGGACATCTACGGTCAGTTACTGGACCACTTGGTGGGGTTGGGCCTTCTGAAAGGGAGGAAAAAGTCGGCGAAGAAGGGAAGCGAGGGGAGCAGCAAGCCGGAAGTCGACTCGCACCTCGACGCGCCCGAGCCGCCGGCCGACACCGCCCCGCTCCGCCGCGCCCTCGTGGCGGGCCTCTTCGCCCACGCAGCCCTGCGCTCTCCTGACGGCTCCTACCACGTCATCGCGACCGGGACCAAGGTCGCGATCCACCCTTCGTCCGTGCTGTGCGGCGTCGGAGCGGGAAGCGGTGGAGGCGGCAGCGGCGGAAAGTCGTCGTCGAGCCAGCAGCAGCAGCAGCAGCAGAGGCAGCGCCGGGCGCCCCCCCCGGCGTGTGTAGTCTTCGACGAGCTGCTGCGCACCGCGAGGGACTACGCCCGAGGGGTCACGGCGATCGAGGCGAGCTGGCTGCCCGAGATCGCGCCGGCGTTCTTCGCGAGGCACAGGGCGAGCGCCGCGAGCGGCGGAGAGGCGGGCCACGTCGTCGCTGGGGGGCGGTGTTGATGTTGAGACAAAAAAATAATGCAAATGGAGAAAACTTGAAGAATGCGTTTTTTTATCTTTTTTTTACAAGTGCATTGTTGAGGTGGTTTGGTGTGGCTGTCGGTGAAAATTGCTTCAAAGAGAGCGGAAGGTTTAGAATGAAAAATCGGAGGAGTCAAAAATGCCGTTTTTTATTGATTTTTTTTTTTTTTTTTAGGGAGGGAGGGGGGGGGGAACTCCCTACCTCTTCCCTCCTCCCGCCTGCAGGACCGCCGCCGCCCTCTCTGCCTCCTCCGCGGCCTCGACCAGCCTGTCCAGCTCCTCCTCCGCTCCCGGGATCCCCTCCAGCTCCTGCGGGCCCAGGAACATCCCGTAAGGGGCGCCCCCGTACTTCTCGGTGTGGTGCAGCCGGTGCGCGACGGCGACGCGCCGCAGCCACGGCACCTGCGCGATGGGGCCCACGGGGAACCGCCTGTGCACGAGGCCGTCGTGCACGAACATGTAGGCGATGCCGAACACGGTGATGCCCAATCCCGCGCCGAAGCAGAGCCCGCCCATCAAGGTCGGGGTGAAGAAGCCGTAAGCGCAGAGGGCGGTGGCCGGGAGCGCGTTGGCGAGCGCGTAGACGTCGTTGGCCTCGAAGGCGCCCGTGCGGGGCTCGTGGTGGGACTTGTGGAGGGACCATCCCGCGGCGTTATCGTGCCAGACTGCCTTGTGGGCCCAGCGGGCGTACATTTCCATGCCGACCTGGGTTTTGTTAGGGGGAAAGGGAGAAGAAGAAGAAGAAGGAGAAGGAAAGGAAATGAGACCCGAGTTTTTGTTTTTTTTCTTTTGACTGCGACGGCGAGCAAAAGAAGGGGCTCCCTCTTCCTCTTTTCACCGGCGTATTTCAAAGCTCTTCGCCGCACCCTCCCCCTCCTCTCCCCGGTGAAAGGAAAAGTCGAAACCAAGTAACGAAAAAAAAGACCCCAAAAAAAGCGCAGAGGAACGCACCATCCCCCCGAGCGCCAGCAGCATCGTCGCCGCGGCCTCCGTCGCCGGTACGTCGCCCTCCTCGCGCATCCACGAGAAGCGGGCATGGACCGCGAAGGCCGCGAGCGCGACGATGCCCACGGTGGCGGCGATGGCGGAGAACTTGTAGACGAGCTGTTCCCTGTTTTTGTGTAGGTAGAGTTGGAGTTTGAAAAAGAGGAAAAAGAAGAAGAAGAAGAAAAAGAAGGAGGTCGAGGTTGTGTAAGGGGTGGAAGAAGAAAGAAAGGCAGCGACGGGCCCGCGTCGACGACTCTGAACCCTTTTGTTTTTGCCCTCGCTCGAGTGGGGTCCCCCCCCCCATCGCCTCCCCTCTTTCTCTCTTTCTCTTCCGGGATCTAATCTATCAGAGAGTTCACAGGATGACGTACCTTCGGCGCTCGGCGGCCTTGCGGCGCACGCGGTCGGCCAGGGCCTCCCCGGTCGAGGAAGGAGACTCGAGCTGATTCGACGACGACAGCGGCGGCGGCGGCGAGAGCGACGGCGTCGCTCTCTCCTCCGTCGATGTTTCGGCCTCTGCAGAGGCCGTGGCGGCCGTCTTCTGCTGCTGCCTCCCAGTCTCGCGATCGTCGGAGGCCTGCTTTTATCGCATCGTGATTGATAGAAAGTGAATTAAGGTCAGCAAGGGTGGATTCGACAGGGGGGAGGAAACCGTGGAAGAAGAAGGCACAATTCCTCTTCTAGCGTGAGCTCAGCGGAGCCACGGCGAACGGGGCTCCGTTCAGCAAGATCGACAAAGCCCCCTAGCATCAACAACACGCGCGCGCATTCGTCCCCACTTGAGCTCTGGGGCACGCTATCAAACGAGTGCTTCCCCTCGAGCGGAAATGGGGAAGCAAAAAGAGCTTGGAACGACGACGGACCTGGCCCAGGGCAGAGACGACGACGGCGGCGACGCCGTCGATTTTCGTCACGAGCGATTTGCGGGTGGGCGCCAACGGGCGCCGACGACGAAAGACCGGCTGCTGCTGCTGCTGCACCTCGAGCTTGGCGGCTCGCGTGTTGCTCGCCGCCAAGCTTCCACTGCTGCTGCTTCTCCTCATCGTCGAGAGCAAGGAATTCATCCCTGAGGTGACAGAGAGAGAGAGAGAGAGAGAGAGAGAGAGAGAGAGAGAGAGAGAGAGAGAGAGAGAGAGAGAGAGAGAGAGAGAGAGAGAAAGAGCTAAAAGCGGAATGCTCTCAAAACGAGAGAATTTTTAGTGGGCTCTCAAAAGAGCGTCGGATTTTTTTTTTCGTTTTTTCCTCGCTCCTCGACTTGCCCTGCGCCCTCTCACTCTCGCCAAAAACTTGCAACGTGCGAGAGCTTTTTCCGAACGACTCCTGAGCGCGAAGAAACTCACGCAGCAAACCCCAGCTGCTCCTCTCTAGAAGCGCGCTCCCGCACGCACACATGCGCGTCCTCCCCCTCGCTGGAGCGGGAGGCGCGACGGCGCCGCTGCAGCGCCCTGCGGCGCTGGTAAGAATTTTGCAGAGCTCAATGGAAAGAGAGCGAGGGAGGGGGAGGGCACCTCTCTCATCGACGGTCGGCAAGCTTTTGCCCTTTTCCCGTGGCTCTCCAGCCAGCTCTGCTCGCCTTCTCCTCGCGTCCCCCGTGCATTGAGAGCACCCTAGACATCAGGAACGCTCCGAGAGCGCAATTGAGGCCACTGGTGGCGCAGAGAGGGAGAAAGAGCGAGGTGGCGCCTGAGAGATCATTTCAGCGCCTTTTTTTCCTCCTTTGCTTCCTCTTGCTTGGCTCTAAGTATCTCTCCCATTCCTCCTCTTCCCTCTCCCTCGCTCCCTCTCTCGCAACCCCGCCATCGTCTCCACAGCTCGCGCCCATGCCGGCGCGCCTCTCCTTCCGCTCGGCAAGAGGCCCCTCCTTCGCGGCTGCGCAGCCCTCGTCTTCCTCGTCCGCAGCTTCGACCTCCGCCGCCTCCACCTCTGCCGCCCCGGCCAAGGAAAAGGCCCCGCTCCCTCCGAGGGCGGCGGCCTCGGCCGCCGTTGCCTCGGCCGTCGCCGCGGCCGCGGCGGCGGCCCGCCCCACCATCAACCGCGGCCGCGGCGCCTCCAAGACGAAACCCACCAGGCTCCACGACGTCGTCTTCGTCTCCTCCGAGGTCGCCCCATGGTCCAAGACGGGCGGGCTCGGCGACGTCTGCGGCGCGCTGCCCGCGGCGCTGGCGGCCCGGGGACACCGCGTGATGGTGGTGGCCCCGCGGTACGCAGAGTACCCGGACGCAGAGTACACGGGGGTCAACGCTGACTGCAACGGGAACACGGTCGGGTTCTATCTGGCGCACAGGGCCGACGACGGGGTGAGAGGAAGAGTTTCTGAGCTTTTTGTTTTCCCTCAATACATTTTTTTCTCCTTCCGTTTCCCACGTCCTTGGTCTTTTCCTTCGCTTCTCACTCTCTCTCTCTCTCTCTCTCTCTCTCTCTCTCTCTCTCTCTCTCTCTCTCTCTCTCTCTCGCCCTCGCCCTCGCCCTCGCCCTCGCCCTCGCCCTCGCCCTCGCCCTCGCCCTCGCTCGCTCGCTCGCTCTCTTTCGCGCGCTACCCTTTCCCTCCTCTTATTAGGTCGACTACGTCTTCGTCGACCACCCCTCCTACCCGCGCCCGGGAGGCGGCTTCTACTCGGACGCCGCGGGCAGCTACGGAGACAACCAGTTCCGCTTCGCGCTGCTCTCGCTCGCGGCGCTCGAGGCGCCGCTGCGCCTGCGCGCCGAGCTGCCCGACAAGTTCGGCCCCGGCGCCTACGACCCGGACTCGTGCGTGTTCGTCGCCAACGACTGGCACGCCGCGATGGTCCCGGTCTACCTCGCCTCGCGCTTCAGGCCGCACGGCGTCTACCGCGGCGCGCGGACCGTCGCGGCGATCCACAACCTGATCCACCAGGGCGTCTTCCCGCCCTCGACCTTCGCGGAGCTGGGCGTCCCCGGGGACTGGTACGGCGCGATGGAGTGGCAGTACCCGCCGCACCAGCGCATGGGCAGCTACGAGGAGGAGGGGCGCGCGATCAACACGCTCAAGGCGGCGCTGACGACGGCGGACCGCATCGTGACCGTGAGCCCCGGGTATGCCTGGGAGATCACCACGCCCGAGGGCGGGTGCGGGCTCGAGACGTTGCTGGGCTCGAGGTCCTACGTGCTCGACGGCGTGCTCAACGGCGTCGACGTCGAGGAGTGGTCCCCGGCGACGGACAAGCACCTCTACAAGAGGTACACCGCGGCGACGGTCGCCGAGGGGAAGGCGGCGAACAAGGCGGCGCTGCAGAAGGAGCTGGGCCTGCCCGTCGACGCCGGGGCGCCGCTGTTCGCGTTCATCGGGAGGCTGGACCCGCAGAAGGGCGCGGACCTCGTGCTGGCGGCCGCGCCCTGGCTGGTGGCGCAGGGCGCGCAGGTGGTCCTGCTGGGGTCGGGGGACCCGCGGCTCGAGGCCGGCCTGCGCGGCCTCGAGGCCGCGCACCCGGCCGCCGCGAGGGCGTGGGTCGGGTTCAACGTGCCGTTCTCCCACCGCCTCACCGCGGCGGCCGACGTGCTGCTGATGCCCAGCGTGTTCGAGCCGTGCGGCCTCAACCAGATGTACGCCTTCCTGGCCGGGACGCCCGTCGTCGCGCACGCGACGGGCGGGCTCCGCGACACCGTCGTGCCCTACGACCCGGAGGACGAGGCCAACGGCTCGACGGGCTGGACCTTCTCCCCCTGCACGACCGACGCGTTCGCGGCCGCCTGCGGGCACGCGCTCACC
>Ga0315274_10017083_pt1 | contig 10243 bp, 9 predicted proteins | sample YL17G02_20_MG_FD_203700 | JGI IMG/M metagenome (GOLD analysis project Ga0315274, IMG submission 203700) | Sediment microbial communities from Yellowstone Lake, YNP, Wyoming, USA - YL17G02_20 | ecosystem: Environmental > Aquatic > Freshwater > Lake > Sediment | place: USA: Wyoming | collected... | reverse complement strand
GCGTGCGGCCTACCTTATGGTCACGCCGGCATTCGATGTCCTGATGTAGAGGGCGGCCTGCCCGTCCCCGATCACTCCGACCAGGCGATTGTCCCCCGTTTCGGTGGCCGTTATCGGCCATCTGCAAGTGACCTTGGCGTTGCTGGTCTGCGCAGCCAGACTCACGCTGGGCACGCCCAGTAACTCCACGTCCACCGCCCCGTTGCTGGTGATAAGCCGGTTGCTTCCCCCTGCCGTCATGTTGCCGATGTAGGAAATGCGGCCGTTGCTGGTCTGCGCGTCCACCTCGCCGCTGACCTGCTGCAAGTCCACGCTGGCGTTGCTCGTTCTGAAGACGCCGTTGCCCTGCATCCCAGCGACGTCTATGGCGCTGTTGCTGGTCGTGGCGTTCACATCGCCCATCAAGTCCTCGACAAAGATCCTGCCGTTGGACGTCGCGAGGGAGGCGGAGCCCGCCGTGCCGCGCAGTTCGATAGGGCCGTTGCTCGTCTCGAGAGCCAGCTCCGTCCTGATTGGCACGGTTATCACGAAGTCAGCCCCGGCGGAGACCGGCCACCAGCCCTGGTCCACCTGGGCATTGACCGTTATGGTGTCGCCATCCTGCTCCACACTGTACTTGATCCTGTCGGTGCCTCTCAAAGTTGCGTGCACAGCCACCGTGCTGTTGGCTCCGGACGTCACCTCGATTCTGCCGTTCTCGCCGTGCACGATGACCATGGAGGACTCACCGACGGTGAAGCTGTTGTCCCGGGTCACGGTAGGCCCGGCAGAGCAGCCGGACGCGACCGCGAACAGGGCGGCGATGACCAGGGCGGTCGCCAGGGCAACCGGCATCGAACAGAGGCGCGACCGAAATCCGCGGCGTGTGACTCTGGCGTGAAGCTCTCCAACCATGGCTTCCTCCCGCTGAAGATGTTCCCGGCACCGATTTCCGGACTTCAGGGAAAAGGGTGCGTGTCCATTATACTAGGTCTGTGGGAATCGGGAGAGGGTCGTGGCGACTCGGCATCGAGTCTGTCTCGGAACTTGGCCTGGAGTCTGGCGGTACCGGGCGATTGCCGCGTCCGCCTGCGGCGGACTCGCAAAGACAGCCTATCGCACGGGCTCGGAAATCCCCCTGTATCCCCCTTTCGCAAAGGGGGTGAGGGGGATTCTGCCCCACAAGTGGGCGGTGGAGACCTGACCGGGCGATTGCCGCGTCCGCCTGCGGCGGACTCGCAAAGACAGGCTGTCGCACGGGCTCGGAAATCCCCCTGTATCCCCCTTTCGCAAAGGGGGTAAGGGGGATTCTGCCCCGCGAGTGGGCGGTGCAGACGCGACTGGGCGATTGCCGCGTCCGCCTGCGGCGGACTCGCAAAGACAGAGTAAAGTGCGCCGGGCTTGACGGGCGGGGGCTAATCTGCTATTTTGCGCTAAACGTGGCAAAGGCGTTTGCGCGCGATGGGATGAAAGGACAGCGGGTCGGCACGGACACCCCCGCGAAGGGCAGCGTCGCGTTCTCCGTGGAGCAGTGGAACCGGAAGCTGCTCCAGCCGGGGTGGGCAGGAGACCTGGCCGACTCCGAGGTCGAGTTCATCCAGCGCGAGCTGAGATGCCACCCCCATTTGCGGCGGAAGTGGGGCTACACCGGGTCTTTGCTCAGGGGCATTCCCCTACCTGCGACGACCATACGCGGCGTAGCAGTGCACGGGGTGAATTGAGGGACCGGACGCGGGTCGTAGCTCGTGGCTGACGGCTGGATGCGCCGCCGTGTCATTCTGAGCCAAAGGCGAAGAATCTGGGTGGGAGGCGAGACCCTTCGCTTCGCTCAGGGTGACACAACTGCCCCCACGCCCTCAGCGCTCTCTGCGGCCGTGTCGTTGGGGGTTGAGGACGTACACCTGCGCCGTGGCTTCAGCGAGCACTGTGCCGTCCTTCAGCGTTATGGTCGCGGTCGCAGTCAGCAGCTTGCGCGTCTTCTTCACCAGCGTGGCGGTGGCCACCATTGGCACGTTGACGGGTGCGGGCTGGCGGAACCTGAACTCGGCCTTTGCCGTGACGGACTTTGTCTGCGGAAAGCAGGCATAGGCTATCGCCTCGTCGAGGATAGTGCAGATTATGCCGCCGTGCAGAAACCCGGGCCAGCCCTCGTGGCGCTCGCTGACGGTGAACTCGCTCCTCGCCGTGTCGCCGTCCTTGGTGAACTTGAGCTTCAGCCCCGCGGGGTTATTCATGCCGCAGGCGAAGCAGTTAGGGAACGACTCCTGACTCACGTCGATCCCTGCCAGCTTCTTCTCCCAGCTCAGCATGCGTGCTCTCCCGCAATGTGTGGACGGAATGCGGAGTTGCCGTTCGTGGTGAGCCCTTCGGCTTCGCTCAGGACAGGCTTGTCGAACCATGAACGGCCCTTCGACATGCTCAGGGCGAACGGGAAGAGACGACTACACCTCATCATTTGGCTACTGACCTGACTTGACGTGCCCCGCGATGCCATCGATGGCCTCTGCGACCGGGCTGGCGTCAGCGCCCATGATACATCAAGGGGCAAAGGCGGGCAACAGACGGCGGCTGTGCAGACGGCTGTTGGATCACAGTCCAAGTCAGGATAGGCATTCTCGTAAGGGGCGACCGGGCCGGTCGCCCCTACAGGCCGCATGGCCGTACGCTGGGTGAAGCGCGCGGCCAGGGCATGCCGTGCCCCCACCCGGTCGAGGTTCCGATGGCGTGTGCTATAATCTGCTGCAGGCTACCCCAAAGGCCAAAGTCTGGCAGGAGCACCGTGGCGCGTGAAAGCGGGACTCGATGGGGTTGAAGCAGGGCGCGAAAGCAGATGTTCTGAGAGGCTGCCTCATCTTCTCCGGCTTGAGCGCAGAAGAACTTGCGGGGCTGGCCCGCATCGCGGTAGAGCGCACTCTCGAGCAGGGCGAGTTCATATTCTGGGACGGTGACGCGCCCGGCTGGTTCTACATCGTTGCCGGGGGGAAGGTGAAGGTCTTCAAGCAGGCCTCGTCGGGCAAGGAGTTCATCATCGCCTTCTTCGGCCCCGGCGAGATGTTCGGCGAGGTGGCAGTCTTCGAGAACAAGCCTTACCCGGCGTCGGCGCGGGCGGCGGATCACACGAGGGTGCTGGGGATCAAGAGAGAAGACTTTCTCTCCTTCCTGACGCAGAGGCCAGAGGTGGCGTTGCGCATCATCCATGTCCTTGGCGGCAGGCTGCGCGATGCCCAGGGGCGCCTGAGGGACATCGCCGGGGAGCGGGTCGAGCAGCGGGTGGCCAGCGTGCTGCTCATGCTCTCTTCAAAGCTCGGTCCCAGCCTGCCCTTCACGCGGCAGGAGATCGCCGACATGGCGGGGACAACCACCGAGACCGCCATCCGTGTCATGAGCCGTTTGAGGGAAAGCGGCCTCATCCGCTCCGCCAGGGGCAAGACCATTATCCTCGATGAGACCAAGCTGAGGCTGCTGAGCGAGGGGCCGCCGCACGTGTAGGACGTAAGGCGGGCGGCGCCTGAACGCGCGGTGTCGACAGTGCAAGGGCGGGTTTCCAACCCGCCCTTGGCTTTGCGCCCGAAACATGATTCAGATCATGGTTGCCCCTGTTGCCTGAGACTACCATGGGTTGTGTGGGGTGGTGGGGGACGAGGCGACAGGGAGGTTTCAGATGGTTATGGAAAGCGTGCCGAAGTTCGCGGGAATGGCCTACGCCATCATTGCCACTATCGCCGTCATTGTCCTCTTCAGGACGGGCAGGTTCAACAGAAGGGTCGGCTACCTCTTTCTGGGCGTTTCGACCGTGTTGGGATTCCTGCTCTTCGCGCCCATGCTTCCCTACCAGATGCAGGTCCTGGTTAGCGGCAACGCCAGCCAGCTCGGTGTGCCCGCTGCGCTCGCCGGCGGGATTCTGCTGGTCTTCATCGTCCTGACTTTCGTCTTCGGGCGCGCCTTCTGCGGATACGCCTGCCCCATTGGAGCAGTACAGGAGCTGCTCTACCTTGTGCCCGGGAGGAAGCTCACGATACGGAACAAGGCGGTTCCCACTGCCCTCCGGCTCCTGTTTCTGGTCGCGTTCATAGCGTTGGCAGCGGGGTTCTCCATCGGTCTGCTCAAGTACCTCGGGGTTCGAGACTTCTTCTACCTGAACGCAGCGTCCGCCTTCTTCTTCGTATTCCTGGCGTTGCTCCTGGTGTCAGTCTTCGTCTACCGGCCCTTCTGCCGTCTTCTTTGCCCGTACGGGGCGCTGCTGTCCCTGGCAGCCATCAAGGGCCGGTTCAAGCTCAGGAGGAATGTGCACTGCAAGGACTGCAAGAAGTGCGAGAAGGTCTGCCCCACGAATGAGGCGGGCAGGGGCGCCCTGAAGCAGGAATGCTACCTGTGCAACAGGTGCAAAGAGGCCTGCCGTCTGGACGCTCTGGACTACACGACCAGGCAGGTGCAGCCAGCGGGCGATCGTACCGCTGCATGACCTGGATCATGGCGGCGGGCTGCGCCCGGTCCCCAATCACCCAGTCACCCAATCAATGCCGGAGGTGTGAAATGACGACGAAGGTTCTGCGAAAGATAGTCAGGATAGACGAGGACAAGTGCAACGGCTGTGGCGCGTGCGTACCGGCCTGCGCCGAGGGCGCCATTCAGATCGTCGGTGGCAAGGCCAGGGTCATCAGCGAGACCTACTGCGACGGACTGGGCGCGTGCCTCGGGGAATGCCCCGAGGGTGCCATCACGATCGAGGAGAGGGAAGCCCCTGAGTTCGACGAGGACGCGGTGATGCACCACCTGCACCGGAAGGAGCACGCCGAAGATGCACGGCCCTGCTCCTGTCCCTCGGCCACCGTGGCACAGTTCGAGAGGCCGCATGCGGCAGGGGAGAGGCTGCCTTGCGGCTGCCCGTCGACGACCGTGACGCGTTTCGACAGGCAGGAGGCGAGTAGCGCTGAGCCCGCTGAAATAACGCCGCGTGCCTCGATGCTGGGCCACTGGCCTGTGCAACTCGCGCTGGTGCCGCCCGGGGCGCCGTTTCTCCGAGGCGCCGACGTCGTGCTGGCTGCGGACTGCGTCCCCTTCGCCTACGCCGGGTTTCACCACGACTTCCTCAAGGGGCGTGCCCTGCTCGTGGCCTGTCCCAAGCTCGACGATTTCCAGGCTCACCTGGGGAAGCTGACCGAGATACTGCGGCATTGCGATGTCAAGAACCTGACCGTGGTGCACATGGAGGTTCCCTGCTGCTCCGGGCTGCTGCACATGGCGAAGCAGGCGATACGCCTGAGCGGCAAGGAAATCCCCGTGAGGGAAGTCACCATCGGCGTCCGGGGCGACCTGAAGGCGTGACCGGAGATTATCTTCCCCCTTTGCCAAAAGGGGGATAGAGGGGGATTTGACGCAGGGCAGGGGAGCTGGCCTCCGTTTTGAGGGACTTGCGGGCCCTGGCGGGTAGCTCTGTCTTTGCGAGGAACCCTTTCCCCTGAACGCACTGAAGGGGAAGGGGACGAAGCAATCGCCCAGTCTGTGTGGAACGAGGCGATTGCCACGGCGGTCCCTCCCCTTCGCGCAGCTCAGGGTCGGGACGCCTCGCAATGACATGCAATCATTTCCTTGGGCCGGTGAGTAGCACTTGACAAGGACGCATCCCTTCCGTATAAGACTCTAGGCAAGTCCGAACTGAGGAGGGGAAGGATGCCGCCACACTGCGACACGATGGATGGGCCGGTTGTCAAGGCTGCCAGAAGGGCTCTGGCCAAGAAGAATGTCAATCTGATACTGCCCTGGGTGCCCAGGAAGGCCGAGTCCAAGCTCAGGAAAGCCTTCGAGAAGGCTCTCGCCGCGAGGAAGCTGGGCAGGGAAGCCGCCGGCGTCGCCGACTACTGGTTCTTCGAGACCGCCGTGCGGGTGCACCGGGAAGGGGAGGGGGCGCCCTACACCGGGCTCAAACCGGCGGGGCTCGACCGGGGGCCTGTGGTCCCGAAGGCCGAGAAGGCTATTGAGACGGGCAACGCCAAGGAGGTCATCCAACTGCTCACGAGCACCGTCGAGAAGGAGCTCACGGAGCGGTTCAAGCGCGCTAGGGCAAGGAAGAAGTACGATGAGGAGGACGTGACGGCTGGCAGGGAGTATGTGCAGGCGATGCTGGGGTTTGTCCTCTTCGCACATAACCTGTATGCATACGTCAAAGGCGGCGGCGAGCGCGTCGAGGCGGGAGCTCACAAGCACTAGTGCCGCCCGCTGTGGGGGCGCACGGCCATGCGCCCTCGATCCCGGGGTGGACCGAGAAAGCCGGCAAGCGTTGCCGCAAGGCATAGACAATAACGGGAGGTGAAGGATGGAAGGAGACCGCATTTCCCACCACGAGTCCGTTCGGAAGGTCTACGAGCGGATCAAGAAAGACGGCATGACCAACATCTGGGACCGGTACGAGGCCCAGGGGATGGGGGGCAACCCCGACCAGAGGTGTCCCTTCTGCATGGGAGGGACTCGCTGCGACCTGTGCTCCAACGGCCCCTGCCGTTCCGACGCGGCCAAGGACAAGAGGGGCGTCTGCGGCATCACGGCCGATGGCATGGCCATGCGCATGATGCTGCTCAGGAACGTCATGGGCGTGTCCACCTATCACTATCATACGGAGCAGACGGTCAAAACGCTGCGGGCAACCGCGGCGGGGAAGACGCCCTTCGGCATCAGGGAGCCCGCCAAGCTGAAGGACTTTGCCAAACGGCTCGGGCTGAACACCAGGGGCGCGGCCAGCACTATCGCCGTCCGGCTCTGCGATTTCGCTGAGTCGGACTTCAACAGGAAGTTCGATGAGCCCAGCGCTATCGTCGAGGCGCTGGCCCCGAAGGAACGCAAAGACCTGTGGAGGAAGCTGGACATCTTCCCGGGCGGCGTCTACGGCGAGATGATGCGGGCTACGAGCTCCTGTCTGACCAACGTGGACGGCTACTACACCAGCCTCGCGCTCAAGGCCATGCGCCTGGGTGTGGCGATGGCCTACCAGAGCCAGATTGTCAATGAGTATGCCCAGGACATCCTCTTCGGCATCCCGAGACCGCACCCGATGCGCGTCGACCTGGGCGTTCTCGCCCCCGACTACGTGAATGTGCTGCCCAACGGGCACGAGCCCTTCCTCGGCTTCGCCATGGTGCAGCTGGCGCGCAAGCCTCAGTGGCAGAAGAAGGCGAAAGCCGCCGGCGCGAAGGGCCTGCGCGTCATCGCCAACATTGAGACGGGGCAGGAGATGATCCAGAGATGGGAGATGGACGAGACGTTCTACGGCTTCACGGGGAACTGGATCATGCAGGAGGCCGTGCTGGCCAGCGGCTGCGTTGACCTCTTCGCCTGCGACATGAACTGCTCGATGCCCATTGACCCCATGTATGCTGAGAAGTACAAGTTCAAGCTGGTGCCGGTCAGCGACCTGGTCGCTTTCGACGGGGTCACGGACCGTCTGAACTACGAGCCGGACAAAGCCGAGGAGCAGGCGGCGCAGCTCCTCGAAATGGCGATTGCCAACTTCAAGCAGCGCAGGGCGTCTGTCGAGCCCTTCGGCCCGCTGCCCGTGAAGGAGGCGGTGGTCGGCTTCTCGACGGAGAGCATTATCGAAGCGCTGGGCGGCAGCCTCGACCCGCTTCTGGGCGCGATCAAGGACGGGACGCTGCGCGGCGTGGCGGGTCTTGTCTCCTGCACGACGCTGCGCGACACCGGCCAGGACGTGCACAGCGTGCGCGTCGCCAAGGAGCTGGTCAAACGCGACGTGCTGGTGCTTTCGATGGGCTGCGGCAACGGCGCGATGCAGGTCGCTGGCCTGTGCAGCCCCGAGGCGAGACAGTTCGCCGGACCCGGCCTGAAGAAGCTATGCGAGAAGCTGAACATCCCGCCTGTGCTGAGCTATGGCACCTGCACGGACACGGGACGCCTCGCCGACCTGCTGGCCGCGGTTTCCGCGGCGCTGGGCGGTGTGCCCCTGCCCGACCTGCCGGTTGCGGCGGCGGCGCCGGAGTATATGGAGCAGAAGGCGACCATTGACGCCATCTTCGCTCTGGCGCTGGGTCTCTACACCTACGTCAACCCGGTGCCGACGGTCACCGGCGCGCCGAAGCTGGTCAAGCTGCTGACCGAGGAGTGCAAAGGGGTGACCGGCGGCCTGCTGAGTGTCGAGAAGGATGCGGTCAAGGCCGTGGACGGCATCCTGGCCCACATCGAAGCCAACCGCAAGAAGCTGGGAATCTAGGGGTGCTTCTGTGCGCGCACATTGCGTAGGGGCACGGTGCACCGTGCCCCTACCCGTGGCTGGATGCCGGCCATTCCCCCTTTCGCAAAGGGGGATGAAGGGGGATTTGACTGTGGGAAAGGCTTTCCAGCCTTGGCGGTGGTTGGTCGGGTTCGATGGTAAGAGCACGGCATGCCGTGGCCCTACCCGGGCCGTGGGCGTGAATCGGGCCCGAGGGCGAATCGCGCCTGGAAAGGCGCTCCCACAGCAGGAAGGACGGTGTGGGGAAGGCATCCTTCTGGAAGTCGGCCATTCCCTCTTTTGCAGAGGGGGATAGAGGGGGATTTCCCTCGGGTAGCTTGGAGCATCTGCTCCAAGCTTGGTCAGAGTGCGCTGCGCACGGGCGGGTTTCAAACCCGCCCCTGCGCGTGGAATGGGCCGCGTGCGTTCCGTAGGGGCACGGTGCACCGTGGCCCTACCCGGGCCGTGGGCGCGAATCGGGCCCTGAGGGCGAATCGCGCCTGGAAAGGCGCTCCCACCGCAGGAAGGATGTTGTGGGAAAGGCTTTCCAGCCTTGGCGGTGGTTGGTCGGGTTCGATGGTAAGAGCACGGCATGCCGTGGCCCTACCCGGGCCGTGGGCGTGAATCGGGCCCGAGGGCGAATCGCGCCTGGAAAGGCGCTCCCACAGCAGGAAGGACGGTGTGGGGAAGGCAACCTTCTGGAAGTCGGCCATTCCCTCTTTTGCAGAGGGGGATAGAGGGGGATTTCCCTCGGGTAGCTTGGAGCATCTGCTCCAAGCCGGGTCGGAGCGGATGCTCCGACCTACCCAGTGTTTCGAGACGGCGTGCCGTGCCCCTACCCAGGGCGTGAATCGAGCCCAAGGGCGCGGAAACCGCGCCCCTACCGGCATGGGACCGGCGTGTGCGCCGTGCCCCAGTGTCCCCTCTCGAGAGGGGATTCAGGGGTGTGTCCTCGCCGCCAGCCGCAGGGGTACCCGGCGCTCAGGAGGCCTTCTCGAAATTGAGGACGTAGTGCATGAGGCCGCCGTGGCGGGAGACCAGCCTGAAGCCGGCGCTGGCGCACCGCCGTATGACCGTCTTCTGCCTCGGGTAATCCGGGTCGGGAAGCAGTTCGCCGATCGCGACTCGGCCGCTGTCCTTGAGCACCCGCCTGACCTCGCGGAGCGCCCTGAGTTCGTCGGGTATCTCACCCAGGACGCTCATCATAAACACGCGGTCGAACGTTGCGTCGGGGAACGGCAGTTCGTAGGCTGAAGCGACCTTCGCCGTGACGTTCGTGATGCCCCGGGCCTGGAGCTTGCGCTCCAGCTCCGCGACGAGGCGCGGCGCGATGTCTATGGCATGGAGCCTTCCGCGCTCGCCCAGGCGCTTCGCCGCCTCGAAAGTGAACGTGCCGGGGCCCGGGCCGATCTCCAGTGCGGTCATGCCATCGCCAACGCCTATCCAGTCCACCACCTTCTGCGGCGGCTGGACCCATCTGCGCAGCGGGTTGTTGAGGAACCGGGCGGCGGACGCCGGTATGGGGCGTTGGTATACGTGTTTGATTGCCCGCAGCACCACTGCGAACCAGAGGAGAAGACCTCCGAGGACAATGCCTATCCAGGCGAAAACGGTCGCGACCAGTGAGCCCTCAACAAGCATTGCTTCATCTCCTCGCCGGTGTTCCGCCTCCCCACGCCACGCCGGCCCGATTATAGAGGGCTCGGCTGGGGGGCACAAGCTGCGGGTATTCTACTCCGTGGCGCTGGCTGACCGCCCCGAAGGTCGCAGGGCGAACGAAGGGGGTGGCAGCCCAAAGGGCTGCCACCCCCCTTGACTTCACGAGCTTGTGGCTAGAGGCTGGACTTTGCCTGTCTCCTCCTCAGGTGCCAGATGACTAAGACGCCCAACGCGATCGCGAGAGCTACCGTGCCCCAGAGCGAGACGGAGGGGATTGGCTGATACAGTCGGGCGAGGATCACAGCGCCGTCGGGTACGCACTCGAAGAGATCGAGAGGCTTTGGGAACTGGTCCCATTGATTCGTGTCAAAGTCCGCAACGCCCATG
>Ga0315274_10017081_pt1 | contig 10244 bp, 9 predicted proteins | sample YL17G02_20_MG_FD_203700 | JGI IMG/M metagenome (GOLD analysis project Ga0315274, IMG submission 203700) | Sediment microbial communities from Yellowstone Lake, YNP, Wyoming, USA - YL17G02_20 | ecosystem: Environmental > Aquatic > Freshwater > Lake > Sediment | place: USA: Wyoming | collected... | reverse complement strand
GAGCGGGGTTGGAACAACGATAACCTTGGCTGAAAACATTGCCCCGACCGTTTAGCGTTACCAGATATTTGCTCCAAAGCGTACACCACCGTTTCAGCTTCCAGTGGCAGTGTGGACACCGTCGCATTGGAGGCCGATAGTACCATTTCGGTAGAGCGGTGTTGTCTTTGGCTGCCAGAAGTTAACATAACGTTTTTGTATGTGAGTTTTGCCACACCTGCCTATTATCGGTGGTGTGAGCGGGCGGCAGAAGGGCAACTGACGGACCGTGTGGTCGTACCTCGCCGCCAGGCCATTCCGCCAACGCCGGAAGAGATCGGGATTGTTCTGGATTACGCTCACGAGTATCCGTTGTTAGGGTACAAACGGCTCGCCTACGCGCTGATGGCCGAAAAGTGTGTCTTTCTGCGGCCCTGGATGATGTACAGCATCCTGGACGAGGCCGATTTGCTGGGTCGCCGCGCACCTGCCCCAGAGCCACTCGCCCGCCCACCGGAAGCGGATCACCCTGATCAGCGCTGGCATACTGACTTGATGATGTGGCGCTTCGGTGGCCAGTGGTTCTGGTTGATCGACGTTTCAGTTAATTTCCACCCCCTTTTCTCTCACTTCGTGATGGGCAAAACAATCCCGTCAGCGTGTACATGCCAGAAGTATCGGAGATGCCACTTGAAGCGTAACCGATGGTCTCTACCTGTGCACCTGGAACTGGGGCTCCACTTGCCGTCTTGATCGCACCAGCCACAGTATATGTCCGTACTTGGCGATCTCGATAGATCAAGATGCGATTGCGGTTGTGATCCAGGGGCGCGGGCGTTGTGTAACGTGTCGGCCGCCTTGACTGCCACCACCTCCGGGCAAGCCTCCCGCATGTGGCCAAGGGCCTCCTGTTTGCGCGCTTCCCAGGGACGCTTCACACCCTGATCGTCGGTCTTGTGCTCGGAGAGTGCCGCCACCTGGGGCCCGAACCGCTTCTCGATCTCCGAGAGGTCAACTCCCTGGTCTTCTACCACGTCGTGCAATAGCCCGGCGATCGCCACGTCGGTCGAGAAGCCATAGCGCAGCAGGATGACCGAGACGTGGACGGGGTGGCTGATGTAGGGCAGGTCGCCCCCTTTGCGGTTCTGGTGTCGGTAGGCGGTAGCGGCCAGCCGCAGCGCCTGCTCGTAGCGCTCGGAGTATCCTTGTTCAATATCCATTCGGGGGTACTCCAGTTTCAGGGCGAGTTGGCGCAGCCTTCGGGGGAGCTGACAGGAGGGACTTGAACAGGGACACGAGTGTGGCTGTCTCGTCCTCGACGGCAGGCACTGGTCCGATACCAGAACGCAGGTGTGGTAAAAGTCCTGGCTCGGCCACCAAGCGCCCCAGTTGCTCGGCCAGGCTTTCCACGCTGCCGACCTCGAACAAGAGTCCGTTCTCGTCGTGCTTGATCAGTTCGCGCATGCCACCTAGCCGAGCAGCGACGACGGGGACTTGGGCCGCGTGGGCTTCTATGATGACCGTGGGCCGGTTCTCGTACCAGATCGAGGGTACTACGAGCACGTCGAGACCATTCAGGATCTGGCCGACCTGTTCGTTGGGGTAGGGCCCCGCAAATGTAATGCTGGGCTGATCCTGGGCCATGCGCAGCAACTTGCGCTCATAGGCGGAATCCGTGGACAGTCTGCCGTGAAGGATCAACTCGTACGAAGGGGAGCGCTTTACCAGTCTCTTGAACGCGGCCAGCAACAGGTGCACCCCCTTGTGCGGCGCAAATTGCCCCAGGTAACCGATGCGCAGTTTTTCCGAAGGGGAATGGAGGCCAGGGTGTGATATGTGCGTTTTGTCCAGCCCAAATGGCAGGTATACCATGTGGCGAGGTCGAAACCCGTACTCTTCCACCTTCTGGATCAGGAATCGAGAGGGTGAGATCACTGCGTCAACTACTTCCAGGATATGCTTGAGATATCGCCGCCGCTCCACAACCAACTCCAGTTGTGGTGTGATGCCCATTACGCTGGCCGCTATTCTCGACTGACTCGACCAGACGAATGCGTCGCCCAGGCGGCTGGAAAGCTGCCTGTCTGGCCAGCGATAGCGCCGTTTCTGCAACAGGGAACACCATACGCAGCGGGCCGGAGGTACGGGTGTGTCACAGATACGGCCAGATGGGCGGAGCAGCGTGATCAAGGGGCACATGAACCAGTAGTCGTGCAGCGTCAACACTGTTGGGATGTTCAGTCCAAGAGCTGCCTCGGGGACGGTGCCTCCCAGGAGATACCCGCTATTGACGTGAACTATGTCGGGACGGGTACGTTGTAGAAAGGTCTTCACCCAGTGCCCAAGTTCTGGATTACGAAAAGTCCACTCGAATTGCACCGGCGCGCGCCTGATGTCAAAGTAGAGGCGATGGACTAGTAGATCTTGGTAGATGCCAGTCGTACAGGCAGGGGGTAACGCTCCCTCTGTGATCGACTCGATACAGACCACCTCGACCTGATGTTCGAGGCTGCGGAGGGCCTGAGCGAGTCGGTAGGCGTATTGCTCCCCACCGGCTCTGTAGTTTGGTGGGAAGTGATGCGTGATTAGTGCGATTTTCATCGGATTTCCAACTTCTTGGAATGCGGCCTACACTACTCTTTTCGACTCCCGTAGAGGCGATCGATCAATGCTGCTCGCTCCATCTCCAGAATCGGCCGGGCGTCTGTCATGAAGCGGGTCGCCACCAACCCCTCAAGTTTGCCCCGAATGCAGTTGCTCTCAATCAAGAACCACAATTGGGACACAGCCGCCTGGTAAGGCGTGACCCGGCCGGTCGCCAGCCGAACCTGGCGCAGCACGGCTGACAGGGCATAACGCGGCAAGGCGGCTACCTGGCCCAGGATGCGCCGGACCTGGAAGCTTCGAGTGCGTGGATAGCCGGGGTATTTGCCGTACATGGTGTCCAACAAGATCTCGCCAAAGCCGTAGTGGCGGTACAGACGGGCGAGACCGGCTCGAGTCGTCCGGTGGTGATGATAGATGATCGCTTTGGGGGCATATTGTAACCTGGCCCCGGTCTCAAGCTGAATCCGCCACGAGACGTCAATGTCTTCACCCGTGAGCATCTTGTCGTCGAAACCACCGATCTGGTTGAGGAGGCTCCTGCGATACGAAGCATGCGCCCCACACAGGTGGGGCAGGAACTCGCTCTCGCCGCTCACAAAGTTAATCAACGGCGGATTCTCAGCGGAGAACGTCTCCACAATGCTGCGCTCTCCACTGTCATAGGCCAGGATGGCCCCGCCAACGCCGCCTACCTCCGGGTCTGCGTAGGGTTTGACCAGCTCCGACAGCCAGTCCGGGCGGGCAATGCAGTCTGCATCTGTGGTGGCGATGATATCGGCATCACTCTTGGCCAGGCCAAGGTTACGGGCAGCGGCCAATCCTCGAACCGTGTTGTGATAAAGGCGGACCGGATATCGCTTGACAACTTCCGTGGTATTGTCTGTCGAGCCGTTTTCGACGACAATGATGTCGTAGGCACTGGCCGGGTAGCTCTGGTTCAGCAGGCTTTCCAAGCAGTTCCCGATTTCGTGGGCACCGTTGTAGACGCCGATCGCAACACTTACAGTTGGCGTAAAAGCTGCCATGGTTCTCTTGTCTCCTGGGTGGCTATCTGAACAATGATTCCGCAGCGATGCGCATAAACCCGCGATTGCGAATGGTAGCCGGGTCTCCGATCAACGCCGGCAGAATGTGCCGGCGCACTTGTTTGAACTGATGACTCTGATATGCCTTGAAGGTAGCGCTGGTATGGCATCTGCCGTGGGCCCGGCGGCGGAGGGTACGCAGGTTCGTGGCCTCGGGCGGCAGGTTGTCAAAAAGCAGGTTAATAAACCGGCCTGGGTCGCTAGTCCGGGGGTCCAGCGCCGAACCAGCGATCCACTCCAGCAACCACTGGCTGTCCATCTCGGGGCGGCGCAAAATGGCCTTGCGGATCTGATCTTGCCCCAGTTCAATCTGGCCCGCGCGATAGTACCTGGCCGCCGTCTCATAATGCAGGATACTGTACGCTTCTCCTTCGAGCGCCCTGATCTCATCCGGCAAATCGGGGTCGGCGAAGAACTTGTCCAGGCTGGCCAGCCAAGCCTGGACCTGTTCGGGGCTGGTGTTGGCGGTCATACTGTCTTCGTGAATGCGGTATTGGACCAAGGGCAGATCGATGTATCCGAACGCGTAACCAGCCCGCGCCAGCCGGAGCCACATGTCTGCGTCTTCACTCCACTGCAGGGACTCGTCGAACAGTCCGACCCGCTCCAGGCATTCACGACGCAGGACGGCAGCGCTGGCGAAGAAAAAGAAATGGCGGCGCAGTAGCTCTTTGAGTAGTTGCCCCTGCCTGTTTGGCCTCACTTCACCCAGCACCTGTGTCCCGTCTGCGTTGATCTGCTGCCAGGCCGAATAGACCAGGCCAGAAGCGGGTTCAGCCTCCATAAGAGACACGTGAAGTGCAAGCTTGTCGGGGTGTATCAGGTCATCGCTGTCCAGGAAGAGCAGGTAATCCCCACGCGAGGCCAAGAACCCCGTGTTTCTGGCGCCTGCGAGTCCCCTGTTCTCCTGGCGGATATAGCGAATTCTTCCGCTGTAGGCGGCCAACACCACTTGCGTGTCATCTGTCGAGCCGTCGTCGACGACGATCACTTCAAAATCGGGATAGGTCTGCGCCAACACACTGTCCACGGCCTGGGCAACGAACCGCGCACTGTTGTAGGAAGGGATGATCACCGATACTTGGGACATAGAAGTACCCCTTCTGAATTCAAGCTGTGAATTGCTTTCGGCTCAACAATGCCGGCAGCGATCTCAGAAAGATCGAAACGACACCTTTGTTTTTGAACCACGAGGGACGATAACGCAACGCCTGCAAGATTTGAGGAACGACTAAGTTGCGGCGGTTAGCGTAATAGTCCTCAAAAGCGCAGGTAACCCTGACATCACTCAGCACATGGGAGCGCACACTGGCCAACTGCTGCGCGCCGGGGGGGAGGTTCTGAAGAACTGTCTCAACGTATACGCTAGGCGCACTGACGGGCAATTTGGTCGCATAGTGCCTCAACAATTCGGCAAATTCAGCAAGATCCACCAGCAGGGCTGGGTTCAGCGCGATAGCCTCTTCAATATGGCGCTGGGCTTCTTCAAGATGGCCGAAGGCATAGTTTCTCAGCGCCAGTCCCACGTAGGTCCGAGCGAGCAGGCCTGTTCGGTATTGACCGAGCGCGGCGGCGCAGGCTGGTAGGTGATCAAGCACGTCCGATACGAACTTGATCGGATCGCTGACGCGCACGCTCAACGCGTGGCCGCAGAGACTTTCTAGCAGATCTTCGGGGTGTTCCAGCAGTTGGGGAAGTAGGGTCAGAGCCTCCGCCAGGTTGCGCTGGGCGTCGTCCCAGAGGCCAGATGCGTAGTAGCTCCAACTAAGCCACAGGTGCATGGTTCCGTACGATTGATCTCTCACCGCAACCACATCGGCTGGCAACTGTGGATTGGCAAACACCTTGTCCAGAGTGGCGAAGACACCGTGCTCTAGTTTGGCAACGTTGGCCATCATGCTGCCTGGCAAAATCCGATAGGCGCCCAGAGGTTCCTGGATACAGTGAAACTGGTAACCGGCCAGTGCAATACTCAGCCACTGGTCCCAGTCACCACACCATACATCATCATAATACAACCCAACCTGGTCGAAGCACTTGCGACGGATGAGTGGCCCGCCCGACCATATCCGATTGATGTATACAAGTTCCCTTAAAGTGCCATCCGGCAAAAAGGAGATTTTTTCCAAACGGTTACCATCTTTATCAATGTGATAGTAGCCACAGTGGACGAGGCCGATTTCAGGCCGGGTGTCCAACACCTGCACCTGGCGTTCGATCTTGGTCGGCATGAGAAGGTCGTCGTGATCCAGGAAGCTGATGTAGTCGCCAGAGGCCACCCGCATTCCCGTGATAGTGGCTGCGCCTGGACCTTGATTGGTCTGCTTGATATAGGTGACCAGCCCCGCAAATTGGGCCATCGCCGTGGTGGTGTCGTCTGTCGAGCCATCGTCGACCACGATGATCTCTACAGCCGGATAGGTTTGCGCCAACACGCTCTCTACAGTAAGGCGCAACAGCTTCGCCTGGTTGTAGGTCGGGATAATCACAGAAACTCGATTCAAGTTATCGCTGACTGGCATATTACGCCCCCCCCGCTACTGTCCCGGCCGTCACAGAAAGTCTTTGATCGGCGATTCGTCTCCGTAGTCTTTCTTGCACTTCCTGACCACGTGCAACCACCATTCGGATAATCTGGCAAACCGTGCTCACCTCATCTGACTCAATAGCTGTGCCCGTGGGTAGGGAAAGTACGCGTTTCACCAGTTTCTCCGTCTCAGGCAACAACAGTCCGGCATGAGGGAAGTAAGACCGATAGGGTTCCATCCGGTGACAGCCTGGATAAAAGTAGCGCCGAGCTAGGATGTTTTCCGCCCACAGAATGTCTACCAACTGATCCCGACTGACCTGTGTCACTTCCTCGTCAATTTCTAGGACGATATACTGGTAGTTACATTTCTCGGTCTCATCGTAGGTCACCATGCGCACACCAGGTATCCCATTTAGATTGTGTTGGTACTGCTTGTAGTTGCGGTAGTTAATTGCGACGAACTCGTCCATGCTCTCCAATGACGTCAATCCCATGGCAGCCGACACTTCGTTCATCTTGCCGTTGGTGCCGATGTAGATGACGTTATCATAATCCACAAATCCAAAGTTCTTCATCAGCCGTATTTTCTCTGCCAGGTCGTCGTCATTCGTGACTATAGCGCCACCTTCCAAAGTGTTAAAGAACTTGGTGGCGTGGAAGCTAAAGATTTCGGCATCGCCAAAGCCACCGATCATGCGTCCATTATGTGAGCACCCGAAGGCATGGGCCGCATCGTACAGCAATTTCAGGTTCCGCCGTCGGGCAATCTCGGCCAATGCTTCTACCTCACAGGGGCGTCCCCAGAGATGCACGCCGATGATACCGGTGGTGCGGGGTGTGATCATTTCTTCGACGCGGCCAGGGTCCAGGTTGTGTGTTTTCGGATCAATGTCACAGAAGACCGGGGTGATCTCCTGCCACTGTAGGGCATGGGCAGTGGCAATGAAGGTCATCGAGGGAACAATCACCTCGCCCGTTAGTCCGGCAGCGCGGATGGCAATCTCCAGCGCCACAGTGGCGTTGCACATAGCGATGCAATGCTTAACCCCAATCATATCGGCGATGCGCCGCTCGAATTCCTGCACATAGGGGCCCCTGTTGGTCAGCCACCTTCTGTCCAGTAGATCGTTGATACGTTCCAGCAGGCGTTGCCGGCTACCAATATTGGGACGGCCGACGTGTAGTTTCCCATTGAAAGAAGGCGAGCCACCAAAAACTGACAGATCATCAACAGCGAGTTTCATTGGTTATCCTTTGTAGTGGTGAAGCTTGTATTCAAAAGGAGGCCTAATCATGACTGGACTTCATCCATATCAAGCTTGTCCATTGGTCGCGCGATTATGTTGCATCATCACCCCTGTGTACATGCCCCGTCCGAACAAGCCTTTCGGGTCATAATAGACTTCCAGGCCAGCTTTTTGAAGCGCTGCCAGGTACTCCTCGTGGGTGAACAGGCCCATTTCGTGCCGCTCCGTAAAATACGTAATGCCTTGGGGTGTGCCTACCAGATAGTTGATATCAAAAACTGAGACTCGGCCTTCGACCTCACTTGTGTACATCCACGCGATCTTGAGCTCAGGCTCATCCACGAAATTAGCAGTGACCTGGCCTACCCAGTAGCTTTCTGGGCTAAACCAGGGCTCTACAAACATAACTCCACCGGGTCGCAAGTGACGCGCCATGCTGGCTACTGCCTGGTCTAAATTCTCTACTGTCTTGACATAGCCGATCGAACTAAACAGACAAACTACCACATCAAAGGGGTGGCCTAAGCTAAAGTCCACCATACTTCCCAGGTGAAAGGGGACTTCAGGGCATCGCCCACGTGCAACCTCCAGTAGCTCTGGATTGATGTCGAGGCCCTCGACCTGATAATGTTCTTGCAAACATTCGAGATGTTTCCCGGTCCCGCAACCCACATCCAGTAGAGTCTTTGCGTTGGGATTGAGTTGCTGGATTAAGGCGTGGAGTTGCCGGGATGCGGCAGAGTAATCTTTGAAATGGTAGAGAGAGTCATAGAACTGAGCCGATTTAGTATACATTAAGATTCTCCTTTGAGTGTAGACGGCTAAACAGATAGGTTAGCAAGTTGCGAACGTTTATCGTTTCCTTGGGCCGATTCGATCTTGCTTCTTAGACTCTCGACCCTACGTAGAACTTGGAATCCTCGAAACATCAGGCTTTCTGTACGAAGGAAAATAGCCGGTCATATCATTGGGATCAGCATTAACCTGACGGCACAAATCCACATAAATTTCTGGCTCATAAACTTGTTTGAGACATTTCAGGGCTAACTTCTTAGCACCAAATCGTTCTTTAAATTGAGCCACACCATCACCCTCCCGAATGCCACCCCCAAGATTCAGAAGTGGAATTTGAAGGGATTTCAAATAGTTCACACCATACCATATCAATGTAGCAGAATAGCGTTGGCCCTCAGGTAGAGAAACATTAAAGAGAAACTCGCCCACATCCGGAGTGTGAGCAAATACCGAAACAGCCTCCATCTTTTCCGAACCTCGCATCCCGACCATGACGACATTGTCTAAGCTGGCTAAAAACGACAATGTGTCTCTGGAAAAGTTGTAAACGGGTGATGCCCTGCGACTTTGGTAAAAGGCATGGTAATTAGCAAGAAAGAACTCTGTCAGAATCTCCTTATCAAGGACAATGTTCGCCAGACTCTTTTCCCAGTCTTTCAGTTGTCTTTTTCGATTGGTAGACAAATTGGCGAAAAGTTCGGATGGGCTGAGGGTTAAATCTAAAACATAAATACTATTGTATTGGTGAATCTGATCCGGCTTATAGTAGGTACAATTCTCAAATATTGGATTCAACCCAATATAACCGCAAACATACTCTTTGTCCCTAACAAACTTTTTCCAGTGATAAGGAAATTCGTCGCAATCATCATTTCCTACAAAGCCGGAAAAGCCATAGGGGGTGACGATATCAATATACTCACCCCATGGTCGCTCTGAAATTGGGCAGACAATTCGGACTTTCTCTGTTTCAAAACAATAGAGATAAGTCTTAGTACCACTACTTATATGCATAGCATAGCAATTCTCCCATGTGTGGGCGAATGCATGTTGAATCCCACTTAAAGCTTTCTTCCAATCAGTAGGAGCATCAAGGGGAATACATTGATGCATCGGCTTACCTCCATCTGCTACAAAACAGCCAATCCAATGTTAAATCGGCTCCCTACTATATGGACGTATGCGTATTTACACAAATAGAAAGCGTTCGGAAGCTCTTTTTCCATTTACTGGCCCGACGATAAATCGTCGTAATGAGAGGCTAAAGGGCAATAAATCGCCCTCAATGAGCCTGTTTTAGCTGGCTTAACACCAAAGGGATACCAAATGCCGACAACTTGTGGTTCACCCTAATCAAACTCACTCTTTCGGTAAGCGGGGAAATAATCGGTCTCAGAAATACCTTTTGCTTTCACAATTTCAGAGTACCTCATATGGTCAAAGATACGACCACAGAAATAGGCAGTTCGACTGCCGGTAGACCAGCCTCGCTTGAATCGACTCAACCCATCCGTGCCGTTACTCGCAACCCCGGCCCCGGCGCCCAGGTTCAGCCAGCGTAGTCTGCCAGCAAAGTGCTCAATAGCCTGCCAGAACAAAGCAAAGGAGGCCCGTAACTCATAGCCACGAGGGCTATATGCTCCCAGATGGTAATATCCTACCTCTCCCTGACTATACCACAAGATCATCCCAACGGCGGTTGCTTGATGGACTGCCCGGCACATCACCATTCCGGGCACTTTTAGTTGCTTCACAAAGCTCTCTCTGGAGAACCGGGTGATGCCTTTAATGTCGTGCCGCTCAATGAGCGTGTCATAAAGAGCCACCCAGTCGTCAACGAACTGCAAAGGATTTTCACACATTTCCACGTCAACATCTCGCAACGCTTTCAGGGCATAACGGCGGTGGTGGTCAGATACAAAGGCCCTCATAGGGCGTTGAAGGTCAATAATATAATGTTCCTTAAAAGGGATGACCACATCTCTGAAGCATCGGCACAGG
>Ga0315274_10017080_pt1 | contig 10244 bp, 7 predicted proteins | sample YL17G02_20_MG_FD_203700 | JGI IMG/M metagenome (GOLD analysis project Ga0315274, IMG submission 203700) | Sediment microbial communities from Yellowstone Lake, YNP, Wyoming, USA - YL17G02_20 | ecosystem: Environmental > Aquatic > Freshwater > Lake > Sediment | place: USA: Wyoming | collected... | reverse complement strand
GATAAAGATGGAGAATTATCATATGAAAATTTAACATTCAAATTCTTGAGAAGAAATGGAATGATTGAGAAATTATTCAATACCTATAACAACTACATGGACAAAGAATTATCGATAGAACAATCTCTAACTGAATCCATTGCAAAATATTTGAATGAAGTTGAAAGCAACTACCTATTAGGTGGTAACAATATGACAATTCCAAAAGACGGAGCCCACGCAGGACAGAGTGGATGGCATTCAAGCAACGCTTGGGATATAAAAGCATCGATCGGAGATCCTGTTTTTGCATTGGCCGGTGGTACTGTTCAAGTTTTTTCAGATTACGGATCAGATGTGATTAAAAGAGGAAGAAAGAAATTATACGGACAAAGTTTTACAGTTGATAGTGATGGTGATTTACCAGACATTTATTACACTCACTTGAAAGGATCCACAGTTGGTAAAGGAGATAAGATCCAATGTGGTCAATTAATTGGATATGTTATGGATTTTCCAGGAAGCTCTTACGATCACGTACACATAGGCGTTGAGACAGGACATAATATTCGTGAGTTCTTAAATGATGATGGTTCATTAAAATGTGCTAAAGGTCAAAAATTAGGTAAGTACGGTAAGAAGTTCAGTGAAGACGGTGAAATTTCAGATTTAGTTGGAGAGTCAAAATTTATCCAAGAATTAATGAAAATGGCAGAATCTAATAAAAGTGTGTCATACTCGCCAGGTAAAATTACATACGATAAAGATGTTGAGGCGATACAAACCGCTTTACAATTCTTAGGGCTTTCATTACCAAAATGGGGAGTAGACGGAAAATTTGGTCCTGAAACTGAAACCGCAACAAAAGAATTTCAAAAGTCTGTTGGATTAACAACTGATGGAAAAATAGATGGATTTGATTTAAGGTATTTAACTGCCATGTTAGTGATTAGAAAATTTTCTGACGATGATTTATCAAAAATCCAAAAGAAAAAAGAAATTGATACAGGAAATATTACAGATAAAAATTTTTATGAAAGATTATTAACTGAATTAGGTGCACCAGTAACTTCTGAAAATTTAAAATATCTATACGCTTGGAGACAAGCCGAAGGAAAAGGTGGAAAATACAACCCATTCAATACTACATGGAAAAGACCAGGATCGACTAAGATGAATTCTCATGGTGTACAGAACTACGCATCCTTGGAGGACGGAATGGTTGCTACTTTAAAAACTCTAAGAAATGGTTATTACGATTGTATTGTTAACGGATTAAAAAATGATATAGGTGCTGCTCAAATATCAAAATGTCCGTCACTCAAGACTTGGGGAACAGGTGATCTTGTGGCAAAAGTTGTAAGAAGCTACGAGTCAGGATCATCTCCAAACATAAAGAGCCTTGCATAAACTAAATTATTTCATAGGATCATATATTTATAAAGAAAAAATTAAATGGCATTAGTTACATATCTCATAGGGCCTTGTTCTGGCGGAGCATCAATATTAGTTGATTTTGATAGTTCATTATTGCCTGCGGTTAATGGAAATTATTATTTAACATTTACTGGTGGAACAACTCAGGGATGTTATGATATTATTGATAACGCAGAACCAGCAACAGGAGTCGATAAAGTTTTAACCTTATCGGTTGATTACGGAGATTGTATAACTTGTCAAGCAGTTGTTACTCCAACACCGACAGCGTCAACAACACCAACTCCAACACCAACTGTAACTAGAACAGCATCGGTAACACCAACAACAACCCCAACACCATCGGTAACACCAACAGACACACCGTCAGTAACATCAACACCAACAACAAGTAGTACACCAACACCAAGTATAACAGCATCTCCTACAGATACCCCTTCAGTTACACCGACTCAAACAACAACACCAACAACAACTAGTACTCCTACAGATACCCCTTCAGTAACACCAACTCAAACAACAACACCAACACAAACGGGAACAGCGGGAGTAACACCAACACCATCAGGAACGGCATCGGTAACATCAACACCGACTCCAAGTATAACACCAACAAGAACTCCAACACAAACACCAACGCCAACATCATTTGGAGTGTTTTACGCTAACGAATATTACGAATTTACGGATGGAATGTTTGGATCATATAGTGGAGGTACAGCACCAGTTGTTCCACCTTTAGTAAATGTTCCTCACCCAATAAATCAAGCAATGATTGGAGACGAAAGAGGTACAGTACAAGATCAAAGTGCTGTTGCTTTAGGAGGATTCAACGGATTAAATAACTAAAAAAATTAAATAATAATAACATGGCAGACATTAGACCATTAGGAAGTGAAAGATTAGATGGAATAGATAAGATTAAAAGAATTATGGAAATTGCAAAATATAAAGATGCGGTTTCTGAACCTGTTAATGAAAACTCTACAACAGAATATAACATCACTTTTGCCGACGGTAATCAATATGGTATCGTTAAAGAAAGACAAGGATATATCATCAAGCAATTTGTGGCAGAAGGCCAATCAGATTATATTGAGCCAATGAAAAATAGAAAGTATTTTTCAGGTTATTCTCAAGCATTAAAAAAACTTAATCTAATGATTAAGGAAAATAATTCTCTTGTTGGTAACGATGAGGAACTTTCTTTATTTGGAGAACAAAAAAAGTTTGTTTTAAAAACTCCTAAACCTGCGATTGAGGCTCCTGTAGAACAAGCACCTCCAGCACCTGTGGCACCACCACTTCCTGAACCAGAATTACCTGCACCTGATGCAACATCTCCTGAAGGAGACATGGATACTGAATTAGATATGGATTTAGAAATGGGTGACGATCAGATGGATGCTGAAATGGATATTCAATCAGAACCAGCAGACCAAGAACAAGTAACTTTCAAAACAATTCAAAAACTTACTGGTAAATTAACTCAAAAAGTTAGACAGTTCGCATCAGAAAACGATATGTCTTCTGAAGATATAAAATATGTTATTAATATGGTTTTATCTTCGGTTGATTTAGATTCATTATCTTTTGAAGATAAGGATGAAATTTTAGGTAAGTTTGAATCTGATGAAGAAGGTGATATGGGAGGTGATGATATGGGTGGTGAAGATTTAACTGATGACAGTGAGGTTGAAGACATTCAATCTGATATGGATATTGAAAACGATGCTGATATGGTAGACGATGGTGCTGCTGGATTTGGTAAAGTTGAAGCTGATGAACAATGGCAAGCGGCAATCGCACCGGCACTTGAAAGAATGGCTGTGGGATATGTGGCGGATAAAGCTATGGACAACGTTTCTGATATGTTCACAAGTGTATCAAACAATGAAGGTGAAATAGATGAAGATGAAGAAGAAGTAACACCAGCTGAAAAAAGTATTTTAGATCATTTATTTTCAGAATCAAAAGTTGATAAAGTTTTATCAAAATATTTTGAAGTAGGTGCAACTGAAAAGAAACTAAACGAACAAAAAAGAATGAATAAAAAACTTCAAACAAAACATAATGTTGTTAAGATGATGGAATCAGTTAAAAAATTATCTGAAACTTTCGAACAAGAATTAGCGTCTGAGAAGTTTTTAGAAGAAAATATCGGGTTTCAACTTGTTGGAAAAACTAATAAGAAAAATTTAGTTTTCGAACATGGAACTAAACAAACAAAAATTTCACCTGAAGGATTATTAGTATGATTTATCTAATCTATGTAAACGGTTTAGGACCTAACTACAAAGGTGATAATTTATATGAATTTATATTTTCAGAAAAAAAAGATGTTTGGGGAGAAAATTGGGAGAGTAAACCTTCAAATGGTTACCCTCAACCACCCGAATTAAAGTATGTAAAGAAAGTAGGAGTTCTGAAAAACACCGATGTAAAATTGGAGTTAATTCAGAACTCTGATTATTTTAGTATGATCGATGCCGTGGATGGAGTTGTTGCTTTAGCTTGGGAAAAAGAAGACACGGAATCTGAAAGAATGGTTTTTAGATTTGGACAAACGGAAGAAGAAATAAATGACATTTTATATTCAAGAGATTTAATTCTCTCAATAGATAAAAAAGAAGTATATGAAAATTAATAAGAAAGCCCTTGAATTAATTGAGAAAGGATTATCATCAGGAACAGTCTATAAATTAACTGAATCTCAGATTAATGATCTACATTCTAAATTAGTATCTGAAGTTACTATGGTTTCAAAAAACGATAGTGAAACAATTAACAGATTGAAAACTGAGAAAAAGCCTTTTGAGGTATATGAGAAGGAGATGAAAGAAGACCAAGAAGATTCTATGGATTTTGAGAAGGGAGAGAGAACTCAAGACCCTAAACAAGTTGGCCCATCAAGTAATGATGGTTTTGATAATTACGGAGATGGTACAGGTGAGTTTAATGAATCTAAAACTAAAAGTAATGCATATTCTATCTGTCATTCTCAAGTTGGTCCTAAAAAATCAAGAAAATGGCAAAGATGTGTTAAACAAGTAGAAAAACAATTGAAGGAAGGAAAAAATCCCGTATCTTTGTTTATAGAAAACAAAATTATGGAACTAGTATCAAAACACATACCGGCTAAAATGACAAAAGGAGATTTATTAAGATATGTTAATGAAAATGGTCCTGCAGTTGCACCAAGTAAACCTAAAACAAGTCCAGGAACAAAACCAGGAAAACCAAATGTAAGTCCGGGTAAAAAGCCAGGTCATCCACTTAGGAATCCAAATCCAGGTGAAAAACCAGCACCAAAAGCTTCTAAGAAATCACATGAAGAGGCAAAAGATGAAGTTTTAGATTTAATAGTTCAAATTTTAAATAAATAATCATGGCAAAAAGAGTTAGAGAACAGATAGATTACGGTAATAGACCTGAAAGAATGGATCCTAATTTGGAAAGAAAATTAAGTGATCCTGAAAGTTTGTACGGTAAAAATCCTGCCATGAAGAAAGGATCTGCCGATGTGGAAAGATTAGTTAGTTCGAGATTTAAAAAAGTTGTGGATAAGTTGAAACAATCGGCGAACATCCCCGATTTAAGTCCTCGTACGGTTCAAAATCTTTACATGCAAATGATGTCAAGACTCCCTTACATTATGCAAGTGGAATCAAGACATAAAGAAGAACTTGAGCAATTGGCAATTCAAGCGTCTTTAGATGAAACTGAAGTCCCTGAGGGTTGGGTAGAGATCGAGGCTAATTTAGGAAATCCAATTGATACGTCTAATTTTAGATATCAACCTGAAGAACCTGAAGATGAGGAAGAAGAAGATGAAGAAGAAGAAAAATTACAAATACCTTCTTTTGATGTCGAAGATTTAACTGACGAAGAACAATTAGAATTAGAAAAACACAAGAGAAATATTATTAACGCTATTATTCAGGGAGCTGCGAAAAAAGGACATTATATTTTTCAAAAGCCAAGTGTAAAAAGAGTGTTAGATAGAATTGATCCACAATTATTCCCTCTTTATTTAGCAATTATGGCGGTTAATGATTACATGTATTTCACTCAAGAACAAATGATTGAAATGATGAGTCAAACTGGTCAAGGAGTTGCCGGTAAAGTAGAATTAGACCCTGATGGTGAAGAAGGTGAAGAAGGTGAAGAAGGTGAGGAGGGTGAAGAAGGAGGTGGAGAAATTGATACTGTGATTAAAGCCGATGGAATGATATTCCCAATTTTATGTCATGAAATTATAAAAGGTATTGAAGAATCGAAGGGAAGACACGGATTACCAAAGGAATCTGGAATGCGTCAAAAAGTGCAAGGTCAAGTTGATACTTTAGCCAACGAACCGATGCAACTTAGAATTGGACCTGAGATTGTTGAAAAAATTAGATTTTCTTTACCTGACCAAATGTTTGATGATGATAACAGGGGTCTAATAAACTGGTTCCATATCTTGTTATACCAAATTGATGCAACTGAATTCTTAGAAATTATTGGTAATGCGATTTCTGATGAAAAATCTAAGAACAAAAAAGCAACTGAAAGATTTGAAGAAATCATGAAGGAAGCAATGGAAATGAAAAGCGAGTTCGAAAATTATCAAGAGGAAAATGATATTGATCCTGAAGATGAAGATGACGGACTTGACGATTTCTTCGGAAGTATAGGTATATCGAGACCTAAATAAGTCTCTGTGACAAAAGAACAATTAATTATTGAAGCTACGAAGTGTATGAAAAACACTCCGTACGCCATGAGAACATACCTTCAAACGTTTGATAATACGGTGAAGAAGTATGTTCCTTTGGATTTATTTCCCGACCAAATTACACTAGTTCAGGATTACGACAACTATAACGAAAATATTGCCCTGAAATATAGACAAGCGGGAGTATCAACGGTAACTGCAGCTTGGGCGTCAAAAAGACTTGTTTTTGCAAAAAAGAATAATCCAGAAAAGGTTCTTATCATTGCCAACAAACTTGACACCGCAGTTGAGTTTGCCAATAAAGTTAGATCATTTACTGAACAATGGCCTCAATGGGTTGGTGCCGGATTTTCTCCTGACAAAAACGCCGCTCGACATTTCAAACTTATAAATGGGTGTGAAGTTAAAGCGGTTGCCACTTCAAAGGATGCCTTACGTGGATATACTCCAACAATTCTAATATTTGATGAAGCGGCATATATCGAAGCCGATGATGATTTCTGGGCTGCCTGTATGGCCTCACTATCTACGGGTGGTAAGGTTATTGTTATTTCTACGCCAAACGGATATGATCAAATTTACTATGAGATTTATGATCAAGCTCTTAGGAAAATGAATACCTTCAATATTACTGAGATGTTTTGGTTTAAAGATCCAAGATATAATAAAGATTTACAGATGATTAAAACTGAAAATCTTGTTGAATATCTTTTAAATAGAGAAAACTATCCAGATACAGAAATAGTTGACCTTACAGTTGAAAATTCATATGAGAGAGATTATACCATTGTAAGTGAATATTTGTCTAAAGGATTTAAACCTTACTCAACATGGTTTGAGGGAATGGTTAAAAAACTTAAGTATGATAAGAGAAAAGTGGCACAAGAGTTGGAATGTAATTTCTTGGGGTCGGGTGATAATGTGTTTGACGCCACTCAATTAATGAGAATTAAAGAAAACGATATCATGGAACCAGATGGTAAGATGATGGCCGGTAATTTATGGATATGGAAAGAACCTGTATTAACACACAAGTATATTATGGGTATTGACGTTTCAAGAGGTGATTCTGAGGACTTCTCGTGTATTGTGATAATAGACTTTGACGATAGAGAACAAGTGTTTGAATACGTCGGAAAATTACCACCAGATACATTGGCTGAAATTGCGTTTAAGTGGGGTAACATGTATAACGCATTTGCCGTTACGGATTTAACAGGAGGTATGGGGGTTGCGACAGCAAGAAAACTACAAGAATTGGGATACAAAAATTTATATGTTGAAGGTGTTACAGATAAAAACAAATATAAGTGGGATCCCAAAAGAGACGAAAAAATACCTGGAATTAATTTTAATAATAAACGTGTTCAAATTATTGCGGCATTTGAAGAGGGATTAAGACATAATTTTAAAATTAGATCATCAAGGTTATTGAATGAAATGGGGAAATTCATATATGTTCATGGTAGACCAGATCACCAAAAAGGACATCATGATGACTTAATCATGGCAATATCTATGGCAATTTATGTTGGAGACACCTCATTCCAAAGTTTATCTAAAGTAGTTAATCAAACAAAAGTCATGATTGATGCATGGCATACAAGTGTAAGTGATAATAGAAATAGATCTGACTTTTTTAATCCTATGATTCCTGCCGGTGGAACAAATAGCGGTAGATACCCTTCAGAGGCGTCAAAAAGCGATTATGAAAAGTATTTATGGTTATTCGGGAAGTAATCTATTTAATATTTCCACGAAACAAATAGAATTATAACATGAGTGAAAAGAACCTAACGGTCTGGCAAAGATTATCCCAAGCTTTTGGTCCTAATTCTCTTTTGAATCAAGATTATCCTACGCTTAAATTTGATAAGAAAGAATTATTAAGAACACAAGATAAGGAACAATATGAGCGTGAAAAACTTCAGGCACAGCAAACCTTTTATTTGTCCAACCAATGGGCTAAAGTGGAGAATAATATGTATTCTCAAGCGGTTTATTATGAACCAACAAGACTTGCATCAGTTTATGATTATGAGTCAATGGAATATACTCCTGAAATTTCTGCAGCATTAGATATCTACGCTGAAGAATCTACAACAACAAACGAAGATGGATTTATATTACAAATTTATTCTGAATCAAAAAGAATAAAAGGTGTATTAGCCGATTTATTTAACAATACGATGGATGTTAACACTAACTTAGCAATGTGGACAAGAAACACATGTAAGTATGGTGATAATTTTGTGTATCTTAAATTAGATCCTGAAAAAGGTGTTGTTGGTGTACAACAATTACCGAATATTGAAATTGAAAGGGTTGAGGCGGGTATGCACGAAAGAAGAGCACAATCTATTGAAAATCCAGCAGAACATAAGGCGCTTCATTTCACTTGGAAGAATAAAAATATGGAGTTTCAATCATGGGAAATTGCTCACTTTAGATTATTAGGTGACGATAGAAAACTTCCATACGGAACATCTATGTTGGAGAAGGCAAGAAGAATATGGAAACAATTATTGTTATCTGAAGATGCAATGTTAATCTATAGAACATCAAGAGCACCTGAAAGAAGAATTTTTAAAGTATTCGTTGGTAATATGGAAGACGCAGACGTTGAGGCTTATGTACAACGTGTTGCAAACAAATTTAAAAGAGATCAAGTTGTTGATCAAAAAACAGGTAACGTTGATATGAGATTTAATCAGATGGCGGTTGACCAAGATTATTTCGTACCTGTTAGAGATCCGGCAGCACCAAGTCCAATCGACACATTACCGGGAGCTCAGAACTTATCTGAAATTGCGGATATTGAATATATTCAAAAGAAACTTTTAACGGCACTTCGTGTACCTAAAGCTTTCTTAGGATTTGAAGAAGTTGTTGGTGACGGAAAGAACTTGGCGTTACAAGATATTCGATTCGCCAGAACTATTAATAGAATTCAAAAGAGTATGTTAGCTGAACTTAATAAAGTTGCTATCATTCATTTGTTCTTATTAGGATTTGAAGAAGAGATTGAAAACTTTACACTTGGATTAACAAACCCTTCAACACAAGCAGATTTATTAAAGATCGATGTTTGGAAAGAGAAAGTGTTACTATACAAAGATGCAGTTTCAGATCCAGGAAATGGTATACAACCTGTATCGTCTACTTGGGCTAAAAAACATATTCTTGGATTTTCTGATGAGGAAATTAAAGTTGATTTACAACAACAAAGAATTGAAAAGGCTGTTGGTGAGGAACTTAAAAATACTCCGGCTGTTATTCAAAAAACAGGAATATTCGATAATATAGATAAATTGTATGGTAGTGTTTCAGGTTCAACAGCATCAGGTGCAACCCCTGAAGGTGAAGTAACTGACCCATTGGGAGGAGGATTCCCAACACCAGCAGGAGGTGAAGAATTACCTCCTAGTCCTGAAGAGGCACCTGCAGGAGAAACACCACCAGAAACAGTACCAGAATCTCGTTTTGATAACATGAATATTTTGTTAGATAACGATATGATTAAAGGTAGAGATATTTTAGATTTAAGCCAAGGACAACAATTTTTAGGAGAAATGGAAAAAGAATTGGATAACTTATTAAATTCCTAATATTTATTAAAAAAATAAGTCCCAATGACATTCGGAGAAGTAAAATCCATAATAGAAGAGAGTTTGATTGAGTCGTACAAAGACCAAAAAAATTTCAAGAAAGTGATGAACGAGTTTCATCAAAACGTGCTGACAAATAAATCAATCTCAAAACTATATTCCTTATATGATGATTTAACATCAGAGAAAGGTATGTCCGAATCTGACGCCAAAGAATATTTGGAAGAAGGGGTTAAATTAATTCAAACAATTTTGAGTTCTTCAAAATTACCTAAATCTAGTTCAAAGAGTATTAATAACAAATATTCTGATTTAGATACTATTGTTTACACTAAAACATTGAATATTTCTGAAAGAATTCAATCTAAGAAAAATCTTGTAGATACATTAAAAAGATCACCTAATAAGGTTAACGAATCAATTAATATTCCTTTGAAGTCTATGGTTAGTGTTGCCAATCAAACTTTAAAAAGTTATATTGATACAATGGACGAGACTAG
>Ga0315274_10017079_pt1 | contig 10244 bp, 10 predicted proteins | sample YL17G02_20_MG_FD_203700 | JGI IMG/M metagenome (GOLD analysis project Ga0315274, IMG submission 203700) | Sediment microbial communities from Yellowstone Lake, YNP, Wyoming, USA - YL17G02_20 | ecosystem: Environmental > Aquatic > Freshwater > Lake > Sediment | place: USA: Wyoming | collected... | reverse complement strand
CCCGCCAAATCGTTGGCAGCGGTTTCACCGCTCGTTTCGTCCTGGCCATCGGCGGCTCCTTTCCATAGGGTCCACTGATGGCTATCGGCAAAATGAGCCCTTTTGAGATAGTTTCTAAGCACTGGCCAGGCGGGGAAGGAAGCCCCCGCCTGGCCGTCCAGGGCTCGCCAGGCCACGCCCTGCCTAGCCGCGCCGCGCCATGCCATACCCGGGCCGAGCCATGTCACTCACTGAGGAAAGGAACGGACCATGCGAAACCCCCACGTCAAACATGGCAAGAATAGGACGAACCGGCCGCCGCGGCTGCCCAACGGCACCCGCGTCCACGTTCGGAGCCACCACTTCGCCGAGGAATGCGACGCCCGTATCACCAAGGGCGAGTACGACGCCGGCTGGCTCTACCGCATCGAGGTGACCGGCGGCCAGACCCCCGAGGTATGCCGCAACCAGGAAGGCGAACTGTGGGTGTGGGACTTCGAGGTGCAGCCGCTCGCTTAGCACCAATCTGCCTGCCCCATGCGCCCGGGCGCGGCACGCTCGGGCGTCTCTTCGGTGTCGAAGCGGCAGTGTCCGCGCCAAGACTGTGCGGCCGTGCCGCGACGCGTCATTCTACACTCCCCGCATTCCCTCTGATCAGGTTTCTGCTCGCGCAGTCAATCGCTGGTACTGCCGTGATGTACCGCTACAATTCTGGGGTGCGCCGCTAAGCTGATGGAAGGTCTGGACCCTCGGGCGTTACCTACGCAGGATACCTGACCTCGGCGGGCGCCCGTTGGGCGGGAGGAACCTGGATGCCTGGTAACATTTTCGACGAGTGCCGGCGGCGGCAATGGGCCCGTCAGGCGCTGGAGTCCACGAACCGCGTGATGGAGCATGCCTACGGGGACCTCGCGGCCCGGCAGGACCTCGCGAGCCTGTACAGTGATGAGGCTTTCGATCTGGCCGACCGCATTTTCCCCGAGAGACGCCCCGGCTTGAGGTTCGATGTGGAGTCCGAACTGGGGCAGGCGGCGTCGGTCCTCGCCATCGTGGATATGGCCCAGAGATTGTCTGCGGGAACCATCGAGCTTGTGCCGGCCCTGGGGATCATCCAAGGCGAGGCCGCGATGATCCTGTCGATGCAGAAGGTCATCGAGGACCCGCTGGGCCTGGCCTTTGGCGGGCGGGAGTCTCTGGAAGAGGTCGTCCTACCTGAACCTCACCACGAGCTGGCGGAATGGGCGTCGTCGATCGCCTCGATCATCGAGGACATCAAAGTGGAGTTGGCGTGCTCCCATGGGGACGAACGATTGCACGAGTATCTCAACAACCCGCCATATGGCCCGCCAACCCACATAGCCCTCGTGCGTTTCAGTATCCGGCTCAGTGCCCTGCTCCTGGCGATCCGCCATTGCTGGCTCAAGGCGGACCTTCGTCGAGGCCTGCGGGTGCGGGTCCCGCGGTACTGGGAGGCCCTGCGGGCAGGGCTGAAGTCCAGGCGGGGCAGTGCCAAGGGGATCCAGAGACGCAAGGAGCATGCGGCCGACGTCCGGAAGCAAAGGCACCTGGAGGAACGCGACCGGATGCTGGCGAAGGAGATCCATGCGACTTGGCAGGCGCTTCGGAAGAAGGGGCGCGGGCGCTCCGTACCGCTGTCCGAAGCCCTGAGCGCCGTGCGCGCGGTGCACGTGGAGCGGCTGGTTCCCATATTGCGCCAGCGGTATCCCGCTTACGACGATCGGGCACTCCGCAAGAAGGCCGAGGAAGGCCTCTCGCTGAGCCTGCTCCGCCAGGCCTACGCAAAACACTACGGATCTCCCCGGCAAGAGCGCCCCAAGCGCCGCCGCTGATTTTCAACGACCCCCGGTTGTTGTTCTCAAAGCCCCCCGGTTGTTCCACACATATCGGATGGACTCCATCCTTTCCGTGGGCCACAATACCCATGCCTGGCGCGGAGGCCGTGACCCTCTCTGTGAGGGCAGGTGGTGCCGACGGAAGCCACGAGGGCCCCGCGGGCAGGCGACCGCCTCGGGCCATTCTGGCGGAAGGGAGGGGGCGTGCAAGGCCCAACGTTTACCCAGGTGCCGGACCGGAATGGCATGCCCCAAGCGGGCCCCACCCCGGAACCGGGACATGTCCCAGTTCTCGAATTGCCGCTGGGCGAGATCTGGCCCTCTGGCGAGAACGAGGAGCTCTATGGCCCCGTGGCCCCGTCCGACCCCGAGGTCCGCGCGCTGGCCCGGAGTATCCGCAAGCACGGCGTCCAGGAGCCGCTCGTCATCACCGAGGACCACTGGATCATCTCCGGGCATCGCCGCCACACGGCAGCGATGCTGGCGGGTCTTGACTCCGTGCCATGCCGCGTGCACCCCATCCGCAGGAGGGAAAATCACGACGAGTTTGTGGTTCTGCTGCGGGAGTGCAACCGGCAGCGCATCAAGACCTTCGACCAGAAGCTGCGGGAAGAGGTCATCTCCGCCAATCCCAAGGAGGCCTACCGGTCGCTCAGGGAGTATCGTGAGCAGGCCTCCAGCGTGGTGGTGGACACCATCAAAATGGGACAGCACAAGCAGCGGTGCCGGATCAGCGACGCCAAGGGACCTTTCCTGGCTGCCATCGGCAAGGTCATCGCCGATCGCAGGGCCTTCTGGCCGCTTTCGGACCGCCAGGTCCACTATGCTCTGCTGAACGACCCGCCTCGCGTCCACGCCCGGAAGCCGCATTCGGTGTACGCCAACGACCTCAAGAGCTACAAGGCACTCACGGATCTGCTGGCCCGGGCGCGTCTGGCGGGGGACGTTCCGTTCGAAGCCATCGCCGACCCCACGCGCCCCGTGACGGTCTGGGGCGTTCATCGGGACTGCCAGATGTTTCTCCGTCAGGAACTGGACGGGTTCCTCAAGGGCTACTGGCGAGACCTGATGCAGTCGCAGCCCAACCACATCGAGATCGTCGCCGAGAAGAACACCGTGCACCCCATCCTGCGGCCCGTCGCGGCCGAATACTGCATCCCTCTGACCGTCGGTCGGGGATACTGCTCCCTGCCCCCCAGACACGAGATGGCCAAGCGGTTCCGGCGAAGCGGCAAGTCCTCGCTCATCCTGCTGATCCTCTCGGACTTCGACCCCGACGGCGAAGAGATCGCCGCCTCGTTCGCCCGGTCGATGCGCGACGACTTCGGCGTTGCCCACCTCGAGCCGGTCAAGGTGGCGCTGACGGAGGATCAGGTCGAGGAGTCCGAGCTCCCGCCCGGCATGGTCGCCAAGAAGACGTCCATGCACCACGCGAAGTTCACGGAGAAGTACGGCCAGCACGTCTATGAGCTGGAGGCGCTACCTCCGGACCTGCTCCAGGACATCCTCCGTGAAGCCATCGACGACGTGATCGACAACGATGCTCTCGACCACGAGCGCGAGGAGGAAGAGCGTGAAGCGGCGGACCTGGAGAAGGCACGCCGCCGGGCCCATCGGGCCCTCGGTGACCTGGCGGATGCTGGGGAGGCGTAGCCTTGCCTCAACCCGACGCCGACCCAGAGGGTGTGACAGAGAGGACAGAGATGCGCCGTGTGACAGAGACTACTGAGAACGGATCCATCGAGGAGAACTCTCTGTCGTCTCTGTCATCTTCTGTCATCTCTGTCCTCTCTGGCCTCTCTGTCACAGGGGAGGAGGTCCAGCGGGTGGGCCGTGCCATGGACTTGACCTGCAGGGCTCGTCCCTGGCAACGGGCTCTCTTTCGCGTGGTTCGCGTCCTGCATGGCCTGGACGTGGTGCAGATCCGCCAGGCGCCGCCGGAGTTGTTCCGCGACCTGGTTCGACTTTGGCGGGATCGCGCGGACATTGCCGTGCCGCTGGAGGCTGTTTTCGGGGAGTTCCTGGCCGGTTGGGAGAAGGTCCGCTTCCCCATCGGCCGGAATCCCCTGGCACGGGTCATGGCTCGTATCCGCGACTTCCCGGCCGAAGCCGCTGCCTACGAAGGCGAAGAGAGCCGGCAACTGGTAGCCATCTGCCGGGCGCTTCAGGAGGAGGCGGGCGACGGCCCTTTCTACCTGTCGTGCCGCGTTGCCGCCGACGCCCTGGGCCTCGACCGCATGGACGTGCACCGCCGGCTGCGGGTGTTGCGGGCCGACGGGCTTCTCCAGGTTGTCAAGCCCGGCACGAAAACGCGGGCGACGCGATACCGCTATCTCGGTGACACGCAGCGTACGCGAGCTGGCCCAGAGATGCGCGGGGAGCCCGAGACCGGGGAGACCCCGCTATGACCGCAAACTGGGACATGTCCCAGTTCGTCAACGGCCATCGCCGTACCACCGGCCACCAGCGGACCTGCACCGTCTGCGGCAAGGCCTTTGTGGCCACCAGGCCGCAGGCACTGTACTGCTCCCCGCCGTGCAAACAGGCGGTCTTGCTCAGGCGGCGTCACGAAGCCGGCCGGCTCCGCCGTTGCCGCCGCTGCCCGCGCTGCGGTCAGGTCTTCGTCGCCCGTCGCAGCGATGGCGTGTACTGCTCGAACGCCTGCCGGCAGGCCATGCATCGGAGGCGCACGGCGCATGGGAAGGCCGAACTATGAATCCGCATACGTTATCCGTTACGGGTCCTCCAGGGCCATGCGCCGCCAGCAGGGCCCGCGGAGCAGTCGCGGGGGGCATCTTAGTTTATTTCTTAGCGCGCATTTTTCTGGTGCCCGGATCTTAGCGCAAGGAGATGGCCCATGACCCTGACGCCGCACATGAAGACCATCCTGACGGCCCTCCTGGCCGACGTCCGCCGCCTGGAGGCGGTGCCCGACAAGCCGCCGCCCGGCATGGACCGGGACCAGTGGCGGATGCTGTGGCGCGAACGCCGGGAGTACGAGCAGTTCGGCGTCAGGCATGACCTCGCCCAATGGCTGGGCTACCTGCCGTCGCCGTCGGAGTCGGCGGTGTTTTCCCGGGCGTTGCGGAACATAGAGGCGATGGGCCTGGTGCTCCGCGTCAACCGCTGGGGCGGCAGCAAGACGACCCACGTGCGGTTGACCGCCGGCGGAATGGCGGAGGCCGAACGCCTCGCCAAGGAACAGGAAGAATCCGTGGCGGCGCTCTTGTCGGCCCTGGCTGTGCAGTTGCCCCTCGATCCGCCTGATGACGCCCAGCACAGCACCTGACCCGGTTCCGGAGGACCGCTATGGCCGTTGCCCTTGACCCTGAAGCCATGACCGCTGAGGAACGCCTCGACGAGGTCGCTGCCATCCTCGCTGCGGGTCTTCTGCGGCGGCGCCGCCAGCAGATGGGAGAGGGACGGTTTTCGGCGGAAAATTGCCTTGAGGTTCCCCCCGAAACGAGGCTCAGTGTAACCGTGGGGTAGTGGGAAGGACATCGCATGGAACTCACGGTCTTACAACAGGTTACAGCTTTGCGGCGGGCGACGCTCGTTGCGCTGCGCGAGCGGTGGAAGGCCCTCTTCGGCCGCGACGCCCCGGCGTCTTATCGGCCCGAACAGTTGGTGCGGCGGCTGGCCTGGCGCATCCAAGAGGTTCACTACGGCGGCCTGTCGGAGGCGGCGCGGCAGCGGCTGCGCCAGATCGCCGCCGAGGATGACCTTGCCGGCGGGCGGCGTCGGGTCCCTCAACGCCGCGCCGGCGCCTTGGTCCCCGGCACGCGCCTGGTCCGGTCCTGGGGCGGGGCCGACCACGCCGTCGCCGCCACGGCCGACGGGGGTTTTGAGTACGCCGGCAAACGATACCGCACCCTCACCGCGGTGGCCAAGGCCATCACCGGGCAGCACCTGAGCGGCCCCAGGTTCTTCGGCCTGGCGGCAAGCAAGGAGACGAGGGCATGATCCGACCGGTCACTACCTCGACCGCGGCGCCGGCCAAGGTGGTCCGCTGCGCCATCTACACCCGCAAGAGCCACGAAGAAGGCCTTGAGCAGGAGTTCAACTCCCTCGATGCCCAGCGCGAGTCCTGCGAGGCGTATGTGGCCAGCCAGCGGCATGACGGCTGGGTCGTGCTGCCGACGCGGTACGACGACGGGGGCTTCTCCGGCGGGAACACCGAGCGGCCTGCCCTGAAGCGGCTCCTCGATGACGTTGAGGCCGGCCGCATCGACGCCGTCCTGTGCTACAAGCTCGACCGGCTGTCGCGGTCGCTTGCGGACTTCGTGCGGCTGATGGAACGCTTCGAGAATCGGGGCGTGAGTTTCGTGAGCGTGACGCAGCACTTCGACACCCAGTCCAGCATGGGCCGGCTGACGCTCAACGTGTTGCTCTCGTTCGCCCAGTTCGAACGCGAAGTCACGGCCGAGCGCATCCGCGACAAACTGGCCGCCGCGAAGATGAAAGGCAAGTACGTCGGCGGCCGGCCGGTCCTGGGCTACGATGTGGACCGCGAGAGGATGCGCCTGGTCATCAACAAGGGGGAGGCCGACCTCGTGCGGCACATCTTCCGCCGGTTCATCCAACTGGGGTCCTGCATGCTGGTGGCGAGGGAACTCAATCGCGAGGGCCACCGCACGAAAGCCTGGACGGCCCGGAGCGGCAAGAAGCGCGGCGGGGTCTTGTGGAACAAGGCCTACGTCCACTGGACGCTCACGAACCGCCGGTACGTCGGCGAGGTTATGCACCAGGGCCAGGCGTACCCCGGCGAGCACGAGGCCATCATCGACCGGCGAACGTGGGACCGCGTCCACGCCATCCTGGGCGAGAACCGCCGGTACCGCGCCACGCAGACCCGCAAGAAGACGGCCGCCATCCTGAAGGGCATCCTGCGCTGTGGCGCGTGCGGAACGCCGATGGCGCCGGCCTACACCACGCGGCGGCGCCGGCGCTACCAGTATTACGTCTGCCACGCCGCCAGCAAGAACGGCCACGACACCTGCCCGGTGAAGTCCGTCCCAGCCGGCCAGATTGAGGGGGCCGTCTTTGAGTACCTGCGGTCGCTCTTCGCCGACCCGGAGATGGTGGCCTGGACGTTCCGCGCAACTCAAGGCCAGGCCGAAGAGGATCGCCGGGGGCTGGCGCAGGAAAGGGATGCGGTTCGGCGCCGTCTGGCCGACCTCCGGAAGGCGATCGGCAGGCTCGTGCGGGCCGCGGACGGCAAGGCCGAGGGGGCCATCTCAGATGAACTGCGCCGCCTGAATGAGGAACACGCCGAGGCCGAGGAACGGCTCCGCGAGGTGGAAGATGCGTTGGGCCGACAGGGGGACCTGCCGACCGAGCAGGACGTGGCCGCGGCCCTCAAGGCGATCGACCCGCTGTGGGCGGAGTTGTTCCCGGCCGAGAAGGAGCGGCTCGTGCGGCTCCTTGTCGAGAGCGTCACCGTCCGTCCGGACGGCCTCTCGGTCCGCCTGCGGCCGGGCGGCCTGACGGCCCTGGCGGCCGAGGTGCAGGACGCGGAAACGGAATCGGTGGAGGCAACGGCATGATGGGGCAGGAAGCCGCTGTGGAGGTCGGTGTGTGCCGGCCCGCCGCCGGTGGCCGCGACGTGGCCGGTCAGGCTGCTCTGCGCCGGCCGACCGTCCGCCGGGACGGCGGCGCCATCGTCATCGACATTCCCATGACCTTCCGCCGCCGGAGCGGACGCAAGGAGATCGTCCTGCCGCCGGGGGCTACCACCGGGGCGCCGCCCCGGCCACCCAGCCCCCTCGCGCTCGCCGTCGCCCGGGCGCTTGTCTGGCAGGAGATGGTTGAATCTGGGGAGATGGCTTCCATCAGCGACCTCGCCCGGCATCGCAAACTCGACCCGTCCTTCGTCGCCCGCACGGTGCGCCTGGCGGCCCTCGCGCCGGATATTATCGAGGCCATTCTTGACGGCCAGGAGCCCGACGGGCTGTCGCTTGGGCGCCTGCGGAAGGAGATTCCCCTGCTCTGGGAAGACCAGCATGAGGTATACCCCAACACGTCGTTCTTGTCTTCCGGCCAGTCCATCGGCTCCGCCCACTGCCGCGCGATGGTGAGCAGCTCCGGCACCTCGGCTACCGTCAGGGCGAGTTGCGCGACGTAGTCGACCTCGCCGGTCTCCCAATTCTGTGTACAGTGGGCGTCGCCGAAGCGTTCCAGGCGCCCGCGTAGGGTCTACGTTCCGCCAGTGCCGCTCACCTTGTCGCCTTCCGCGTGTTCAGCGCTCATGCTCCCTCCAATCCGCACGGTTTGATCCCGCAACGCTGACGAATTACGTCCCTGCGCGCGCTGGTTATCCCGGTTTTTCGGCCAACGGCAAGAGGGCAACTTGCCGGCTATTGCCGACAGGCAGAAGGCCCGATACGATGTCCAAGCACGAAGAGGAAGATTGACGTGTTCGACCTTGGTTTGACGCCCGGCGGCCACCTAGCGCCGGTCGATGGGCCCGCTGAGAGCGGCCAAGCCGCGCCGCCCGAGGACGCACAAGCGACCCGGCTGCGCGAGGCCTTCCAGAAAGGGACGCCGGAAGGCCTGCTTCGCCTCGCCCAAGGCGAGGCCGCAACCTTGGCTGTTGCGGCGGCCTACTGGCGGGATTTCGCGGGGCGGTACCTGACGGCCCTGTGCCACATCCCCGAGACGACCGAGGGAGCCCTCGAACCTCTGCCGCCGCCGGACGACCTGGGGGCTCTGGCCGACAGCGCCCCGCCGATGCGCGGGGGCGAATACCTTTCGGCCGAGGTGCTTCGGCGGCTCTGGATCGATCTCGACGGCGCCGTCCGCGCGGGGGTGGGGGCGACCGAAGGCGGATTATCGGCTTGGCTGAAGAAGCAGAGCCCGCTCTGGCATCGCGTGGGGCGCGTGTGCTTCCACCTAGCTGAAAACAAGCGCGACCCCGAGTGTCCGTTCGCCTTCCTGGCCACATACGCCCCCCGCCTCCTGGACGGACGGCGTGTGCAATACCAGCCGCTGGGGCGGGCGCTGGAGGAATATGCGGGCGGCAAGAACCGCTCCGCGCTGGTCCGCCTTCTGGCGCCGATCCAGCGCGCCGCCGAGCGGTGCGATTGGGTCAAGCCGCTGGTCGATTCAGGCGACGTGTTCCACCCGCTGCGATGGACGCCGCGCGAGGCGTGGCGGTTCCTCCGCGACGCCCCGGCGCTCGAGGAAAGCGGCCTCCTGGTCCGCGTGCCGGACTGGTGGGCCAAGCGACCCCCCCGCGTCCAGGTGAGCGTCTCAATCGGCGGCCGGGCGAAAACGGCCCTGAACGCCGACGCCCTACTCGATTTCCAGGTCGACTTGGCGCTCGACGGCGAAACGCTTTCGGAAAGTGAGTGGCGAGACCTTCTGGGCGGCGACGACGGCCTCGTCTTCCTCAAGGGCCGCTGGGTAGAGTTCGACCGCCAGAAACTCCAGGCCGCCCTGGAGCACTTCAAGCGCGTCCAGCGGCAGGCCGGCGACGATGGCGTCTCTTTCCTGGAAGGCATGCGCCTCCTGGCCGGGGCGCCCATCGAGGCCGGCGAGGCGGCCCTGCTGGACACAGACGCGACGGCCGCCTGGACCGAGGTGAAGTCCGGCCCCTGGCTGGAGCAGCGGCTGCGGGCCCTGCGGCAACCCGAAGGCGGCGCCGCCGACCTGCCCGGCCCGGAACTGTGCGCGACGCTCCGGCCTTACCAGCAGACGGGGCTGAAGTGGCTGCGCCTCCTGGCGGAACTCGGGCTCGGCGCCTGCCTGGCCGACGACATGGGCCTGGGCAAGACCATCCAGGTCATCGCGCTGGTGCTCCTCTTGAAGCGGCAGGGCGTGTCTGCGCCTTCTCTTGTGGTGGTCCCGGCGTCGCTCCTGGCCAACTGGAAGGCGGAACTGGAGCGGTTCGCGCCGTCGCTGGGCGTGCGGTTCGCGCACCCGTCGCAGACCGACGGCGAGGAACTCCAGGCCGTCGCGCGCGACCCGGCCGCGTTCGTCCGGGGCGCCGACGTCGTAGTCACCACCTACGGCATGTTGCTACGCCAGCCGTGGCTGACGGAAACGACCTGGACGCTGGCCGTTCTCGATGAGGCCCAGGCGATCAAGAACCCCGCAGCCCGCCAGACGCGGGCTGTCAAGAAACTCCGGGCCAAGGCCCGCGTGGTCCTGACGGGCACGCCGGTCGAGAACCGTCTGTCCGACCTGTGGTCGCTCTTCGATTTTCTGTGCCCGGGCCTGTTGGGGTCGGCCGCCGCCTTCAAGCAGTTCGTCAAGCGCCTGGAGGACCGCGCGGCCGGCCGGTACGCCCCGCTGCGCCGGCTGGTGGCGCCGTACATCCTGCGGCGGCTGAAGACCGACCGGTCGGTCATCGCCGACCTGCCGGAGAAGACCGAGGTGTACGCCTACTGTGCGTTGACGAAGAAGCAGGCG
>Ga0315274_10017077_pt1 | contig 10245 bp, 9 predicted proteins | sample YL17G02_20_MG_FD_203700 | JGI IMG/M metagenome (GOLD analysis project Ga0315274, IMG submission 203700) | Sediment microbial communities from Yellowstone Lake, YNP, Wyoming, USA - YL17G02_20 | ecosystem: Environmental > Aquatic > Freshwater > Lake > Sediment | place: USA: Wyoming | collected... | reverse complement strand
TACAGCCTTTGCAGAATCAGTTTATCGAGGGTACTCCGGGAATTGATAAAGATGGAATTAGGGTTCCTGAGGTTACGTCGGCTAAAGAAAGAGAAGAGTTGACAACAAGTATTGATAAGTTAGCGCACGAGAATAAGAATGTTGATAGACAAGTTCGTGGAAGAAGCATAACTTTTGAGAACATCGAGTATTAATTTTAAAAGGAGATTGTATGAAATTTTTAGTAGTTGTTTTGTCGATAGTGGCAGTATGTTTTGCAGGTCAAAGAACTGAAACAAGTAAGATCATTGTAGCTGATACGATTACTGAGATTAAGATAGATACAGTGAAAACTGTGAAATACGATACTTTAGTTGTAACTAAGGTGATTAATGATACGTCATTAATTGTCAAGACTGATACTGTTAAGGTTTCTGCGAAAGTAACAAAAACAAAGAAAAAATAGGAATTTAAAATGGATATTGAGTTAATTGTAAAAGAAGCTAGATGGATAGGAAAAATAGCTCAGTCGTCAATTCAGAAAAAGGTTATTGATGCCTGCGAGCCGTTGTTAGTGTTTATAGTGAAACAAGCACATGAATATTATGAAAAGAAGATAAAAGAATTTGAACAAGAGAAGAAGAAAGAAGAAAATAGAGTAGTTAGAAGAACGTCTGATTATATTAGAAATTTTGCTAGAAATGACGATGAGATTTTTTCTCTTCTTGTTTATGTTTTTAGATCAAATGAAACGAGTATAGGAACTCTTAAATATTTGAAAGATTTTGAACTTGATCAAGATTCAAAAGATCGTTATTTTAAAAGAACAGAAGAGAGTATAAGAGAATCAAATTTATACAAATTGACTGAAGTCGTTCAAAAATATGTTACTAAAGATTTTGTAGAAATCTCAAATATTAATGTAAAACGTGGTTCAAAGGGTTTTGAAATTACTGCAAATTTAACAGACAATCAAAATAGAAGTTGGACTTTTCAAACTAATGCAATTCCAGCTGGTGGATATAACATTCAGCAATTTCATTATAGGTATTTAGTGAACTTGTCTTCTCCCGAAGTGCCGATGGAAATTGTTAGAAAGAAGATAACAGATGAAATAAAGTTTGAAAAAGAAAGAAAAAAACAAGAAAAATTAGACGAAAGACAAAAAAAGGAAAATGAAGCGATAATAAGACGAAAAATAAGTCAAATAAGAGAAATTGGTAGCGATTATAAACATACACAAGACTTGATAAAATATTGTGAAAAATTTTTGATTATGAATGATGATGAAATTAGAAATTGGATTAGAACGGGTGAATGGGGATCATCTCACTTTGTTATAGGCGACGATAAAGAACTTTTAACAAAAAGTATTGTTGCTGTAAAAAACTTTTTTAATGAGAAGTTGAAACAAGCTCAAAAAAGACTTGATGAATCAAAACAAGGGTATAGTGTATTTTATAATGAAAATGGTAAAGCAAAATATTCAAAAGAGCAACTTTATAAAATGATAGAAAATAAAGAAATTTAAACCAAAGGAGATAAATATGATTTTACACGGAATTTCAATTGCAGATCCGGCTAATAAGAATATTTCTCATAATATTCAAACACTGAGATTAGACGAAGAAAAACGTGAAACTCAGAACAAGAGTATGCCACATTTTGTTGTTTCTGATCAAGATCAGCATAATAATTTCAATTATTTTGAATATCAGTCTGTCAAAGGATTTGTAACAGAAAAAGAAGATACTGTTCCAATTACAACAACACTTGAACGAAGTATTGATGACAAACATTATACATTTGAAAATGAAAAGAAAGCAGATGTAGAGAAATCAGTTCTTGAAACTGGTAAAGTTTTGACAGATATGAATGGTCAAGGATATTTTGATCCTGGTATTCATGAAAAGACATCTGAAAGTCAATTTGCTCCCGGGAATCATGTTTTAGCTAGTACTCAAAAGTTTAGTAGACCATTGACAACATCTCCGACTTTGTTGACAAATCCTCAAACTTATGCAAATGAAAAGAATTATCTCTATAAGAGAACCAGTAAGAGTTTTCAGGCTGGATATTATGCTAATAATCCGTGGAAAGATGCTGTAAGTGGAAGAGTGTCTTTGTTTGAGCAGCCACGAGAAGCTACAAGGTTGGCATAATGAGTGATATTTTAATAATAGCTCCGACTCATAATTATCGTAGACAACCAGATCAAGTGTTGACTAATAGTACGATAGTTGATATGACAGATGCGTCTATTGTTAAAGAGAAGATGGTTGCAAGGATACCGATTGCTAATAGAAAAGCTCCTGCTAATACGACATTTAAGCAGTATCAAGATATGAGAATGATTCATGCAGGGATTTTGAATTCTGAGAATGATGCAAGGAGAAGATATATTGAAAGAGAGAAGACGAAGACTAAGAATATGACATATTTTCCTGATACTGGAAGCGAAACAAATACAAAGTATATACGTGGGTTAAACGTTTTTTGACATAGATTAAATTAAATTCATTCATATTAAAACCCATATTCACATTAATCATTAAATGGAGCTAATAGGATGAAAATTAACATATTCTATTGGTTCCATTTTTTATTTAAAAGATGAAAATACAATTTTTATTATTGAGTGATGGTCCGAGTCATAAGTTATTGGGAATTAACGTTGTGAATGGGTTGAAGAGACTTGGGATTGAAGCTGAGTATTTTTTTAGTAATAGGAAAGCTGGACAGCTTTTGAAGAGTCCGGCTTATGTTTTTTGTTTGAAACCCAGAGATGACGATTTTCTTGTTGCTGAGTTTAAGAAGAGGGGATCTAAAGTAGCGCTTATTTTGAACGATGAGCAGTTGCCGTATAATAGAAGTTCAATATATGATTTCGCAGTATCTCCGTCTATTGTGTGGAAGAGGATGTGGGAGTCAAAGCATGAGAAGCCTTGTTATTTGATAAAAGAGGAGTTTGATTATTATTTTTTGAAAAAGCATCAAGAAGAAAGTATAAGAGTAGTTACGGTAGGGTATTCAGAGAATTTGAAGAAGCATTTGATGTATGTTCCGACGTTGGCTATGAATTTTGATTTTACTATTGTAAGCGAGAGGCAAGTGCCAGAGTTTAAGAACGCAAAGTTTAAGAAGTTTCAGCCTGATGCAAGTTATTATTTTGAGAAAGATTACGATAAGATGGTTATTGAGCAGTTTAGGGAATTTAATGTCGGGATAATTACTCAAGATTCAAGCGGGAGTACGTCTAATCGGTTGAAGTCGTTGTTGTATGCTGGGTTGCCGGTTATATGTTCAAGGACTGAGAATCATTCAGATTTGTGGTTTAATCAGACTGAGATGAAGATTGATTATTTTTCATCGAGTATTGTAGATATAGTTAATTCTTTGGGGGATTTTCAGAAGAGACAGGAGATTGTAGATTTTAATTATTCAAAGATAAGTAGGTATGGTGGGATAGAGGCATCAGGAAAGAGTTTTCTTGAGGCGATAGAGATGTTTGAGAATTTTAAATAGGAGGAATTATGTTTAGAAATGGATTTTTAAATGTTTCATTTGCGCAGAACAATTTGACTGTTCCTGTTTTTGATGAGTTTTTATCAAGAATTAATGTTGACAGAATTGTTGAAATTGGAACTGGATGTGGAATTTTTACTGTTTTTTTAGGAATGTATTGTCATTATAACAATAAGAAGCTGATAACATTCGATGTTAAAGATCAAGTCAATGATAAGACTCAAAGATTGTTTGACGCTTTGAAAATAGATTATAGGATAAAAGATATTTTTGAGAATGTTTCTGAAATTGGAGGAGAAATAAGTAAAGAAGGAACTGCGGTTGTTCTTTGTGATAATGGAAATAAAGTGAAGGAATTTAATATTTTTAGTAAGTTTTTGAAAACTGGAGACTTTATTTTAGCACATGATTATTCAAAAAGTTTAGAATACTTTAATGCTGAAATAAAAGGTAAATATTGGAATTGGATGGAAATAGATGATAAAAGAATACAAGAAGTTTGCGAACAAGAATCATTAAAAGATTTTATGAGTGAAGAGTTTCAAAAATGTGTTTGGGTATGTAAACGTAAAGGATAATTATTTTATGGAAAGTCCAGCAATTACAGAAGTTAAACGTTTGAGAGAATTGGGTGCGAAGATCGGCGAAGGTACTTTGGTTTTTGGAAAGGTTGATGCTTCTGCAGCACATCGAGATTTAATAAAAATAGGAAATAAATGTTTGATAGCTTCAGAAGCTGTTTTGTTATGCCATGGATATCCGCATGATTGGTTACCGATTGAAGTTGGTGACAATTGTTATATTGGATATAGAGCGATGGTTCTTCCAGGAGCAATTGTTGGAAATAATTGTGTTATTGGAGCTGGCGCAGTTATTTCAAAGAAAATAATTATTCCAGATTGGTCATTGGTTGTTGGAAATCCAGCAAAGATAAAAATTGTTGATAGAATTAAACATAAACGTTTTACAGATCACATGGAACAGTTTGTTTCTTTAACAGCAAGTTGACAGTAAGTTAATATATGGAAAAAAAACTTTTAATAAGAGACGATCCATGGAGCGAAGCGTTTAAAAATAAGCTTATGGTTACTCCGCATTATAAGACTGTTTTACAATGGAAAGAAAATGTAGATATTCAAGTTAAAGATACATATTATTATCAATGGTTAAAGACGAATCTTGATAAAAATGGCGTAGTGTGGAATGGAACGATATCTAATGAAGATGATGTTATTAAACAGTGCAATAAATTTAAAGAAATGTTTATTATTGCTCCAAATTGGAATGAACAAAAAGAAATTACAGTAGCTTCTTCAAAGTGTGATGATGAAGTTTGGTTTGTTCACGACAACGTAGTATCATATTTTTTTGGTCCAATAACAGTTAGGATAGATGAATTTGGAGATTTTATTGTAAGTGATGGAAATCATAGACTAGTTCTTTTACTTGCAAATGATTTGCCGATAGAAGTTACTATATGCGAAAGACATCCGAAATGGCAACAGGTGATTGACAAAGTTGATAAATTATATCCAGAAGTTATGTATCAACCGTTTAATCATCCTGAGTTTTTTGGAAGAAAATGTTCAAGGACAGGAATTACTGAAAAAATTGTAAATAGCGTTGTAGATACATTTAATGTTAAATCAGTTTTGGATCTTGGGTGTTGTCATGGAGAAACTTTGTATTCTCTTAGAAATAAAAATGTCCGTGGAATCGGAGTTGAAAGTAACGAAGATAGATTAAAACTAGTTTCATTGTTATTTTCAAAAATAAAATTTGAATATTCTGGAAAAGATATTTATGATTTTTTAAAGAGTAATGACGAAAAGTACGATCTTATTTTAGTATTAGCTGTTTTTCATCATTTTATGTATTTTAATGAAAAAGAAAAATTTATAGATTTGTTAGAATTGATTGTCAAGAAAACTGATATACTGATGTATGAGTTGCCAGAGAAGAACGAGCCTCAATATTCTTGGATTTATAAAGATTATGATGCTCATAAAGTTATTCAAAGCTATTTTAAAAATGTTGAATGTTTTAAGAAAGACAGTAGATTCATTTATTTATTGAGGAAATAAAAATGTACAAATTATGTGTATTAGATTGTGATAATTTAGATAATGAGTTGGTTTGTTCGTTTTCAGATTTAATAAATGGATTTGTTAAGTATAAAGATGAAGCTGAAAAAAGAGATATAGAGATAATATACGAAAAGAATAAAAGAACTGATGAAATTATTCAAAGAAATGATAAAATCGATTGTTTTATGTCTATTTGGGGAGCAATGGTAGATACAAATAGCGATATTTATAAAAACAGAAAATTTAAAACAATAACATTTTTAGATGACGTACATTGGTGGACAGAACAAAGTTTAAAAGACAGAATTAATTTTTTTGAAAAAACAGATATTATTTTTACTCCTTACGCTAGAACTGCAAAAACTTATTTACAATATTCTCATTTATATTCAAAATTTCAAACATTGCATTGGTGGGCTCCAGATTCATGTTTTTCTTTTAATGAACAATGGAAAAACAGAAAAGATAAAATATTGCTTTCTGGATCAATTCAAATGTATCCAATAAGAAAAGCTATTTCTGAAAATTTAGATGTTGAAGTAGAACAACTAAAACATTCATTACGTTATCCGAAATTTATTCACGAGTATCATGGTGAGAAATATTATGAATATCTATCAAAATATAAAGGTGCGATAGCGACCTCATGTGCAAAGCATGCAACAGAATATGATAAAACGATTGTTCATGCTTTAGACTATACGTTAAGTAAAAATTTTGAAATACTAGGATGCGGATGTTTGGGATTTTTAGAAGAAACTGATGATTTTAATGAGTTACAGCTTAAACCGTATGAACATTACATTCCGATAACATTGTTAACATATAAACAGCAGTGGAAATATTTGCAAGACAAAAATTCAGAATTAATTGCAAAAAAAGGTCATGAACTTGTCAAAGCTACACATTCGACAAAAAACAGAATTATTCAAATTTTAGATATGATTCAAACGCTATGAAAAAAAAGCTTAATGTTACAAAAGTTATAGATCAATGGGGATGGTCTTATGATTTTATAGGACGCGAACAACAAAGATACACACGTCATAATATCGTCATCAATAAGTATGATAATGTTGATCTAAATGATACTGATGTTTTATATATTCATAGTCCGAATATCCATGCTTCATTGACTAATCTTCCCATCATTGCTCATAAAAAAGGCATAAAAGTTATTGGAGCTTATGGCGGAGACCCAAAGTTTTGGCCAAATACTTTTGATCCAAAATACAAATACGCAGATTTAATAATCACTATTTCTCCTGAAACTTATATATTTGCAAAAAATTTGTATAAAGATGTTCCTGTTATTTTCCTTCCAGAATGTGTAGATACGAATTTCTTTGTTCCTGCTAAATTTGATTTAAAATCATTTAATGTTGGTTGGGCTGGAAGTAAATTTCCTTTAAAAAGAGTTCATATTTTAGAAAGTCTTAAATATCATGTTAATAAACAATCAGAATGGGGATATGAATTTTTTCAAAAAGATAGAACTCAAGAAACGATGCTGAAGTTTTATCAATTTCTTAATGTGTTTGTTTTATCTAGTACTACTGAATGTATGCCGAGAGTTATTCTTGAAGCAATGGCATGCGGACTTCCTGTTATTTCAACAAGAGTAGGAAATTTACCATTTATTTTAGAAGATAAATGGCTTATTTCAGTGTATCCTGATTCAGCAGTCATTAAAGAAATGAATTGTGGATTAGATTTGTTAAAAAAAGATGTGAAATTAAGAAAAGAAACGAGTGAAAGAAACAGAAAATATATTGATGAACATTTTAGCTGGAAAGTTAATCAAAAACTTTGGGATGACGTGTTTTCTTTAATATACAAAGATGACGTTAAATCAATACTTAAAGAAAACGAAAATTATATGATACCATATAAACACTATTTTCAATTAACTTTTGATATAAAAAAACAAACAATTGTTTATGTTCTACCAGGAACAGGAATTTCTGGTGGTATTGCAATAATGCTTCAACATGTTCAATGGCTACTTAAATTAGAAAAATATAATGTGTTTCTCTTTTCGCTTGACAATAGACAAAACATTTCATGGTATCCGGATCATTTACCAATTGTTACTTTAAATAATATTGAACTTCTAAAAAATATTGATATCTTAATTTTCTCTGGCTGGCAATCTGTCATCAGCGCTCTTAAAATTGATGCAAAACGCAAAATCTACTTTGTTCAATCGGATGAACGAAGATTCTTTGATGATGAAAAAACAAAAAAAATAGTTCATCAAACATACGAAATTGATTTTGAATACATGACAGAAGCAATCTGGATTCAAAAATGGTTAAAAGAAGAATTCAATCATAACGCTTATTATGTTCCAAATGCTTTAGATCAAAAATTCTTTTATAAAACTAATCCTCTAATTCCAAAAACAGATAAACCAAGAATCTTAATTGAAGGTGCAATTGCTATTCCATTCAAAGGAGTAAACAAAGCATATCAAGCTGTCAAAGACCTAGATTGTGAAATATGGTTTGTCAGTAACTCAGGAAAACCAGATCCCTCATGGAGATTTGATAAATTTTTTGAAAAAGTTCCATTTGAAGAAATGCGTCAAATCTATTCTTCTTGTGATATCTTAATAAAAATGAGTTCTATTGAAGGCTTTTTTGGTCCTCCAATGGAAGCTATGGCTTGCGGCTGTTCAGTTGTAGTCGGCAAATGCACTGGTTATGATGAATATATTCAACACGACTATAATGCTTTAGTTGTTGAAAACTATGACATTTCTGCTGCAAAATCTGCAATTGAATCTATAATCAAAAATCCACAATTAAAACAAAAATTGATTGATAACGGCTACATCACGTCTCAACAATGGAATTGGCAAAAAACATTGTTTTATCTTGAAAAAGCAATTAATCAAGAATTAGTTAGTTTTTTATTTAAAGATGAACTAAAACAAAAAAGAGAAATTCAACTTGATAAATTTATTCCTTGTGACATTATTCTTGTAACTTATAATGCTTGCGAATATGTAAAAAGATGTGTTGACAGCATCAAAAAATATACAAAATCTTACAACTTAATCATAATAGATAACAATTCTGACTTTGAAACTAAAAACTATCTTTCAACAATAAAAGATGCTAAAATAATTTTCAATGACAAAAACAATGGTTTTGGATATGCAAACAACCAAGGCATTCAAGCTAGCAATTCAAAATATGTCTGCATGTTAAATAGCGATACGATAGTAACAGAAAACTGGTTAGAAAATCTGATTACAGTTCTAGAACAAACTGAAGCAGGAATGGTCGGACCAATCACAAACTATGTTTCTAACGAATGCCAAAAAGCAGATTTAAGCTATAATCATTTGGTCAGCAATAACGACGATTCAAAAATTCATAAATATGCCAAAAACAAATTCGATTTACATGGTCATGCTTATATTAAAACAAACAGACTAATTGGATTTTGTCTATTATCTAAAAGAGAAACTTTACAAAAAACAGGTTTATTTGATGATAGATTCTACCCAGGCTGTTTTGAAGACGACGATTTATGTTTAAGAATGATTGAAAGAGGCTATGAACTATATTGTGCTTCTGGAATTTTTATTTATCATTTTGGCGGAGAATCTTTTAATAAAAAATTCAAAACAAAAACTCATTCTGAAACTCTAAAAACAAATGAAGAACGCTATAATCAAAAATGGTATAACTCCCAAAGAATAAAATCTATATATACTGTTAAAAAACCACTATCAATAATTTATCTATTAGCATCTGATAGCCCTTCTGGAGGAGTTAAAGTTGTTTTTGAACATGCTAATCGACTGAAACTACGAGGACATGATGTAAAAATTTATTGTGCAATAGAAGAAACTGGACATAATTGGTTTCCAGTTTCTGTACCAATAATTTATGGACAATTTGATACTATTCCAGAATCAGATATCACAATAGGCACTTATTTTACTACATTACCATATTTAAAGAAAACAAAATCTCTAGTAAAAATTCATTTTTGTCAAGGATATGAACTACTATTATATGATCAAAATTCAATTCAAACTACAATAAAAAATGACTATCAATCTATAAAAACAAAAATAGTTGTTTCTAAATGGCTAAAAGAAATAATATCAGAAGAATTTGAAATTTCTTCTATCCTTATTCCAAACGGAATTGATCAATACGTTTTTTCTTTTCAAAAACACCAAAGAAACAACATTCCAAGAATCTTGATCGTCGGAACAGATCAACTAAATATTAAAGGTGTAGATTTTGCTATTGAAGCAATGAAAAAGTTATCGATAGAAAGAAAAATTGAAATAGTCAGATTGTCGTCTTTTGATTCGATTTATAGAGATATTAAATGTGAATATCATGATATGTCTAAAATGTCTCAAAATGATATTGCAAAAGTTTACGAATCTTGTGATTTGACTATTTGTGTTCCATTCAAAGTTGAAGGATTCAGTTTACCTCCATTAGAATCAATGGCATCTGGAACTCCAGTTATTACATCTGACAGTGGAGGCATGTCGATTTATGCGATAAATGGGTATAATTGCGCTGTAGTTCCTCCTAAAAATTCTGAAGCTATCTACAGAGCAGCAAAGTTTTTATTAGATAATACAGAAGCCTATAAGAAGTATCAAGAGAATGGATTG
>Ga0315274_10017076_pt1 | contig 10245 bp, 10 predicted proteins | sample YL17G02_20_MG_FD_203700 | JGI IMG/M metagenome (GOLD analysis project Ga0315274, IMG submission 203700) | Sediment microbial communities from Yellowstone Lake, YNP, Wyoming, USA - YL17G02_20 | ecosystem: Environmental > Aquatic > Freshwater > Lake > Sediment | place: USA: Wyoming | collected... | reverse complement strand
GGAATCGGATCGAGAGGATTGCAGATCGGATCGAGATCTCGGCCGAGATCGTGATCTCCGGGAGCGACAAGATCGCCATCCCTTCCTTCATCAATGGACATACACACGCGGCCATGGCCCTGTTGCGGGGCTATGCGGACGACATGCCGCTGAAGGAATGGTTAGAGACCAAGATCTGGCCGGTGGAGGCCCATCTGACCGAGGAAGATGTCTACTGGGGGGTCAAGCTTGCGTGCCTGGAGATGATCAAGACGGGCACTACTTTCTTTAACGATATGTACTGGCACTGGCAGGGGGCGGCCCGGGCCGTGGAGGAGATGGGCATCCGGGCGGCCTTGAGCGCCGTCTTCATTGATACCTTCCATGAGGATCGGATGAAGGAGCAGATCGCCCTCAACGAGGCGCTCTTTGCGGAGAGCTGCGAATTCAGCCCCCGGGTGACCTTCACCCTGGGCCCCCATGCCCTCTACACCGTCTCGGAGAAGGCGCTGCGGTGGAGCGCCGATTTCGCCCGGGAGAATGGGGTCCTGATCCACTTCCACCTCTCGGAGACCGAGGAGGAGGTACGAGGCTGCCAGAAGGAACACGGGCTCCGTCCGGTGAAATACTTGGAGAGCTTGGGGTTCTTGGGTCCCCACCTCATCGCCTGCCACTCGGTCTGGCTGGATGAGGAGGAGATGGACCTGCTCCGGGCCCACAGGGTGAGGGTGGTACACAATCCGGTCTCCAACATGAAGCTGGCCGTGGGGTCCGTCTTCCCCTATCCCCAAATGCGGGAGAGGGGCCTGGTCATGTGCCTGGGGACCGATGGCTGCGCCTCCAACAACAACCTGGACATGCTGGAGACCGCCAAGTTCGCCTCCCTCCTGCAGAAGTTCCATTCCCACAGCCAGGTGGTCCTTCCCGCCCATGAGGCCTTCGAGATGCTCACCTCCCAGGGGGCACAGGCCTTCAATCTAAATTGTGGGCTCATCGCCGAGGGGAAATGGGCGGATATCGCCCTGGTGGATCTGAACCACCCGCAGCTCGTCCCTCACTTCAACACCGAATCCGACCTGATCTATTCGGCCAATGGCTCCTGCATCGATACCCTGATCTGCGATGGAAAGATCCTGATGCAGGGCCGCAAGGTGGAGGGCGAGGAGGAGATCATCGCCCGGGCGAGGGAGGTGGCCTTCGATCTGGTCAGGCGGGCATCGTGCTCAAGTCTATGATTGGCTCTGCTTGCCAATTGGGATCTGAGAAATGGCTGCGATCAATGCCCGCAGCCATTCTGCACCTATGGCCGCGGGAAGGTGTTTCTATTTGTCGCGTCCTCGTGGAACGATGTATCGGATTTCTTTGAAAGCCTTGACCTGCGTGCCGACGTTGTCTTTGATCATATTGCCGGAGACATGCATCAGGGTGTCGTCGTAGTCAGTATCCTCTCCCATGCTGGCCAGACAGGGGTAGTGATGGTGCCGCATGCCTGCCTTTTCCTCGGCCTCGCCTGCAGAGAGGCCCACCAGTCCGCTGGACACATAGCGAGCACAGCCGCAGACAGCGTCCCGCTGGACCTCGGCGGAGACGATGCGCCGGGTTTCGGGGTCCACCGTAACTTTTAGTTCCGGTTGCCCGAAGTGGCCGGCAAACTCGGATATGAGGGGGTCGCTGTATTCCATTTCTTGGCGGCGGGCGATGCGATAGTGGGTTTGGGTCAAGGAACAGAGGGGCTTGGGGGTTGCGCAGGCCACGCCGATTTTCTGGAGCCAACCCCGCAACTGACGGGCCAGGCCACGGGGCAGCCAGGCTTCATTGTCAATTGCCGCGATCACGGCGCGGGCGCCCGTCCTCTTCACAATTTCAGGCAAGAGTTCGGCCACGCCCGGATGTTCTGCGAAGGAGAGGATCAAATCGACCTGGGGGAGTGACTCGGGGAGGTAATCTTCCGGGTCGTCGATGAGGGGAGGCAGCGCGGTCGGGGGCTGCCAGATTTCTATCTCCCAGTCCTCAGGGCCGTGACTGCGGATGTTTTCCACGTGCCGACGGCCATATTCTCCAGAGATGATGGCTAAGATTCGCATGTTGGCCCTCTGGGATCTATCTTCAGCCCTGATCCAGGATCAGCCCCTGACCGCCGAAAACGCCAAATCAAATAGCAGGGGAAATCTCAGGAGAGGAAGCGGAAGGCGGCCCGGGCCAGGATCTCGACCCCAATGGGCAGCGCCGCCTCATCGAAGTTGAACTCCGGATTGTGATGGGGCTTGTTCAGCCCCTTCTCCTCATTGGCCGACCCGAGAAAGAGATAGCATCCAGGAACCTCCTGGAGGAAATAGGCCATATCCTCTCCCCCCATGGTCGGATCCGCGAGCTTGATGTTCTCCTCTCCCACCACCTCGGCGGCGATCTCCTTGATCCAGTTGCAGACCGCCTCGTCATTGACCAGCGGCGGATAGCCGAACCGATATTCGAACTCATATTCCGCCCGCATGGCCGAGGTAGCCCCTTTGACGATCCGCTCGATCCGCTCCGGGAGGGTTTTGCGCAGCTCCAGATCGAAGGCCCTCACCGTGCCGGTCATCTTCACCTCGTTGGCAATGATATTGTAGGCGTGTCCTCCCTCAATCGTCCCGATGGAAAGCACCGCCGGCTTGATGGGATCGATTTCCCGGCTGACCATGGTCTGCAAGGCAGTGATGACCTGAGCGGAGGCGACAATGGGATCCACCGTCTGATGGGGCTTGGCGCCATGCCCCCCTTTTCCTCGAATAACGATGTCGATCGCATCCAGGCAGGCAAAGGTGGGGCCGGGACGAATCCCCACGACTCCCACCGGCAGGCTGTTCCAGAGGTGGAGCCCCAATGCCCGATCCGGTCTGGGGTCTTTTAGAACCCCTTCTTCGATCATGGGCTTGGCCCCACCCGGGCCCTCCTCGGCTGGCTGAAAGACGAACTTGACCTTGCCGGCCAACTCGGCTTGATGGCGTGCCAAGATCTTGGCCACGGTGAGGGCAATCGCCATGTGGCCATCGTGGCCGCAGGCATGCATGGCCCCGGGCTGCTCGGAGCAATAGTCGATCTGGTTTTTCTCTCCGATCGTCAAGGCGTCGATATCGGACCGCAAGAGCAGGGTCTTTCCCGGCTTCCCTCCGTGCAGCAGGCCCATCACGCCGGTCTTGGCGATCCCGGACTTGACCTCGTAGCCCAGCTCCCGCAGCTTCTCCGCGACCGTATTACCGGTCCAGACCTCCTGGAATCCGGGCTCCGGATGCCGATGCAGATAGCGCCGCAGCTCGATCAATTCCGGGGTGAGCTCCTTTACCTCTTTTTTCACATCGATCGCCATTATCTCTCTCCTTTCAGGCGCAACTGATAATAGAGGCGGGCCAGGGCCACCGTCCCGAAGACGCAGGCGGGGATTACCACCCATACCGGTAAGATCTTGACCCATCCCAACAGGATGAGGGGAATGGGGATGGCCATCAGACCTACTACCGGGTACTTGATGGCGAATTGAGCAAAGACGGCCCCGAAGACCGCCGGCAAGATATAAGCGAAGGCCTTCTTAACAAAGGGCGGGAAAACAGTGAGGAGCGTCACGCCCAGGATGGCCGTCAGGGTAACCCCAATGGTATTGACGATCACCGACCCGGCAATCCCCAGGGTGGAGATGACTTCAGCCTCCTGTGAGCCGGGCTCCACGCCCGTTGCCTCCTGGGCCATGGCCGAGCAGGGGAGCCTCAGGTTGGAGATATTTCCGGCCAAGAAGGACATATAGGTCCCGGAGAGACCTAAAATCGCATAATAGGAGATGGGCTCCACGATATAGAAGGCCCCATAGACCGAGGCTACCATCACCCAGATCTTCAAGATAGTTTCCCAGGGAGGAAAGATCCCATAGCGGAAATAGATGTAGAGGCAGGGGAGGAAATTCCCCACCCAGGCAATGAGCAAAGTGATGATGCCGATTCGGATGACAGGCCGGATGAAAGAATTTTGGAAGACCTCATTTTGCTCTGCCATGATTCCTCCTTATTTGGCAAAAAAAGCTGCAATGAACATCCCCACTACCATGGCCAGGCCGAGGGTGTATTCCTTGAGCGCCGGGTATCTCTTGGCCAATTGCAGGAATAGGATCATGGAAATTCCCCCTGCGATCACCCCGATGGCCTTGGGGCCCCCTGCCAACAGGTTTCCCGACATGAGATAGGCGAAGGCCCCTATGGCGGCAGCGCCGGTCAGGAGGGCAAGCCAGGCGGGATTTCCACCGCCGACCTTCTTCCTCACCGACTCCAGGCGGGTGGCAAAGAGGGCCGTGATGAAAAGCCAACCGAAGTCGTTCAGGGCCATGCCCCAGTTGGAGGCGGCAAAGGCATAGAGATCATACTGGGGCGAGCCGAAATCCACCCCCACCGCCTTGGCCCCCAGGGTCGCCGCAGTCAGCTCGGTGGGTGCGGCCCCGATGATGGAGAGGCGCATCCAGGTCATGGGGGCTCCCACCACCGCCATCATCCCGATCATGATGATGACGATGGCGATGGAGGGGCCAACGGCGGTGATCATCCCTGCCCGCAGGCCCTTCATGCATTTTTCCCTGGGCATGTGGATGGCGGTCGCGGCCTTGAGGGCCTGTCTCATGAACAGGCCGGCTTGGATGAAGACGATGGAGACCATGATCAAGGCCACCACCCACAGCCCGAAGCTGTTGATGATCTTCAATAGCTCTGGATTCATAAGCGAATCACCTCCTTGGTTAGTGGTTACGGGGATTTACTCATGACCCTTTACCAACAAATAACTCTGTATACCTTACCCTCGCCGGTCACGTCAACAATTCTGTTGAATTTTCCGAAGGGGATGCTCCTCCCAGTTGCCGTTTAAGTTCTTCGTGACTCCACACATGATCCGCTCCGCCGATTCGGCGTTGGTAAATACGCCCATGGGCCTCGTCCTTCGCCGGACTTCCCGGAAGGCCCGTTCGAGGATATTGGTGGTCCGAATGGTTTTCCATAGTTCCCTCGGGAAAACGGAAGTAGTGGAGACAGTGGAACAGGTCCTTCTCCAGACAGTGCACAGCCGTTTCGGCTTCATCGAGCCACCTGGCACGCCAGGCCTTGAACTGGCGGATCGCCTCGGTTCGGGAGGATGCCCCGAAGATCCGCTTTGCCTCACCCATGCAGGCCTCACGCTGGGCTCTTTTAAGCTTTAGCACGACATTTCTCAGCTGTGGGCGATGCATCGCTGGATGCGCCGGAGGGGTAGATCTCCCGGAGTGCCCGGAGGAGGGCAGGATTCCTATTCACGATGATCAGCTTCAAGGCCTTGCCCTTCAGGCCCCGGCTCTTGAGATTGACCAAGAATCCCTGCCAAGTAGGCGTATTCTCGACGTGGGTCAGCCGGAAAGAGAATAGCTCCTTCCTCCCGCCGGCCCTGATCCCGAACGTGCAGAGCATCACTTTACCTTCGACTCGGATCTCCCGTACTTTCTGGCTGATGCCATCCAGGAACAGGAAGACAATGTCATCGCCCAAAGGCTTGCTATGGATTCACCCCCTTCGAATTTCAACAAAATATTATACGTGACTGAAGATCACAAAGGAAGTCTCCTAAGAAATACAAAGGTAAGTATGTTGCTCTTCTAAACAATATAGTCGTTGGCTCAGATAAAGATTTTTCTAAGCTCGCCGAGAGGGTATATAAGAAATACGGCTATCAAGTTATTTTCATGCCGTTTGTCGAGGCAAAAGAAACAATAGTCAGAATTCCTTCTCCAAGGGTTAAAGCTGTGTAGTCAAGCATGTCTAAGAAAACACCTTTGAGTTATCCATATGATGATCGGAATTTTGATCCTCCTGCCCCCAGTGTTAGAAGTATCCCTATCCGCGCCTGATCTATCATTCTCTAAACAAACACTCATTTCTTTGGCGTTTCTTGATTCCGGAGCAGATCTACTAATTCCATTTTTCAATCTTATGTCTCTGAGGCGCGACCTGATGACCCCACCAAACAGCAAAGGCAAGGTCTGATGACCCTACCTTTGCTGTAACGTTCTGCGAGTAATGCAAAGATGCCTACGCCACCAATTTGAAAATCAGCCCTTGGTGATTCGGCAAGCTCTATCCCTAACGCGCCTCATCGCTTGGCAGGAACTGAGGCGGCTTGCGGTGCTTGGTGGCCTGCTCAAAGGAGTAGGCGAGCTTGATGAGCACGGGTTCGCTCCAGGCGCCGCCCATGAAGGAGATGCCCACGGGGATGCCGAAGATGTAGCCAGCGGGGACCGTGATATGAGGATATCCTGCCACTGCCGGAACCGACGGGCTCCATTTGGGCGATCCGAAAGCCGGAATGATCTTATCCCCGATGACCAGGTCGATCAGGCACATGGGGCCTCCCGTGGGGGCGATGATCGCATCGAGATTGTATTTCTTCAAGGTAGCATCGATCCCCTCCGTTCGGGAGAGTTGGTGGTTCTTCTGCAGGGCCTTTACGTAAGCCTCATCCGTGAGCGGGCCCTTCTTTTCAGCCATCAGGAATATTTCCTGACCGAAGTAGGGCATCTCCAGCGCCTCATGAGCATTATTGAACTCAATGAGATCCTTCATCGACTTCGGTCCAGGGCCGCGAGTCGCGAGGTACTTCGCCATATCCGCCTTGAACTCATACACGAGCACCTCAAACTCCGTATCGCCAAATTTCCCCGCCGTTTCAATGTTCGCAGGGTCGACGATGATGGCCCCCTGTTGCTTCATCACCTCGATGCACTGATTAATGAGTTGATCGATCTTTTCGTGATAGCCGAAGAAGTTACGGGCAATCCCGATGCGGGCCCCGCGCAGTCCATTGGGATCGAGGAACTTCGTATAGTCCGTCAAGGCCTTGCCACGAGACTTCGCGGTTTCGGGATCCTGAGGATCCACTCCAGTCATGGCTCCCAGGAAGGTTGCCGCATCGGCGACGGTCCTCGCCATGGGGCCGGCCGTATCCTGGCTATGGGCGATGGGGACGATCCCCGATCGGCTGACGAGCCCCAAGGTGGGCTTGATCCCCACCAACGAGTTGGTCCCGGAGGGGCAGGTGATGGAGCCATCCGTCTCGGTGCCCACTGACACAGCGGCCAGGTTGGCGGCGATGGCTGCCCCTGATCCGGAACTGGAACCACAGGGATTTCGGGTGAGGATATACGGGTTCAGGCACTGGCCACCCCGGGCACTCCAGCCACTGCTGCCACGGGTGGAGCGGAAGTACGCCCACTCGCTCATATTCGTCTTTCCGATGATGATGGCCCCCGCCTCCCGGAGTTTCTGGACCAGGAAGGCGTCCTTGTATACGGGAACCCCGAGCAAGGCGAAAGAGCCGGCGGTGGTGTTCATCTTGTCGGCGGTGTCAATGTTGTCTTTGATCAGTACAGGAATCCCATGTAACGGCCCGCGCACACGGCCTTCCCGACGTTCCTTGTCCAGCTGGTCGGCGATGGCCAGAGCGTCTGGATTCACCTCCAGCACGGACTTGAGGGTGGGTCCCTTCCAATCGATCTGCTGAATGCGGGCCAGATAAATCTCCGTGAGGGAGCGGGCCGTATACTTGCCCGACTGCATCCCCTCCTGCAATTGGGCGATGGTCGCCTCTTCCAGTTCGAAGGCTTTGGCAGCCGGGGCGAATAAACCTGTGCAAGTCAGTGTCACTGCGATTCCAAGCAGGGTGTATCGTAGTAAATCCCTTATCCAATGACCTTTGTACTGTTTCTTGGCACCGGGATCCATAGCTCATTTCCTCCTTTCTGAGATGTTTGGTGGAACGGGAATAGGAGTCTTCTCTTCCTGCCGCCTAGGCGGCCTCCTTCACCTCCTCTCTTTGGGTGTCCAGGTAGTCCTCCAAGGCTTTCATGGGGGTCCGGCCTTTCAGCCGGTACCCCTGATGGGCTCTTTGGTAGTTGTAAAACCCAGGAACTGGTCCAGGTCCTCTTGCAGCTCCTGGGGTCCCTGATAGATCTTCTTGCGGGATGCGCAACTGGTTGGGCCGATAGGGTTCATAATGGGGCGTTTTCCAGGGAGCCTCCCGGAGGCTTTGCGGGATCATTCAGCCCTCCGCCTTGAGGACTCGACAACAGCTGGAGGGGTGACCCAGATGCCTCCGGATCTCAAATGGCTGCTGATCTGGCGAGGGCTCATCTGGGGTTCGGCCTACTTCATCTCGATGATGGCGTGCCATTCAGATACCGTGAGAGATAGCACCGAAGGAGATTTTTGCTTCGCTCTTTTCTTGATCTTCAGCAGGTGAAGTGCCGGAATCCTATCGCCTTCAATTTAGGGCAAGTTCTCAAATTTTGCCGTTGTTGTCATGATGTGCCAAGATCCTGATGAGTCCTGATAAGTTTCTCATAACCTTGTTCACTTTCGAGAGTTAATCAAAGGTCCAGTGTTTCACAGGGCATGGCAAATGCGTCAGCCACGGGCTTGCAGACCATCTTGCCATCGTAGACGTTCAGGCCTCGCTTGAGAGCCGGGTCGTCAGCCAGGGCCTTTTCCCACCCTTTTTCAGCAATGGCAAGCACATAGGTAAAGGTCGCGTTGGTCAGGGCGATCGTAGAGGTCCTGGGAACGGCTCCAGGCATGTTAGCAACACAGTAATGGACGACTCCTTCTTCCATGTAGATGGGATTTTCGTGCGTGGTCGGCCGCGAAGTCTCTGTGCATCCCCCTTGATCAATGGAAATGTCCACGATGGCTGATCCTTTTTTCATGCGCTTCACAAGGTCGCGGGAGATGAGCTTGGGCGCTTTGGCTCCAGGGATGAGGACCGTGCAGATTACCAGGTCACTGTTCAGGCACTCTTCTTCAATATTAGCCGGGTTGGAGTTAATGGTCACCACTCTCCCTTGCATGACATCGTGGATGTACGCAAGTCTTGCCGGGTTGATGTCCAGGATTGAAACACGAGCCCCCATGCCGGCTGCCACTGTTGCTGCGGCCATGCCTGCAACACCGGCGCCAATCACCGTCACCCGGGCCGGTCTGACACCGGGAACACCGGAAAGGAGAATGCCCATTCCCCCGTTTTTTGCCTCCAGGCAGTAAGCCCCCATTTGAACGGAAAGAGCGCCTGCCACTTCGCTCATGGGCGCCAAGAGAGGGAGGCTGCCGTCTTCGAGTTGAACCGTTTCATAGCCGATGCCGACAACTCGTAGCTGTAGGAGTTTCTCAGACAACTCGCGATCCGCGGCGAGGTGCAGATAGGTGAAAAGCACCTGGCCCGGCCTCATCCGGTCAAATTCGGGACCAATGGGCTCCTTGACTTTCACAATCATGTCCGCCTGGGCCCAGATGTCTTCCGCCCGGGAAAAGATCTTGGCCCCGGCCTGCACATAGGCTTCGTCCATGAAACCTGAGCCGATGCCGGCGTTTTTCTCAATGAATACTTCGTGACCCCGGCCCGTCAGAGTCTTCACACAGGGCGGCGGCAGGCCCACCCGTTTTTCGGCAGTCTTGATTTCTTTTGGGACACCGATTCTCACAATTGACCTCCTTGAAAAGAATCAATGAGGCCCAACGCGTCTGAGAGAGGAATGATTCACTTAATGAAACTCTCGACATGCTCAGGGAGAAGAATCCATTTGCGATTGGCTTTCATCACCATGAACGATTCGCTCGAATAGATTCCACCCACTTGCGGCAAGGCCTCAGTAAGGAAACGGTAGAGTTCGGACATCCCTTCGGTCAGCACCACCTCAACGATGATGTCGTACCGCCCCGTTACCACCGCTGCCCAGTGCACCTGATTCAAATTGGAGATTTCTTCGATTTTCTTGTCCAGTTCCTTATGCATTTCAAGTCTGATGCCAACGATAGCAACGGTGAGATCCTTCGCTTTGAAAGCATCAATGAGGCCTGCCACTTTAAGTATTCCGGCCCCGAGGAGGGCTTCGATGCGGGAACGGACGGTGGGAGGGGTGATCTCTAAAGATTCAGCGATCATTCCTGCGGACATGCGGCCGTCTCGCGAAAGGAGTTGGACGAGCTTCCTATCTAAAGAATCCAGTTCTTCGGCTTTCATCCCATCGCCCCGAAACACTTTTGGCGAAAAATAGTCTAAGAGAAATTTTCCTAATACAATAAAGAACTTGCTTGGATTTTAAACAATTAGAGATAAGTTGTCAAGATTTTTGGTTCTTCCGGGTATTCAGTGGGTAACCGGATAAAGTTGTAACCCTCCACAGTGAAAGTAGATGGCTGTTTTAAAATGTTCTCGGTTCCTAAATCCATAAGCCAT
>Ga0315274_10017075_pt1 | contig 10245 bp, 4 predicted proteins | sample YL17G02_20_MG_FD_203700 | JGI IMG/M metagenome (GOLD analysis project Ga0315274, IMG submission 203700) | Sediment microbial communities from Yellowstone Lake, YNP, Wyoming, USA - YL17G02_20 | ecosystem: Environmental > Aquatic > Freshwater > Lake > Sediment | place: USA: Wyoming | collected... | reverse complement strand
CCAGCGCCGCCGCCATGGCGCTCAGCGCCTCACCGTCCACGCCGGCGTCTGGGACCTCTCGGTTGCCCACCAGGGTCAGCCTGACCGCCGGCCCCAGCTCGAAACGCGGCTTGGTGTTGTACCAGAAGTGCCCAGCCAGGATCAGCCGCACGGGCTGAGTTCCCGTGGAGACGAAACGCGGCTCCTTGGGCTCGACGTAGAACTGGCTCTGGCCGTAGTAGATTCGCCCGGCGTAGTTGCGGATGTCGAACACCGGCTCCTGGGTGAACATGTGCATCTTCGCTCCCTGGATGGTCACGGCGCCCTCGGGCTGACCCGCCGCCCCCTCGAATACCAGATGCTGGCCGCTCTGCTCGTTGTAGAAGTCGCTCATCACCACCGAGTGGTTGTCGCGGACGCGCAACGTCGGCTTGGACTGTGTGGCGAGCCGGGTGAGGAACCCGATCAGCCCGTCGCGCGGAGTGGCGGAGCCTTCGATGGTGATCGTGCCTTCGTACGAGGTCCGGAACAGGAGCGTGGCGCGGGCGCTGTCCGTGATCCGCAGGTTGCCCTGGACGTGCACGGCGTGGACCACGCTCCCCGCAGGCAACTCGACGAAGTGGATGCCGTGGGTGTCGGGAGCCTTCTGGTACATGCCGTACGCGTAGACCTCGTCGAGGATGACTCGGCACGGCGAGTCGTATAGCGACGTGATGCGCAGGTCGGCCCCATGGCTCATCGGCCCGAAGTCGTGGTGGCCAATCGCCAGGTTCGCCAGGGTGATGTTCTGCGCTCCCTGGACATCGATCAGCGGCCTGCCCGCTTCGCCTCCCCAGACCAACCCGCAGCGGAACCCGCCGCCGCCCAGCGTGTAATCGCGACCGGTGACGGTCAGCGTCCGCGACACGCGGTAGCGTCCCGTCGGCAGGTAGGCGATCGCCCCGTGGCCGGCCTGTCGGGCTGCGTTGATGGCGGCCTGGATGGCCGCCGTGTCGTCCGCCCGTCCGTCGCCCTTCGCCCCGAAGTCGTGCACCGCGTCAAAGACCCGGTCCGGCACGGTGGCGGTGTCCTGGAGGAAACGCTGCTCGGCCGAGGCAACCACGCCGCCGAGGCGGCCGGGCGGGATGGTGTACAGCCTGGCGGCTGGCGTCATCTGCACGAGGCGTTCCACCGGGTCCGGCCGATTGCTGCTGACGAGCAGCGTCTGCGCGGCGTTGACCAGCTTCACAGGCGGCCGGTCCGACGGCGGCCGCGTGAACGAGCAGTCGAACATCAGCACAGGGCTCCCGTTGAGATGCACGGCGCCCTCAGGGTCGGTCCACCCGGCGACGTGGCAGTCCTGGATCGTCAGCGGCGCGATCGTCCCGCGTTCTTCGACGAAGCGCTTCGAGCCGACCGACGTGCAGCGGCGGATCGAGCTGCCGTGCTCGCTGCCGACGGCGAAGTCCGCCTCCCGGCTGTTCTCGAAATGGCAGTTCCGCGCGTAGAAATTGCCCTTGTGGTCCAACACCCCCGTGCCGCAGTTGCGGAACTCGCAGCCGTCCACGGTGTTGTCGTAGTCATTGAACGTGAGGAAGGCCAGGGCCGTGCCGCAGTTCTCGAACAGGCAGTTGCGGTACAGGATCTCGGCCGAAGCGACCTTCTGCTGGTTCCCGACGCGGATGCCGAATGCGGTGAAGTTGCGGAACGCCTCGTGCTCGTGGCGCACTTCGGTCTCGAACCGCTGCGCCGCGGCATGGTCGAAGCCCACCGCCGCCTTGCCGCGGCCGTCCCAGCTCAGCCCGACGTACCGGCTGTACGCCACGCCGTTGCTCCAGAACATGCGGCCGCCTTCCGCCCCGTCCCAGACCAGCCGCGTGTCGCGCCCGTGGCCGACCACCAGGCATCCGACCGCGGGGCCGTTGAAGGCCAGCGTCCTCGTGATTCGGTAGGTGCCGGGCGGCAGGTAGACCGCCTTGCCGTCGCGCCCGCGGTCGAGAGCCGCCTGAATGGCCGCCGTGTCGTCCGCCTGGCCGTCGCCGACGGCGGCCGGGGTGACACCCGTCTTGACGTTGATCCAGTCCGAGCGCTCCCGCCACGCCAGCCGCGGTATGTCGGGCGGCGCGGCGAGGCCGGAAGCCGAGGCCAGGACCAGCACAGACATCGCGTGCCACAGGTGCATCGCTGCTCACTCCGTGCTGCCACGCGGCGCGGCTACTTCGCCCACGTCACGCCCCGATAGGCTCTGACGGCCTCGGAGAGCTTGTGGATGTAGTAGAGGTCGCCGCGCGCCATCCAGGGAACATCCAGGAATCTGGCCAGCGCCTCGGGCGGCTCACCCAGGACCCAGGCGCGCGCCAGGAAGCACTGGTAGGAATCCTCCGGCGCGAGGTAGTTATACTCGGCCCCGATGTTCGCCGTGCACAGCGCCAGGTACCAGTCCGGCATGTGCTCGGCAACCCGGTCCACAAAAGCCCGGGCCTTGGCTTTCTGGTGGTCCGCCAGGAAGCGGCCCAGCTCAGGGACGATGCCTCGATAGGCGAACAGCCCCTTCCCTGCATATTGGGTGAGAACCTCGTCGAAGAGCACTCCAAACTCGTCGAGCCGCAGGACGCTGCGCACGTCGTCCTCCGCACTCGTCCACTTGTAGGTGACCAGCCGCCCGGTCCAGCTTCCCGCGAAGTACCTGGCCATCCAGTCCGCCTTGCCCCACAGGCTCTTGATCTTCCCGCTCGTCGCGATCTCGCCGCAGTAGTCCAGATACTGCTCCTGGGCCAGACCGGGATCGGCCGGCAGGACGATGAGGCGGTTGCCGTGGAGGTAATTGGCGTAGCGTCCCAGGGCGTAGCGGAGGATGGCCGTGCGAGCGAACTGCCCCCACAGGAGCTTCTCCCCTTCGGCGTCGCCGGCCGAGCGGGCGAGGCGGAGCGCGCCGACCAGCGCGGCGAAGTGATGGCTGGCGTCCACCACGCCGCCCAAGCCGTCGAACGTGGCGTTCCTCCCCGGCCATCGGTACCAGCCGAGGGTGGCCCAGTCCTGCCGGGCGAGATATGGATAGAGGATCGTCTGGATCTCCGGCCACGCTCGCCTCACCTCGTCCGTGCCCGTCTGCCGCTCGGATTCGGCGAGATAGTAGAGATTCTCCTCCGGGATGAGGCGGTTGGTCGCGTAGAAGTTCGTGCTGCTCACAAGCTGGTTGTGCTCGAGGAGGATCTCCTGGATCTCGGCTGGCTCGAGGCGCCAGCGTTCCCGTCGGCTGCCCTCCTCGACGCGCAGCACGGCGGTTTTCTCCGGCGGGTGGTCCGCCCGTTCTTTCTTGAGATAGGCGAGGAGTTGCCCCTGCGTCTCCTTGTCCAGCAGGGCGAGGGTCTCGCCGAGAACGAAGAGCGTCTCGCCCGGGTTCGACCACGCCAGCATCCCGGCCAGGAACAGATAGGTTCTGTAGCCGGCCCCATAGACGTTCACCGCCGGATACCACGGCGCGAGATGTCCCGCTTGAACGACCTTCGAGACCTCCTCTCGCAGCATTCTGGCGAGCCGCTCCGGCTCCTTCGCTGGCCCCGCCCCCGCGCGGGTTTCGAGCGCGTATTTCCCGAGCCCGGCCACCTTGCACGTGTATTGCTCAACCCCCTCGATTCCCGCGTAGGGACCGATCGCGGTCAGAACGCTCGTTCGGGCGACCTGCCCCGAAAGCTCGATGGGAAATCCCTGCTCCTTCGCGAGAGCCAGCATCGGCGGCAGGGGCGCCAGCCGCGTGCCCCCATCGCGCAGCTTGAGGAACTGGACCCTGGTGGTCAGCGTCACGGTGTCCACCTTCTCCTCGTAGGCGTACGTCTCCGTCGCGGTCAGGGGGACCTCGGCCAGATGCGCCGACCACCAGTCGCACTGTTTCTTGACGGCCTCTGGCAGGCCGCTCGACCATCCTTCCGTTTCCCTCGCGGGCGGGTAGCAGTCGCCGAACAGGGGCAGGATGGCGATGCGCCCTCCCTCGTTGTCCAGCTCGCCGAACGACAGCACGAGCCCCGTACGGCCCAGCCCCAACTCCGTCGGTGCCTTCCCAAACACGAACAGCAGCGGGCAATCGACCGGCGCAGTCGGCCCGGGCACCCACCCCCTCCCATCGTAGCAGTACGGGAACCGCGTCGAACGGAACCCCGCGTTCCTCCCGAACCAGACCAGGAGCCATTGGCCATCCTTCAGCGAGACGTCCTTCAACTGCCCCGCCTGAACGGCGCCGCCGGGGGTGGCGAAGAACAGGGGGAGCGGGGCCTTCTCCCCGGCGAAGAAGCCCACGGCTTTCCCTCGGCACTCCACCACGAGAGCCGGCGTCAGGCGGCTCAGGAACAGCTTCAGGGAGTCGCCGATTGACAGGACACAGTGAGCCCAGTCTCTCTCGACGGCGACGACCTTCCCAGGCTGTCCCTCGGCAGCGACCGCTCCCAGATCAAGCGTGGCGATGGCCGCGGCCTGGCCCTGGGAGATGCCGTCGAGGTAGTAGGGCACCGCCGGCTTCAGCAGTCGCGGCCAGCCCTGGAGAGCGACCTGAAACCCCAGCGCCCCGACCCGCTGCTGATGTGGACGCAATCCGTAGCCTTCCGCCTGGAAATCGGGCCACTGCCCCGCCGAGAGCGGCAGCCCCAGGAGAATCACGATCGCCAGTCCATAGATTGGTCTCACGGCTTTTCTCCTTGCGCCGTGGTCCAGGCCGTCAACTGGTGGTAGTTGACGTGGTAGATGAAGCCGTTGGCGACGGAGGCGGCGTTGCCGCCGCTCTCACACGCGTCGGACAACTGCCCCCAGTAGCCCGGAGCGCGCGGAAGGGCGTGGAACGCCTTCGTCTCGAAATCGAATGAGCCGTGATGGTGGTGCCCTCCGCACATGTGGGCGTTGAAGAGCTGCGTGCCGGCCACGCTGAAGTTCGAGTTGTTATCCCCGTTCTGGGCGCGAGGGGGGATGATGATCTCGACGACCCGCTGCTTCTCCAGGTCCAGGCGCGCCCAGCAGTGCGTCGTGAAGATCCACGGGATGACCACCGCTCCCCGCCCATCGGCGACGGGCGGCGCCACGGGGCCGGGCAGCGACAGCGTGGCGAAATGCGGCGCGATGAATGCCTGCTTCCCCGTCCGCTCGTCCAGGACGAAGAGGTCCTGGTCATACGGCTTCTCGCGGTAGTGCTGCACGACCAGTTCCTGCGCGTCCATGAGTTCTTTCGGCATGCGCCCCGCTTTCACCTCGGGCACGGTCTTCAGGAACCCGTGGGCGTAGGGGCTCTGGACGTCTTTCGCCTTCTCCTCCTTCGCCTTGCCCGTCCAGTAGTCAAAGTGCGACCACGTGGCCTGGAAGAGATAGTCCAGGCGCTTCGCGGGGTCGCGCCCGTAGTTGGAATCGTGATACTCGCGCGTCGGATGCGTCATCATCGGACGCATCAGCACCAGGCCGCGGTAGACCACCGGGTGGTACTGCTTGGCGCTCTGACCGTAGAGCTTCTCGCTCCGCCAGACCTCCTTGCCGGTCTGGGCGTCCAGGCAGTGAACGTAGAGGGCCTCGTCGCAGAAGAACACCTTGCCGCCGTCGAACGCTGCCGTGTTGAAGATGGGTGCTCCGGCCTCGAACCTCCAGCTCGCGGCGCCCTTGTTCAGATCCAGGGCGTAGAAGACGCCCCCGCGTTGCCCGATGAACACCTTTCCGCCGGCGATCAGCGGCGCGGTCGAGAAGCCGGTGCCATCCTCCCCCGTGAGCTTCCACGCAAGCTCCCCGGTCTCGACCCGGACCGCGTAAACCACCCCATCGAGAGCCGCAACCACCACCTTCCCGTCCGCACAGGCTGCGGTGTGAAGGATCGGTCCCCCTGCGGTGAACCTCCAGACTTCCTTGCCGTCGGTCGCCCCGAGGGCGTACAGGTTGCCCGACTTCGTTCCCAGCAACACCTTGCCCGCGTACACCACCGCCTGCACCTGGCGGGAGACCCGCTCTGGCGGGAAATCGCGGCACCACGCCACCTTGAACGGCGGCTTCACCGCATCCGCTGTGTAGCCCGTTCGCTGGGGATCGTGCTGAAGCTGTGGCCAGTCTGAAGCCCTGGCCAGACCCGGCCACAAGATGACCACGACGAGCGAGTGCATTAGCGGATTTGCGCAGTTGGGCACACCATATTGAGCCGAGCGGCTTTGCGGTCGGTTCAATATGCTCCCGTTTCTGTGCAAGTCCCGTCGCCCCTGCGCCCTGGAAGAGGAAAACAACCCCAGGCAGCCTGGGCTTGTTTTCCAGTGTGCCCAACTGCGCAAATCCGCTAATGCACCCACGACGAGCAAAGCAGCACGCATCGGCATCCTCCTCGGTGCCTGGCTCGAGACCAGCCAATCGGCGCGTCACGATCCGCGGCAAGCTCAGGCTCCCATCCTACACGCAGGGACCGCTTTGTCAACGGCACCCTGTCCTGGCATCCGCCAGCGGCCACGAGAGGACCGCAGCCGGAGCGGCGTGCTCGGTTGATCTCAGGGAGAGGAGTTGACATGAATCCTGGAAGAACACTGTTGTCTGTGCTGCAAACATGCGGAATCGTAACACTTCAGCAGTCTGAAGTTCCGCCCCCACCGACCTTGCGTCGGTGGAGCGATGATTGGCCACTACCCGCGCGGCGCCGACCCCTCCTCCCTCCGCCCGCCTGTGGCGGGCGGGCGGAGGGAGGAGAGAATATGCGGGGCCCCTGCTAGTTGTCAGTCCTCGGCTCCACCGACGCAAGGTCGGTGGGGGCCACTTCGGTTCGCAGGGCGGCCACTTCAGACGGCTGAAGTCTTACGCGGGATCTTGTTTTCAGCAGGAGAAGGCGGGGGCGGGCATACCAAAGCCAATCCCTGATCGGCTTTGCTTGAGGCGACCCAGGAAAAGGAAGCGACCGGCAGGCTGCGTTCCTGCCACGGCGAGCAAGGGCAGGCGGGGGCCTTGTGCCAGTGAAGAGAGCGGGATCCGTGAGGACATTCCACAGATTCGTGCCAATTGCCCTTTGGGTTTGCTGCGCCCGTTGGGCCACGGTCGCGGCGCAGGATGCACAAGTCAGTCTCTGGAACGGCAATCCGGCGGCTCCTCACCTGGACATCGTGGGTGATGAGCCTGCCAAAGAGCTCAAGCCCATCAGAATCGTCGGTGCGAGGAACGGCCGTTTCTCCGGCAAGATCATCGTGTGCTCGGCGGCCTCCCTGAAGAATGTCTCGGCAGAGGTGAGCGACCTACAGACAGCCGACAAGAAAAGCAGAATGCCGGCTTCGCAGGTGCAGGTGCGGTTCGCGACCGGCTGGCTCAAGAGCGGGTGGAACGTCCAGCCCAAAGCGGGCAGCACCTTCGACGTTCTGAACAAAGACGCCCGGATTGACGAGGTGGCGCCGATCACCAAGGCCGACAAGTACCACACCTGGGTGAAGACCGGCCGCAGCTATCTCCCGGTGTGGATCACCGCGACCGTTCCCGCCGGAGCTTCGGAGGGAGAGTACTTCGGCAAGCTCACCGTTCGCGTGGGCCAAGCATCAAGAGACATCGGGATCGCGCTCACGGTCTACGGGTATACCCTCCCGGATCCAAAGGAATACAGGACCTGGATAGAGACGATTCAGTCCCCTGATACTCTTGCCCTGGAGTACAACGTCCCCCTCTGGTCCGACAAGCACTGGGAGCTGATTGGGAAGTCCCTCCGCTACGGCGCGATGCTCGGCAACAAGACGGTCTACTTCCCCCTCTTCTGCGAGTCGAACTTCGGGAACGCCGAATCCGCCGTCCGCTGGGTGAGGCAGGGCGAGAACCAGTACAAACATGACTTCAGCATCGTGGAGCACTACCTTGACCTCCAAACCAAGGTGCAGGGCAAGCCGCTAGTCGTGTGTTTCGCGATCTGGGACACGTTTCTCGAAGGAGGGCAGTTCTCGGGCGACATCAAGTACGAATCGGAGGAGTCGCGCAAGCAGCGCCTGGCCTACCAGGGGAAGGGGCCTGAGGTCACACTCCTCGATCCGGCGTCGGGAAAGGCCGAAAAGCTCATGCTTCCCCAGCACAGCGACCCGGCGAGCGCCGCCCTGTGGGTGCCGCTCCTGAAGCAGCTCCCGGACCTCCTCCGGAAGCGCGGCCTGGAGGGATCGCTCTTCTTCGGCGTGGCGAACGACGCGGTGCCTCATCAGTCCTGCCTCGACCTGGTGGACAAGAACATCCCCGGCGCGAAATGGGCCATCCACGCCCACAGCTTCTACGGCGGCAAAGACAAGAAAACGAACTTCCAATACGCCGCCTTCGTCTGGGGCGTGCGGGGCTTCTGCACCGGCGGCAAAGGATGGGAGAATCCGTTCCTTCTCACGCAGTTTCTCCGCAACATGGCGGACCACTTTCCCATCACGACGTACCGCATCGCCCCCGAGGTGAACATCACCGGCGCCCAGCGGGGGCTCGGCAGGATTGGGCTCGACTACTGGCCCGTGATCAAGAACGTGAGAGGCGTTCGCGCGGGACGGGCCAGCGAGCGCTATCCGAAGGCATCGTGGCGCAACCTCAACATCACCGATTCCCTGCTTGCCCCCGGGAAGGATGGCCCCCTGGCGACGGCACGCTTCGAAATGCTTCGGGAGGGCGTTCAGGAATGCGAGGCGCGCATATTCGTCCAGACGGCATTGGACAGCGGCAGACTCCCTCCTGCCCTTGCCGACGAGTGCAGGAGGGTTCTGGCACAACGCGACGAGTTCCTGAAGAGGGCCGCCATTGTCCCCGGAGCGGGTCGTCCCTGGTTCGCCGACGCCAATCCAAGCGAAGAAGCCTACCTCGGCTACGCCGCAGGCTGGCAGGAGCAGTCGGAGCGGCTCTACAAGGCCGCCGCTGAGCTAGCGAAACTCGGGAGATAGCTGACTATCCCTGTTCTCGAGCAGGCTCTCACCGTTGCGCGCGGCGGCTCTGCCGCTCGCGGTAGAGCCGCTCCGTGAAGCCGCCCTCGGCCAGGAAGGACTGCCCCAGGTTCTGCAATTGCCGGCGGAGAAGGCAGGTGGCCTGGTTGATCAGGCAGATGAGCGTGTTCGCCGCGACTTCGGGGGAGGCCGTGGAGATGCGGTAGGGGTCCGACCGGTCGGACGGGTCGGACAAGTCGGGCGGGTCGGACCTGTCAGACTTGTCAGACCAGTCGGACGAGGCTGGCCGTAGGGTCCGATGGCGCCCCCGCACGGCGAGGGCCTCCGGCGAATCCTTGTCCCAGACTCGAAGTCCCCTCTGACGCAGGAAATCCTCAAAGTCTAAAAGCAGCTCTTCCAGGCTGGCTCTGGCTACCCCCGTGAGCTTGAGCTCGGTCTTCTTGGAGGTCGCGGAGGCCACGCTGCCTTCGGCAATGTTCCGCACTCCGCTGCGAGCGGCCTGCACCATCTGGTCGTGCGTGCGCGAGCGCTTGTCCACAAAACGGCCGCAGAAGACCACGGCGCCGTCGCAGACCAACTGGGCGCACTGAAAACTGCGCAGCTTGCGGTAGCCGCCGTGGGGCGGGATCAGCCCTTCTGCACCGTCCATCCGCTTCGCCCCCCAATTGCCCGTTCGATCTCGGACATGCGCTGTCACGCCCGGAACGCGGGGCCTGTCGCGTGTCCAAAGCCGCAGTATGCCACGCAGGCGCAGGATTTCAAGCAGGTGACCTTCCTAAGGCTTGAGGCCCTCGGGGGGTCCGGCAGGTCGGACGCGTCGGACGGGTCGGAAGTGTCGGACTGGTCCGACGGGTCTGGCCACAGAGCGCGATAGCGGCCTCGCAGAGCAAGGCGTTGCCTCGCTTGCCGAGCGGCCCTCCATGCGCTATAAGGCTGCAACAAGCAGGACGCGAGGCATCCAGGACACTGCGTCCAGCCCCAGAGCGGCGGGACGACAAGTACCGAGAAAGGGCAAGTCCCATGAAGCGGCGAACCGCGTCGGCGTTCGCGCTGATCTGCACAACCTGCGCCACGGCGGCGTTCGGCGGCTACAAGGCCGTCACGCCGCGGAAGCACCTCGAGCCCGGCGAGATCGCGGTCACCAAGCCCGGGAGCTACGCCGAGGCGGGGAAGACCTATGTGCTCATGAACGACGTCTCCAGCGAGGGCACGCCCGTCTACCTCGGCAAGGACGTGACGCTCGACCTGAATGGCTACACCATCACCTACGCCGCCGGGAAGTACGAGCACGTGCCCAACTACGGCTTCGAGGAGGATCTCAAGGACTGGGACCTCTCGAAGGCGCCAGGGGCGAAGGTCGTCTCTGCCGACGTGCGGCCGATGATCGGCAGGAAGATCTGCGAGCTCCCCG
>Ga0315274_10017074_pt1 | contig 10245 bp, 4 predicted proteins | sample YL17G02_20_MG_FD_203700 | JGI IMG/M metagenome (GOLD analysis project Ga0315274, IMG submission 203700) | Sediment microbial communities from Yellowstone Lake, YNP, Wyoming, USA - YL17G02_20 | ecosystem: Environmental > Aquatic > Freshwater > Lake > Sediment | place: USA: Wyoming | collected... | reverse complement strand
TATTTTATGATTTCAGCGATGGGGAAGTCCAGATTAAAAAGAATACCGTGTTTTCCCCCTCTTCAACCTATACCGTAACGATTACGACCAAAGTAAAGGACCTTCGTGGAAACTGGCTCAAGGACCAGTATCAGTGGAGCTTTACGACCGGTCCTGCCGATATAACCCCTCCCATTGTTACTCAGACTATCCCTGCAAATAATGATACTAAGGTAAGCATCTGGCCTCCATTTCATGTCATCTTTTCAGAGGAGATGGAGGACAATATACTTACCAACACAAACATCACCCTTTATGATAATACTGCTGCTACGAATGTCCCCATTGATATCTTCGATAGAGACAAAGGTGGTTATGTTACCTTTGGTCCTCAGAGTAATTTATTGAATGGACATAACTACACTGTCACCATTGGCACAGGGGTGAAAGATCTGGCTGGAAATGGGCTTTCTTCTCCGTACACATGGTCTTTCACCGTGGCAGAGGCTGGAGTGGACAGCGATCCTGTCATTAATTGGGGACTTCAGAAAGATGATCAGATAGGCTGGAGATGGTCTGACGGGACAACCCGCATTGAGCTGAACCTCGGTGCAAGCGATGATCATACGGATCCTCTTACTGTAACGGCCACAACATCTTCTAAAAATTGGACCCTGACCAAGATCCCTGGTAAGTTTGGATACCAATACAAAAGCACAGGTAATGAAGGGCTCTCCTCCGGTACTCATACCCTCACGTTTTCAGTAAAAGATGGTGCATCACCCCAGAATACGGTTACTTTCCAGCGGGACATATTCATCTTCGACTCCAATCCAACTCTGAGTTCCCCTGCAAACCGAGCTACAGGTGTCTCCACTACTCCTACCTTTCAGTGGAGCTACGGTGGTACTTTGCGGCCGGTTGAATACGTTACGGTTATACTCGATGGTCCCAATCCATACACTGCCCGGGCGATCTGGCAGGGATCGATGATTGATAGTGGACCTGTCCCATACAGTATATCCATTCCTTCAGACAAACCACTTGCTCCAAACACCACATATTACTGGGGGGTTTACGGGGAAAGTTATGATGAAAATAGCGGGACTCTTTCGCAAATCTGGTCTTTCACGACAGGTGGAACTCCTCCACCACTGCCAAGTTTTTCATGGGTGAAAGTAAGGAGCGATGATCGACCCACAGGTATTATGTGGTGGACCGTAGGGGCAAAGGTGGTCGGACCCAGTCCAGCCGACATTCGAGAGCTGAAGGTGACAGGTCCTGGAGGTTTCCAGTACATATTCACCGAAGATGATATTGTCCAGAGTGAATTTAATGGACTATATTATTGGCGAGTTTTAACAAATCCAATAGCCAATGGAACCTATACTTTTACAGTCACTGACATAATGGGAAGGACAAGTACATCCAATTGGGACTTCACCTCTGTCTCCCTTCCCAGGGTTGACTCTTCGACCATGTCACCATCAAATAACACATACACTGGGACAACCACGCCTACTTTTAGCTGGGGTAGCGTTAGACCAGGTTATAGTTATAACATCATGATCTTAGACTGGAATGGTCAGGAGGCCGAAATTTATACCTCTCCTTACGCACAGGATACTCAGGTTACAGTGCCCTCGGGCTACCTCCTACCCAATACCCCTTATAAATGGCGTGTACATGTGTTCGACAATTCCGGGAATAACAGATCGGTTAGCGACACCATTGGTTTCTCTACAGGAAGCTATCCATATACCTTAGATATTCAAGGTCCCACCTGGAGCGATAATACTTATTATGGGGTTACCAACAAGCTTCTCCAGGCAAGTGTATTTGGCCCCTTACCAACGCATATCACCTCTCTTACAGTCACCGGACCTGGAGGTTTTAACCACACCTTCAAAGAAAGCGAGATATGGTGGGTTCGTTCAATTGGGAATGTTTATGTTTATTGGGAAGCAGGCCTTCCTGCTGATGGGACATATAATTATAATATTACGGACACATTTGGAGGATCAGATAGCTTCAGTAAAGACCAGACATCAATAGTCATTCCTATTGTTGACCAGAGTAGTATGTCGCCTGCAAACAATGCCTATCTGGACACCCTTACTCCTACCTTTACATGGTCGGAAGTAGAAGGTAGTCCACGTTATTACAGAATCTCTATATTTGGTTGGAAAGAAAGATATGTTGTTTACCAATCTCTAAGATCCACAGATCTCTTTGCTACGGTTCCAGCAGGGGTGTTGAAACCAGAACGGTCTTACAAGTGGCGGGTCGAGGTATTTGATGATCCGGATGGACTTGTTGCAGACAATCGCTCTTATAGTGGTTGGAACTGTTTTACCACAAAGCCCGCTTCAACAAATATTCCTGATATTTCGGTTACCCCACTGTCTTATGACTTTGGAAATGTGGAGGTGAAAAAGAGCAAGACAGCTTCCTTTAAAGTTAAAAACAATGGTAAAACTGACCTCTTGATATCAACATCGATTACAGGTACGGATGTATCTATGTTTACAATTACGAGTGGTGGCGGTGTGAGCAAGACGATCAAGCCGGGCAAAACCTTGACCATTAAGGTAGTGTTTAAACCTACGTCAGCAGGATCAAAGAGTTCTACCTTGGAGATAACCTCCAATGATCCAGATACACCGACGATTGACATCCCATTGACTGGGACAGCACCCTTTTCGGAAAAGATCCCTGATATTTCCGTCGCTCAAACTACCCTTGATTTTGGTAGTTCGAAGGTGGGGAAGAAGGTAACGAAGACATTAAAGATTACTAACAATGGTTCAGGAGATCTGGTGATAACGCTTTCAGGGTTAGAGGGGACAGATTTTAGCATTCAGGGAAGTAGCGGCGTTACCATCAAGGCCAAAAAGAGTTACAGTCTGAAGGTGCTATTTACGCCGAAATCTGCAGGATTAGAGACAGCCACCTTGGAGGTGAGCTCGAACGATCCCGATACACCCACACTTGAGATCGCATTGAGCGGGACAGGGCAGTAGTCTTGAGATGAAGAGAACCACTGAAATAGGAACTGGCTTTTATGATCGTTTCTTAACGCTGATGTTTTCCTTATGTTTGCTTTCTATCCGTATTGTCAACTTTGAAGGTTAGTTTGGAGTGAAGACTTGGTGTACTGCTTAAAAACTGCTCCCTTACTAAGGAGTCCATAATTGATTAGACATATTCTTCTGAAAATCTCCCCTAACCCCTCTTTTCCAAAGAGGGGAATTCCTCCCTTTCGTAAAGGGAGGGAGGAGGGATTTAGTCTTCAGCGTCCATACAATTATGGACTGATTAGTAATCTGACTCCGATCCTAAATTATTCACAAACTGCTTTTTTGATTGGGGACACATCGGGGATAAGGATATTCCTACTTAACTTCTCTTGAAATCGTGATTTTAAATATAGGTCCAAGATGTTACATTTCGTTTAGAAACCAATAAATCCTTGCATTACACTCTTCCAGAGCCGCTTTCCGAAATTCATTGTGTCATGCCCCCGTTAAATCGGTCCGGGTGGTAAGTTATAATTTGGACTGGAACATGGTACTGGGAGACAGGTCATAAATGTGAGTGAAAAAATTTTATTTTTACCTAAATTGAGCGATACTTATGAACAAAATTGCAATAAAGCTTGATATTGCTCGCTTTGCGAAGCATGTTACTAAGGAGTCCATAATTGAGTAGACATATTGTTCAGAAAATCTCCCCTCGCCCCTCTTTACCAAAGAGGGGTAATTCCTCCCTTTTGTAAAGGGAGGGGAGGAGGGATTTAGTTTCCGGTGTCTATACAATTATGGACTGACTAATAATTTCACCTATTGGGTGATATGTCATGCCTGCGAAAGCAGGCATCCAGAACTCTTGATTTTACTGGATTCCCGCTTTCGCGGGAATGACGACTTATATGATAAAATCGCTCAATTTAGGTTTTAGTAACAAGAAATGGTGGTTTGGTGATAACTACGGGGGTGGCTAAGGCAGGGTTTATTGGGCAGCCTAACATTATTACAGTATTACGGTCACTACCTTGAGTTTTACAAATCTTCTATCCAAACAGGTCATTTTCAATAGTGGTTTGCAATATCACTGTGCGCTAACAACATTGTACTTCCGGCCCACTTTCTTGAACGCCTGAATCGCTTTATTGATATCGTCCGTACTGTGAGCAGCACTCAGTTGAGTTCGAATTCTCGCTTGCCCTTTGGGAACAACAGGGTAGCTGAAACCAATAACATAAACTCCCTCGTCCAGCATGTCCCATGCCATGTCTGCAGCTAATTTAGCATCTCCAAGCATGATTGGGATAATTGAATGGCCGGCGCCAACCGTAGTAAACCCTGCTTTCTCGATTTCTTTCCGAAAAAAAACACAATTCTCTTCAAGACGGTCTCTCAATTCGGTGCTCCCACTAAGAATCTCCAGTACTTTCAAAGTGGTATATACAATGACCGGAGCAAGGGTATTACTGAATAAATAAGGCCGACTCCGTTGGCGCAACAACTCTACGATTTCTTTTCGGGCAGCCGTAAATCCTCCAGAAGCACCCCCCATAGCCTTTCCGAAAGTCGAAGTGATGATATCTACACGTCCAAACACTCCATTATATTCATGAGAACCCCTTCCAGTTTTTCCCACAAAGCCTGTCGCATGAGAATCGTCGACCATCACTAATGCTCCATACTTTCCGGCGAGATCACAGATATCTTTAAGGTTGGCGATAATCCCATCCATGGAGAAAACACCATCCGTGGCAATCATTTTGGTCCTCGCCCCCTCTTGATCGGCCTGCCGGAGCTGAACCTCAAGGTCATTCATATCATTATTCCTGTATCGGTACCTTTTGGCCCTGCAGAGTCTTACCCCGTCGATAATGGATGCATGATTCAGTGCATCGGAAATGATGGCGTCTTCTTCCTCCAAAAGCGTTTCAAAAAGTCCCCCGTTGGCATCGAAACAGGAAGAATACAGAATCACGTCCTCCATTCCCAGATATTCTGCAATTTTCGATTCGAGTTCTTTGTGGATATCGAGAGTCCCGCAGATAAAGCGAACACTGGCCATTCCAAATCCATACTTTTCCAGGCCTTCGTAGGCGGCCCTTACCACTCTTGCATCATTGGCCAGGCCCAAATAGTTGTTCGCACAAAAATTAATCACCTTCCCCTGTCTCACTCTTATATGAGATGACTGCGGGGTCAGGATGATACGTTCCTCTTTGTATAGGCCAGCTTTCCTAATATCGTCAAGCTCTTTGGTGATTTTTTCTGGAATCTTTCCGGACATAAAAATACCCTCCTTAAATTAATCCCAACTTGTGTTTTTTCTTGATGACCCCCAGCATATCTTCGGTCATCATGGCCAAGTCATATTTTGGGTTCCAGTTCCACTCCTCTCTCGCACAAGAATCATCCATTTTGTTTGGCCATGAGTCCGCAATGCCTTGCTTAATTGGATCTATATTGTAACTCATCACAAAATCAGGAATATGCTTTGTAATTTCTGCTGCGATCATTTCGGGAGAAAAACTCATAGCCGCCACGTTAAACGAGTTACGATGTTTTAATTTTGAAGGATCTACCTCCATCAATTGGATTGCCGCTTCAAGGGCATCGGGCATATACACCATGTCAAGAAATGTTTTTGGGCTTAAGGGACAGGTATATTTTTTCTCTCTCACTGCAGCATAAAAGATTTCGACAGCGTAATCTGTTGTCCCACCGCCTGGAAGTGTGACATTCGAGATAATTCCCGGATAGCGGACACTTCGAGTATCCACACCGAATCGTTTAAAATAATAGTCACTCAACAGCTCACCGGCGACTTTTGTAATCCCATACATCGTTTGAGGTCTCTGGATCGTATCCTGCGGAGTATCGTCCAAAGGAGTTGAAGCTCCGAAAGCGCCAATTGAACTTGGTGTGAAAACGGCACACTGATATTGATGAGAAACCTCCAAGACATTCAAAAGACCATTGACACCAATATGCCAGGCTTCTAAGGGTTTCGCCTCTCCAACGACCGAAAGTATGGCAGCCAGGTTGTAAATCGTATCAATCTTGTGTTTCTTGACGACTGGAGAAAGCTGCTCTTTGTCCGTGACGTCAACAATTTCTACAGGGCCCGACTCAAGCAACTCCTTTGAGGGGATGGTCTTATGAATTCCTGCGACGATGTGGGTATTGCCATATCTTTTACGCAGTTCCATAGTTAATTCAGACCCGATTTGACCCGCTGATCCAATCACAAGAATGTTTTTCATTGCCCTATTCCCTTCGCTCGATTCAGTAGGCAAATATCAATCAGACATCATGTTATTAGTCAGTCCATAATTGTATAGACACCAGAAACTAAATCCCTCCTCCCCTCCCTTTACAAAAGGGAGGCGCCGCCGTCCAGAGCCGCATTACTCACTTCAAGCCGGGCATTGGGACTCTGGCGCCGGACGGAATTACCCCTCTTTGGCAAAGAGGGGCGAGGGGAGATTTTCTGAGCAATATGTCTACTCAATTATGGACTCCTTAGTAACTCAAAGGCTTTAGCAATTTCTGGAAATATTACCCAATCAGGATTATTTGTCAATAAGAACTTTAAACCAAAATATCATTGGGCGAAATAAGCGGTTAGTAGTAATCTAATCCGCTCTGGCTTTTGTTTACACATATTTCCATTCATAATTATTGACTTGCGGGATTATTACCCAGAGCATGAAATAGTTTACATTCGGAACCGAAGAAAGCTGTCATTGCGAGCCCGAAGGGCGTGCCTGCACGCCGGAGTGCCCCTTCACCTAGGAGCGTTTGTGCAGGAGGGCGTTACGGCACGCAGGCATGGCAATCCCCCCCACCCTCTCCCTCCCCCTCGAGGGGCTGAGCTTTACACGCACTTGACACAGGGGGTATGAAAATCTCTTGTAATAACAACAAATTATCCCCTCCCCCTTCGATGGGGGAGGGTGAGGGTGGGGGTGGACAAAATGGCTGTCTTTCACCCTCCCCTTAATCCCCTCCCGTCGAGGGAGGGGAGAGTAACAAGTTGAAAACTAATATAAAATTGGGGACGTTGGTTCAAATACAACTTGATCACCTTTTCCTAAACCCATAATGAAGCGGGTGTTCATTCTCCGGCAGCATTGCTTCACTTCTTTTTGGGCGTTGTCTACAAGGAGATTAAAGTTAGCTAACTCGATATGAAAGGATTCAAATTTTCTTTTGATTATTACTCATTTCGACGGTGAATGCCGTTCATTGGACACTTGGCAAGACTTATTCGGTCCTCTTCCAATGGAAATGCAAATTGATACCGCATTTAACCTTTGACACTCTCAGAGCACCTGAACACGCCTCACCTATTGACAGCGTTTTTTACCTTGATATAAGTTAATTATGAATTTCAATCGTCCAGAACTATTCTTCGCAGCGTTTGTTGGACTGTGGATTGGGGTTTCACTCTCCGTTGCACGCCTGGGGGGTTGGGCAACGCTTGCAACTTTCTACTGCTTCTCAGGATCCTTTAACGGCGATTGTTGGCGATTCCAGAGCGGAGAGTTGCGTTGGAAGATAGGTTATAACAATGGCCTGACGGTTGGAGCTAATCCAACAGGACTCTATCTCTCCGTCTTTTTTCTTTTTCGATTGGGTCACCCCGACCTTTTTGTTCCATGGGCTGATATTTCTGTAACACCCTAAGAGAGGTTTTCTGTCCATTTATCAAAATATGCCAGAATACCCCCCAGTTCTGCTGGGGGGGTGAATGGCCTACCCTCTCCCCTGGGAGGAGAGGGTTAGGGTGAGGGGGAAATGATCTAATCATCACCCCCACCTTAATCCTCCCCCATCAAGGGGGAGGAAAGTTTTTTATAGAATTAGATGCCCCGCAGCTCTGCTGCGGGGTACTTCACTTAGAATTCAGATTTCGGCAAGCACCGATGATACCGTTCCGAGTTAGTGAACGATTGACCCAGCGGATTATCAAATCAGCGGGGAATTCCTGGCCCGGTGAGAGGGAAACTGAAACTATCACAGTTATTTCGAAAGGAGGTATAAAATGAACGGAAGTTTGCTCATACCCGAAGTTCAAATACTGGAGAAGATTGTGCGGCCGCTGGTCGTCTATTTTTTCCTTCTCATTGCATTCCGCCTGGCAGGCAAACGCGAACTGGGCCAGATGACACCTTTTGACTTAATCGTTCTGCTGACGATCAGCAATGTCTTACAAAACGCAATGATTGGTCCGGACAATTCACTCAGCGGAGGCCTTATCGGTGGTTTGGCGTTATTTTGTGCAAATGGTTTGATTGGACGTCTTACACTTCACTTCCCCCGCTTGGCAAGGCTACTCGAAGGTAAACCCACACCACTTATCGAGGATGGCCGGATTCTAGCAAAGAACTTGAGGCGCGAGGTGATGACGCGAGCGGAATTGGAGCGTGCCATCCGTAAGCACGATCTTGATCCAGACACTGACCTGCCCTTGATCAAGAAGGCACTGTTGGAGCAAGATGGCACGGTGACGATCATCCATCATGGCGAACACGACCAAAGTCACCGCAGCAAGACCATTGGGAAATTACTCGAAACGAGATAACATGGAAAGTATGGTTTTAGGACGGGGTTGGTTCATTTTATGAGCATTTTTGGAGTAAGTGAAGAAAAGAATAGATGGCTTAAGGAAAGATGGAAACCCTTGATGGGGGAGGGACAGGACGGGGGTGAACAAAAACCATTTGTTTCCTCTCCCCTTCATCCCCTGAAGGTGTGAAGAAATTGCTTTCGTCAACTTTTGTCGCGAAAGGACGAGTGGATTTCTAAAGCTTTAGAATGCGCTCGTTGAGGTTAAGGGTCACCCGCCACGGCAATAAAGATAGGTGTTTAAGCGAGCTTACGGCACAGTGCTTCGATTTCCAAAGGTTGCGCCCTGCCTTCGCCGAAGCGGCTACGCGCAGGCAGGTCTAAAGCTTCTCCAATCCACCCGTCCTTTCTGTTTGAACCATGTGCTCGATCTTTTCACACCTTCCCTCCCACCAAGGGAGGGGAAATTATTGGGGGGTCTTTCGAAATGTTAGAAGAAAATTCTCAGATTTAGACATGCAGGAATCCAATGGAGAAACGGTATAGGGCAATCATCTTTTTGCTTATTGCGGCAACCCTGTGGAGCTCAGGAGGGCTGCTTATAAAACTTGTGTCCTGGAATTCGGTTGCAATTGCAGGCTTACGCAGCCTTATTGCGGTTCTCGTCTTATTGGTCTTCTTTAGGCATTCCCGCTTATCCTGGTCTTTATCACAAATTGGCGGAGCTGTTGCTTATGCGGTTACTGTCACCTTGTTTGTTATGGCTACCAAACTGACCACTGCAGCTAATGCCATACTGCTGCAGTATACCGCGCCTATTTACGTTGCCTTGCTGGGTGCCTGGTTTTTGGGGGAAATGACTCAATGGTTCGACTGGATTACCATCCTTGTAGTGATAGGCGGGATGGCTCTCTTCTTCTTCGACCATCTGACCACAGGAAACCTGCTGGGAAATGGTTGTGCCATTTTAAGTGGGTTAAGCTTTTCCTTTCTTATTCTCTTTCTGCGGAAACAGAAAAACGAATCTCCTTTGGGATCGATTATTCTCGGAAATCTTCTTACAGTACTGATCGGACTTCCTTTTATGTTTAAGTCGATGCCCAGTCCAATGAGCTGGGTTGGATTAATCCTTTTGGGGGTGGTCCAGCTTGGACTTTCATATGTTCTCTATTCCGAGGCGATCAAACATGTCACCGCTCTCGAAGCGGTATTGCTTCCCGGTATCGAACCTATCCTGAATCCGATATGGGTCTTTCTCATACTGGGAGAAATCCCCGGGAAATGGGCATTGGTAGGGGGATTCATTGTCTTCATATCGGTTACAGCTCGCTGTGTGATTGCAGCTCTGAGAAAAGATTATTCCCCTTAAGGGGAACTGAGAATTCAGGAGGAGATTTCTGAAAAAGTCCAGAAATCTCTGATTATATCGATTAGGGGCCGATTACACAGGTATGAAATGTATGTTACCAACTTTTTAAAACTGCACTATTTTCAATTTAAAAGTGCACATCTTCTAAAGTCCTCTCCCCAAGGGGAGAGGATAAAGGTGAGGGGGTGATTTCATCCGCCTACGCAGGAGACCACGGCCTTGGCCATGGAGGAATGCGTAACTCCGGATAGGAACCCTTTCAGCGATGGATCTGCCATGCTTCGGCGGATTTCGCTCACCGGC
>Ga0315274_10017073_pt1 | contig 10246 bp, 8 predicted proteins | sample YL17G02_20_MG_FD_203700 | JGI IMG/M metagenome (GOLD analysis project Ga0315274, IMG submission 203700) | Sediment microbial communities from Yellowstone Lake, YNP, Wyoming, USA - YL17G02_20 | ecosystem: Environmental > Aquatic > Freshwater > Lake > Sediment | place: USA: Wyoming | collected... | reverse complement strand
AAGGACGCCTCAGCGGCCCAGATTCTTGGCCATGCCGTGGCGCACGAAATCGGTCACCTGCTGCTGGGTCCGAACCGGCATTCCCTGACGGGCCTCATGCGCGCGGACTGGGGCCGTGCGGAACTGCAACGCGCCAGCCGCGGCGAAATGCTCTTCACGCCCGAGCAGGGTGGAATTATCCGCGCAGAAGTGCAGGCTCGGATGAGCTTGCAGCAGGCTGCCGTGGAATCCGCCTCTGTCAAGTAGTGGCGGCCCGGTGGGCCGTCTTTTCTGTAGCGGCGATGTCCCTCTCGCCCCAGCCATTCGCGGGCGAGGACGCCGCCGCTACCCAGCTTTTCCAGAATGCGATAGTGGGAAATGGTCTTGCCAATCATGGCGAGAGAGCCTGCCCGCGGTCTGATTCGCGACTCCGACTGCCGCCATCTTAGGCTGCCATGACAGGCAAGTCAACGTGTGGGATTGAAAAGACTGAAGAGTCCGCTTCACGCCCATGGGCAGCCACGTGATTTCACAAAAGCGCCGTGTTGCGCCCTAGTCCGGCCATTTGGCGTGTGTGGCCGCGGGTCGGTGCACGACCCAGTTAATTGGTTTCATTTGGGGAAAGAGTGGTAGGCCTGGAGGGATTCGAACCCCCGACCCACGGTTTAGGAAACCGTTGCTCTATCCTTCTGAGCTACAGGCCCACGGCGCAGAGGATGTTGAGCCTCTGCAACTCATGCAAAGCGTACCATTGCGAGGCCGTGCCTGTCCACGCCTCCCGCCGCATGGAGCTTGAAGACAATGCTGCCGCAGGGGTTGTGTCATGTGCGTTGGAGCGGGGGTCGGGGCCTGTCGGCGGCTTCTGCCCGGAGGGTACGGAGATTCAGGGCGAAGTCTAGCTTCGCGCCTGGTGGACCTCCGCTTGCCAGCAGGAAGAGCCCGGAAGCCCGAGGCGGGCCAACCGCCTGCCGCGGAGGGTCGAGTGATCGCCGCCTATACTGCGGGGACCTTTACTGCGGGGACCTTCGCGCGGCGCCGGGCGGCGGGCCGTTTCTTCTTGGGTGCTTCGCCCGCGGCCACCTCAAAGGCAGCCAGAGAGGTGACGAACAGCTTCAGACCGGCGGTGTCAAAATCCACGGTGGTCCGGTCGTCGTCGCGTGTCACGATGGTGCCACACCCGTACTTGGCGTGGCGGACGTACTGCCCGGGCTTCAAGTTCATCGGTTTCCTCTCGATCTAGAACCGGCGTCTGTGGTCGGAGCGATCGCGCTGACCGCCGCCCCCACGCGGGCGCGAGAAGTCGGAGCGCTGCGGACGAGCCTCGTTGACGGTCAGGCGACGGCCTTCCAGCTCTTGCCCATTCAATCCCTCGATGGCCTTCTGGAAGTCTTCGCCCTCGGCCAGTTCGACGAATCCGAATCCCCGCGATTGGCCGGTGAGCTTGTCGCGGATGACCACCGCCGATGCCACCTGGAAGCCCGCAGTCGTCACGAAATCCGTGAGCGCGCTGTCGGTAATGCTATGGGGTAGATTCCCCACGAACAATTTCTGGGCCATTGTGATCCTCCGGTGGAGGGCGGCCCTGAAGGGCCGCCCTGCCAACTTACACGCGCTCGACGTTGTCGGCTTGCAGACCCTTGGGGCCCTTGCGGACCTCAAAGCTCACGCGCGCGCCCTCTTCCAGGGAGCGGTAACCTTCGCCCTGAATGGCCGAGAAATGCACGAACACATCCTCGCCACTCTCGCGCTGGATAAACCCGTAACCCTTGGCGGCATTGAACCACTTCACGGTACCTTGTTCCTTCATGCTGCAAATAACCTCTGATGTTGAATTAGCAATTTGTGGGTACGGCAACGGCGGGGGAAACCCGACGATCCGCTGTAACACCGCGGGTCCAACAAAGGCAAAGAGCTACTCGATCGTCCGCTCCTGAAGCGCTTGGAGGCTCGTGGGAATTACAACTACAAACTGCACAGCTAGTATACCAAATTGTCCAACCCTTGGCTAGCACAAAAAATCGCCCGGCAGGAAGTTGCGAAATTCCCGGCTGGGGGGGGTGACGCCAAGCTTCCGAGCGCTTATACTCAACCCGGAGAGTGAACATGCGCGCAGCCTTCTTGACCGGCATCGGAAAGATCGAGCTGGGCGAGCGACCCGAGCCGAAACTCGCCACTCCCTGCGACGTGCTCCTGGAAGTCGCGGCGGTGGGGGTCTGCGGCTCCGACCTGCATTACTACCGCGCCGGCGGCATCGGCGCGCAGGTCGTGAGCTTCCCCTGGGTGATCGGCCACGAGTGCGTCGCCAAGATCCTCGAGGTTGGCACTGAGGTCCAGCACCTGAAGGTCGGGCAACTGGTGGCCCTCGATCCTCTCATCGCTTGCGGGCAATGCGACCAGTGCCGCATGGGCCGCGAGCATACATGTCGAGATCAGGTTTTCCTCGGATGTCCCGGGCAGTTGCCGGGCGCGTTGAGCGAATACCTGGTGATGCCGGCGAAATGCTGTTACACGCTGCCGGATTCGATGAACCTGGCCCAGGCGGTGATGATCGAGCCGTTTTCGATCTGCCTGTACGCTCAACGCATGGCCCGCGCCCAGCGGGGAGCGAAGATCGCGATTCTCGGCTCCGGCCCCATCGGCCTGTGCGTTCTGCTCGCCTTGCGCGCCGAGGGCGAATGCACAGTGTATGCAACCGATCTCATCCAAGAGCGCTTGGAGGTCGCCCGGCGCTGCGGCGCGGCCTGGGTCGGAAATCCGCGGCAGGAGGACGTCGTCGCCTCTCTTGGCAAACTCGAGCTTCTGGGGATGGATTTCGTCTTCGAATGCGCAGGCCAGCAGGAGACGCTCGACCAAGGCGTGGAATTGCTGAAACCTGGCGGCACGCTGCTGATGGTCGGCATCCCGAAGGGTAGCCGAATCAGCTTCAACTTTGATCTGTTGCGGCGCAAAGAACTGCGGCTGGAAAACGTCCGCCGACAGAACCAGTGTGTGGCCCCCGCTATCGAGCTCATCGCGCGCGGCGCGGTGAACGTCGAGCAGTTGGTAACCCACCACTTCCCATTGGCTGAGACCCAGAAAGCGTTTGAACTAGCCGCGGGCTATCGCGACGGGGTCATCAAGGCCGCCATCCATATTTCCCAACCGTCCTGACGGAAGACTGCACCTGCTTAAGCGCCGCCCGCGCTGCACGGGGTAGCAGGTTGGCCGCACTGTGGGTCGGTGGTCGTGCGGCCAACCTGCGCATCAAGCTTCATTCCCGGTGCCTTACCCTGCAGCAAGCCACTTCATTCGTAGAAGACAATGGCTTGGCTTGAGCCACCGAGGCGGATCTCCCGGATGGTGTTTGTCCCGTCCGCGTTGGTGTCAAACAAGATGGCGTTGCGGTCGTATTTCTTGCCGCGCTCGACAAGCTTCCCCTCGGCGGTTGCCAGAACGTCCTTCTTCCTGGAAACAGTCACCGTCGCCGTCGCGCTGTGACTCGCCCAACGAATGGTGTACTCACCGGCCTGCAGGGGCGTGCCCAGCAAGATCATGTCCTGTCGCAGGGTCAGGTTGCGCGTGTTGTTCGCAAAGGCTGGAGCGCCGGCGGTCAAGACAAGCGCCAGTACCAGAACCGATACTCCCAGAGAATTTCTCCTGAACATAACTATCCTCCTCACGGATGCATTGAAACGAGTGGCAAACTCGTTAGCCCATCGCTGTCGTGGCGAATCAGGTTCCCGACTCACGGCGTCCTCCCCCACGGCTAGCTTGGCAGAGGCCACTTTCCGCCAGGGCGGCAGGAAGTTCAATGCACGGCCTCTCACATGCGGGCAATTCGTGGGTAACACGCTAATCCCGTGATAGAGAAAGGCTTAGGGCAGCAAGTAACACGCGACTAGGGGTCTGATTGGGGTGGCGGAGAGTGGTACCCTACCGACTCGCTTTGCCTGAGGACAGATCCCCTATGGAAGGACTCTCTCGATTGTCCCGCATCGCTCGCTTCGGTAGCTTCGAGCTTGATCTGCGGGCCGGGGAACTACGCAAGCACGGTCTGAGGATCAGGCTGCCGGAACAGTCTTTCCAGATTCTGGCCCTGCTGCTAGAGCATCCGGGCGAACTGGTCACCCGCGAAGAGATCCAAGCGAAGCTCTGGCCTCACGACACGATCGTGGAGTTCGACCATAGCATCAACACGGCGATCAAAAGGCTCCGCGACGCCCTAGGCGACGCCGCGGATAATCCGCGTTTTGTGGAGACGCTGGCGCGCCGCGGCTACCGGTTTATCGCTCCGGTCGAGTGGGTTCAACCTAGCCCCCCTCGTGGAGTGCCGGCGCCCGAAGCTGCCCCGGCCCCCGAGTCCTCGGAGGCTCCCGAGGACCTGTGCGGCAGGAGGGTGTCTCATTACCGCATTCTCCACGAGCTGGGACGCGGCGGCATGGGCGTGGTGTACAAGGCTGAAGACACGAAACTAGGCCGCCTCGTTGCGCTCAAGTTCCTACCCGAAGGGCTGGCAGGAAATCCTCTAGCGCTGGAGCGTTTCCAGCGCGAAGCCCGCGCCGCCTCCGCACTCGACCATCCGAACATCTGCACCATATACGAAATTGGGGAGCACGAAGGCCAGCCCTTCATCGCCATGCAGTTTCTAGAGGGCCACACGCTAAAGGAGCACCTTGCGGGCAGGGCCTTGCAGACGGATGAACTGCTGGAGATCGCGGTCCAAATCGCCGAGGCCTTACAGACCGCCCATGCGAAGGGGATCATCCATCGGGACATCAAGCCGACGAATATCTTCTTGACCCAGCACGGCCGGTTGAAGGTTCTCGACTTCGGGCTGGCCAAGCTGATCCCCCCGCGGCGGCGAGTGGCAGAAGTGGTTGGGACCCCGGCGCAAGCCGCGGCCGTCACGACGGACAATCTGACCAGCCCCGGGGTCGCTCTGGGCACTTTGGCTTACATGTCGCCGGAGCAGTTGCGGGGTGAGTCGGTGGATGAGCGAGGCGATATTTTCTCTTTGGGCGTCCTGCTCTATGAATCTTTGACCGGGCGGTTGCCCTTTCGAGGGGAAACTTCGGTTGACATTCAGTACGCCATCCTACGCCAGTCTCCCACGCCCGTGCGCAGTCTGGTTCCGGAGATCTCCCCCGCTTGGGAGCAACTCGTGGAGCGTTGTCTGGCGAAAGCCCCCGAGCAGCGCTACGGTTCACTGGCTGAAGTGCTGGCGGCCTTGCGGCGGACTGCGGCTCCCGCGGTGCAGGCGGAGAAGTCGGTGGCGGTCCTCTACTTCGAGAATGTGAGCGAGGCAAAGGAAGACGAGTACTTCCGGGACGGGATCACGGAAGACATCATCACCGAATTGTCCAAGATTGGCGAACTGTGGGTATTCTCACGTTCTTCCGTGCTGGCTTATCGGGACAGGCCGATGACCGCCGCCCAGGTCGGTCAGCAGCTCAACGCTTCTTACGTCTTGGAGGGGAGCCTGCGGCGCATCGGTAGTCGCCTACGCCTCACTGCCCAGCTGGTGGAGACGCGAACCGCTCGCTCGGTGTGGGCGGAGCGCTATGACCGTCAGTGGGAGGACGTTTTCGCGATCCAGGATGAGATCGCCCAGAGCATCGCCCGAGCTTTGCGAGTGATGCTGACCGACCAGGAGAAGCGGGCCATTGAGAAGGTTCCCACGGCCGACGTGCAGGCCTACGACTACTATCTGCGTGGCCGGCAGTTTTTCCACCAGTTTCGAGGCGAGTCCTTCGGATTTGCGCGACAGATGTTCACCCGCGCCATCGAGACCGACCCCAAGTACGCGCGCGCCTATGCTGGTATTGCAGATTGCTGTTCGTTTCTCTACATGTATTTCGAATCCACGGAGGCCAATTTGCGGGAGGCCGAGGGGGCCAGCCGTCGGGCGTTAGAGCTCGATCCCGACCTCGCGGAAGCGCACGCCTCGCGCGGCCTGGCCGTGGCTCTGAACAAGCGATACGACGAGGCGGCCAAAGAATTCGAAACGGCGATCCGGCTCAATCCCAAGCTCTTCGAAGCTTACTACTTTTATGGGCGAGCCTTGCACGGACAGGGGAATATGGAGGCGGCGGCCGAGATGTTTCGGAAAGCGTGCGACGTGAACCCGGATGATTATCAGACGCCGCACTTCCTGGCCATGGCCCTGAGAGCGTTGGGCCGCAAAGAGGAAGCCAGGGCTGTCGACCTGCGTGGCCTGCAGGTGGTGGAAAAGCACGTCCAGATGCACCCCGACGATTCCCGCGCCCTGCTCTTTGGAGCCACCCAGCACTTGCAGGCCGAGAACCGCGACAAATGCCTGGAGTGGGTGGGCAGAGCCCTGGCTATTACGCCAGATGAGCCGGTCACTTTCTACAACGCTGCCTGCAACTACTCCCTGGCGGGCGAGGTGGAAAAAGCTCTCCACTGCCTGGAGAAAGCGATCACCTCGGGCATGGCGCAGAAGGATTGGATCGCGCACGACTCCGACCTCGACCCGCTCCGCCAGCATCCCCGCTTCCAAGACCTCCTGCGTCGCATGAATTTCTCGCCCTGAAGAACCATAGGCAGCAAGCAGTAGACAGCGAAGCAAAACCGGTGGCGCAGTGTGTTTCGGCACTTCGCGCCCCGGCGAGTGGCCACCCCTAGACTGCGGGATTGCGGAACCTCCTCAGCGGTTCGGCGGCGTCGCCGGTGGACCTGCCGCGCAGAAAATCAAAGTCGCAGCCTTCCGGGGCTTGCAGGATGTGGTCCAGATACATCTTGCCGTAACCGCGCTCGTAGTGTGGGGCGGGCGGGCGCCAGGCACCCAGGCGGCTTCGCATTTCAGCTTCAGGAACCAGCAGTTCTAGCCGCCTTTCGGGGACATTCAACTCGATCCAATCACCATTGTTGGCGATCGCCAGCGGCCCGCCCACCGCTGCTTCCGGCGCGATGTGGACGACAATCGTCCCGAAGCTCGTGCCGCTGATGCGGGCGTCGCTCAGGCGGACCATATCTTTCACTCCAGCCTTGAGTAACTTGGCAGGTATCGGCAGATGACCCCACTCGGGCATACCGGGCGCGCCTTTTGGGCCGGCGTTCTTCAAGACCAGAATTGAGTTCTCGTCCACTTCCAGTTTCGGGTCATCGAGGCGCGCAAGCAGATCCTCGCCGTTCTCAAACACCACGGCGCGGCCTTTGTGCCGGAGCAAGTGAGGCGAGGCCGCCGACTGCTTGATGACTGCACCCTGCGGGGCGAGATTCCCTTTCAGAATTACCGTTCCCCCTTCGGAGCGCAACGGTTCGCTCAGCGGCTTAATCACCCGGCGGTTGAAACATGCGGCGCGGGCAAGGTTCTCGCCCAGCGTCTTCCCGTTCACGGTCAGAGCGCCCAGGTGCAGCAGCGCGCTGATTTCCTTCATGGCCGCCGGCAGCCCGCCGGCGTAGTTGAAGTCTTCCATCAGGAACTCTCCGGAAGGCTTGACGTTGGCAATCACGGGAGTGGTGCGGGAGATTTCGTCAAACTTGGAGAGCGGCAACTCGATGCCCGCGCGCCCGGCAATCGCCACCAGGTGGACGATGGCGTTCGTGGAGCCGCCGATGGCCATGTCCACCCGGATAGCATTCTCGAACGCCTTGGGGGTGAGAATACGTGAGGGACACAAACCCTCTACCGCCATCTCCACGCTGCGGCGCCCGCTTTCTTCGGCGATGGACAAGCGGCGGGAATCGGCGGCGGGAATGTCGGCGCATCCGGGAAGTGTCATGCCCAGGGCCTCCGCCAGGCAGGCCATGGTGGAGGCGGTACCCATCACCGTGCAATGCCCGGCGCTGCGGGAAACGCAGCCTTCGAGCTCGCACCACTCTTCTTCGGTCATGCGACCGGCGCGCACCTCGTCCCAGAAGCGCCGCACGTCGGTCCCCGAGCCCAACTCCTGCCCGCGCCACATGCCTTTCAGCATGGGCCCCCCGGGAACCATGAGGGCGGGGATATCGGCGCTGGCAGCGCCCATCAATTGCGCCGGCGTGGTCTTGTCGCAGCCGCACAGCAGAACCACCGCATCGAGAGGGTAGGCGCGGATACACTCTTCCACGTCCATCGCCATCAGGTTGCGATAGAGCATGGTGGTGGGCTTCATCAGCATTTCGCCCAGCGAGATGGTACCGAACTCGAGTGGAAACCCGCCCGCCTCCCACACGCCGCGCTTGACCGCCTCGGCCACCTGGCGCAAGTGGGCGTTGCAGTTGTTCAGTTCGCTCCACGAGTTGCAGATGCCGATGACCGGCTTCCCCTCGAATACTCTCTCACTGAAACCCTCCGCGCGCAGCCAGGCGCGGTGGGCTAATCCCCAACGGTCGCGCTTGCCGAACCAGTCGCGGCTGCGAAGGCTGGGACGGTCAGAAGACGAGTTCATTGCAGGGCCTCCTTCCCGCAGACGATCCCGCAGCGCCGCCGCGCGGGAACGCACGCAGGTTGCGAAGATTACCACGCTTTGGGATTTTGCAGTGCCGGAGGGATTGGAGTAGAGACGGCCCGGTGGGCCGTCTCATAGGAGAAGACGATCCGCCGGAAGATCTCTACAGTGGTTCCCAGGTGCCACTACAGAAGGGATCAGCCGTTGCCCAAGTGGAAGAGCGGGTCGACGCCGGCCGCGCGGGCCATCAAGGTCTTCTCCTCCTCCGGCCGGATCGGCTCGAACTTCTGCGCCACGTCCATAGCCAGGCGGAAGTACTTCTCGTCGCCCGGAGGGACCGCCGCGGTAATCGGCTGCGAGAGCGTCCAGCGAAGGCCCAGCGCAGCCTCGTCGGGCAAGGCCGCCGGTTGGTACCAGCACTTCGGCTGCGGGCGTTCCTCTTCCTTCATCGCCTTGGGCCACGCCGTCTTGGCCATGGCTTTCAGCGCCAGAATCCCCATGCCCTTCTCTTGCGCGCGCTTGAGCACCTGCGGACCGAAGTTGGCTTGTGAGAAGAGCACGAAGTTGAAGGGAAACAGAATCGTGTCAAAGGCGTGCCGATCGAGCATGGCCAGGGCGTTCTCCACGGAGTGCGCTGAGAAGCCAATGAACCGGACCTTGCCTGCCTGGCGCGCGGCTTGGAAAGCCTCTAGGGCACCGTTGGGCCCGAAAATCTTTTCCACGTCTTCCTTCGTCGTCACCGCATGAAACTGATAGAGGTCCACGTGGTCGGTGCGCAAAACCTTCAGGGAGTTCTCGAGTTCGGCGGCGGCACCTTCCTTGTCGCGTTTGGTGGTCTTGCAGGCCAGAAACACGCGCTGCCGATAGGGTTCCAGGGCTGGCCCCAGACGCTCTTGGGCGTTGCCATAAGTGGGCGCGACATCGAAGTAGTTGATGCCACGGTCGAAGGCCTCGGCCACGATGTTGTTGGCAAACGACTGCTCGGTGTCGGTCACGACAATCCCGCCCAGGGCGATGATGGAAAGCTCGATCCCGGTCTTGCCGAGCCGGCGCTTGGGAAACGGCGCGGTGACCGCCCCGCCAGCCCGGGCCAACGGTTCGAGGACCTTCTGCGACGCTGCCAGACCTGCCGCCACTGTGCCCTTCTTCAGGAAATCTCGACGATCCATCTGGTTGCCTCCTCGTCAGACGTGCTACTGGCTTTATAAAGGGTTTCCCTCACCCACATACTTATTGTCACATCCCCCCGCGCGCCACGTCAATGTTCGACCGCCGCACTCGCTGCTCCGGTTCCGCCCTCTAAGTTTACTTTCGCCTGGGTGCAGAAGTCAGATAAACTCCGTTTTCGATATGCGCCTCTCCGCCCTCCGACTGCATTGGGTCCAAGTACCGCTCCACGAGCCTTTCCGAATCTCGAGCGGAGAGGTTTCGGTCAAGGACGCCATCCTAATTGAGCTTGAAGCGCACGGCGCGGCGGGCTGGGGCGAGGCTTCGCCCATGGCGGGCGCGTTCTATTCCGCGGAGACCCCGGAAAGTACTTGGGAATTCCTCCGGAGCCGGTTGGTGCCCAGCTTTCTCGCCGAGGCGGAACTGGACCCACGCCGGTGTTCCGACCGCCTCGCCGATTTTCCGGGCGAGCCCTTTGCCAAGGCCGGACTGGAAGGTGCGGCCTGGGACCTCTGGGCGAACGAGCGTTCGCAGCCGCTGTGGATGGCGCTGGGCGGCGAACAACGCGCCGTCCCCTCAGGTGCGGCCATCGGCCTGATGCCCACCGTTGCGGAACTCCTCGATCGCGTGGAGCGTTTTCTGGCCGAGGGCTACCGCCGCATCAAGATCAAGATCGAGCCGGGCCGCGACGTGGAACTGGTACGAGGGATTCGCGAACGCTGCGGAGA
>Ga0315274_10017072_pt1 | contig 10246 bp, 9 predicted proteins | sample YL17G02_20_MG_FD_203700 | JGI IMG/M metagenome (GOLD analysis project Ga0315274, IMG submission 203700) | Sediment microbial communities from Yellowstone Lake, YNP, Wyoming, USA - YL17G02_20 | ecosystem: Environmental > Aquatic > Freshwater > Lake > Sediment | place: USA: Wyoming | collected... | reverse complement strand
TCGCCCAGTTTGTAGGTGTCCAGGTTCGCCTGGTAGTAGGTCTCGATCTTGTACGGGGAGATGATGAGTTCCGCCGAAGACACGTTCTTGATGCGCATCTGCTCGACAATGAACTGGTCCCGGACGCTTTGCTTGTAGCTCTCGTAGGTGGTTCCTTGGGCCTGGAGCGTCTTTTGCAGCGTGACGCGGTCGCCGTACTTCTCCCGGATGCGCTCTTTGATGATCTCTTCGATGATGCTTTCGGGGAGGTTGTAACCGGCGGTCTTGAAGTCATGCAGGATGAGCTGCCGTTCCACCAGGATCTCAATCTGTTCCCGTTCGAGGTCCCGGATCTTCTGCCGGTAAACGAGCGGTTGGTCGCCAAACTTGGCGCGGAGGGTGGGCTCGTTTCTGACGATCTCGCTCTCCACGTCCTCGTAGGTAATAATCGAGTCGTGCACGATGGCAGCGATGCCATTAACGACTTCAGCCTGGGGCGCGGCTGAGAACCCCAGGAAGAAACCAGCCACCGACAGAACCAGCAGGACTCTCATGTTCAAGTGCAGCCGATGTTAGGAGAGGGCCGCGGCAGGGTCAAGCGCCGCCGACCCATAGCAACGAATTTCTTTTGCGTGCAGCGGCAACCGTCCCCTAAGCTGGCGCCATGTCAACGGCCATGAACTCCGCAGAGGTCACGGTGCCGCCGTTATTTGTCCGCAGCCTGGAACGAGGGCGCCTGGCCCACGCTTACCTGCTCACCGGCGACGGCTTGGCCGGGCTGGAGACCGTTGCGCGAAATCTGGCACGCACTGTCAACTGTCTGAGCCCGGTGCGACGCTCAGCAGGCGAGGCTTCGGTGACGGCGTGTGGCCGATGTACGAGTTGCCGTCAGATTGCGGAGGATGCCCACCCGGACGTTCATTGGGTCCGTGCCGAGTCCAAGCTGCGGGTCATCACGATCGACCAAGTCCGTGAGCTGATGCATCAGGTGCAGATGAAGCCCGCCAGCGCGGCGTACAAGGTTGGTGTCATTGTGGCGGCAGACCGATTGAACACGCAAGCGGCCAACGCATTCCTGAAGACCCTGGAGGAACCGCCAGCCAAGTCGATCCTGGTCCTCCTGACAGCCGAGCCACAGCAACTCCTGGAGACAGTGCTATCGCGGTGCCTGCGACTGAACCTCGGTGAGGATGCGGCAGGCAGGTTTGGCGATGAGGCGAGGAGCTGCGTGAGAGCCTTCGCGGAGATGGTGGCTGCAGGGCATAAAAGCTTGCTGGACCGCTATCGGCTGCTCGGCGTCCTGCTGGGCCGGCTGACCCGGATTAAGGACGAGATTGAGAACCGGCTGACGGCCACGTCGCCCTTGGAACGGAATGAGGAGGTGGACGCCAAGCTACAGGACAAGTGGGAAGATGAACTGGCGGCGGCCATCGAGGCGGAGTACCGGCGGCAGCGGGCGGGAGTATTTGCCGCCTTGGAGTGGTGGTTGCGGGACGTGTGGTTGCTCACTCTAGGATCGGGAAAAGACCTCTTGGGCTACGCCGAGTTGGCGCCTTCTTCACAAGCAGTTGCGAGCCGGCTCACGCCGGTGCAAGCCGCGGAGAACCTGGGTATATTGGAAACCACGCAGCGACTGCTCGGAGGCAATGTCCAAGAAGCCTTGGCGATCGAGGTCGGCCTGCTGAAACTCCAACTATAGACGCGACGGATCACGCGCCCCGAGGCGACCTTCGGCGGCGGCTTGGATCGCGCCAATGCCCATACCATCCGGCATAACCAGGAAAACGGCCGCCTGCTCGCGGGGCGACTGGAGGGGGGCAGTCTTTGCCGGTGCAGTGGGGCTGCTGCTTGGGTTGAGTCTGCTGAAGTTCGGCAACCCGGTGATCCTCGATCACTTGATTGAGACGCCCGCTGGTTGGGACGAACTCCGCATTGAGCCTTGGCCGGTCTTCTGGGGCTATGGGTTGCTGGGTGTCGTAACAGTGATTGGCGGGTGGATCATTCGCTTTGAGACCAGCTTCCCGCGCTGGCTGGTTTGGATGCCGCTGGCCTGGCTGGCCTGGCAGTGTGTCTCGGCAACCCAGACCATCGATCCTCGTCTGACTGCCGTGACGCTGGAACACTTCGTCGCGTGTGTAGTTCTGTTTTACCTGGGACTCCTGGCGCTGAGTCGGGCTCGGTCACTGACACCGCTGTGGATCGGACTCTTGCTGGGCTTTGTAGGCGCGTTGTGGGCGGGTTTCGGACAGCACTACGGAGGACTTGAGGCGACCCGGCGGCTGCTATATGAACAGGCCCAGACCCAATTCGTCAGCCCGGCATTGCTCGTCCGGAGCGAAAAGGGGCGCGTTTTTGGGACACTCTTCTATCCGAATGCGTTTGCCGGATTGGTCATCCTCCTGCTGCCCGCGATGTTGGTCTTCTGCTGGCAGGCGACGGCGAGACTGGGCAGGATTCCACACTTGGTTCTGGTGGGTTGTCTGGGGTACGTCGCGGTGGCTTGTCTGGTTTGGTCCAAGTCGAAAGCGGGTTGGCTGATCGCTCTGATCCAGGGGTTGATCGTTGTGCTCCAGGTCCCGGTCTCGAGGAAACTGAGATGGTCGCTCGTGGGAGTGGCGTTGGCTTGTGGGTTGGCAGGGTTTCTGGTGAGGTTTTCGGACTACTTCCAGCGAGGCGCGACCAGTACAGCGGCTCGGCTCACTTATTGGCGGGCGGCGGTGCAGACGTTTCAGGAGCGGCCGGTTCTGGGCAGTGGGCCTGGGACCTTTGGCAGAGTGTATGCACGCATCAAACCCAAAGAGGCTGAAATGGCCAAACTAGTGCACAACGACTACCTCGAACAGGCCTCGGATTCGGGATTCTTGGGCTTCCTGAGCCATGTCGCATTCATGGGCGGGGCATTGGTGATTGCCGGACGTCGAGAGTGGCTGGCCAAAGAGAGACTGCGCTTGGCGGTCTGGCTGGGGCTGGTCGGCTGGGGCATTCAAGGCTTGGTGGAGTTCCCGCTCTACATCCCGGCCTTGGCCTGGCCGGCCTACCTGCTGCTGGGCTGGCTCTGTGGAACAGCTCCGCCGCAAAATCGGATCGACAAGGCCGCTACCCCCGGCTAAAACCTCGGCTGCGACTTATGAAACTCCTGGTTCTGAACGGTCCCAACCTGAACCTGCTGGGTCAGCGTGAACCAGAGATCTATGGGCGTTTGAGCTTGGCGGAGATCGAGGCAAAAACTCGACAACGGGCCGCCAGCTTGGGTGCCGAAATCGAATTCCGGCAGTCAAATACCGAAGGCGAGTTGGTTGGTTGGATCCAGCAAGCCCGGGGCGATTTTGACGTCATCATCCTAAACGCCGCTGCCTATACCCACACGAGCGTTGCCTTGCGAGATGCCATTGCTGCTGTGGACATCCCGACTATTGAGGTCCACTTGTCGAACACCGCCGCTCGGGAGGGTTTCCGCCGGAAGTCATTCATCGGACCGGTTTGTCGGGGCGTGATTGGTGGCTTTGGTGCGGATTCCTATGTCTTAGCCGTCGAGGCGGCAGTAACGTTAACGAAGCGGTGATTCGCACCAAAAGAGCCACGTGAAGGGTTTTTTTGGCCCGTGGCAGTCGCGGCGCGTCCTGGCAACATGGCCGCAGTCTGAGCTTGACGCTGTTCACGGCTCCAGCTAATCTTCCGCTTAACTCGAGATTTTACTGGAGCAGAGTCGGATGCCGGCTTCTGCTCTTTTGTTTAATGACAACCGCGAAGATAAACCTGATGTTCTGAGAGACAGGAGGGGATCGTGGACCTAAAAGATATCAAGGCAATCATCGACCTCATGAAGAAGAATGCTATCTCAGAGTTCGAGCTCGAGAAGCAGGATTTCAAGATCCGACTCAAACGTGGGATTTGCGGCGCTTCCGGTGCCCAGGTTGATGACTCGTCGGGCGCCAATCTGCTCCCTGCCGTCACCCAAGGCGGACCGGCGGCCTTACCGGTCGGCACCGCTCCGACGGCAGCCTCGCCTGGTGAACTGGAGATCAAATCCCCTATGATCGGCACATTTTACCGGGCTCCCTCGCCTGAGGCGGCTGCATACGTGGAGATTGGGACCGAAGTCACACCCGAGAACGTTGTTTGCATCATCGAGGCGATGAAAGTAATGAACGAGATCAAAGCCGAAGTCCGAGGTATCATAACTCAAGTCCTGGTGGAGAACGCCAAACCTGTGGAGTTTGGGCAGCCGCTTTTCCGGGTCCGCTCCATCTAGTCCTGCGCATACAGCCCGCCGCTCTGGCTCGGGCCAATGCTCAAGGTGGCGGTGGGTGATTTCACGATGTTTGAGAAGATTCTAATAGCCAACCGAGGCGAGATCGCCGTTCGTATCATCCGTGCCTGCAAGGAATTAAACGTCCGCACCGTGGCGGTCTATTCCGAACCCGATAGCAACTCGATGCATGTCCAAATGGCTGACGAAGCCATCTGCATCGGCAGGGCGCCCAGCAGTGAGAGTTACCTCAGAATCGACCGCATCGTCAGTGCAGCCGAGATAACCGACGTGGATGCGATCCATCCTGGTTATGGATTCCTGGCGGAGAACTCCCATTTCGCTGACGTTTGTGAGAACTGCAACATACGGTTCATCGGCCCTAACTCACGAGCAATGAATGCCCTGGAGAACAAGGCCGTCAGCCGTGCGCTGGCAAAGAAGGTCGGGGTGCCCACACCGCCCGGATCGGATGGTCTGACCGAGAACGAACAGGACGCGTTGGCTACGGCCAAGCAGATTGGCTACCCGGTCATGATCAAGGCGGTTGCGGGTGGCGGCGGACGTGGAATGAGGGCAGCCCACAACGACATCAGCCTTATCAAAGGCTATCATACCGCGCGAACCGAAGCTGAGAAGGCCTTCGGGGATTCCGGCGTTTACATCGAGAAGTACATCGAGAATTCCCACCACATCGAGTTTCAGATTCTGGGTGACTCGCGGGGTAAGATTATCCACCTGGGCGAACGGGATTGTTCGATCCAGCGGCGTAATCAGAAACTGGTGGAGGAGACTCCGTCACCGCTCATCGAAGGCAAGTTCCGCGACCTGCGTAAGAAGATGGGCAAGGCGGCCATCCGTATCGCTGAGGCAGCCCAATACACCAACTCCGGCACAGTCGAGTTCATCGTGGACGATCAAGGCAATTACTTCTTCCTCGAAGTCAACAAGCGCATCCAGGTCGAGCACCCCATCACCGAGGAAGTCACCGGCGTGGATCTGGTAAAACTCCAGATCATGATCGCCATGGGTGAACCGCTGAAGCTCTCGGACAGCGACGTGAACATCAAGGGACATGCGATTGAGTGCCGGATTAACGCCGAGGATCCTTTCGACGACTTTCGGCCCAGCCCGGGCCGAATCGAGATGTACTACCCCCCAGGCGGTCCGGGGGTGAGGATCGACAGTCATGCCTATGCCGGCTACACCATCCCGCCGTATTATGACTCGTTGATCGGCAAGCTGATTACTTACGGAAAAGACCGGCGCGAGGCCATGGACAAAATGAACCGTGCCCTGAGCGAGTTCATGATCACCGGCATCAAGACCACCATCCCCTTCGAACAAGCTATCCTCCAGGATCCGAATTTTCGCCGGGGCTTCTACTCGACCAGTTTCATCGACAACCTCTTAGGTGGCGCCCGACGCGAGTTGATTGAGGACAAGGTGTGAAACCCCTGTCCGAGTGCCGACTGTATGCCTTTGTCGATCTTGCCTGTCTCCACGGCCGATCGGCGGAGCGAGTCGCGAAACAACTATGCGAGGGCGGGGCCGACGTGGTGCAGCTCCGGTGTAAGTCATTGGCTCCAAATGAAATACTCATGATGGCCAGGCGGATCCGGCCCATCACTGAAGCAGCGAATGTCGGATTGGTTATCAATGACTATCCTGCGATCGCCGTTGAGGTGGAAGCGGACTTTTGCCATCTCGGCCAAGAGGACTTCTTTGATGGCGGATTCAACCGGGCTAGTGAGCTAATTCCGGCTACCAGCAAGGTTCGCCTCGGCTTGAGCACGCATGCGCCGGCTGAAGCGGAACGAGCGGTGGCCGCCGGGGCGGCGTATATTGCCGTAGGCCCGGTCTATCGTACGGCCACCAAACCCACAGCCAAGCCAGCAACACTCCGGTACGTTCGCTGGGCAGCCGCTCATTTGGGGCTGCCCTGGTTTGCGATTGGGGGTATCAACCTGGCGAACCTGCCCGAAGTCATCGCGGCGGGCGCAAAGCGAATTTGCGTGGTTTCCGCCCTGCTCGACGCGCCCGACATCGTCCAGGCTTGCCAGGCTATCAGGAATTGCCTAGCCTCGGTTTCGCTGTGACCCTGGCGTATCGTCTTCACCCTTGCCCCAGTACGGTTCCTGTCAATCTATGAGCGTCCTCGTAGTCGGCTCCACTGCCTTGGACTCAATCAAGACTCCTTACCGGGAGAACCTGCGTTTGCTGGGCGGTTCGGCCAGTCACGCAGCGGTGGCGGCAAGTTTCTTTGCCCCAGTGAAGCTGGTTGGCGTGGTGGGCGACGATTTCCCGAAACGTTACTTTGAGCTTTACCGCCGGCACCGGATCGACTTAGACGGTCTACAGATTGCCCGCGGCAAGACCTTCCACTGGTCCGGCGAATACGAAGTCAACATGAACAACCGCCGCACCTTGGCCACCGAGTTGGGTGTGTTCGAAAAGTTCACCCCCACACTGCCGCCGTCGCATCGGGACACACCCTTTGTCCTGCTGGCTAACATCGCACCGGCACTGCAGCACCATGTCTTGGACCAGATGCGACGGCCCCGGTTCGTGGCTGCCGATACGATGGACCTGTGGCTGAACGTTGCGTTGAAGGATCTGCTCCGTTTGCTTCGCCGCATTGATGCGCTTGTGCTCAACGAGAGCGAAGCCCGGCAGTTAACGAAACTGGACAACGTGATCTCTGCCGCTCGCCGCATCCACCGCCTCGGGCCGAGGTACGTGATCGTCAAGAAAGGCGAACACGGCGCTATCCTCTCCGCACCTTCGGGATTGTTCGTGTCGCCGGCGTTCCCTTTGGAGAAAGTGGTTGACCCAACCGGCGCCGGAGACTCCTTTGCGGGTGGCTTGATCGGTTACCTGGCCAGCCGCTCCGGCCCCCTGGAGGCCAATCTCCGACGCGCCATGATCTACGGCAGCACAGTAGCGTCGTTCTGCTGCCAAGGGTTCGGTCTCACCGCCACCACGAAGACCACCCGCACTGCCATTGAGCAGCGAGCCAAGAAGCTCATGCAGATGGTCGCTTTTTGAGTCCGCCTAACGTGGGCAACCACGGCCCCAGCCAACGCCGTCCTTCGATTCAACAGGAAGCCGACTTCCGGACCGGGAAGTACACTGTGAACACGGTCCCGCGCCCGGTCCCGGAATTCACATGGATGGCCCCATTATTCCCTTTGACGAGGCGTTGGACGATGGATAATCCAAGCCCGCTGCCCTTGCCGGCTTTCTTAGTGGTGAAGTAGCTTTCAAAGATCTTGGGCAGGATGTCCGAGGGGATACCGGAACCGTCGTCTTCAACCCTCAAACACAGGAGCGGCGGCTGGTTCTGGAATCCCTCACGGTTCAGGAACAGGTCTTCCGGGCCTTCCACAAAAGCGTTAAGGTCCAGGGGCTCGCTGAGCAGGCGGCCCTGGACGTCCACGCGATGGGGATCCGCAGAGGACTGCATCGCGTTGATTGCCAGGTTCAGCAGGATCTGGATCAGATCCGTGCCGTTCATCTCGATGACGAGTTCCTGCTCCAGCATTTTGATATTGAGCTGGTTCTGCTTCGCGCTGGGATGGAACTTGAGTAACTCCCACAAATCATCCAGGACCTGATTGACGCCCACCTTGGAGTTGGCGCCGGAGTGCTCCCGCATGAAGCTCAGATAACGTCTGGAGATATCGACGCAGTTACCCACCTGACGCGTGATCCGAGCCATCCGATCTCTCACCATGGCCAAGTCTTCGCCTTCGATCTTGCTGGCCGCGCCCACCCGCTGGTTGATGAGCTCCATGAAGCCGGAGATGATTGTGAGCGGGCTGTTGATGTCATGGATAATGCTCGCGTAGATCTCGCCGCGAGTGCGGGTGATTTCTTCCTGCAATTTCTGGTTGTTGAGTTCGGCCTGCAACTGCGTGATCAACGCGTTGGTCGCGCTGGCTTGCCTGGACAGGGCCCTACGCTCCATGGCGTTGCTGACGGAGGTGCGGACCGTGGCGATGTCAAAAGGCTTGTTGAGGTAATCGCACGCCCCCAAGCGTAGAGCTTGCCGCGCCGTTTCGATCGTTTCGTAGGCCGTGAGGATGATCACCTCGATCGCCGGGTCGATCTGTTTGAGCTGGTTGAGGGTCTCAATGCCGGATAGTCCGGCCATGCGAATGTCCAGAATGGCCGCGTCGATCGGGTGCTGCCGGGCGATCTCGATGGCCTGCTGGCCGCTCTCCGCAAGAAAGACCTTGTACTCGTCTCTGAAAATGATACGCAACGACTGTCGCGGCCCTTCTTCGTCGTCGCAGATCAGAAGATTGCGTTTCTCGAGTGGTTCCGGCGGGGGAGGAGCCGGCTTAGAAACTGTATCCAAAGGAGACTGTGAGGGCATGGCTGATGAACTCGTAACGGCCATTGGCGGACTCGCTGAGGCCGGGGACGAGGGGATTAGGATTCACCGGACTACCGCTGACTGTCCGGCAGGGTCCGTAGGCCAACTGGTAAGCTGCATCCCAACTGAAGTGCCGGTACTTGCGCCCCAGACCCAGGCTGAAAATGTGCCGGTCGGAATCAGGGACGGTCGGGTTGAAGCTGGCGTCGGGCACGGAGTTTTCGCTGAAGATGTATCCGGCGCTAAGGGCATAGCCGTTGTGGAAATAACGCGTGACTCCCCATTCATAAAACCAGCTCGAACGCCAGTTGAACGGCAGATACACCGGCGGAGAAGTCAGTTGGTTGAGAGTGACCATGTTGAGGCGTTCCCAATCGGTCCAGTCCGCATTGAACTCCAGGTTCCATTCCGGCGTGGGGCGGAAGGACCAGCCCACCACGATGTTCTGAGGGAACTCAAAGCGCGCGTCGGCGGACTCGCGGGGCGCGTAAGGCGCGGCTTCCGCGTGACCGCTGAAGTCCATCGTCGTCTCGCTCCGGTAGCTGACCCCCAAGGCATGTTTGGCATGGGGCTTCCACAACAAGCCCACCGCATAGCCCAGGTCCGTGTCGTCCCCTTTGAACTCGAAGGCGTCACCCGGCAGGGCGATGCCCCGCTTGAGCGTGGTTTTGGCGTAGTTGAGTGTGGGGCCGGCGGCCACCGAAAGCGCCGGGATGATCTCCCAGGCGACCACCGGGTGCATGGTCAGGTATTGAATGCGTCCCTCCTTGGCGAGGGTGCGGAAGCTGGAAGAATCGGGCCATTCCAAACCCAAACCGTAGGGCGAGTAGAAGCCGAGGCCGTAGGCCAGCGGATGATTCCGCGGGCGCAAGGTGTAGTAAAAGCGGGGAACCGCCTGCACTTCATCTTTCGTGTCGAACCTGGTTCCGTCCGGCGCTGTGTATTCCGACTTCAGGTAAACCGAGTAAACACCCAGGCTCAGGTTGTGCCCTGGGAGTTGGGTGATACCGGCGGGGTTGTAGTAGATGGCAGACGGATTATCGGCGGTGGCCACGAAGGCATCCCCGCGGGCGGTCGCGAAGGCATCCTGGTCTGCCAGGCGAATCCCCAGGGCCAACAGTCGAGGGGCCATGACGGTCAGCAATACGCACACGAGGACGAATTTGCCGTTTAACATAAGTACTCAGGCGCTTCGTTTGTTTCCGTTCTGTTTTGCAGAAAGCCCGACCCTTGACAAGCAGGATCATGCTTCCCCGCCGCGCGCGCTGAGCGCGATAACGCGCGCGGCTTCAATTGTTCGGCAGGGAGATGACCACCATGCCGCGATGTTCTTTCCCCGCCGGAGCGATCTCGATCTTGCCCCGATGTTTCTCAATGATCTTCCGGGCCACCGTGAGTCCCAGGCCAATGCCGACATTGCGAGTAGTGTAAAAGGGGGTCATCGCTTTGGTGGCGCTCTCCACGCCAAAGCCCTCACCCGGATCACTCACCTCGATCTGCGTCCAGGAAGTGCCGGCAAGATCGGTCTTGCGGCGCGCATGGACGGTGACCTTCGAGTCTTCGGGCGTCGCCTGGAGGGCATTGAGCATCACTTCCGACAGGGCATGGCGCATGCCGCCCCGTTCCACGGTCAGCGA
>Ga0315274_10017070_pt1 | contig 10247 bp, 31 predicted proteins | sample YL17G02_20_MG_FD_203700 | JGI IMG/M metagenome (GOLD analysis project Ga0315274, IMG submission 203700) | Sediment microbial communities from Yellowstone Lake, YNP, Wyoming, USA - YL17G02_20 | ecosystem: Environmental > Aquatic > Freshwater > Lake > Sediment | place: USA: Wyoming | collected... | reverse complement strand
TCACTCCTGCTATGTCTGGTGCTGTGACCAGGAACAGAAGTGCCTTCTCACAGTCATACCCTTAAGGGGCCGAACGACATGACCGCTCGAAGGAAACCAAACCCTTCACCTCGTATGTTCTATGAGGTAAGGGCCCGTGCAACTCTAAATATACTCTTCAGGAGACAAAACTTCTACTTCTTTTTCGTTTCCTGAACAGCATCCTCGGCGAACTCTGGCTCCCCAGCCCACTGCAGCAGCACCACGTCGCCCGGCTCGATGTACGCGGCCAGCGATTCCAGTTCGAGGATCTCGCCCGTACTGATCCGCTCGGCTTCGATCTCCCCGCGAAGGTATTCCAACCGCTCCTTAACTGCCTTCATGTTCAGTCTCTTGGTCATGGTCAGTCCTCCTTCTTGCAGGGTACGAAGTCGATGGAGAAGACGCACCAGCCGGAGGCGTCGCTCACGATGTTTGCGGCGCGCGCGTCAGCGTCCTCCTGGCTCTCCGCCAGGAAGCAGGCGCCTGTGTACTCCTTGGCAAGTCTCTTCGCAAGAGCCTTGTTCCCGTCGGTGTCGAACTCGACCTGCGTGATGCGGAACTTTCTCTCGCACCTTCCGTCCTCGCTGGGCTTGTTGATGGTGCTCATGTGGGCTACCTCTTTCTCGTCTTGGGATCGGTGTTCAGCCGCTCGCACAGCCCGTCGATCTCATCCTGGGTGAGGGGCTTGATGCCCTTGGGGGCGAAGTGCAGTTTGTCGTCAAGGCTGTCCATACCATGCCGGTGTAGGGTCTCCTGCGTCTTGCGCAGTGAGTATAACACCGTTGCCAATTCACGCTTGTTCAGATTCATGTCAGTCCTCCTTCAGGCTTTGTTCCCGCAGGTGGGACTCGGGCACTCGTAGTCTTGGGTGAGGCTCTTGCCTACACCCTCGACCATCACCGGCTTGAGCACGTACTCGTGGCACTCCGGGCAGACACGCAGTTCCTCGCCGTCCGGCAGTTCGATGTACTCGCGATCCAGATGGTCGACCCCCTCCACGTCATGGGTCTCCAAGACCTCCACCGAGTGGTCGTGCTTGTGGAGGATGGCGCGGGAGCGCAAGGTGATGTCGCCGTCCCACACGCTCACGAACACGCACTTCACTTCGTTCGCCCGGCGGATTTCGGTCGCCTTGGTTGTCGTCATGGTTATCCAATCCTCCATTTCTTTCCATTCACGATCATACCCTTCGTGCAAGGGTAGGTCACCTTGCCGTCGGGCCATTTCACGCACACTCTCCGGCCCAAACACCCCTCCATCCCACAAGTGCGAGTCGCACCCGTAGTCAGACCGGTCTCTATGCCATCCCTGCTCACGACCTTCACCCCGGTCTCCCCGACGACGGGACCATCCACAAGAACCCGCTGGGCTTTGCTGGCTTTCGTTCTCTTCATGGTCAGATGTCCTCTCCTTCGTCGGTGAGTTGGAAGAACTCCGGGTCCGACCCCTCTGCCTGCAGCGCTTCGGCGACTTGCTTGGCAGTGAGGGTCTCGGACTTGGTGGTCTCGTAGTGACCGGAGCATTCCCCCTCGGTGATGGCGTAGTGTACGCCTTCGAGGTTGTCGTAGTCGAATGGCTCCTCGCTGAGCACCGTGACCGTGATGGTCGTACGGTAGAACTTCCGCTTGCTCTGTGCCATGGTCACACCTCCCAGTATGTTCGGATAGCGTTCTCGACCTCGACCTTGAACGGGCCGCTGCGGCCGCCGCGCGTCCAATCCGTCAAGCCCGCCTCGATGGCGAGGTTGTCGGTGGGAAGGGTGTCGTCCATCAGCATCAAGGACTCTTCCTTCCCCATCTTCTTCACCTGCTTGGTGATGTCGAAGAGCTTAATCCCGTCGATTTCCACGGCATTGTCGTTGACCCACGACTGCGGGACGTACCGGGCCATGCAACGCTTGGTGGTCTTGGTATTGTCGAACGCCGCCCGCTGGCGCTTGCGGTACTGCTTCGCTGTCTTCGGCACCCACTTGATTCTCATGGTCAGTCCTCCTTACTCCACGTCGCCGGTGGTGGCGAAGGAGCAGTCCTCGTATTCGGGGTCACCCCAAGCGATGTCCGTCGTCTGGAGCTTGCCCCTGTCGATCCTGCCCTTCACCTTCTCGACGGCTTCGTTCGCGTCCTTTGCGCTCACCGTGACCCATCTGCCGGTGCAGTACTCCTTCTTCTCGACGCTCACGCTGAACTTGGGCATGGTAAAGCCTCCTATCCGTTCTGGTTTGCGGCGGCCCACTTGAAGGCCGCGCGCCGGGTGCGGAAGTCCTCAAGCGCCCTTCCGTTCCTGTGGAACACGATGTACTTGGGCAGGTGCCACACCCGGTAATGTCTCCGGTGGTAGACCTCCATCACTCCGAACGTCTTGACCGGGTATATCTCGTGCCCTTCAAGTTTTTCCGTCATGGTGTCAGTCCTCCGTGGGCGCGAGCCCGGCGGCGTCCAGGTGGTTGCAGACCTCGCTGATGAAGTCCGCGCCGAGATCCTTGCCCCTGTTCAGCTCGCCGTCATCGACGAACGCTTCGGTGGCGATCCGCAGGAGGCACTTGCGTAGATCCTCGACCTTCGCCAGGCGGACGGCGCGAGCGAGGTCGTCCGTGGTTTCGATGCTCTTGCTGTTCTTGGCCATGGTCAGTCCTCCTTGGGGAATTTGAGTGAGTCGTTCTCGATGGCGGCCCTCAAAGCGACCTTGTGATCCTTGCCGCTTGGGCCGTGCTGATCGTACTCCTTGAGGTCCCGGATGTCGAACTCGAACCTCTCGTCCTCGTGCGGGTCGGTGCTGTACCAATAGGACAGCTTCTCCTCGGAGTTGTCGTCCTTGTAGGCATGGTAGACGACGTGGCCCTTGTGCCGCAGGAACACTGCGGGTTTCCTCCACGCGAACGGCATGGTCAGTCCTCCCCTACAGCTTGAGCGTCTTGAGGGCGGCCTTCACGAATCCGGCGCTGCGATCCACGTCGTGTTCGTTGGCCAGGACCTTCTTGGTTTCGATGACCCCGCGCTTCCCAGAGTAGGACACCGGGTACTTGTGGAAGTCGTCGTCGAAGGAGCCCTCGGTGTCGTGGTCAACAACCACAGCGTTCACGGCGCGGTCACAGACGATGCCCGTGACACACCCGCCCTGTACTTCGATGATGACTGTCGGCTTGCTCTTGTTCATGATAGAACCTCCTTTGGTTACTGTCCTTTTACGTTCGTCCACACTTGGTACGCGCAGCACTTCGTATGCGCCAGCACGTAGACCTCATCAAATCCCGTGATGCCCATGGCAGCGCCGATGGCCTCCTCCGGCTTGGCGAAGCGGCGCGGCATGACCTTCTCGCACTCCTCCTCCGTGGCCTTCGGCTCGTCGTTGAGGTTGGGGTCGTTGATGTCGAAGGACATCTCTCCGGAGTTGGTGTGGTTGTACCGCCAGAACTTCTCCAACGGATCATTGTCGTAGCTGGGATGAGTCTCCTGGCGGTAGGCGGTGACGGCGTAGTAATCGACCTCGGTGTTGGGCGGGGCGAACTCGATGCGGGGGTTGCCAATCCCTTGGTTCGTGGCGTGGCGGCTGGGAGTCTCGTCACCCTTGAGCGGGGACTTCTGGTAACACTTCTCATGCCACGAAGGGAAGTCCGTCCCCTCAGAGTCGAACGACCCTCCACTCAGACCGGACACGCAGCCGTAGCCGTCGTACATACCCACGAACCCGGAGATGCGGACGTACTCACCGTCCCGCAGTTCCTTGCCACATCCCTTGCATACCCACGAGAAGAAACCCATTGCGGCCTCCTTGCATGGTGCTAATATACATTTTTCTAAAGCGTTTGTCAACAGGTTTCTTGAGATACCTGAAAACTTCAGGCCGCGACCTTGCTCTCGGTGATCAGCCTCTTCAGGTACAGCTCTTTGGTCTCTTGGAGCTTCCACTCCCGGTTGACGTAGGTCGGGAGTTCGTGCGGCGGGATCGTCATCACTTCGAGGTCTTCGATGTAGATGGGGTCGGTCTCCCAAGCGATGGGGATGTTGGAGTGCTCCAACAGCCCCTCCCACCAGAAGGAGTCTTCGGACACCACGAGCTGCTCGCAGTCCACTGAGGTCTCCGACGCCACGAGCTTCTCCTTCTCGCCGGAGTAGTCCGTGGCGAGGAGTTCGGGGGTGCAGTCGTACTCGTGGATGTAGTCCGCGCCGAGTTCCTTCAGCCCCCTCTGGTACTTGAAGATGGCCTTCGCCAGTTTCTTGCCTACGACGATGCGGGCGTGGTCGAACCCGTCGGCGCACTCCGAGTGGATGTGCGCCTCGACGACCCTCTTGAACACGTACTTGGCCATGGTGTCTCCTCTGCCTCGGGGATGTACGGTAGAACTACGACCGGAGCCCGGCCTCTCGCGCGCATCGGGCCTTCTCAAAGATGACGCGCTTCACGATGGGGTGCGTGCCGGAGGACTTCATCTCCTCCCCGACGATACCCCTCGGGGTGTCGCCGAACACCACCATACCCGAGGGCATTTTGTCCACCCGCATCGCCAACTGGAAGTGGATGCCGTCCATGATGCAGTAGATGCTGTTCCCAAGGGCCTTTTCGTTCGCCGCGAAGTCCTCGCGGAAGGCGTACTTGCGCGGCCAGTGATTGAGCTTGCCGCAGATGTGGCTCTTGCAGGCGGTGATCTGGTAGGCGAGGTCGATGTCCTCCTCCTTGATGGCCTTGACGGTCTCCAGCACCGCCCTCGTCAGCATGGGGCTCATCGTGCCGGACTTCAGAACCTTGGTCAGTGTGCCCAGGATGTTGTCCATGTAACCCTCCTCTACGCGACGGCCGGTTGCCCGGCGCCGATGGTTGTACGGTAAAGACTCTGCAGCTGGCTCTCCCAGTGGACCTTCAACTCCTTGGCCCGATCCAGGGTGATGCTCCTCGGGGACACGTCCTCCAGGCACTTCTGGTCGCCTTGGTTCACGAACCGAAGGAACAGGTCGTCGTACCACGGGGGCGTCCATGCGCCGCTGCGGCACACGAACACGATGTCATACTCGGCCGCCGGGGGCAGGCCGTAGCTCATGGTCGTTGGACGGTAGAACCTTGACCTGCCCGAGAGGGGCTCCTTCGTCCCCCTGCGCCACTTGGGGTACCAGAGGTCGAGGCGACCCACAACGGCGGTCTTGCGGCCCCAATAGCCCCACGAGCCGCAGTTCACGGCAGCCACGGTCTGCTTGTTGTAGCCGCAGTCGTGGTGCGCGTCCAGGGATGTGACCTGCGCGAACATCAGCGGCTCCAGCACGCTCCACAGTTTGAGATGGCTGTCGGCCACGAAGAACCTCTCCGGCCTGCCATTGACCACGCGGCCCCAGAAGTCGTTGGGGATGGTCGGCACATACTCGTCGAGGAGTGCCGCCTTGGTGGTGAGGCTGTGGGTCGAGGCCCTGTGGCTCCACAGTATCTCCTGCATCAACGGCCCGTGGCTCTCGCTCATCCCCACGTCGTAGGTGTGGGAGTCCGGGAAGAAGTAGTCCCAGTCCACACTGAGGATACGCTTTATGCTGCCCTCCATATCCTACACCCCGATGCCTTCCAGCATCCAATCCCCGGCCATCTCGTGTGTGACCTTCATGCGGCACTCATCTTCGAGCTTCGCCCACGCTTTGAGGACGTTTTGGCGGCGGCGCTCGACCCCGGCCCCCGACGCCCCCCCGTCGCACGACAGGTTCTCGGGCGACAGGTCGCACTCAAGGTCCACGAACCTGCTCTTCTGTTCACGGGTTGGCACCATAGAGCCTCCTACTTTCCAAGGAAGGGCCTCAGGAATGTGACGCTTCCTCTTTGAGGATGTCGTTGAGCATGAGCCTCTGCTCGGAGCCGTCTGAGAGGTAGCCTATCTCCATCTGGGCCTGCTCGCCGAACATCTTGACGTTGGCCCGGGCGTGCCGCCAATGCAGCGGCTTCTCCTTCCATCCCCCCTCGTTGGCCCCGCCGATGTACCGCCCCTTGTAGAACAGGCGGTAGCCCTTGGCGTCCGCCTCGTAGGTAAAATGCTTCTTGTCAAGAGCGGCCACGGTCGAGTTGCCTTTCTCAAGGTCGATGTGCTTCGTCTGGCCCGCGTTCCTGCCCTCGGTGGGCGTCACGTCGAACACCGTCGCCGTCGAGGTCGGGTCGCGGTGGATCGCCAGCGCCTTCTTGGCCGCCTCCTTCGCGGAGGATGCGTACACCTCGATCTCCCATGACACGTGATACTCTCTGTTCGTCTTGGCCATGATATTCTCCCTTATCCCATGATGATGCGAACTTCGACGAAGCGCCCGTCGTTGTTCACCTTGCCCCACACCTCGTAGCATCCGTCGCCGTAGCCGCTGCTGAAGCACACGCCCGCGCCCCCGTGACCAGCCTTGAACTTGAGAGCGACGGATCCCTTCTTGGCGGTTTCGCAGCAGCCGCGGTAGCTGAACTCGTTGGTTGTCTCCTGCGGTAGCGCCTTGACGAGGCCCTGCTCACGGGCGTCGTTGACGGACAGGCCACCCAACGCCTCCTGCGGGGACTCGTAGGTCGTCCCATAGCCGTTATACTGCCACGACCAATTCTTGCTGCCCGGGAACTTCCGCTTGCCCTTGTCCGTGAGCACAATCGTGTCGTGCCATGCGGACCGTACGCCCGGCTTCCACTCCGACTCGATGTAGCACGGATCGCAGACCATGAGCTGGCCACTGTCCACGCCGCAACTTCCGATCAACTTCCAATCCTTGCCTCTCGGTGCTCCCATGTCACCCTCCTTGGCTTGTGTGCATAATATACATTTTTCAAATGCCTTTGTCAATAGGCATCTTCAGGTTTCTTAGCCCTACGTCCTGTCGCCGATGGCGCGCGCCGTAGCAGGCTTTGCCTGCGGGCTAGAGCCTCTGCCAGCCGCAGACGGCGCAGAAGAGGAACGTGCCGTCGCTCCTCTTCACCACGTCTCCCACGGAGGTTGAACGGTAGTTCCTCCCCTTGTTGGGGACGGGGATAACGCTCCTGTTGGCTCCCCAGTAGGAGTCGATGGAGTTCGTGATGCGGAAGGCGAAGTCCTCTTCCTCCCACCCCGGGTGAACATCCTTCGTCTCTATCGTGGCCACCTTCTCGTAGTCACCCGCCTTCCAAGCGGCCTTGTGCTCCTCGACACTCTTCGTGGTGTCCATCAAGAACGTCGGATTCTTGCGGTGCCATACTTCGATCATGTTGGACTCCTTCAGAATAAGAGACTGAGGAAGGCACCGGCCACCATGGCGACACCGATACCCACGGACAGGCCCGTGCGGAAGTCGCGTTTCTTGTTGAGGACAAACGAAAGCATCGTCCCCCCGAACACTCCCAGGCTCACCAACATGGTCGTTGTCATGCGGATCTCCTCACCCTGATCTCGACCCGCGTGAGCAGGTCGTTCCATGTCAGCCGGTCAACGATGAAGAGGGTGTTGTTGATGCAGATGAAGTCACCGACCCTCGGCACGGATTCACGGTTACTCAAGTCGCGTAGTTCGGTACTGCGGGCCATGTCCACTATGAGGACTTTCATGCTACCTTCCCTTCGAGCTGGTTGATCTCCTGGATGACCTTCTCGATCTCCGCCCGTAACTCGTCCCGCTTGGCCTCAAGGCTCTTGCGTAGATCCTCGGCCCCCATGCTGTGGCACTTCGGGCATACCCGCGGCACGCGGCGGAACGTGTAGCGGTCGGACATGTGGACCCACTCCTCGTTACCGCAGGCGTCGCATTTGTAGACCGCGTACCATGTGTCACGCGGGTCGTTGCCGGTGCCGCTCTTGAATTCTCTCTTGTAGATCATGTGGCCCTCCTACTCGATGTCCGTCCGCAGCCCTATCTGCTCAAGGACGGATGCGACGTGCTCGCACCGCTCCAAGTGGGAGGCGATGACCATGGCCCGCCCCTTCGTGTGCGCCTCCATCATGATCTGCTCGGCTCGCGCCTCGGAGCACGAGATGGCCTTGGCGATCTGCGCCACCACCTCGTCCATGGTGTGGACGCTATCATCATACAATATGACCTTGTGGCCCTCCCCGAGGGACGTGCCGGTGTCGGTCGTTTCCAAGGTGCCTGTGTTGGTGTCCGGCATGTCCGACCTCCTACCAATTCAAGTAATGCCACCAGGGCTCGTGCTGCATCCACCTGTATTTCAAGCAGTCGTCCACCAGCCGCAGGTTCTCGTCGGTCGTCAACGGCTTGAACAGCATCTTCCAAGAGCAGTACGAGTTGAACAACCGTGCCTTCAGCCACGTCAAGACTTTGCGCATCGTCCCCTCCTTGTTCAGTAGACGCCCATCAACCGCTGCTCGCTTCTCACCATGGCGCGGTACTCCGCATCTTCCCGCTGCCACAGACGCTCGCTGACCAGCAACCTCTTCTGGGCGTAGGTGCACCGGCTCACGTCCGGCACAGGCACCACACGCCTGCCGTGGCACTCGGGGCAGGGGATGTCGTACACGCCGGAGTGATACGCTTCCTCAAAGTCGGGGTCCTCGGCGAACTCTTCAGGGGAGATGCCGTGGCCGTCCACCGCAGGGTTTACCGTAGAACCTCGGCCCCCGCACCTGGAGCACACCTCGTACTTCCCTGGGAGTTCGACCTCCTGGATGTCACCCTCGCGGTCGTGCAGCTTCATGGTCACGTTCATGATGTTCTCCTTTGGCTCAGAAGGACTGGGCGGCCACGAGCCTCTTCGCCTTCTCGGCGAGGTAGGCGTTCAGCCGTTTGATGAACGCATTGGCGGACTTCAGCGACGCGAAGTTCACCACGAGGGCGCAGGACTCGGAGTCGCAGTCGTTGTTGGGCAGGATGACCTTGGCCTCCTGGAGCTTCTTCTCGACCTCGTAGTTGCTCTCGCAGTCGAAGAGCGGGGCGCAGGCGCTCACCATGGAGCACTCGAACCACGGCCTGCCTTCCACGGTCGGCGAGAACTCGTCGAACTCCTCGAACTGTGGCACGTCGATGCCGTCGATCTTGACGATGGCTCTTTTGCTCACGCCAGCACCTCCACCGTTGCGGGCACCCCCAGCATGCGACGGATACGCCTCGCGGCGATCCGCGCCGACTCCACCCACGTCTTGCCGCGCTTGCAGGTGAAGAAGAAGTTCAGTCCCCAGCTTCCCCACTTGACGGAGTTCTTACCGTAGAACTTCCGTCCGTTGCACCACGACACCTCACTCGGCTCGAACACTCCGCCCGTGCGGGCTCCGCCGTTCCAGTAACCGTTCGTGGGCTTGTCGAATGTGACGCTGATGCTCGGTAGCTTGCTCATACTCGTCCTCCTCAGTAGTCTTCGGGTTCGATGGGTTCATTTGCGGCGTACGGCCCCTCGAATATCTCGGGGCGATACCTCGCCTTGACCTTCTTCTCGCAGCGTTTGCAGACATACGCTACGAAGATGCCGTAAGCGTCGTTCAATTCGTACCGCTCCTCGCCGGAGCCGCAGGAGCACAGGTTCGCATCGTCATCGGCAAGGCGAGCGTCCATCTCGGCACGTACCGCAGCCTGATCTGAGGGTGTCGTGTTCACGCTCCTTCAGGTCCAAACGTGTTCGATGGCACTGTGGCACATGTACACACATGGCCGACCATCGTAGGTGCTCTTGTAGTAGGAGACCGACCAATCCTTTTTCAACCTCAGCCAAGGCCCGTACCCCATGGCGGTGGCTATCTCATCCAGACCTTCCGCATACTTCCTGAACGTGCGGTAGGTAATCTTTCGGGCCTTGTCGGTCATGTCTATGATGAGGTCTGCCGTGCTGTGGATACAGTCGGTCGTGAACTGCATGGCGATGCCCCCTATCGGTTCATGATCACCGCACGCTCACGGCGCTCATCGTTGACTGTGTTCCAGAAGCGATCCTTGCAGTTGCCCGGCCCCCTGTGACGGCAGAACGCCTGCCCCTTCGTCATCTTCACGAAAGGCTTGAGGCACACCGGGCAGGTCACCTGCGCCCCCACGTCTGTCCTCTTGGCGAGGTCGTAGGAGGCAAGCATCGTGTTCACGATCTCCTGCTGCTCGACCTCGGACGCCTCGTAGGCTTCCTCCAGCGCGTCCAAACCGCCATGTTCATCGTCGCTCATGCGTACCCCCTGTCAGCGTCGTGTGAGTCCCCTTGCCTTCCTGTCCAACTCCCGTGCCTCACGGCAATGCTCGACACAGCAGTAACCCCCGCGGTTCGCAGGCTTGCTGCAACTCGGGAGACCGCAGGTGCCGCGGTCGGGAGTCTCTACGGTACGTCTTGTCG
>Ga0315274_10017069_pt1 | contig 10249 bp, 18 predicted proteins | sample YL17G02_20_MG_FD_203700 | JGI IMG/M metagenome (GOLD analysis project Ga0315274, IMG submission 203700) | Sediment microbial communities from Yellowstone Lake, YNP, Wyoming, USA - YL17G02_20 | ecosystem: Environmental > Aquatic > Freshwater > Lake > Sediment | place: USA: Wyoming | collected... | reverse complement strand
ACAAGGTCGTCCTACTAGAAGTAGAGAAGACCAAGAAATGATAGACCAAGGATCATAGTTCAATAAAATAAAAAAAAGGGAGTTTAAAACTCCCTTTTTCTTTTTTACTCAACTTCTAAAAGTTCTAAATCAAAAATTAATTTTTGTCCTGCTAAAGGATGGTTTGCATCCAAAACAACAACGTTTTCTTTTATTTCAACAACTTTTACAATTACAGGACCATTAGGACCAAATGTTTGCAACATAGCACCTTCTTCTACTCCTTCTGGAACACGATCTTTAGGGATTTCAGTAATCAACTCGTCATTGTAGTCACCATACGCTTCAGTATGTGGAATTTCTACCGTTTTTTTATCACCGATAGTCATATCAATTAATCCAGATTCAAAACCAGGAATTAATTGTCCTTGACCTAAAGTTGCTTTTAATGGTTCGCGACCTTCATTTAATGAAGAATCAAAAATAGAACCGTCTTCTAATTTACCTGTGTAATTTACAGTCACAGTACTGTTTAGACTTACTTTACTCATAATTTTTTTTTAAAAAGAATAACTTATTTAATTTTAAATGTAAAACATTAACGTTAAAATAATATTACAAATAACAATCAATATTTGACACCAAATTAAAAAAGAAATTGTTTTGAGTAAAATTCCTTTTTTTCTAAAAAGTAAAAAATCTAAAAAAAATTTTTTCATAATCAAAAGTATTTATAGTAATATATCAATAAAATATTAAAAAATCAAAATTGGATTCATTAGTAAATAAAATTGTTTCTTACCTAACATCCGGAATTAACCTAGATGTTGTTACAATTGATTCTAAAAATAAGAAAGAAGAAAAATCAGAAGAGAAGTCAAAACTACCTTCGAAAGTACAATCAGCAATAAATAAACTTAAAACAGTTTATGGTCTTGATATTACACAAAAACATATAGATAAAGAATTAGAACAAGAAGGTTCTTGGAGAGAAGATGCTGGGGGTGTAAACCAAGAAGCGCAAACAAGTATAACTAAACTAATAAAAGATTGTAATAGTAAATTTGGTAATTTAGGTGGTATTGTTTCAGGTTATAGAAGTTACGATAAACAAGTTGAAAACTTTGGTAGTAAAGCCGTTAAAAGAGGTATTGACGATGTCCAAGCATCAAATACACTACCTGGTTTTAGTGAACACCATACTGGTAATGCGTTTGATATTTTTAGTACAGAAGAATCTTGGTGGAATAACAAACCAGATGTAAAAAAATGGGTTGCAGACAACGCTAGTAAATATGGTTTTAGGATCACTTATAAAACGCAAGGAACATTAAGAGTTGCCGAACCTTGGCATTTGTATTATACAAAATAATTATGGATATGAAAAAAATTATAAAAGAATCAGACTCTAATTCACTTGTTAATATGTTAGTGTCTTTTTTAACTTCGGGTTTAAAATTAGACAACTTAGAATTGGATTCAGAAAAAGAAGATGCCCAAATTTCTAAACCGTCATTATCCGACGATGGTGTATATGAAGCGATACTCACTGGTATTGGAGCACCAATTACAAAAGAAAATATGAAATTTATGTATGGTTGGAGACAAGCTGAAGCTGCTAAAGCCGCATTTAACCCATTTAATACAACAAAGAAAAAAGAAAAATCAACATTCTATAATTGTCTTAGTAGAAAAGACGGTAAATGTGTTGGTGGTGTTAGAAATTATAGTAGTCAACAAGAAGGTATTGATGCGACAATAGAAACTTTAAAATTAAATTATTATACTTGTATAGCAAATGGTTTAAAAAATGATATTGGAGCCAAAAAAATTGCAAGACAATGTAAAGACGCTTTAAAGACTTGGGGTACCGGTGATCTTTTAGCAAAAGTTTTAGATGGAAGTAAATTAAGTCCATCACCAATACCAACGACTACAACAAAAACTGTAACGTAATGTTAAAGTTTTTCAAATACCTAATTGTCCAGTTGATGAATAAATATGGTTCATTTATGTGGTTTGGTACTCACGTCTCAATGACACAAACTAATTGGCATTATTTAATTGAAACTTTTTTATGTGTTTTTGTTAACTTTTTAGTTATTTTTTCTGTATATTTGCAATACAAAGAAGAACAAAATGAAAAATTACAAGAAACTGATAGTACCAAATGATTCTGCTTGGAGTAGAGACGTTCTATGGAGAAGTTTACACTGGAGAATAAGATACTTTATAACCGGAGTTAAAAACATATTCAGATGGGCACCAACTTTATATAAAGATAAAGATTGGGACTCTTGGTACATCTATAATATTTTACAAAAAAAGATAGAATATCAAAGAAAAGAAATTATCAACGCAAATCGTCACACTGATATAGATAGAGATAATCGTGATATGACAATAGCTCTTAATTTACTTGAAAGAGTAAAAGACGATTACTATGGTATGGAGCATGTTGATTACAGTAAAACTGAATTTGATTTTATCCCTGTTGAGGGTAACTCAAATTTAAAGGAAATGAAAATGACTGTTTTAAGTGAAAACTATGATGAGTTTTTAAAAAAATATCCGTCAAGTGTTAGAAAAGTATTAAAAGAAAAAGGTAACGATTTAGAGAAAGACGTTCTTTGTGTTTATGTTGCTATACACAACCAAGAAAAAGCAAGAAAGTTATTATTTAAATTATTAGAACAAAAAATTGAAAGATGGTGGGACTAACGGTATATAAAGTAAAAGATAAAGAAACATATAACCACTTACATACAGTTTTGACTGGTTGGTGTTTCTTTAGAAATGAAGGTAATGATTATTATATTAAAGCACCAGAAAATAAAACAATTAAAAATTTAATTAAGATGGGTTTAATTACGGGATTAAATCAAATGAAGATTGAATTATAATTTCTTTCTTATCACCAACAACATTCCAAGCCCTTTGTATTAACATTTCTAAAGCGTTAGGGAATAGTAAATCAAGTTTTTCTGGTTCATCTAAATATAGGTTTAAACTTATTAAATACGAATCCTTACTTCTTATATAAGTCATATTACTTATGGTGATATAACTTTTTTTTCCAAAAAATTCTTCTAAGTCTGTCTTAAATTGTCTATCAATAATTTTTTGTAGATATTTTTTGTACTTCATATAATAAATAATAACCAGCAAATATTCATTTGACAACAATAATACAAAACTTTAATATTATTTAAACGTATTTATAGTATATGAAAATTTTGTTGTTAATCGTATTATTTTTTATTAGTATCTTTGGGTTTACACAATGTAATGGTACACAATCATTTACGTTAACACCCCCACCAGTTGGAGGAACATATTTACCCGGACAAACCGTTACAATGTGTTATACAATGAATGGTTACACCCAAGCTGGTACTAACTGGATTGAGGGCTTTGACTTAAACTTAGGTCCTGGTTGGGCGTCTGTTATACCACAATCAGCACCAGCAAACTGTGGTGGTAATTCGACAGGAGGTCAATGGGTATGGAGAACTTCTGTAACATCAACAACAACACCAATAGTGACTGTAGGACCAGGATATTTCTTTGACTTAACCGTTGACGGAAACCCCGGAAATGATTTTGGTGATGCCGGTAGTTGTGTGTGGACGTTCTGTGCGACTTTAATAGTTGCAAACGTATGTACACCCCAAAATTTATTAATACAAGTTACACCAGGATCTGACGGTATGTGGGGGAGTTATACTAGCTCTTCTTGTGACTTAGCAACACCATTTAATGTATTTAACGGAACAATAAACGCAACCCCAATTGTATTGGGACCAATAAACCATAATTAAATAAAAAATGAAAAAAATTTTACTAATTTTAATGACAATGATATCGACAATTTCGTTATCACAACTATCAACAGTTAACCCGGATACAGTTTGTTATCAATCAACCGCACTATCAAGCTATACAATCCCTTCTGTTGGCTCTGGAACATATACTTGGACTGTTACATCCCCTGGTGTGATAACAACCGGTCAAGGAACTAATAGTATTTCTGTAAACTGGTCAACCGCAACCCCTGGATTAATACCAAATGGTGTGTCGGTAACCTATTCTTCACCACCACCCGCTAACTGTCCTACAACACCGGTAAATTTAAATGTATTAATATATCAAGTTATACCAACAATCACAGCTTTAGGTCCATTTTGTGAGTCAGATCCTTGTGTAACCCTTGTTGGTGCACCAGTTGGGGGTACTTGGTCAGGGTTAGGAGTTAGTGGTAATCAATTTTGTCCAGATAACGTAACAAATGGTACTAACGCAACATCAACCGTTACATATACAGTAGGTTCTGCTGGTTGTACATTTACAACATCTGTTCTTGTACCAGTATATGGAACACCAACATTGTCGCCTATACAACATAACTAATGAAATATTTTGTTTTCATATGGTTTTTAATAACATCGTTAATTGTTTTAGGACAACAAACCTTTGAATTGTGTGCCGGACAAACTAAAACGGTCACATATACAACAATTTCAGGTGGTGACGGATCAAATATATGGTCTGTAAATGGTGATACTTACCTATCAGAAGACTTAATATATACTTTTAATCAAGCTGGGACATATAATATTGTCGTAAAAAGAGAAAATGGTCCTTGTTATGTTGAAGAAACCTTACAAGTACTTGTCACAGACTGTCCTGGGAACATTTACTGGATCCCAAACTGTTTTACACCAGATGGAAACGAACATAATCAACTATTTGGGCCAGTTATGACTGAAGGATTTGATGTAAATGGGTTTGAATTTTATATTTTTAACCGTTGGGGTGAGGTTGTATGGGAATCTAACAACCCAAATGGTCGTTGGGACGGTACTTTTGATAATAAAATGTGTACAGAAGGTGTTTATATATGGAAAATGAAGTTTAATGTCTTTGGTGATGATGGAAAAATAGAAAATCACGGACATTTAACCTTAATTCGTTAATATTATTGACAATTTCTTTTAAAATTGTTATTTTTTGTGTAAAACAATTAAATTATGACACTTGTAACCATATTATTATTAATTTTAGTAGTACAACTAACTATTTTTGGGGTTTTAGGATACGTTTTTTGGAAAAAATTTGGTAAAAATCTGGTAAATATGTTTAAAATGGTTAAAAATATGAATAATTCACCATTTAATAGTCAAAAATTACCAAATTTAGACTATATTAAACAACAAATGAGTATTTTTAATGATTTAATGAAGAAAAACTATAAAAAGTAGTCATTTTTGGCGTTAATTTCCTCAATTTTAACAATTTTTACGTTTTTCCCCTTATTTTTGACCGTAATTTCCATTTCATTGGGATAAAGTATGTTATTTTTAAGCATTTCTTGTAAATCTACCTCTTTTTTTGGTATTTTTGCTGTAATTAAGAAGTATTTTTCACCACAACCGGTACAAAATGAGTGATTTGACAGTAATTCTACCTTATTTTCACCAAAATGTGACCCAATTTCGTCTAAATTGATGTCTTTTTTGTCATTTACAACCAAAATTCGGTACCCAATTAGTGTTTCTGGAAGGTTTTTTACCCTATTTAGGTGGTCTTTTAGCTCATTTTTAGCTTCTTTTTCACTATAATCCATTGATTTTAAGACCGAAATGAGGGCTTTTTTGTCTATTATTTCACTTAAAAGGGGTAATAACTTCATATAAATAAATACTATAATTAACCCTTTTTCTTCACTTGTTTGATTTCTACCTCATATGGTCCGGTATTTGTCTTATGATTGTCATATTTCCATATAATAATACTATCCTCAAAGGTAATCACCCTTTCAAATCTCTTATGCTCAATCGGTGTTTTAACTTTCTTATCACTCATAGGGTACAAATATAATAAAATTTCTTTAAAAAAAGAAACCCCTCTTGCGGAGGGGAGTAAAAAATTAAAAATGTGGAATTATTCTACTGGTGTTTCTTCAGATTCACTTTCAGATGGGTGTTTTTTGTTGATAAACTTATCAACTGATCCGATTGCAAATGAACCAAGTACCAAAATTAAAAATGAGTTAAAAATAAATTCATTAATTACTAATGGCATACCCATAAAACCAGTAACGATGTCAGCACAAGCAAATAAACACATCATTAAAAAAGCAATAAACCCAACAACAGATTTTTCATTGATTGAGTTATTGTCACAGAATAGTTGGTTAAAAAATTTTTTCATATTATTTGTTTTAATTATAAATATTACTTTTTTTAAAAAACTATTTACTTTATTAAAATAAAAAAAGGAACAGTAGCGAATTGTCCCTTTTAACATTACCATAACCAGTAATGGTCCTAAGCAAAGTTTTTATTGTCCTTTAACTAAATTAACACACTGTTTAAGATATTCTTTAGCTCTTGGTGATGGTGTATACTCATCATCTTTTGTTTGTAATGCTAGGACTCTCTCAATGTCTTTAACTAATTCAGTTCCGTGTTCGTTTTCTTTATATAATTCAATAATTTTATCCATTGCCTTATGACAATCACCAGTTGTTTCGTCGTGATAGTTTTTATTTCTAAATCTATTAAGATTATTCATCATATCATAAGCTAAATGTGCACCACCATCTTTTACATCCTTGAAAAGTCTTAAGTTATTTAAAATGCCTAACGTATCAACCATTGAGTTTACACCCATCCTTCTTTTTGAAACACCTGGTGCGTATTTAACGTATTCATCAGCCTGACCAACCATTTCATCTAATGGAATCATATTTTCTTCCATACACCTAGGTTTTGGTGGTTCTTTTTTCTTATTTTCTTTTTGTTCACCGCCCATTTGAACATCACCGTTTTCTTTAATTACCTTTTCAATTAAAGCAACAAGCTCACTTTCTGTTAATCTTATTTTTTTCATATGATTATTTTAAAATAAATATGTTTTATTTAATCAATTTTAATGTATTTATATTAATAAATATCTAAATAGTTGATTATGTTAGACAATATTATAAAAAGAATTATAAATGAAGAAATAAATCACCCTATGATTCTTAAAGAATCTGTAAATATATCAGAAAATTTAAAATACCATCTAAACAATAGATTGTCTTTGTCTGAAAATGTCTTTAGAATTTTTTCACCTTCTTATTTTGAATTAATTAATGAAGTTAGAACCCTTTATAATAATGGTTTAATGGATGTTAACGATGAAGACTTATGGCTTGTTGAAAGTAATTTAGGTGAATCGGTAACTCTTGATAATGGAAAGATAGTTTGGTTAGATGTTCCATTTGAAATAAAAGAAACAATTAGTGAAGCGGTACATAGAGGGAAGAAGGTAAATCTTGGAAGTCCTTTTAGAACACCAGGCGGGCCAAAGAAATTTGCTGTATATGTTAAAACACCAGGTGGTGGGGTTAAAAAAGTTACATTTGGGGATCCTAATTTAAGGGTTAAAAACGCAAATAAAGCAAGAGCAAAATCATTTAGAGCAAGACATAAGTGTGATCAGAAAAAAGATAGAACAACAGCAGGATATTGGTCTTGTAATGTTGGTAGATATGCAAAAAAATTAGGTCTTAAATCATCCAGAAATTGGTAATACATTATGAAACCATACGAAAGATTTATTAACCGTAGATATGTAAAAATGTTTAATCACTTTTTAAAAGAAGTTGTTGAAAACGAATTTGAAAATAAATACCATCAAGACATTAAATTAAACTTATATGGTATAAAGATAAAACCAAATAGTAAAGCGTATAAATCAATACCCGCTGAAGAATTGTTAGCACCACAAGCAGCAGTTATTTTTTTTATTGATTCAGAAAATCCACAGCTTAACACTAGTAATTTTATTGAAACTCTATTATATCGTGAGGGTAGAACATTTTTAATGCTACAGGACTCTACTTGGTTTGACGAACCAAATAAATTCCAAATTAAATTTGTGTTTAATAAAAGACCTTTATATGACTTGGATTACAAATCTGATGATTCATTAAATGAAGAAGTTACACCATCAGAAAAGACAGTTAAAAACATTTGTGATTCAAAAAAATTCTGTGACGCACAAGGAAAAATCACATTTGGGCAATTAAGAGAAATTGTTACAAATGCAAAAGCAAAAAGATTATATCAACATATTGGTGAAGGAGGATATAAAGCAACACTAAGATTACTTCCTTGGTTTTTTCCACAATTAGCTATTGCTGGTTTTACCGGATCATTATTAAGAGCATTTAATAAAATATTTAGACCGAGTATTGAGGAGACAACAGGATATAAAACTTGGTGGGGTAAAACCATTATGACAATATTTAATCTTGTTGAAGGTGAGTTGGGTGCTGGTGACCCATTGTCAAAAATATTTTTTATTTCAGATGGTCTTATGACCATGCTTGATGATAAACTAAAAGTTAAGTTTGCCAGATATATCGCTGAAGTTGCAAGTGAAAAACCAGATGATGAGGAAGTCCCAGAATACTTTGTTGAAAATGAATTAAGAAAATATCTTAATGAAAAGTTTTTATTGGATCCACCACTAAACCCAAAAGAAATCAAAAAAGATGATGATTTACCATTTGAAGAAGTAAAAGAAAACGGAATCAAAACTAGATTATTTAAAGAAAATATTAATAGTGGTGAATTAAAATGGCACTTTGATAAACAGGATAGGAAAGTTAAAGTTGTAAAGTCCAATAACTGGATGTTACAAATGGATAATGACATACCAAAACCTTTGAAAGAGGGTCAAGCAATATTTATACCAAAAGGTGTTTACCATAGAGTAATAAAGGGTAGTGGAGATTTAATTGTAAAAATTAAAGAATATTAAAATGACTAAAAGATTTATTATAACAGAGGGTGAAAGAAACCATATAAAAAAACTTTATGGTTTGTTAGTTGAGGCAACCAGTACAACTGGTTGTACTTTTAGTGATGTTTATAAAAATACTTTAAGTGACTATAATGGGATAATGTCTAAATATGGTAATGACGTTAATAAAGTTTCTGAAGCTTTAACAATTAAAGCAAAAGAAATATTACAGAATGTAAAAAATAAAGATCAAAATGAAAATCTTGAACTTAGGTCTGCTTGCCAAGTTGCTTTAAACACTATAAGACCAAATTACCAAGATAAACCTTGGTTAATTGTAGATCAGGTTAAAAATACGGTATATTTTTTTGATAATGGTGGAACATATTTAACTGGGACTTTAGCAATTATGGGAAAAGACCAACCAACTAAAGAATTTGAAGATTGGTCTAAAATGAGTTATGATGAAAGAGTTAAATCCGGTCTTGGTGACCCAATATCAAGAGCTGGGGGTAAATTTGCACCTACTGGCGTGTTTAATGCTGGACCAGGACAAACATATAAACAGTATACGGGTGCTGGAACACCAGAAGACCCCAAAAAAAATCTTTGGTCTTATTTTGATGACTCTGGTAAAGAATTAGTTCCGGCAATACACGGAGTTAAAGACACTAAAGAAAGAATTGATGCTTTTAAGTGTGTAAATGGTACAACACTAACCAAAAATACGAATTTAGATTTATCTAGTGGTTGTATAAATTTACCAACAAGTTTTTTAGATAAATTGGGTAATATGGGAATTGATATATCCAAATATAGAATTTTTAGTTTAGGTGATAAAGACTACTTAGTTAAAAATTCATCAAATGTTGACGATTCAAATATTACGTCCGCGTAACGTATTTAATAGTGTTTAAACAAGATAAATCACTAGGATTACCACCAGCATACGAAATCGCACTTTGTAAAGATTCCTCAACTTCAGTTAACTTATTAAAAATAGATTGATTTTTATACGGAATTAATTTTTTAATACCCTCAACCCTATTAGTTTTTCCAGATTGTGACGATGATGCACTACCCCAGAACTCTTTATATTTCTTGGGCCCCTCTTCAATTAAACTACCCGGTGATTCATCATACCCAGCAAACATACCACCAACCATAACCATTGACGCTCCTAAAACTAAACTTTTAACAATATCACAATGTTCCTTTATAGACCCATCGGCAATAATTGGAACCTTTGATATTTTAGCACATTTTTTTATCATACTAGCCTGCCATCCACGATTACCAAACCCAGTTGAGTGGTATGTTGTACATGCAGAACCACCACCAATACCACATTTAATAGCGTCACAGCCCCAGTCAGTTAAATCCTCAACAGCTTCTGGTGTACATACATTACCACCGATTAAAAACACGTTAGACATTTTACTTTTGATGTATTTAATCATTTTTTTCATCT
>Ga0315274_10017068_pt1 | contig 10249 bp, 10 predicted proteins | sample YL17G02_20_MG_FD_203700 | JGI IMG/M metagenome (GOLD analysis project Ga0315274, IMG submission 203700) | Sediment microbial communities from Yellowstone Lake, YNP, Wyoming, USA - YL17G02_20 | ecosystem: Environmental > Aquatic > Freshwater > Lake > Sediment | place: USA: Wyoming | collected... | reverse complement strand
GCTCCTGGTCGGCGTGCTCTTCGATGCACTCGCGGGAACGATGCCCGGCACGGCGATGCTGGAGGAGGTGGGGAAGTCCGCCGCGACAGGGGCATCGACGATCGCGATCACCAGCGCCGCGGGGATCCTGATCGGGATCGCTGCGCCTTCGGTTCTCGTCGGCGTCATCCTCGTGATCTACGGCGCCAACCAGCTCTCGGTGCTCGGGTTCATTCCCATCCTGCTGGGGCTCCAGCCTGCCTGGGCATTCTCGCTGGCGATCGGCGGCGCATTCTCCCTGGTCCTGCTGTGTCTCTCCGTCTGGCTTTTCGAGCGGAAGCAGTTCTAGCAGGCTGCCCGCGTCCCCTCCGCTGCTATCGCCCGATGTTCCAGCGCACACCGATGGCGAGGGGCAGGTCGAGCGTCGTGTAGTCGATCCCCATTGAAGACCCGTATGCCGGGCATGCGGTGAGGCGGACGCCGGCCGTCGCGTACACGCTGAACGAGGGACCGAGGCTCCAGGCAATGCGGCCGAGAATTCCCCCGCCGAGCAGCAGGAGCGGGCCCTGCTGGAAGAGCGCGGCCCCCGGATCCAGCTCGAGGAGGGCCTCCATCTCAAGCTGCCCGCGTTCCCACCCGACCCCTCCACGCAGCGGCGCGAGGACCTGCCACCCGATGGGCGATGCTCCCGCTTCGATCCCGCCCTCGAGGTGCAGCAAGCCCGACGCGTAAAACGCGGCGATCTCGGCGCTTGTACCGGAGTACCCGACGTCTCCCGCGCCCGCGTACATGATCCCCGCCTGCGGGGATATCCCGATGGCGATGCCGAACCGTGAGCCGGCGAAAGCCGCTGCCGCCGTGACAGCGGACAATGTCAGGAGAAGGATGCACCGTCTCACGGGAGCCACCCGTTCTTCTGGAAGAACTCGACGACGTAGGCGACTGTCTCGGCGCGCTGCGCTGCTTCGCTCACTGTCGGCACGCCGTCTCCCTGCTGGGGCCCGTAGGAGCCGAACTGCGCGTGCACGCCGCCGGGGACCTGGTGCATCACCGAGAAGCCGCCGGCTGCCGCGGGGTACGCCTGGCCGGGCGCTGTCAGCCAACGCTGCGGGGAGGGGAGGAGCGCGAGTGTGCCGGTGATTTTCGCCTGTGTCGAAAGCCCGTCATTCGAGGCGCTCACCGAGAGCACCGGATGGGGCCAGTCAGCCAGGCTCTTTGTGTCCGGGGGATAGGCAGCGAGGAAAACCACGCCCGCCCAGGCATCGGGGTGGTCATGCGCGCTCCACGCCGCCATGGCGCCGCCCAGCGAATGGCCTCCAATGACCCAGCCGGTTACGCCGGGCAGCATCGCGCGCAGCGGAAGCCCGGCGTCCGGCGAGATCACCGCGAGGTTTCCGGGCGCCTTCGCCACGATCACGGGGATGCCATTGGCCGCGAGGTCAGCGAGGAGCGGGAGATATCCGTGCGGATCCACCAGCCCGCCCGGGTAGAACATCAGGCCGGCCGCATTGAGCGGCGCGCCGGTCTTCCGCAGCACAATGGCTGCCCGCGTTTCGGCGACCGAGACGGACTGGTCGAGCGATCCCGGGGCGTACTCGGGGAGATACGAACAGGAGACGAGGAACGCTGCCGCGGCGGCCGCGCAGGATAAACCCCGGCTGACGGGAGACCGCGTGCCGCGTGTTTTTCTGCCACCCACTGGAGATTCCCTTCCCTCCCCTTCGCGGGGGAGAATTTAACGTTTCGAACCTCGCCGAGCAATTGATTTCTTTTCACGGAAGTGGCGATAATCCTTGCCCGTGGGGCAGAGGACATGAACACCGCCGGATACCGCTGGGTGATCGCGGGACTGAGCGTGCTCGCCGTCATGGGAGCCCTGGGGTTCGCGCGTTTCGGCTACACGATGATCCTCCCGGGCATGAAGGAGGGCCTCGCGCTGAGCGAGGTGCAGGCCGGGGACCTGGCCACGGGCAACATGATCGGCTACCTCATCTTCTCGGTGGCAGGCGGGATGATCGCGTCGCGGTTCGGTCCGCGCGTCCTCATTCCCGTTTCGCTCGCGTGCGTCGCCGGCGCCATGGCGCTGACCGGGGTTGCCGCGGATTACCGATCAGCCCTCGCGGCCCGGGTTCTGACCGGAATGGCGAGCGGGGGGGCGAACGTACCCGTGCTGGGGCTCCTGTCGTCGTGGTTCTCGTCCCGACAGCGGGGACTGGCCACCGGGATCGCTGTCAGCGGGTCGAGCTTCGGCCTGCTTTTCACCGGACTCGCGGTCCCTCTCGTGCTCCAGCGCTACGGCAGCCAGGGGTGGCGCTACGCCTGGTTCCTCTTTGCCCTCGTCACGGCTGGCGTGACCGTCCTGTGCGCCCTTGCCCTCAGGAACGGACCCACCCGGGGGAGTCGCGCGGAGGAATCCGATTCCCCGCGCAGGCTTCCCTGGTCCTCGATATTCTCCTCGGGCAGCGTCTGGTCCCTCGCGTGCATATACGTCTTTTTCGGTTTTTCCTACATCGTCTACGCGACCTTCTTCGTGCGTTACCTCACCGCGGAGGCGGGGTACAGCGTGCGTGCGGCAGGTGCGTTGTGGTCGTTCGTCGGCGCCCTGAGCGTCGCGAGCGGCTTCTTCTGGGGCTCCGTCTCCGACCGCCTCGGCCGGAGGGCGGGACTCGTGGGGGTGTTTTCCCTGCAGCTCTTCGCATTCGTGGTCTTCGGACTGTGGAAGGCCTCCCCGGGCCCTGTGCTTTCTGCGGTCCTGTTCGCGATCACCGCGTGGAGCGTCCCGGCGATAATGGCGGCCGCTGCCGGGGACCTTCTCGGTGCGCGGCTTGCCCCGGGTGCCCTGGGTTTCCTGACCCTGTTCTTCGGCCTGGGGCAGGTGGCGGGGCCGTTCGCCGCGGGAAGAATCGCCCACGCGACGGGCTCCTACACGGCCGCGTTCCTGGCGGCCGGCGCCGCTTCGCTCGCGGGCGCCGCGCTCTCGCTGGGGTTGAGGATCGGGAAAAGTTCCGCGCGCGGCTCAGCGCAGGACCGGCCGTCCTGATTTAAACACCAGGACGGGTTTTTCGAGAAATCGGATGTCCTCGACAGGGTTTCCCGCGACCACGAGGAAGTCCGGGATCTTTCCGCCTGCCCTGAAGAATACCCGCGTGTTCTCCGCCTCCGCGTCGGTGAGCGGCTCCACGACCATGTGCGCCAGATCGTCCCCGATCGCGATTTTAACGACATCCGCGCCCCGGCGGACGAAGTCCTGGACGGCCTTGCGCGCCGCAGCCGGACTGTCGACGTACGCCGACCCGTATCCTCCCGGCCATGTGATGAGCGTCGTCGCCGCGATGATGCGCGCGTTTCCGTCCGCCCGGTTCAGCCGGTCTCTTTCTTCGATGAAATCGAAAGAGCTCTGGGGACCGAGATCGCGGACGGAGGTGACGCCGGCCGCGAGCCAGGCGCGGAGTCTCGCCTCGTTGTAGGCGCCGTGGACATGCGCGTTGATGAAGCCGGGCATGAGATACGACCCGTGGAGACTCACGCGCGCGTACCCCCGGGGGACGGGGACGTCATCCTCGCTGCCGGCATCTTCGACCGATCCGTTCTTGACGAGGACGACCGCGCGGGGCACGGGGGCGGAACCGGTGCCGTCGATGAGAGTGAGGTCCACGAGCGCGAAGGTCCCGTCCGCGAACGGCTCTGCCGGGAACCCCGGAGCCGCTGCGGCCAGCGCCAAAAGAAATACGCGGGCGAATCCGAAGCGTGTCATTCGCATCGCAGCCTCCCCGGAGTTGATACTGCGCCCCATCCACGCTAACGTGTTCCTGCGCACGGCAGGATATCGAAGCCGGCGGGAGGCGGGAAATGCTCGCGGAAGCACGCGCGTCTGTCGGATCCCTTCTGGAAAAGCTCGTGTCCGGCGGGGAGGAGCTGGGATTGCAGGTGGCGGCATATCACAACGGCCGTCTCGTGGTCGATGCATGGGCGGGCCTCGCGGACGCAGCCACGGGAAGGGCGGTGGACGGGGACACCCTTTTCACCGTTTTCTCGACGACCAAGGGCATCGTCTATACGGCGATCCACATGCTCGCCGAGCGCGGGCTGCTGGACTACGACGACCCCGTCTCCCGCTACTGGCCGGCGTTCGCGGCTCGCGGCAAGGGGTCGGTGACGATACGCCAGGTTCTCGATCACAGCGCGGGAGTGCCGCAGATGCCCGAGGGCGCCACTCCTGAGGACATCTGCGACTGGGACCGGATCTGCGCCGCGATCGCGGAGCTGCCGCTTCTGTGGGAGCCGGGGACCCGGACCGGGTACCACGCCTTCACGATCGGATGGATCCTGGGCGAGGTCCTGCAGGATCGACGGCCGCCCGATCGCGAGGTTCGTGCAGGAGGAGATCTGCGCCCCCTTGGGCTTGCATAACATGTTCCTCGGAATACCCGACCAGGTGGAAGGCCGTGTCGCGCGGCTGGAGGACGCTCCACTGCCCGAAGGAGCCCCGGTGCCGCTGCCGCTGCTTGAGAAAGCCATCCCGCCGCAGCTGCCGGCCGCGGCCGCGCTTTTCAACCGCGGCGACGTGCGCCGCGCGTCGATCCCGGCAGGCGGGGGGATCATGAACGCGCGCGATCTAGCCCGGTTTTACGCCTCGCTCGCCACCGGCGTGGACGGGGTCCGCCTGCTCTCGCCGAAACGCATCGCGCTGGTCGCCCGCGAGCAAAGAAGGGACATGGACCAGGTGCTCGGGCTGGAAATCCGCAAGGGGCTGGGATATTTCCTGCCCGGTGCGAACGCGGAATCCCTCAGCGTCTCTCCGAGCTCTTTTGGCCATCCGGGAGCCGGGGGGTCGGTCGGGTATGCGGATCCTGAAAACGGTCTTGCGGTCGGGTTCGCCAAGACGCGCCTGGTTTCCCCGATCGATCCCAAGACCGCCGCGGGCGTAAAGGTGACGGAAAGAATTCGGCAGGTTCTGGGGATCCGTTGAGCGCGGCGTAGCCGGCGCCCGCCAATTTTTTCGTCATGCGATCAGCTCGTGCGGCGGTGCGTGCGCGCCGGCCCCCTTCACCGTCAACCCCGCCTTCAGGGCGTCGTCGACCTGCTCGATCAGCACGAAGGTCATCCTGCTGCGCACGTCCTCGGGCAGCTCCTCCAGGTCACGCTCGTTGCGCTTCGGCAGGATCACCGTCGTCAGCCCCGCCCTGTGCGCCGCGAGCACCTTCATCTTCACCCCGCCGATGGGAAGCACCCTGCCGCGGAGGGTCACCTCGCCCGTCATTCCCACGTCTCCGCGCACCGGTCTTCCCGTGAAAAGGCTGGCGATGGCCATGGTCATTGCCACGCCCGCCGAGGGACCGTCCTTGGGGATTGCGCCCGCGGGCACGTGCACGTGCACGTCCGCCTGGGCAAAAGCGTCGGGGTCGATGCCCATCTCGGCGGCCTTGGAGCGCACGATGCTGTGGGCGATACGCGCGCTCTCGCGCATCACGTCGCCCAGCTGTCCGGTGAGGGTGAACTCACCCTTTCCCTTCATGCGGGTCGCTTCGATGAAGAGGATGTCCCCGCCGACCGGGGTCACCGCGAGGCCCGTCGCAATGCCGGGGATCTCGATGGACTCCGAGGTCTCCGATTCGAATTTTTCCTTCTTGAGGTACTCTCGGACAACCTCCGGTGTGATATGGATCGGCGCCGTGCCGGATCCCGTCGTTCCCGCCTCGCTCTGGCCCGCGGCGACCCTGGCCACGGTCTTCCTGCAGACGGTGCCGATCTGGCGCTCGAGGTTGCGCACGCCCGCCTCCCGCGTGTAGTCCTGCACGATCTTGCGCAGCGCCTCCTCGGAGAAGACGACCTCGCCCTCCCGCAGGCCGTTGGCCGCGAGCTGACGCTTCACGAGGTGATCCTGGGCGATCTTCACCTTCTCGTATTCGGTGTAGCCGTCGAGCGGGATGATCTCCATGCGGTCGCGCAGAGGCGCGGGGATGGGTTCCAGCTGGTTTGCCGTGGTGATGAACATCACGTCGCTCAGGTCGAAGTCCACGTTGAGGTAGTGGTCGCGGAAGGTGGCGTTCTGCGCCGGGTCAAGGACCTCCAGCAGGGCGCTCGAGGGATCCCCTCGCCAGTCGCTTCCCACCTTGTCGATCTCGTCGAGCATGAACACGGGGTTCCGGCTGCCCGCCCGCTTGATGGCCTGGATGACCCGGCCGGGCATGGCGCCGATGTAGGTGCGCCTGTGCCCGCGGATCTCCGCCTCGTCGCGCATGCCGCCCAGGCTCATGCGGGTGAACTTCCGTCCGAGGGCTCGCGCGATGCTCTGGCCGAGGGAGGTCTTGCCCACGCCGGGAGGCCCCACGAAGCAGAGGATGGCGCCCATGGCCTTTCCGGTTGCCCCGTCGTCGGAGACGTCCTTCTGGATGCCGCGTTCCTTCAGGAGCTTGCGCACCGCGAGGAACTCGACGATCCGGTCCTTGACCTCCTGCAGATCGTAGTGATCCTCGTCGAGCACCTTGCGCGCGTTGACAACGTCAAGGTGGTCGTCGCTCAGCCTGCTCCACGGCAGCTCCACCATCCAGTCGAGGTAGGTCTTCACCATCGAGTGCTCGGCCGCCTGGGGAGGCATGCCCGAGAGCCTCTTCAGCTCGCGCTCCGCCTCCTTGCGCGCCTCCTCGGGCATGCCGGCCTTCTCCAGTTTCTCGGTGTACTCGGTGACCACGGACTGGTTCTCGTCCAGGTCGCCCAGCTCCTTCTGGATCGCCTTCAGCTGCTGGCGCAGGATGTACTCCCGCTGCTGCTTGTCGATCTCCTCCTTCGCCTCCGAGCGGATCTTCTGGCCGAGGCTCAGCACCTCCTTCTGGTGCTCGAGGTGGGCGATAATGGCGCGCAGCTTGTCCTTGACCGAGTCCATTTCCAGAATCTTCTGGCCCTCGGCAGCCTCCACCTGGCTGTTCGCCGTGACGAGGTAGGCGAGGTAGCGGGCATCGGTGATCGTGTTGAGGAAGGCGGCCGCCTCGTTGGGGATGTTGGGCGAAAGTTCGACGACCTCCCGGCCGAGGTCGCGCACGCCGCGCACCAGGGCTTCGGTCTCCAGGTCCGATTCCACCCGTTCGGGAGCTGGCTCCACCTTTGCCCTCAGGTACCCGTCCGTCACGATCCACTGGGTGACCCGGAAGCGTTCCATCCCCTGCACCACGACCTGCGTTGTGTTGTCGGGGGCGCGCGCCACGCGCATGATCCGCGCCAAGGTGCCGATCTCGTGGACCTGGGCGGGCGCGGGCTCCTCGACCGAGGGGTCCCGCGACGCCATCAGCCCGACGAGGTGGTTCCCCTGCAGGGCATCCTCGATGAGCTTCACCGACCGGGGGATGCCGACGGTGAGGGGCAGCACCGAGAACGGGAACGCGACCAGGTTGCGCAGGGGCAGTATCGGGAGCTCCCGGGGCATGCTGCCCTTCTCTTCGCTGCTATTTTTCGGTTTGAACAAACCTGCCATAATTCATTTCCATCCTTTCGACAGGTAAAGATACTCACGAAGCGCGAAAGCACCAAATCGTGGTATAGTATTTGCGAATGATGCGGTGGTGATGGAATCGATCCCCGGATTTCAAAAGGCTCTGGCGGACGGCAGCCTGCAGGAGCTGAGAGCCTTCCCCAAGGCCGATCTTCACCGGCACTCGATCCTCGGGACCGGGCTGCGCAACATAGAAAAATGGGCGGGTATTTCCCTGCCCAAACCCCCCGCCCGCATGGAGTCTCTGGATGAAATGCGGACCTATCTCCACGACATCCTCTACCCCCACATCCTGAACAGGGACGGTTTCGAGTTCACGGCCGAGTCCGCGATCGACGATGCCGTTCACGACGGAGTGGCGATCCTCGAGATGAGCCTCGACGTGAGGTTCATCGAGATGTATGCCGACGGGCTGCGGGGATTCCTGGATTTCGTCGGCCGCCTGGTCGCGCGTTCTCCGGGCCGAATCCAATTCCGTCCCGAGATCGGAATCTCCAAGGACCGGGATCCCAGGACCCAGATTCCTCCGGCATCCGAATGCATCGGGTCGGGCCTGTTCAGATCGATAGATATCTATGGAAACGAGCTGGCCCAGCCTCCCGAAGCCTATTCGGGACTCTACTCCGAAGCCGGGAAACGGGGGCTGAAGCTCAAGGCGCACGTCGGTGAGTTCGCGAGCGCAGCGCATGTCCTGCGCACGGCGCAGGTGCTGCATTTGGACGAGGTCCAGCACGGGATCTCGGCTGCGACCTCCAGAGAGACCATGCAATTTCTCCGGACGCATGGCATCCGGCTCAATGTGTGTCCGAGCAGCAACGTGGCGCTCTCGCGCGTCGCGCGCATCTCCGCGCACCCGATCCGGAGGCTCGTGGATGACGGGGTGCGCGTGAGCATAAACTCGGACGACCCGACCATATTCGGCCGGAGCGTCTCGGAAGAGTACCTCGCCCTGTACGCGGCGGCGGTTCTGAGCGCAGCCGAGCTCGACGGAATACGGGAGGATTCCCTCCGGTCTTGAATGTGCCACGGGGATTTCGTATCATGCGTCTCCCATGAATACCGGAAAACTGGTTCGCCTCAACAGGATATTCTCCCATCCCTCGGGCCGCCTATGTTCCGTGGCGGTGGACCACTTCATCGTGTACGGTGAGGGCCTGCCCGACGGCTTGAGGAGAATCAAGGAGACGATCGGGGCCCTCGTGGAAGCCCGGCCCGACGCCGTGACGATGAACATCGGCATTGCCTCCTCGGTCTGGCCCTCCTACGCGGGCCTGGTGCCGCTCATCCTTCAAGGCTCCCTCATGCGGCCCGACGATTCCGCCATGGAGCTCGCCGCCACGCCCGAAGACGCGATGAGGATGGGCGCGGATGCCTTCGCGGTGGTGGGCTTCGTGCGGGGCGCATCCGAGGCGAAGTACATGCGGACGATCGCCGACTGCGTGCGCGAGGCCGCCCGATTCGAGATGCCCGTCATCTGCCACATGTACCCTCGTGACTTCACCGGGGGAGGGCACAATGTCTCTTTCCACACGGAGATCTCGTACAGGCCCGAGGATGTCGCGTGGGCCGCGCGGTGCGCGGTCGAAGTGGGCGCCGACGTGGTCAAGGTGCCGTACTGCGGGGACGTGAAATCCTACGCCCAGATCGTCGCCGATTGTCCCGTGAGGCTGGTCGCCGCGGGGGGCCCGAAGACCCGGGACCTCGTCGAGGCCCTGGCGATGATGGCGAACGTGGTGAAGAGCGGCGCCGCGGGCGCGACGATCGGCCGCAACATCTGGGGCACCGAGAAGATCACCCTGACCACCCGGGCCTTCAAGGCGGTGGTCCACGACGGGATGGCGCCCGCCGAGGCTGCGCGGTCCGTGGGGTTGTAAAAGGAGGCGCGTGTGAAGAGAGCGATGGTGGCCTACTACAGCAGGACGGGCAAGACGGAAAAGATGGCGAGGTACATCGCCGAGGGGATCCGGTTCAGCGGCAACGAGGCCGAAGCGCTCAAGATCTCGGAGGTCAAGAGCGAGAAAGCCTTCGAGGGCCCGACTTATCACAAGGACATGACGGAGAACTTCAAGACCTTTCTCTTCCTGGCACAGAAGGGAAACCTGGCGGGGAAGGTCGGCGGTGCCTTCGGATCGAGCACGCACAGCAGCGAAGCCCCGGGCGCTATTGCGGACACCATGGAGCACGTCTTCAAGATGCGGATGAGCCGGTTGGGACCCTTCAAGCTGATGGAGGACAAGGTCGAAACCCCCGAGGGCATGAAGGCCTGCCACGACTACGGGAGGGCGATCGGCGAGCAGCTCTCTCCGCGGCCAGCGATTTGAGCATGACCTTCGCCGTCCGCTGGGCCTGCGCTTCGGCCTGCGTGAGCCGTGGGAGCTTCTCCATCTCCTCGATCGACCACAGGAGCAGCGCCGCGGCCTCTTCCCTGTCCGACATGTCCTCGAGACCGACGACAGCCTCGTAGAGGCAATCCCTTTCGAGGGGCGTCCGGGATTCGCCGTATTTCGCCTTCTTTCCCTCCTGCATCTTCACACGGGCCGCCGCGGTCCAGTTCCTCTTGTACAGGGTTTTCGCAAGCTCCGTGTAGAAGTCGAAGTCGAGAGTCTCTTCCCGGCCGGCCCGGTATTGGGACATTCTCAAGTCGACCGCCCTGCGGCCCAGGGAAACCGCCGCGTCGGTGTTTCCGAATGAGACGGGCCATCCCGGAAGCTCCCGGTAGAGCTGGCCGAGAACATAGTAGGCGTCCGAACGCTCGGGATTCAGGTCCAGCACCTTGACGAGGAG
>Ga0315274_10017067_pt1 | contig 10250 bp, 7 predicted proteins | sample YL17G02_20_MG_FD_203700 | JGI IMG/M metagenome (GOLD analysis project Ga0315274, IMG submission 203700) | Sediment microbial communities from Yellowstone Lake, YNP, Wyoming, USA - YL17G02_20 | ecosystem: Environmental > Aquatic > Freshwater > Lake > Sediment | place: USA: Wyoming | collected... | reverse complement strand
GTCATCCTTGCCCGCCATGATACGATCCTTGGCATGCTGCTCTATCCGAGCGGCTGCTCCGGCAAGGCGCTTGTAGGCGTCCGCCGGATCGCGGGTATCCTTGAGCCCCTCCTTGAAGTTGGCCAGAACCCGCTCCAACCCGCCAACGCCCAGAGCGCGGGCCTGCACAACAGCCTCGTCTAGAACGCCGTGGGCGTCCTCCAAGGCACCGGCAGGCTTCATCATTGTCTCCCCTCGGTGCGCCCGCTTCATGGGGTGGCAATAATCATACGGCTCATGTCGGTGCCATCCGGCGGGGCAACCGCCGACGGCCTTCTTGATCTCACCAAGTGCCTTCTGTGTCTGCCGCCAGGTCTCATATGCGCGTGTCCCACTAGGGGGTGCCTCGTGGGTGTAGCGGTATGCGGGCGGCACGTCGGGGTCGGGCCTCGGTTTACCTACGTGCCGATGACTTGCGGAAGGGGGTTTTGGCTTCAGTGGCTCTAGGGATAGGCGCTTATCGATCTTCTCAACCTCTTCCGCGATCTTCTGGTAGAGGTGCTTCGGCCCCCACTCCTGGGGATACTCGTCAGGGTGCTGCTTCTGCATACCTGACATCTCGGTAGCCTTTGGGTGCGGAGTCGCAGTGTGATACGCCGCCTGCGCACTCTGATGCTGAGACGAGTTATAATGGTGGTGCGGATCAGTACCCGCCCCATGGCTATGAGCCCGATGAGTATAAGTCTGTGCATAACCTGTACTGGGGTCGGCAGGATGTGCGAAAGAATGCCCGTGTAGCTGCTTCGCTATGGGCTGAGCCTTCTCCTCGTGGCTGTGGACGAACGTTCCGCCCTTATGGTCATGTGCTACTCCGTGGTGGCGGTGCTCACGGGCTGTCCGACCGAACTTGGTGATGGGCTCGTACTCGGCAGGCCCGTCGTGTTCATCTGGCTTCGGGTCGAAGATGGCCGTGTGGAGCCTGCGATTGGCGTCTGCCTCCGACTCGGCTTTGCGCGGATTATGCGAGTGCCTGGGGTTCTCCTCTGTCTCGTGCTTCGCCAGCCGCTGCCCGTGCGCCATCCCGCGCTGCTGTCGCGGCTTGACCTGGCCGTGGGGCTTCTTGCCTGGTTTACCTGGGCCGCGCGGAATGCTCGGCTTGCGGCTCTTCTTCTTATCCAAGTCGTGATGCTCGTTCGCGTGCTCGGAGAGAATCTCCGAAACGGACTGAAGCGTCCGACCGATCATAGTAACGTCCGCGAGTTCGGGGGTGGCCTCATCTGTGCCGCCGCCGTTCTTCTTGACTGGCTCCAGTTCGTGCTTGGCAATCCGCCGCCTTCTAGGAACAAGCCGCTTTCTCTCAGGCAACTCGGCGTCCACAATCGCTGCGATCATATCCCGCTTAGGTTCGTTCTCAGATAGGCCAGTGACCCTGGAACTGCGGTGGTAAATCGCAAAGACTTCATACTTGGGGAGTTTCTGGAGCGCGTCCCAGCGCTTGATCCGCGCGTCCATTCGTTCCTTCTCCCGATCAGGGGCCGCGCCGTCTCCTGTAGGATCATGAGAGTGCTCAGGGTTCTCTTCGGTCTCGTGCTTCTGAAACCGTCCAGCCCCTCGAGCTAGACCAGGATGCTGTACCCCTGGATGCTTCTCCGCCGGAGCAACGCCAGAAAAACCCTTTCCCTGATAGACCTTGGGCGGGATGCCCTGTGGTTGCGGGTTCTGCACTGGCCCCTTCGGAGCGGTAGGCTTCCTGCCGAAGAGCTTATCGACCTGCGTCAGAATCTCGCGCGCCTTCGCCAGCGGGGTTAGTGCCTTCTCGGTGCGGGCCTTGATCTCTCCGCAGTATGCCGCCGGATCGCGCTTCGATTGATTGCGGCGCTCGCAATCCGCAAAATCTTTATACTTTCCCATCGGCATCTTAGTTATCTCCTACGGCAGGACGTGAACTCGTGACGCCCCGCGCCGTCGCCCCTCAGCCATCGCCTGCCGCTTGGCTTCGGCGTAGGAAACAGAGCCTTGAATGAAGTGGGGCTTAGGATCATTGTCATACTGGAACGCCCAACCACCCGTGCCTTTAGGCTTGCGTCCGTGACTCCCCTCGAATTTCTCGGTGCGAACTTCGGGCTTGAAGTGCCCGCCCTGGGGGTTATGGGAGTGCTCAGGGTTCTCTTCGGTTTGGTGCTTTGCTACCCGTCCCGCCTGGGGCAGCCTCGGCGTGTAGCGCCGCCAAGAGCCAGAGGAAGGGTTGCGAGTCGTACCTGACTGGCGGGCAGGCAGTCCGCGTAGCTTATCGCCGGTGGGCTGGCTCTGCCAGACCTCCTCAACGCCTGACTCTCGAGCCGGACGCCGCTTCTCTACCTCAGCGTTCCTCACGTGGCTGAATTGGCGAGGAATACGGGTGCCTCGTGCAACCCGCTGTGACTTTAGTTTATCATCAGTCGTTGCAGGTTTTGGCTGACCTGGTGCGCCTGGCCCCCGCAAGGGCCTGCCGCGAGGACTTGGCGACTTAAGCGAGCCAGGAGGAGCACCCTTCTCCAGCGCATCTGTTGCCGCCCTAAGCTCCTGCTGAGCCTTAGCAAATGCAGGGCTCATCGGCACAGCCTTGTTTTGGCCCGCCGGTGAGTAGCCAGCCCGTCGCGTCTCCTCTGTCCGCTCCCATTCAGTAAGACGAGGCTTGCCGCTACGCTTCGGGAAGGGTGGTGCGTTCGGTGCGATCTTGTGGCCTTCGTGGGGCTGATTCTCATCATGAGCAGGGATACCGCGCATGCCGCCGCCGTGCTTCTTGATGCCATGACTCTTCGGCTGATAAACAGGATGATCCGCCACGCCTTCGCTTACGGGGTGTGCGTGAGAGTATGGACGGCCAGGTAGTTTCCCTTGCTTCGCAGGGGTAGCGCGTCCAGTGCGGTGTGTGTGCGGTGCGGTGCCTGCATTCCGTGCGTCGGCGCGCGCCGCCACCTCGCCCTGCTCACCAGGAGTTGACGCACGAGGAGCAGATGGTTTGGTCGCCCACGTTCCGCCGCCCCTAGCTGCCTTCTCCGCGTTGGCCATTCCGCCGCGAGCGTGACTAGCCGAATGGCCAAACACACGCTCGTGCTCACTGTAGCCAGAACCATAAGGCCCAGGCGTCCGGCTTTCCGGCGCGCGGGGCTGCGGCGGAGAAATCTTCACCTTCCCGTGCGCGCCGTAATCGTGCTCGTGGGTCTCCCCACCAGGCCCCATGTGACCGTGCAACCTTCCCTGTCCGCCGCGAGGCCCTCCGTGGGGGGTGTCCTCCTTCTTTACCGGAGGCACACTCCTCGATGTCCCCCGCTTTGGGGGCTGCCCAGGGGCCGAAACGTGCCCTGGGAAGGTGCCTGTCCCAGCACCGTGACCATGTGGCCCCGCTGACGTATAATGCTTCTCCAGCGCATCCGTTGCTGCGCGCAGGGTCGCCTGTGCCTTAGCGAACGCGGGGCTCATTGTCACGGCCTTCTTCGTCGGTTCCGATCGCGTGGGCGTTGGGGATGGTCGGCTGCCTGGGCGCGGCCCAGGAACAGGTGCGACTGTAGACTGTGGCCGAGGTGCGACGGGTTCACCCTTCCACATCGCCTCACGCCGTTTCGGTTCGCGACGCGCGGTCTTGCCCTTTACCATCCTGTCCTCTTCGCTCTTGGGCCAGGGGTCTTCGTCGGAGTCCTCCGCCCACGAGTCAGTAGAGGGGCCTTCCTCTTCCTCAGGGTTTTCCTCGGTCTCGTGCTTGTCCAACGCCCGAACCGACTTCTTCAGCATAGACAGCGCCTTGACCAGCGCCGCCGTATCCGGCAGCTCCTCGCCGTCCTCAGCCTTGCCGACTACTTCCTTCAGGAAGAGGTCAAGGGCCTCGTTCAGCTTTGCGCCCTTGGCGAGCCCAGGCATCTGAAAGATACCGGCACCCGTCACGGCGTAGTAGGAACCGCCCTCGCGCCCCCACAACTCGGCGTAGTTCGCCCCGTTGTCGGCGGACACGTAATGGACAATTCCGCCCTCGGCACCCTTAGACAAGTTCGGCCAGCGCGATGCCGTGCTGAGTGTGATACCCATAGGTGCCACCGCCTTTGCGAGCCGACTAAAAAACGTCTTGATCATAGGTAGATTCCCCCTAATACGTGCGGCTTACTCTCCCTTATTTTAGCAGAAGGGGCCTCGTAGCCAAAGTCCCACACCTTCGCGCGCATCTACTGCAGCCTTAGCTGCGACCCGAGGCGTCGCTTCAGGCCAGGAGCCAGCGTCCTCAGTACCTCCTCCCGTGCTGGACGGATGTAAGGCGTGGCCTCCTGACGCGGCACATGCCGCGCGTGGGCATGCCGTGCGTGCGGCTTCACAAAGGTCTTGTTGTCACCGATATCCAGCGGGTTCTTGCCGATCCTAAAGTAACCGCGCCGCAGCACGCCAGTGCGAAAGTGCCCGCGCGTCCACTGATGCTGCCACGCCTTCCGGCGGTGCTTAACCTGCCGCAGGTGCCCCTTGACCCTGTGGTAGCGGACGTTCTCAACATGTGCCCGCATGCCGTATTCCTTGCGTGCGGCGTAAGGAGCCGTGTAAACCAGCGTGAACCCGTCAGGTAGCAACGTCAGCTCGCCGCTGCGCCGCAAGTGGCCTGTCTTATAAGGTGCGAGCTGGGCCGAGCGGTAGTGAATTTGCTTGCCTACTTCATGAAGCAACGCGACTAGATGCCCCGACATCGCTGCCTGGAGCTTTACACCAATCGGCGCAAGGGAGCGCCTAGTCATCGTCGACGTCCTTCGCCCAGCTAGGCAGTCTGTCGTCGTCAGGCGCTACCAAGAGAAAGCGGTTCACCCCTGCCAGTGCGCTCACAAACTCCGGTGATGTCCGCTTTGCGCGCCGCAGGACAAGCACGCTGCGCCGATCCTTGTCCGCTTTCAGAATCAGGGCTGAAGGCTCATGGGTAAACGGTGCATCCGCACTGCCTCGGCGATTACTCTCGCAGGGATTGCCGGTGTTGCAGAGCGCCCGCCAGCGGCGGAGGTAGCCCCAGTAAGCCAACAGCTCGTCCGGAGCTAGCTTAATCGCAGGTGCCGAGGCGTCCTGAAGGATCGACTCTGCCTCATGGATGATCCGGTCTGGGCGCTCGTCTTTGTCCAGAACGTTATCCATGATTCTTATCCTCGCGGTTCCAGGCCTTGAATCTCCACCACCAATGAATGGCAACCGCCACAGCTAGCACCATCGGAGCGCTATGCCACAGTAGAGACTCGCGGGTGTCCCCGTTCGGCCAATGCGAGATCAAGGAGCCCCAGCCCCAGCATGCGCCAGTCTCGGTAGCATGCTTGAATAGCGCAATTCCGAGCCCGCCGAATCCGATCGAGGCTCCCCAGAAGAAGATCACTAGCTCCAACCAAGGCCGCCATTTTGACTTGCGGAGCCACAGAAGCGACGCAACCAAAATCGCAAATATACCGAAGGCCGTAGGGGTCATGGCCCGCTTGCTCCACTTCTCGCTGTCCACGTGGTAGATTCCTTATCCCTTTTGCTGCGCTACCATCTTACGGCTCCGGCGCTGCGGGTGGAAGATCTCCTGCGTCTGGCAGGCCGATCGTCACAACCGCACACGGCGGGCCGTCGGTGTAGACCTTGCGGATCATCCAGAAAGCGATCCTGCCGTCATCCTTCCAGCCGATCTTGTTGCCTGCATCCCCGACCGCGCGGGCCAGCTTGTCGCCATCCGGTGCGTGCCCGTACCAGTCATCGTGCGGCCTGCTCTTGGGTCGCGGAAGGTAGAACACCGCATCAACGGCCACAGGCTGGTCTAGGGGAAACATCAACCTGTCCAGCTCACGGGCCATCACCTGCCCGACAAGGCGCACCCAGTCCGTCGTGGCATTGGACTCCTTAGAGACAGGGCGGGGCTTGCGCCCCTCCCGCTCTGCCTTTTTCCAAGCGGCGGTGGTTATAAAGGTCGTCTTTGAGCCTTTTGATCGGGGCTGCCCGTAGACGACGACGCGCGCCAGGACTTCCATTTACGCAGTCGGATCAGGTGCGGGGTCGGGCCACTCCCACGCGCCCGCAACGCCCTCAACGTCGTGCAGATAGCGCATCTGATAGTCAGGATCAGCCATGCGCAGGTTCACGTCGTACCAGAACGTGACGCCCCAACTCGGGTGCACCCCGAAGAACTTCCACATGGGATCGCTGCCAGTTGCCAGCTTGCTGACGCTGTACTCGTCCGGCCCCTTGCTGCTACCCGTCATGATGATTGCGCCAGTCGGGGCCTGGGAGACGATGTTGGTGTGGAAGTTGCCGACGCAGAAGTACTCGAAGTCCAGGTCGATTCGGCGCACGAGGTCGAGCAGGTTTACACGGGCACGGTTGATCCCGTAGTGGGGAATCTGGTTCCACATGGAGATCGTGTCTCCGTGCATGAACAGGAACCTGTGGCCCTTGATCTCTACGATGCGGAAAAAGGACTCCGGCACGTCGACGCTGACGTTCGGAAGGTCTCGAACCATCTCACTGACGAGATGGTAAACGATGGTATCGAAGTTGTCGGCCTTCTCCTTGTGGACGGGCTTCGGCCACATGCGTGGGTGGTTCCCTGGCAAGCCAATGAACTCGACCTTATCGAAGAACCGCGATAGGTCGCGCAGCCCGCAAGACAGCAGCCGTGCCACGCCTACGGTCTGCTTCGTCGTGTGCAGCTCGTTAGTACGAGACAGCTCGCCGTGGATGTTGCCGCTGATGTTATCGCCTACATCGATCAGCCACAGCTTGTCAAAGTGCACGCCCTTGTGGTGCCGGATAGCCAGGTTGATGACGGAGTCGATGTAGTCCTGAAACCGCGCCTGGGCCATCGCAACATCATAGCGTCCCAGCCCGTGCATCGCCGCCTCGTCGATCACTTCCCCGAAGTGAAGGCAGGAGATGAACGCCACGGCGTCCTGCGGGTGGTGCTGTGGGTCAATGGGCGGAATCTCCAGAGACGTAGGGGCGGGCGGCAGTGCCGCAACCTCCGCCACAAACATCTCATAGATGCGCTTGAAGTAGGCTTGGTCGTCGAGTGCCACGTCGTAACGGTGTCGCAGGTCGGTGTAGCGCTGCCGCAGGTCGCGCACCAGGCGATCACGCGCGACGGCCTCCTCAGTAGTCAATTCGGGCTCCGGCGTTGGGGGAGCAGCTTTGGCCACCACGATAGGCGGAGCTTCTGGCACCAGCGCACAGTCGTCCGCGCCTGGGAACATTGGCAGTTGCTCCACTGGTGGCCGGTAACGCTCGGTCTCCGAGTGCGGCACGCACGCCTTGTAGAGGATCATATGGATCGCATTGACGGTCGGGCGGGTGTCCGCCGGTAGGACAGGGAGCAGCTCCTCCTGGATGCGCCAGCAGAGCGCGGGGCGTCCCGTCAGCTCGATTAGTTGCTGGGCGCGACGGATGATCCACGCTTCCGTTCGCTGGTAGTCCTCGTAGGGGAGCCCTTCCTTGAGCGTCTTGTAGTACAAGCAACGTCCTCCTTCTGTAGCGCCTTCCGCAACCTCAACTCCATAGTGGCTAGGCGCTCTAACATCGTTGCCCCCTGCGCGGGGGTCAGGTGCTGCACGTCAACGTAATTATACGGCATCTTGCCCGACATTTTAGCGATTGTGTGCTGCAAATTGAGCAGCGCTAGCCGCTCCTGCGGGCCGATGAACTCGAAGTCGTCGTAGTTGTTAAGCACGCGCGACCATCACCATCTGACGGGCGACTTCCTTCTTCAGCCCTGCCATCTTCGCCTCCCAGAGGTCGCAGAGCGCGTCCGCGTCTTTGCTGTTCAGCCCGACCCGATCCGCCAGAGTACGAACCTCCTTACCTCGTCCCTGAGCATCCTTGACGATCTCCATCATATACAGCAGGAACTGCGACCAGAGTTCTGGGTCTTTGTATACGCCAGAAAACTTGGCGGGCCGCAAACAGCGCTTCATGGCAATCTCAGGCTGATACCCACAAAACCCATTGTCAATAGCAGCCAGGTGTCCGTCATGTGTCACGAACCAGTTACCTTCGTGCCGGTCGGTGTTGCCCACCAGGAAGTCCAGCACGACGATTGCGGCCAAGTCGTGCACCAGCCCCTGGTTCCCATGGAAATACCCGTGTATCCCGTCGGCGTTGGCGGCTGGCACGCCGTCCACGCGGCGCATCATCGATCCGATCCCCTTGCCCAGGTCTACCAGACGCACCTCCGGCACGATTCCTGGGAACAGTAGCTGAGCAACCTCATAAGCGAATAGCTCGTCTCGCTCCTCGGCCACGCCCGTTTTGTAAAACCACTCACTGCCGTCGAGCATCCGAACCAGGAAGGTGTTCTCACTGTGGATACCGCCGCGAATCCCCGCCTCGCTGACAGGGGCAATGCTCTTCACGTCTCGGGCGGTATACCGGACGGCGCGCGCCTTCTGGATAATGACCTTCTCGGCATTGATGTTGATGCTCTGATCAGGTAGCGAGTAGACGTTCCGGCGGGTCTGTATCTCAAACTCGCCCTCAGTATCCTGAAAGACGTTAGCCTCCTGCCGCCCGCCCACCTCTTCTATGTGGTGCATCGGCACGATGTCGTCGGGTCTGACCCTGCGCTTAGGCTTCTTGGGCATTAACTGTTGTCCCATACTAGACGGCCCGCATGAAGGTTCAGGACTGCCCAGGCCGCAGTTGCCCCGTTATCGACCTCCATCTGAAAGATACAGAAGTTGAGGGTGCCGAGCCCCGCAGGGCCAACACACGAGCCAATATAGACGCTATCGATCCAGAAGTCAACATTGGTGTCACCGTTGTTGATGACCAAGAACTTGTGCGTCGAGAATCCTTGCACGTTGCCGAGCGCCACCGTGTTGAGACCCACCCCAGTGTGGGCATAGCCTGTTACTGCCGTCACGTAACCAGGCCCGACTCCTGGCGCTCCGAACCGGAAGCCAATGGCCTTGTCAACGGGATCGCCGATGACATTGTTATGATCCTTGCCGAGCGTGATTCGTCTCCCGCCAGTAGCCACTCCCTCGCATGGGGTCAATAGCAGGTTCATCAGGAAGCGCTTATCCCAGTCAATCTGACTGCGGACGACGCCCATCTGCCAACCAGCAAAGCGCTCGTGGCGAACAAGAACGCTGCGGCTCGCAGTAACCCCAGTAGCAATATCTAAGATGTGCTGCGTGTTGTAGCGGACTGAGGCTCCGGCACCGACCACGGCGCTAGTCCAGTGGCCGCTGATGTCGAATTCGTATTCGTGGTAAAGGTCTTCCCGTGCCAGGGTCTCAACGAAGTTGCGCCAGTCATTGGCCACGTCAGTCTGCTTTATTAGGCGAAAGGCAGGCTTCGCCGCCGCGCCGGATACGGGGCCAGCAAAAACGCGCTCGGCAGCCTGGGTATCCAGATCTAGCTCTTGATCAGTCCGCTGAAGCACGGTATCCAGTTCGGTGCTTAATGTGACTTCAGGGTGATTCGGCCCTGGAACCATACCGCTGTCTTCGCCGTCAACGCCTGGTGGCCCGATGGGGCCTGAAGAGCCAGCTACTCCGGCAGCACCAGGTGCGCCGTCCGCGCCTGCTACTCCAGGGGGGCCTGGTAGCCCAAACTCACCCTCTTCACCTTCTATACCAGGAGGCCCGCTTGCTCCGTCTACTCCAGCAGCGCCTGGGGCTCCAGCAACGCCGTCAATCCCCGCAGGCCCTGGTAGACTAGGGTCGCCTTCTTCTCCCTCGACTCCTGGCGGCCCCATTACTCCGTCGGCTCCGGCGGCCCCTGGCGCGCCTGGGGCTCCGGCAGCGCCGTCCGCGCCCGCAGGCCCTGGAATAGGTAGGCCAGGTTCGCCCTCATCTCCCTCAAGACCTGGCGGCCCTATGAGGCCAACAGCGCCGTCAGCGCCTGCGGCTCCTGGGGCTCCCGCGACTCCAGCAACTCCTGGGGGGCCAGGAAGTCCAATATCACCCTCTTCGCCTTCAATACCTGGTGGCCCCATCGCGCCGTCTACTCCGGCTGCTCCTGGGGCTCCGGCAACTCCAGCGACCCCAGGCGGCCCAGGAAGCCCAGGGTCACCCTCTTCACCTTCGAGTCCAGGTGGCCCTATGGGGCCAGCAGCGCCGCCTTCTACGGCGTCAGAGTCGATAAGAACCAGGCTCAAATCCCAGAACTTATCGAAGTTGATGTAGATGAACTCAGGGGCTTCCTTGACGCAGAACAGCAACGGCAAGCTGCCGACACCCGTGCCGCCATGCACCCATTGCAGACGGCTCATATGTCGGGATTCGAGCAGTGCGTTGTCGACAGGC
>Ga0315274_10017065_pt1 | contig 10250 bp, 10 predicted proteins | sample YL17G02_20_MG_FD_203700 | JGI IMG/M metagenome (GOLD analysis project Ga0315274, IMG submission 203700) | Sediment microbial communities from Yellowstone Lake, YNP, Wyoming, USA - YL17G02_20 | ecosystem: Environmental > Aquatic > Freshwater > Lake > Sediment | place: USA: Wyoming | collected... | reverse complement strand
TCATCGGCAGACTCCTTCTGCAAAAACCTCCTCGCCGCTCCATTCGGCAAGGCTGCAGAAGATATAACCGACGGTAGGCTATCGCGCCAGATATCCCAGCTTACCTATTTATGCGCGCTGGCCCTGGCTGCTCAAGACCCTGGTTGACTGGAAACCGCGCGTGGCCGGAGCAATCACGGAGCACTGGAACGGAAAGGACGAGGACAACATAATTGATCTGATAGATCAACCCCGATTCAAAACGCTTATCACCTATTTCACGCTGCCGGAGCATTCCATCATCACATATGGCAACAAGGACGTGGATTACCGGGGGTATAAGGATTCGCTCAAGGCAGCATGCCCCGTCAAGGAGAGGCCGGACCGAGCGGATATTATGCTGTCGCCTCACTATCAACTCCCCAGGACGGTGGACTATTCGCCCAGGCTGACCCTGAGCTTCTCAGACATCAAGGATGATGAGAAGGGTGACATTCCCGTTCTCGAGGGCAAGACCATTGTGAAGATCGACATTGATGATAACAACAGGGTTTTTTTTGTCAACCAACAGTATGAGATCACGCTATTTTTGGACACGGAGTTTCACACGGAGCAGGAGATCGGTTACGCCCCATTTAACTGGGTATGGGATTTGTCCGACGTGCCCGCGGGGGAACACATCCTGACCGTAAACCTCTCCGGGTTTAAAGACCAGATCGGCGTTATCAGCAAGAAGATAAAAATGACCAAGTAGCGATTCGTGGAACGTTTGGCATGGTAAGGGCGGTGTTACTGGCCTGTTGCCTTCCGGTTCTTGCGTTCGGACAGCAGTCCGACCGTTCGGACACCGATCCAGGTCTGACGAGTGTGCCGGACATCCGCTTCGATGAAAAGATATATGATTTCGGTGTCTCCGGCCAGCGTGAGAAAATTCTCCACGAGTTCGGCTTCGCGAACGTAGGCGAGGGGGTACTTATTGTCAAGACGGTCCGCAGTTCTTGCGGATGTATCGCTACAGTTCTTTCATCCGAGGAAATCCGTCCGGGGGATAGGGGCGCAATCAAGGCCACATTTGAGACCGGCGAATACGAGGGTAAACAGAAGAAGACTATCCGCGTTTTCTCGAACGATCCGGACGAACCCGAGATTCACCTCGATATTACCGGCGTGATCAAGGCTGAGGTGGCGATTGAGCCCGAATTTGTGTATTTCGGCGATATCGGGAAGGGAGAGACAGTCGCCAGGACGCTCAAGCTGATTCAGATAGGCGAAGACGAACTCAGATTGAATCGCCTTGAGGTAGCTGAAAAGTACTTTACGGCGCGTGTCTCCAGGTTGGAAGGCGGACAGAACAAAGGATTTCAGATCGACGTCATCTTAGGGGCGAACGCTCCTGTGGGGCGATTCGCTGAGGCAATGACCCTTCACACGAATCTGAAGAAGCATCCGCGGATCGATATTCCGTTATATGGTAACGTATTGGGCAGAATCAGGGTGAAGCCTCAGATGATGTCACTCGGGACTCTGAAGAAGGGAAGCGTCGCGCCTGCTAGACTCGAGGTCGCCTGCACGGACCATAATGGGTTCTCCGTCATGAAGGCCGTGCCAAGTGCTCCGTGCCTCGCGGCGGATGTAACTCGCCTGGAGGATGGAAAGTTTGAGATCACCTTCAGGGTTCGTGAGAATGCGCCTTCCAGCAGGCTGGCTGGGGAGATAAGTGTATTCACGGATGATCCGGACGAGCGCTTGATTATAGTACCCATTTACGGATTGTGGACTTTAGCCGTTTTTGAGGCCTCACCATGACCGCTGGGGCTTCACAAAGAGCCATGCCGACTCTCCAATTGTGTAAGGCATACAACACAAGCGGAGGAGGTCGGCATGGATGCCGCCTTGGTAACGGGCTGGGAGGCCCTTTGTCAACTGTTGGGGACGGCGTTTACGCGCCCCACGTTCACGACATTCCTGCACATCGCCACCGGCTGGGTGCTGTGCCGGTCGAAGCCCACGGTCACGAATCTCGTTTGCACCATTGGGCCGTGCCTGCTGCGGCATGCCGCCAAGCACTGGACGGTGTACGAGCGGTTCTTCTACCGGGCCGTTTGGTCGTTGGCGGACGTCTCGCGTCTGCTGTTGGTCCGCGTGGTCGCCCCGCTGGTCAAGGAGCATGCCACGGAAGCGGTGATCAACCTGGCCATCGACGACACCACCTGCGGGCGCTGCGGCAAGCACGTGGCCTATGCCGGGTACTTCAAGGACGCCTCGGTCGGCAATACCCTCAAGAAGGTGGTGCACTGGGCGCACAACTGGGTGATCGGCTGCGTGACGATGAGGCCGAAGCGCTGGCCGAGTTGGGTGATCGGACTGCCCGTGCTCTTCGCCTTGTACCGCAAGCGACCGGACTGCGACCGGCGGTATCCTTTCCTGACTCGGCAGCAGATCGCGGCCATGATGATCCGCCAAACGCACGAGGCCTTGCCGGACTGGACGATTCGGGTCGCGGCGGACGGGCAGTATGCCACTCAAGTGGTGGTCGCCGCCGTGGCGACGACCGGATCGAACTTAGGGCGCGTAAAGAAATAACCTGTACATTGCGGACCGCAATCACGCCTGGACAGGCTGTTTTTCATTCAACGTGTGTACAGTTTATTTCCTTACGCGCCCTTAGTCTCGCGCATTCGCTCGGATGCGGCCATCTATGCCCTGCCCTCCGCGTACCGGCGGCGGCAACGCGGCCGCCACCCCAAGAAAGGCCAGCGGCTCCCGACGCCCAAGCAGATGGCCGCCCGGAGGAAGAAGGGATGGCGGACGGTCGAAGCTCTCATTTACGGCCACCGGGTGAAGCGGCAAGTACTTCCCGTCGTCTGTCTCTGGTATCACGTGGGCAAGGATCGTCCGATCAAGCTGCTGATCATCCGCGACCCGGCGGGCAAGCAGAAGGACGACTTCGCCTTCTGCACCGATCCTGCGGTGGACGATGCCCAGATCGTCGAACGGTTCGCCGCCCGCTGGCCGATCGAGGAGGCGATTCACGACGGAAAGCAACTGGGCGGGTTCGAGCAGGTGCAGGGATGGTGTGCCCGCACCGTCCAGCGGCAGGCGCCGTTGGCTCTGGTGGTCCAAACGCTGGTCAAGGTGTGGTACCTCAAGTATGGAATACATACCAAGTCGGCCCAGCCAAAGGGGACCGATTGGACGCCGGGCAAGGATCATCCGTCCTATCTCGACATGCTGGCCACGTTGCGCCGGGTTCTGTGGGATCACCGAATAAACCACAACTCGACCCTAAAGGGCCGACTACGCGGAATATGGAACATGCTGCAATTCACGCTCTGCGCAGCGGCGTGAAACGGCTAAAGCGTACGGATTGATTGAGGAGTAATCCTGATTGAACGGAGGCGGGATTGGTATTGCAGTCCACCTGGAGCGGCTTCGCAGGCGATGGTTCATACCTTCATGTTAAGATTGAGCTGCCTCGTTGCTTGCGTATGTACGTGTGCACTGGCCGGTTTCGCGCTATGGACGCAGCCAAGGTCAGCAGTGACGAGGATGGCTGCGCCGCAGGCCCACCTCTATGCCACCTGGGATCGCTTTGAGGTGGACCGCTGCGTAGCGGCATGGCTAATCAAGCGTTTCGTCGATTCCGACGCAGAGTTTCAGTTCTACCCGGTCGGCTCGCCCATTCCCTCCGAAGGGTGCATTGCGTTTGACACGCCTGGGGCACGGTACGAACGCGCGCCGGCGAAATCGGTTTCAGACGCCGTCCTGGCGCATACGGGCCTCAACGAGCTGGCAGTTCACGAACTTGTGCGGTTGGTTAGGGCGACGGAGGTGGCGTTCTGGATGATCACGCCGGGTTCCAAGGAGGCAAACCTGCGGGATACCCTCCAGACCCTGTGGGTGGGCGATCAAGCGCCCAAGGAACGCTTACAACGTATCTTCCGGTACCTCGACACGGTTCGAGCAAACGGCGGTACCCCACCAACCACAACGGGTGTGGAACCACGGTAGGACGCGATGGGAATTGCAGGCGCTTCCCTGAAGTCGAGCCCCTTATGTGAAAACCCCGTATGCGGGCAGCGGACTATTCGACGGCTCCAGACTATGGCCGGCTTAACGTACTGGGCAATTCCTTTGCTGGATCTGCCTTGATTCTCGTTCACGCAGCCGCGATCGCCATATCGTTGGCTGGACCGGCGCTGATCCTTGCTGACACCTTCTTTGAGAATGGTCAGTTTTCGCTGGCAGCATGGTTTAACGTCTTCGGTGACTGGCCGCGTTGGGCCACGCTGCTGGGTCACACGGCTCTGGTCTGCGCATCCGCGATAGGCTGCTGCTGCGTCGCAGGCGTCATTCTGGCAATCACCTTGTTCAAGACCGATGTGCGTTTTCGCGTCTTGGCGATTGTTCTTTTACTGTTATGTGCGGCCATCCCGCTCTATGCCGTTACCGGCTCGATGCTTTCGATCATCGGGCCGGAGAGTGCCAAAAACTCGCCCATGATGGCAGGGCTGATCCACGCCGTCGCCCACCTGCCAATTACGGTTCTGATTATCGGGGTGGGACTGCGGTCAGTACCGAGAGATCTGGAAGAGGCCGCCCTGGTTGAGGGGGCCGGCCGGATCCGCACTTTAATCTGCGTCACGCTCCGCCTGGGCATCGGAGGGCTTATCGCCAGCCTGATTCTGGTGACCCTATGGGTGACCACAGACTACTCGGTGTCCGACGTACTTATGGTTCGTACGTTCGCAGAGGAGGTTTATACGCAGTACGCCCTGCAAGGCCGCTCCAAGGAGCCCGCTCTCGTCTGTCTGCCGCAGATCATTCTATTTGGTGGGCTACTGTGGGCGTTGCGCCGCGGGTTCCTGACCGGAGAGCGAGCGCCTCTAACCACTGGGACGAGATGTTCATTCAACGCCGGGCGTTGGCGCCTGCCGCTGTCCGTCACCGCTGGTTTAGTGGCGATAGCACTTGCGATGGCGCCGCTGGTGTCGCTCGGTGTGCGGCTGCGGGGTGTCAATAATCTCGTCGGAATCGCTGGGACGTTCGGGGAAGAGATCTGTGTTTCGTTCGTGACAAGCCTTGCAGCGGGCCTCATTACAGCGGGGCTGGGGGTCGGGCTGGCCTGGTACATCGTCCGGCGGCGTAAATGCTGGACCTTAGTGGTTGCCTACGTGATCATGATGCTGGCCATCCCGGGGCCGATACTTGGCATCGGCATGATTCAGTTGTTCAATCGCCCCGGGCTGGCAGGCCGCTTTTACGATTCGGCGGCGATACTGGTGGCGGCATACGTGATCCGGTTTCTGCCGATAGCCGTGATTCTCCTCATTCCAGCGGTGCGTGCCATCCCGATTGAGTGCGAACTGGCGGCAGAGGTGGACGGTTGCGGGCTATTTGCGCTTTGGCAGCGCATCATCTGGCCGCAGTGCATCCCGGCAGCTTTAGCGGCCCTGTTCGTCGTTATGGTGCTCTCGATCGGAGAACTGCCCTGCTCACTTCTTGTCACGCCGCCCGGCTACACAACTGTTGGAGCACGATTCTTCAGCCTGATCCACTATGGTCTCTACCCGGACGCGGCCATGCTGTGCCTGCTGTCCATCGGAAGCGTACTTTTGCCTTGGTTGGGTCTGCTACTGCTCTGGGAAAGGCGGCTGTTTGACTCAGATTAGACCGTGAAGGAGATTCCCACTATGAGAAGATGCTTGCTCGGTATAGTAATCTGCTTGAATCCAATGATGATCAGCAGTGGTTGCAGTAGACAAGACACAAGCACGGATACGTCCAAGCGAGAAGTCGTCGTCTACACCGCCCTGGATCGCGGCTTCTCCGAGCCGATTTTCACGGAATTCACGAAGCGAACAGGTATCACGGTATTGCCGCAGTACGACACGGAATCCACCAAGACAGTGGGCCTGGCCAACCGCATTCGGGCCGAACGTGCCCGGCCACGGTGTGATGTGTTCTGGAACAATGAGATTCTCAATACCCTTCAGCTGAAGGCTGAAGGGCTGCTTGAGCCGTGCAAGCCGCCCGAAGCGTCGAATTACCCCGACATGTGGAAGGACCGTGAAGGCTTCTGGTACGGCTTTGCGGCTCGCGCCCGCATCATTATCGTGAATGCGGAGCTCGTAAGTGACGATCGCTTTCCCGCATCGATTCACGACCTGGCCGACCCGCGATGGAAAGGTAAAACCGGTATCGCGACGCCCTTATTCGGCACGACCGCTTCGCACATTGCGTGTCTGTTTGCCGCACTAGGGGAGAATCGGGCTACGGAGTATCTTGATTCGCTCAAGGCGAATGACGTGCAGATTTACGGTGGCAACAAGGGGTGCGCCACGGCGGTTGCCAGCGGCACGGCGGCGTTCGCCTTGACTGATACTGATGACGCCATCATCGAGGCGGAGGCCGGTAGGCCCGTTCGGATCGTGTACCCTGACAACACAGAGCATGGAATCGGTACCCTATTTCTCCCTAACACGCTTGCCGTCGTCAAAGGGGCGCCCCATCGCGCGGAGGCTGAACAACTTGTGAATTACCTGCTTTCGGCTGAGGTTGAGGAGCGGTTGGCGGCCGGACCCTCGGCGCAGATTCCGCTGAACAAGGCCTCGACGCCCAACCCACGGGTCAAGGGGCCGGCACAGGTCAAGGCTATGAAGGTTGATTTCGCCGCTGCGAGCGCCGCCTTCGATACCGCCAGGCAAGTCGTTGAGAAGCGGTTCCTTGAGTAGACCAAGGCGGCCTTGGGCCGCAACCAAACAAGACCCTGAAAAGATGCGCGCAACGCGCGCATAAGTTTCCCTGTAAGGATCTAATTTGACAATTCAGTGCCAGCCCGTTCCCGCGGCCCGGGCATAAACATACCTCACCGAACCTGCGAATAAGCGGTCCTTGGAGGAAGACGAATACTGGATTGGGGCGGACAGCGAATAGAAGGAGACTAAGTGCATGTGTAAGTTCGGGCAAACAACGGGTCCTAAGCAATTCCTAACCATGGCAGTGCTGTTGTGTGCCGTGGTAGCACCGGTGGCTTCGGTTTGTGCTCAAGAGGACGCAGCATCTGCGCATACACCTGATGACGAAGCGGCAACGAAGCCAGTCTCCGGACCATCCGCTGACGTCCAGCCCTACGATGTGTGGACTACAAGATACCTGACAGGTGATTGGGGTGGCGCGAGAACTCGCATGGAGGACAACGGCATCTCGCTCCAATTGGTCAGCCATACTCAATTCATGGTCAACATGCACGGTGGACTTGAGACCAAGAACGGGAACGACTTTGCCGCCAGCTACAACCTCGAACTCGGGTTTGATTTGGACAAGATGGGATTGGTCTCCGGCGCTGAGTTTGTTTTCGAGGCAAAGGGAACCTCAGGTGGAGAGATCAGCGACTTTGACAAGGAGAAGATCGGCGCACTGTTCAAAACCAACGCCGACGCGAAGGAAGAAGAGCCGATCTTTCTGGACAAGTGGTGGTGGCGGCAGCGCCTCTCAAATGGTCGGATCGAATTCAGGCTTGGCCGCATCGAAACAGAGAAGGACCTGTTCGACGTCAACAGCGTGGCTGGCCACGAGGATAAACAGTTCATGAATAAAGCCCTCGTTGTAAACCCAACCATCCCGCACAAGCTGAGCCTCGGGGCCTATGTAGTCCTCTATCCGACGGACTGGATGTATGTTAAGGCGGCGATCATGGATCCCGAAGCCCGGGACCGTCGGACGGGCTTTGACACCGCCTTCCATGGACCCGACCGGGCACAAGTATTCTGCGAGCTGGGTCTGACACCCGAGTTAGACGCTGCCAAAGGCAAGCTGAAAGGCCGTTATCTCGTGGGCTCCTGGTATGATCCCGGCCCAAAGGAAGTATTCTTCGATGCGCTCGATGGGGCCCGGGCGAAGCGCTACCGCAATGAAGACGTCGGCATTTACTTCGGGTTCGAGCAACTCGTGTGGAAAGAGAATGACAATCTGAAGGACAAACAAGGTCTGAGCATCTTCGGCCGGTACGGCTATGCCCACGGCGATATCAACCTGATCGAGCATTTCTGGTCCACAGGTGGCCAGTATGCCGGTCTGATCCCGTCGCGTGACGAGGACATACTGGGCTTTGGTGTAGCGCAGGCGATTCTCTCGGATCAGTATCGCGACGAGATTCATTCGCGGGCCGACCGGGAAACGGTCTACGAGCTTTATTACGCGTACCACGTGACACCCTGGTGCATCATCTCGCCCGACTTTCAGTATGTTGTCAACGCCGGCGGCGACAAGGACAGCCGACACGCAACCGTGGCGGGGTTACGACTTCAGGTTGCCTTCTGACGCCACCGTGCCATCACAATTGGCGATGGAATCCTGCTCCGCGGCAACGTTGCGTCCAACGGGCATTGGATCGGCTGGCGACCCGGCCACTGCCCACAACGTCATCGAGGAGACCACCGGCAAGTACATCGGTCCGGGTGGACGCCTGCGCGAGTCGCCGTTCTGGCAACCGCTCGCTCAATGGGGCAGCAAGCATGACCGTTTGCGCGCTCCAACCCTCGACGATGTATCGCTTCGACCCCGTGTCTCCGCAGCACTTGGAAGGCGCAAGCATCAATGTTGTGCCAGAACCAGCAACGGTCATTCTGCTGACGATATCTGTATTACTGTTGCCTCGCCGCCACGTCCGGAAGCGGACCTTATGATGCGCCGGTCTATCCTACCCCCTCAATTCTGCCTTCCGGGCCGTGAACGGCTACCCAACCCGGCATCCCACGGAGACCGATCGTTGGATTCTCCGGTGCGTCGCACAAGCGCCAACCGCATGTCTACGCTCGCCATTCAAGCCGAGCGGCAAACGCCGCGATATAGGGATTCCACAGTATTTTTGCGCGAAAATACGTCGAAACAGGTTCGGGGCGGAGTACTGCGATTTCCCTAGATCAGTGAGAGGGTTTGGTGCTGAATCGGCCTTGGCGGTAGCGCCAAGGCCGGTCGGAGGCAAGAGTCTTCACTACTGTGCGACCTCGCCGAAACGCCGACTGGTTGGCCCGGGAGGGACGACCCGTCACTCGGAATCGACCAATCCTTCGCGGGCGGCGAAGAGAACCAGCTCGGCTCGATCATGAATGTTCAGCTTTTTCATGATCGTGGCGCGGTGGGTATCAACGGTCTTGACGCTGCGGTGCAGCGCTTGCGCGATCCGGGTTCTCGACAGGCCCTTGCCCATTAAGCACAGGACCTGCATCTCCGTCGGACTGAGCACGTCCAGCTTCGAAGATCCTTTTGGCTCGCCAGGCCGGTCAACCACGCCCCGCACACGCATGCGCTCGAGCACCCGCGGGCTGAACACGTACTCGCCATCCACCACGCGCTTGACGGCGTGAAGTATCTCCTCGATGTCGTCGCCCTTGTACAAGTAGCCCCACGCCCCGGCTCGAAATGCCGCGTCCAGGTAGTGATCGCTAATATGGGCACTGAGGAAAATCGTCCGCGTCTGCGGACAGTGCTTCTGCAACGCAGCGCTGGCCGCGAACGGATCCAGCCCCGGCATCGCAATATCCATCAGGACGACGTCCGGTCGATGTTCCTGGACTTCGCGGACGAGGTGGTCAGCCGATTTCAGTTCGCCGACCAGCTCCAACTCCGGCTCCAGCTTCATCCGCGGCCGGATGCCCTCCACCACCAGGGGATGGTCGTCAACGCATAACACGCGGATCGGACGTTGGTTCATGGCGAGTCCTCACGTCTTGGCCACGATCGCTTGGGCGAGGGCCTCGCGCAGGGCGCCCAGGCTTTCCTCACACGCGACGGTCACGACTTGGCGGGCACGCCACTCGTTGGAGGCCCTTCCGTAAACCACAATCCGGCAACGGGGGTTCGCGGCGCGCAGCGCCCGGGCCGTTTTCAGAGCGCTGCGACGGGGTTCGGTGACCCAGAGGACAACGGGCTCCGGACCGCCTACCGGCTGCGGCAGAACGGTGAACCCGGCAGAGGCCAGCAAGCCCGGATTATTCATACCTCGGTGCGTTATTGGAGTTGAAGAGTTGTTCGTTGATCGGGACGACCTTTGTACCTGGCGGCGTTGCGATGCGCGCAGAAAACCCCCTTACCCCCATCGAAAATCAGCTTTTTGTTTTTTCAATTTGCGACTTGTGCACTGCCGTTGCGGCGGAGTCTGTCGATCGTCTGGCAGACGTGGTTGAACCAGTTCAGGTGCGGCCAAGAGGCGGGGACGCGGATGAGAATGCGGCGGACGGATTGGATCACTTCGCCGGCCACCTTGATCA
>Ga0315274_10017064_pt1 | contig 10250 bp, 9 predicted proteins | sample YL17G02_20_MG_FD_203700 | JGI IMG/M metagenome (GOLD analysis project Ga0315274, IMG submission 203700) | Sediment microbial communities from Yellowstone Lake, YNP, Wyoming, USA - YL17G02_20 | ecosystem: Environmental > Aquatic > Freshwater > Lake > Sediment | place: USA: Wyoming | collected... | reverse complement strand
GCGCCGCTGCTGCGGGCGGGACCTCGTCCCTGGCCGCCGCGGCGGCGCACGCGCTCGCGACGGCGGCGCCGCCGCTCTCCGCCGCGGCGGCGGCGGCCGCGGCCGCGAGCGCCGCCGCGGCGCCGCCGCAGCGCAGGCAGCTGCCGCTGTCGGAAGTGCAGCAGCCCGCGCCGAGGTCTCCTGCGCAGCTCGCGCTGGCGCAGCGGCAGGCCCCCTCGCCGTCGTCGCCGGCGTCCGCGGCGACGGCCGGCGGCGCGGCGGGGAGCCCGCAGCGGCCGGCCCCGGCGGCCGGGAGGGTTGCGCCTCCCTCGCCCGGGTCCCCCGTCGACCTCGCCGCGCTGCGCCGCAGGGCCGAGAGGGCGGCCCCGAAGCCGACCGAGGACAACCCGATCTACGGTCCCCTCGGAGGAGGAGGAGGCGGAGGCGGAGGCGGCAGCGGCGGCGGAGGCGCGGGCGGGGGAGGAGCCGGAGGGAAAGGGGGAGGAGGGAGCTCGGGCAACGGCGTCGCCGCCGCGCTCGCGAGGCAGCACCAGCAGCAGCAGCAGCAGCAGCAGCTTCCGTCGTCGCAGCCGCAAAAGAGGGGCCGCTCGGCTTCTCCGCCTGCGGCGCCGCGCGTCCCGACGCCCGGGTCGTCGCCTCCTTCGAAGATGCTCGCTGGTGCTGGTGCTGGCGGCTCGCTGCCCGGGAGGAGACTCGTCTTCTCGGGGTCGCCTCCGCCGGAAGCGACGGCGGCGGCGAAGAACGGCGCTCTTTCGCTGTCGTCGCCCAAGCTGCCCGCGAGGGGCGCGGCAGCAGCAGCAGCTGCTGCTGCTGGCCCCAACAACGGCAACAGAGGCGGAGGCAGCAGCTCGCTCGTCAGGGCGATCGCGGCGATGGCGGCCGCCGCGGCAGCGGAGGGACCGCCGACGGCGACGGCGGCGGCGACGACCACCACCGCTCCGCGCCCGCCGAGCGCGGCGACGGCGGCGGCGGCGGCGACCCTGGCCCTGACGCCGAGGCGCCTGGCCGCCGCGTTCGCGGCCGTGGACGCCACCAAGGTCCCGTCCCCGAAGCAGCCGAGCGCCGCCCCTCGCGCTTCCGCTGCTGCTGCTGCTGCTGCTGAGAGGCCTCAGGCTCCTTCCCGGCCGCCGCCGCCGCCGCAGGCGCCGCCGCTGCCGGAGCTCGACCTCGGCCCCGAGGCGCGCGTCGCCAAGTCCGCCCGCGTAACCACCGCGCGCCAGGCGGCCAACGCCGCGAGGCGCGCTGCTGCTGCCGGGGCTTCGGGAGGACCAGCCGTCGGGTTTGCTTCTCCTGTTGCCACCGCCGCAGCAGCTTCTCCTCTGGCCCCCTTCTCGCCGCTCCCTTCTTCGATGCCTCTGGCGTCGATGCCTCCGGCGACGCCCGGGGGCATGCCCGCGCTCGGCGGCGCCGCCGGCGCTTCTTCCGACTTTGTTGCCACTTCTGCCCTTGCTGCTGCTGCGGCTCCGGTCTCGCGCCTGCCCCCCGCCGCCGCGCCGATGTCTCCGATGCTGCAGGGAGGCCGCGCGCTACTCTCCCCGGCGTCGCACCCGGCGACGCCCGCGCGCGGAGGGAGCAAGAGCAACAGCGGCGGCAGCGCCGGCGGCAACGGCGGCGGCGGCGACGGCGACGCTGCCGTCGTCGGGACGAAGCACAAGCTCACCGCTGCGATTCCTGTCTCGGGCGTTTCTTCTGCTGCTGCGGCTGCCGCGGAGGAGTCTGCGCGCCGCAAGAGGCGCAAGGGCGCGGCGCCTGCTCGCGCGGCGGTGTGAAAGGCGATGCTGGTGCTTCTGTTCAGTGTTTCTTCTCTTTCCTGTCCCCTGCATTGATTCTTTCCCTTTCTGTTTTTTCTCTCTTGCTCCGCACCGCCCTCCCCCCTTTTCTTGGATCGCATTTCTTTTCGCGTTTCGCTTCTTTGAAGTCATTGGCACTGATGTGTTCCTGCTGCTGCGTTTTTTCACTTTCCGCGAAGAGAGGAAGAGAAGAAAACGAGGCTTTGTTTGTAAAAGGAAAAAAAGGGAAGAAAATGTTTTTCACTCACTTTCGGTTTTTTTTTTCCTGCCCTCGTCTCTCTCTTTTTTCTCGATCGCTTTCATCTATTCATGCGTGAGTTTGCCTCTCCGTCGCACAGCGCCGGCTGCGGCGGCAGCGATGACTCGTACGACAGCGAGGACGAGTGAGTGACATAGACGTGCTTGAGAGCGGCAGAGAGGAGCAGAAAGTAGCGGAAGAAGAAGAGGAGGAAACCCCGGGGGGGGAAACGCAGCAGTTACGAACGATCTCGTCGTCTTTTTCTTCTCCTCTTTCTCCTCCTTCCAAACCCGGACAGGCGCGTCGCCTCCCGCCTCGACGGGCTCGAATACGCAAAGCGCGCAAGGGAACAAGCGCATGAGATGCGGACAAGACAAGCCGCGGCCGCGGCCGCGGCCGCGGCGGAACAGCACCCAAGCAGCAGCAGCAGCAGCAGCGGCGACGACGAGCGCGGGAACGAAGCCGGCGGGAGGAAGCAGCGGAAGCGCAGGAAGACGAGGGCGCGGCCCGACGGCGGCTGCGGCGACTCCTTCTCGAGCTCTCTGGGGCCTCTGGGCCCCTGGATCGAGGTCGAGAGAGCGTGGCAGGAGATCGAAGCGAGGACGGCGGCCGCGGCGGCGACCGCCGCAGCAGCGGGCGCCCCTCTCGACCCGCGCCGCGTCCCCTGGCCGCCGCGCGCCCCCGGCGGCGGCGGGGGCCCTCCTCCCTCGGACGGCAGCGACAGCCTGCTCCTCCTCGCCCACGTCGCCGCGGCCGCAAGGTGCTCCCTGGCGTCGGCGTGGAGGAGGACCGCGAGACGGTACCACCCCGACAAGCTCGGGGCGCGGCTGGGGAGCGGCGGGGGGAGCGGCAGCGGCCGAGGCGGCAGCGGCGGAGGCGGCGGAGACTGCGACGGAAGCTCCGCTGCTGCCGCTCGCGCTGCCGTCGCCGACGCCCTCGCTCGCGGCGCCGTCGTCGTGGCCGCCGCGGCGGCGGAGTGGGAGCTGGCCTCCAGAAAGGCGTGAGAGGAAGAAGGCAGAGGGCAAAGGGAGGGAGGGAAAGGGAAGGAGAGAGTGGAGAAGGGAGAGAGTGGAGAGAGGAGAGAAAAAGGAAGGAAGGAAAAAGGAGGATTTTTTTTCACAGACTCCCTCTTTTTTATCTTTTGCTTCCCGCCGTCTCTTTCGCCTCTGCTCCTCTTCTCTCTTCCGCTTTCAAAGTAAGTCTCGCGCCCTTTCTCTCTTCCTTTTTCTCACTTTCCTTCGCGCTAGCAGCGCTATGTAATCATTCCAGCGCGTCCAGCGAGGCGCGGGGCTTTGGAAGCCAGCGGGGAAAGAGTTTGAAGGAAGGGGGAATGCCCATCGCAAACGACGCTGGCCTCTTGTACGCCGTCCGATTGATAACCCCCCTTCCCTCGCGCCCTGCTACGAAGCGCCCCCTCTTACCCATCGCCCCCTCTTGCCACGCTCGACACTCACAAAATGCCCTTTTTAAACTCAATGACGCACAGAACAGAAGAAAAAACATGCTGACGCTCAACATGATGATCAGAGGAAGCCACATCGCGGCGATTCTCTCGCTCGCCGCCGCCGCCGCTCCCCCCCGCTCGGTGCCGAGACGCACCAAGAGCAGCGCCGCCGCAGCTGCCTCTTCCTCCGCTGCTCTTCTACAGTCGGTGAGTTCGAGATGATTAGTAATAATGATCTACGGGGAGGAAAAGAATGAGAGAAGGCGTAGAAGGGCGGATGCGCGAGAGGCGCAAGATCGGAGCTTGCGATTGCTCGAGGGGGGGGCAAGTCGGGCGAAAGAGGAAGCCAGCGGCGATGCACCGTCAACCGAAAAATCCATACTCAAAAGAATCCAAAACTTCCTACTCATCCTCTTTCCTCCGCCTCAACATGACCCAAAAACTCAGCGCACCCTCTCCCGCGCCCTGAGCAAGCTCCCGCGCTCTGTCTCAGGCGCTGCTGCTGCCGCCGCCGCGTCCCTGGCGGCTGCTTCTGAGAAGGAGGAGGAGGAAGAGAGGGCCGCCTCTCCTCCTGCTGCCGTCTTCGTCGTCGCCGCCTTGGACAGCGCCTCTGCCGCCGAGGGCCGCAACCCGCTTCTATTTTCTTCGTCGTCGCGCAGGGTCACCGACCCCGGCTGGCCGCTGGAGACCGGAGGAGCCGACCTCAAGACGCGCGAGACCGCCGAGGAGGACGCGAAGCTGGCTGCGTTCCGCTCCCTCTTTGAGAACAGCGAGCGCGCGGCCGCAAAGGCCGCCGAGGTTGAGGCCGGCACGGCGCTGGCCCTCGCTTCCGGGGCTGTCCGCGCCCTGTTTGTGCGCGCCGAGAGGGCGTCCGTCGCAACGGAGGCGGCTCGGCTTCGGGCGTCGCTGCCTCTGGAGGCCGCCGCGAGGGCCTTCTTCAAGAGGTCGTTCGTGTTCCGTGCGGAGCGCGCCGCGAAGCGCCACCTTGTTTGCTCCGCGCGCCGCCACGCCGCGGCCGAGCGCGAGGTAAACGCCGAGCTCGCCCTTTCTTCCGTCAGGGGCCTCTTCGCCAAGAGGGTGACTTTCGCCGCGGAGCCGGCTCCGCTTCGATCTCCGCGGGCTCTAGCGGCCGCCAAGAGGAAGTTCGCCGAGAGGGCGTCCGCGGTCCGTGCGGAGCGCGCCGCCGAGGAGGAGCGCCGCCTCGTTTCCGTGGCTCGTCGTTTTTTCTCGCACTGCTCGAAGCTACTCGCGAAAAATCCAAACGCCACAGTGGTAGCGGTTTCCTCTCCTTTTCCTTACTTGTGTGTTTTTTTTTTTGCGCGCAGTGTGTTGAGAGAGAACGCGGGGAGGGAGGTAGTGTATTTTCGTTTTGCGTTTGGCGTGGAGAAGAGAGAGAGAGATTAAAGAGAAAGAGAGAGAGAAAGACAGCGACGAGTGCTTTAATAAAGTACAGTTTCTTTTAGGTTTTTCATTTTTTCAAAAGTTGGTCTCTCTCTTCTCTCTAGCTCTCTTCCTCCTCCTCCGCGGCGGAGGCCCCGAACCCGGCCTCTCCCAGTGCCTCGATTACGCCGCTCAGGAGTACAGAGTCAGAGTCGCCGTCTGATGATGCCTCTCGCGTGCAGCTCTTGCCGACGCAAGAGCTCGAGGGAATTTCCAGCGTCGCTTCTGCCTTTAGCCAGTCGACCGTAACCTCGCCCCCAAAGGGACTCGCGGCGCCCGCGGCCGCGGCCCTCGCCCGCTCGCCGCACGCGGCGCACTTGATGCCCTTCAGGCGGAGCTTCTTCTTCTTCTTCTTGACGACGACGACTGCGGCGGCGGCATCGGAGGAGAACGAAGAGGAGGAGGAAGAAGAAGAAGAAGAAGAAGAAAAAGCTTTCAACTCAAACGCAAACTCTTTGGCCCGCGCGACGGCGCCCGAAACTCCTCCGAACCTCGAAATCGCGGCTGTGACCTCCGGGGACGCAGCCAGGAGCCCTGCGAGCGCAAACGGGACCAGAGCGCGCCAGAGGTTGCTCGCGTTTCCTTGCTGCTGGCTCCCCCTCCTCCTCCTCCTCTCGGAAAAAACAAGCGCCGCAGTGGTGACCGCAGCTGCAGGGGCGCGGAACTTATCGAGGGCGGCGAAGCCAGCGCATCCAAACGCCAGAGCGTTTAGGGCAAGTTGAACGACGCAGCACGAGCTGGAGAGGAGCCCTCCGACGATGGCGATGAGGAGTGAGGGAGGAGGAGAAGAAGGACAGGGTCGAGGTCGTGACGGCGAAGTTTTCCGCCGATTCGGCGCGATTGCATCGCTCGCTGCTGATCGAGCTCGGCGCCTGGTGGCGGCTGACATCCAGGCCGCGCGTGCGTGCAGATAAGAGTCGTTGAAGTCGGAATGCGCGGAAAGTGAAAGGAGAGAAAGAGGAAGCGGAAGAGAAAGAGGGAAAAAGAAATCGAATCGGGGAAAAAAATGCAACGTTACAAGTCGTTTTCAATTTTCCCTCCCTTCCCTCCTTCCTTCCTTCTTTCTATCTTCACCCCCCGACCAGCTTCACCCCCGCGTACCTCGCCGCCCCGAACGCCGCCAGCGCCAGCGGCGCCGCCGAAAGCACGTACAGCCGCACCACCAGCGCCGCGAGCTCCCGGGGCAGGGTCGAGGAAGAGGCGGGAGGGGGTGATGAAGTCGAGCTCGAGCTTTTCCCTCCTCCGTATCCAGCAGCTCCTCCTCCTGCTCCTCCCCCTCCTGTTCCTCCCCCTCCACCACCGCGCAGCTGGGCGATCACGACCAGGTTCTGGCTCGTCGGGGTGCACGCCTCGAGGAGGAGCACCATCACGAGGAGCGGGTCGAGGGGCCCGAAAGCGGAAGCAGCGGAAGCGGAAGAAGCAGACGACGACGACAGCAGCAGCGGCAGCGCCGTCGCTCTCGCCCAAGAAAAGGCCTCGACGAGCGCGAGCCCGGCCAGCGGCAGCAGCACGAGGCGCACGGCCGCGACGGCGGCGACGGCGCGCGCCGCGGGGGAGCTCGCGGCCTCGAGCAGGGCGGCGGCGATGCCCTTCTTGGCTCCGCCGCCGCCGCCGCCGCTGCTGCTGTTCTTCTTTCCTTGCTGCTGCTGGCGTGGTTGCCGCTGTCGTCGCTGCGGCCGTCCTGTTCCTCCGTCGCTGTCGCTGCCGCTCGAGGAGGCCCTCGCGCCCAGAGCCAGCCCCTCCTCCCTCCCCGCGTCGCCTCCCCCTCTCCTCCCCGGGAACGGACTGATGTTATTCCTCGAGCTGCGCCTCAACAGCTCCCGCTGCTGCTGCTGCCGCTGCTCCTCCTCCTGCCGCCGCCGCCGCTCCCCCAGGAACCGCCGCTCCTTTTCCTCGTCGTCGGCCCCCCCGGGAGGGACGGCCAGGGCGGCGCCGAGGACCAGAGCCTGCACCGCGAGCGCCGACGACGCGAGCAGCCTGGCCCCGCCGACCGCGGCCCTCGCGGCGCCGAGCGCCAGGGAGAGCTCCAGCGGCAGGCGGGGAGGAGCCGCCATCGTCGAAGCGGCGGCCCCGGCGGCGGGCGGCAGGAACAGCAGCTCGCCCAGCGGGGACAGCCCGAGCGCGACGGCCGCGAGCGTCGCCGCGAGCGGCGGCGACGCCGCCCTCGCCGCGACGGCCGAGGCCCAGGCCCTGGCGCGGAGCCACAGGGCGATAGCGACCACGCGGAGCCTGCGCCGGCGCTCGCTGGCGGAAGAGGGGGCCAGAGCGTAGACGGCGGCGGCGCCGGAGGCGGAGCTCGAGGCGGGCACGCCGAGGGCCAGGGCCGCCCTGCCGGCGGTCGCGGCCGGCGCGGCGGCGGCGGCCGAGGCCGAGAGTCCGCCGCCGCTCCCGCCGCCTCCGCGGGCCGCTGCGGCCTCTTCGATCATATCCACTGTTGTTGTTTCGTTGGGAAAAAGTCGGGAGAGAAAGGAGGCAGAAAACGAATCGGTGAGATTTTCCGCCCGACCTCTCTCCCTCCCCCTCTCTCTCCCTCTCCCTCTCTCTCTCCCTCTCCCTCTCTCTCTCCCTCTCCCTCTCTCTCTCGGCAAAAATCGAAAACAAAGAAGGTCCTCTGTCCTCCCTCTCTCTCATACCTCCAAGCGTCCACAGCATCGGGGACCACCCGAGAGCGTAGAGAGAAACGTAGGCAGCCGCCGTCTCGTAAGGAGAGCCGGCGACCCCCCCGCCTCCCGCCGAGGGCAGCAGGGCCCCGAGGACGACGAGCGGCAGCGAGACGCAGTTCCCAAAGGCGCTCGCCGCCGCCACGAGCTGCCTGGTGCCCGCCGGCGCCCCAGCGGGTGGAGGGGGCAAGAGGGCTGCCGCCGCCGCCGGCGCCCCCGCCGCCGCCGCGAGCGCGGCCGCCGCAGCCGGGGCGGACTCGGCCGGCGTCTTGGCGGCGTGCCAGGGCGCCCTCCGGAAGAGGAACGCCGGAAGGGTCTTGGCGAGGGCCCTGGAGGAGAAGACGTTGCCCTCGACGACGCGGCCGGCCAGCCTCCTGCGTTTGGTTTTACGAAGGAGGAGGCGGAGCGAGAGAGGGGAGGGTGAGGAAGAGAGCAGGGAGAGGCGAGGGAGGGAGAGGGCGTTTTTTCGAAGCTCTTTCCCGCCGGAGACCCCCCTCGAAAAAAGAAAAAAACGGGGGAAAACTCCCTCACCCCAGAAACAGCCCCACGCCGACGTGCGCCGCCGCAGCCAGCGGCAGGATCAGCACCGTCCCCGCCCCTCCGGCAGCCCCGCCGTCCAGCCTCGCCCTCGCGAGCGTGGTGCCCACGGACACAAACTGCAGGCACGGCAGCAGCAGCGCGAACGAGACCCTGGCCAGGACGTCGCCCGTCGCCGCGGGCAGCGCCCCGGCGGCCAGCAGCCGCCCCACGGCGACAACGACGGCCGCGACGGAGGCGACCGCGCCCAGGGCGGCGCGCAGGGCCGGGTCGGAGAGGAAGGCGGAGAGCGCGGAGGCCGCGGCGGCGAGGGCCGCCGCGGCGTCGCCGAGGGGGAGCGAGCGGGGGAGGGGAGCAGCAGCAGAGACCGGAGCTGCTGCATTGGCGAGCACGCCGCCCCTGGCTACAGAGTCAAAGAGCGCGGAGAGCGAGGGGAGGGCCGCCGAGATCGCCGGGGCGCGGCGGCGTGGCTCGAATCGCGCGGAGGAGCCGGGACCGTGAATCCTCCGGCGAGGACGGACGAGCATGGACGAGGACGGTCGTAGAGCCATCGACGACGGCGACGGCGACAAAGCCGACCTCATCGTGTCTAGCGCCTTCTCTCTCTCGTCGCTCGCTCGCTCGCTCGAGAGCACCTAGACGCAGAGAGAGCGGCCTTCTCCGTCTTCGCTCCGCCAGCCTCCTCTCTGATTGGAGAACGAGAGACAAAGGCGACTCGGAGAGAAGAAGTGACGAAAGGAAAAGAGTCGAAGAATAGAAAGAGGGAGCGAAGACCTGCTCTGGACGAGTCTTCGTCTCACAATCGAGGACTCTTGGAGAGCGCGAGAGAGAGCGCGCGAGAGAGAGAAGGAGAAAAAAAAGCCCTTTGTCCCCTCATTCTCCACTCGTCCATTCCCGCAGAGCGTCCCCTGAAGCGAGAGAGCTCTGGAAGTAGATCCCGCTTTCACAAAAACAAGAGAAAATGGCGTCCCCGGCCACGACGTCGAGGCCCGGCATGATGCCGACGCCGGCGGAGGTCGCCGATGGAGCGGCGGCGGCGGCGGCGGCGGCGACAAAGGCTCTCTCTTCTCAGCCTGCAGCTGAGAACGACGCCGAAGCCGCTCCCGCCAACGACGAAAACAAGCAGTCCATCGCGTCCATATTCGCGGAGGGCTCCAAGAACATCGACACGTCCCGGTGAGTTTCTTGAGCGGAGAGTGCTCGGCGAGACGAGAAGGGAAAGAGAGGAAGGCGGGGAGAAAGGGAGAGGAGAGGAAAACAATTGAAACCAAAGCGCTCGACGGCGCGATTTGCAAGCGCGTCGCCCCCTTTTTTTCTGCACCTGCTCCTGCGCCCATTTCGGCCCTCGACTCGCCGCGATGCGCCTTTCTCTGTCCTTCAGAGTTGGAGAGAACAATGCTCTGCCTTGCGAGGACGCGAGAAAAGAGAGGTTTGAGGGCGCTGAGATAGTGCATTTCGATGCGGCGCGAATTGCTCTTTGCTTTTTCTCGTCCGTCGTCATCGCCGCTCTTTTCGTCGTCGTCGGCCTCTCGACGCGACCGTTGCAATTTTTTCCCGCCTCTTCTTGGTTTTTGTCCCTCCGCCGTCCCTGCCTTTCGTGCCCCGTTTTCCCCTTTGATGAGAGGTCGAGAGTGCATCTACACTCGAACGACGAAGAGAAATAACTTTCTGTCGGATGAGAAGGTTGAAACAGGCCTCCATTCCACCCGACTCCGATGCTGATTCCCAAAAAAACCTCGACATCGTCCGTAACCGAAAAAAAAACTCCTCCGACGCAAAACTCCACAACAGCACCGACAACCTCTTCCAGGCCCTGGAGGAGCGCCCGCTCACCGACGCCGAGCGCGCCATCATCGACGCGCGCGTCGCCATGCAGCGCAAGATGTACGCGCTCTTCGAGAAGCGCGAGACGGCGCGCAAGGCCGAGGCGCTGATCGAGCTCTGCCCGGAGCTGCGGCCGTGCGAGGCCGAGATGGCGCTCGAGTTCTGCAAGGGCAGCGAGGCCGCCGCGGCGGAGAGGCTGACCGGGGACTGGACTTTTGTGCGCAGGGTGAGGCAGGCGTGCGGGACGACGGCGCCCGCTCCCGTCCCCGTCGCGGCGGAGGAGGGAGGAGCAGCGGGAGCGGGAGGAGCCGGAACGT